>LNAP01000046.1_pt1 | contig 112589 bp, 103 predicted proteins | sample 602601 | NCBI WGS metagenome assembly LNAP01 (sample SAMN02440304, study PRJNA202911) | soil metagenome | biome: Subtropical and temperate rainforests or woodlands; isolation source: soil samples (1 kg each in a 20% v/v slurry with milli Q water) were... ... | reverse complement strand
GCCCGGTTCACCCAAAGACCGGTCGGACAATGCTTACCAAACCATACAGCCCATGGGGGCGCTGTATGAGCAGACTCTCCTTCTGTTCCTGGATGCCGTTATCCTGAGATTAATGGAGAAACAGGGTATGGACTCCGGCGCCATGTTTGGCAGACATGCCAATCTTGAGTAGTGGTTCCTAGCAGGATATACAAAGCAGGGCGATTGCCCTGCTTTTATTTCGTAAATATATGATTTCCGATCTGTATGGTCTGAGGGCGAGTCCAAATCCATTTGCTTGTAGCGGTTTTAGGATTGAAGTAATAAAGAGACCCGTAAGTTGGATCCCAACCGCGCACAGCGTCGAATGCAGCCAAATAAGCTGTACGGTTCGGGGTTAGCCAGTATTGGCCGTCAGCTACGGCTGTAAATGCTCCCGGCTGAAATACAACATCTCTGATATGATTCGGGAATAATGGCGATTGGATGCGATTCATAACAACAGCCCCAACGGCGACTTGAGCTTTATAGGATTCGCCGCGGGCTTCGCTATAAATGACACGCGCCAAAATATCAATTTCGTCTTTATTTAAAGAATAGGTTTTTAAGGCTTTCCACGTCTGATTGCCGGTGACTCCATCTGCGGCAAGACCGTAATTCTTTTGAAATTTGAGTACGGCTGAACGAGTCTTAGAGCCGTATTTGCCATCAATGGTCTGATTGTAATATCCTGCTGCTTTTAAACGGTATTGTAAATCCCACACATCGCCGTTTGCACTTCCGGATCGCAGAACCGAGACCGCGTGTGCAGAATCAATATGAGCCCCTGTAATGCCAAAAATAAGAAATGCGGCAAGGACGGCGAATTTCATTCCATATTTCATGGTCATCGTCTCCTTTCGGTTATTGATTATAGGGGTAAAAAGACGGAGCTTCAACACGCAGTTTTTGGAATTAATGCGATTTGTTTTCTCTAATCGATAGAAGGAACCGATGTTTTTTCATTATCTGACCGCAATCTCGCCATGTCCTTTTGAGTATTGACAAAATGAAAGTGGCAGAATAGAATAAGGGTTCTTTTAACGCGTTTGAAGCGCAAATTGACGCCGATCCAACAGATCTGACAACAGCAGACATACAATTCAGTGTAGATTTAAGCAGCATGGACACCCGCAATACCGATCGCGACGCACATCTGCGCTCTGCCGACTTCTTTGATGCCGAACAACAACCCAAGATGACATTTCAATCCACTAAGATTGTAAAAACGGGCGATGGAGAATATGACGTAACCGGTAATCTGACGATCCGCGGCGTAACTCGCGCTGAAACGTTCTCCGTTTCGTTCGAGGGAGCGGGCAAAGATCCTTGGGGTAATGAAAAAGCTGGATTCAGCGGTCAAGGAAGCATCAAACGGAGCGACTTCGGCTTGACCTGGAACGCTGCACTGGAAACAGGCGGAGTTCTCATCGGCGATGAGGTTAAGGTTGCTATTGAAATTGAAGCATCGAAACAAGCTTAATATATGAAATAAAAAAGGCATCCTTAACAGGTGCCTTTTTTCGTGTGTGGGAGATGTTGAAACGGTCTAGGATGATTCAGGGTGTTGACTGAATAGATTGCTTTCGTCAACCGATGGTGATCTTGCCTTCCGGGTAACGGAACAATTCCTTTTCCTGCCTCGAGGTCAAAGTGAAAGCCAGTGTTACAGGCCCCAACCGTCCGATAAACATCAGCAGGAGAATGATTACTTTGCCGAATGGAGTCAATTGAGAGGTTAATCCCATGGACATGCCTGTTGTACCGAAGGCGGAAGTCGCTTCGAATAAAATACCTAGAAATGGGTAGCTTTCCGTTGTAGAGAGCACCATGGAAGCGATGACAATGAGGAAGAAGGAAAGCAGGGTAAAGGTAATGGCCTTGAAGATCCGGTCTTTAGCCATCCGGTGTCGAAAGATCACAATATCTTCTTTGCCGCGCAGCATGGCGATGATCGCTCCGACGAGAATGGCAAAGGTGGTGACCTTGATTCCTCCCCCGGTAGAACCGGGCGCCGCGCCGATAAACATCATGATAATGATGAAAAATTGTGTAGCTTGGCGAAGCCCGCTGATTTCCAGTGTATTTAAACCGGCCGACCTCGTAGTAACCGATTGAAACAGAGAGCCGAGTGCTTTGCCGGTAGCTGATAACGGTTGAAGAGTCGACGGGTTGGTGAATTCAAACACGAAGATCACAATAGTGCCGATTGCAATCAGTGCGCCGGATACGATCAACACCACTTTGCTTTGTAAAGTGAGTTTCTTGTTCTTGGGATACGCCAAGAGGTCGGAAATGACGATAAAGCCGATTCCGCCGAGAATAATCAATACAATGGATACCGCATTCACGAACGGATCGTCGACATGATGCATCAGGCTTCCGGGTTTATCCGGAAGTCCTCCGAATAGATCAAATCCGGCGTTGTTGAAAATGGAGATGCTGTGAAATACTCCAAAATAGACGGCTGTGCCAAGAGGCATCTCAAACAACCAGCGGATTGTAAGCAAAATGGCCCCCGCTAGTTCAATAATCAAGGCATAGAGCAGCACCTTGCGGATTAACCGGACAATCCCTTCTGTGGAACTTTGATTCATCGCTTCCTGCAGAATCAGACGTTCACGAAACGAAATCCGCCTGCGGAATACGAGGGCGATCAAGGTTACTGCTGTCATATATCCCAGACCGCCGATTTGGACTAGCAGGATGAGTACGGCTTGTCCGAATATGGAATAATGTTCTCCGACATTGACTACAGAGAGCCCCGTGACGCAGACGGCGGAAGTAGCCATAAACAGCGCATCAAGGAAGGGCGCCCTTGTCCCGGCGGAGGAAGCAGCCGGCAGGGATAAGAGAAAGGCGCCGAACAATATAGTGTAATGAATCCGATGGCCAAAACCTGCGGCGGATTCAGTCTAAACCATGGACCTTTTCTCTTGGTGAACCGAAACATGGGGACAACTCCGTTTGTTCTGTTTGCGATCTATTTTATAGTTCGGCGGATACAATGTAAAGTCTTTTCTGCCATACTTGATATTTATTAAAATGGCCATCGCAATTCCAAATTTTATAGTATACGATCGGATAAAAGATATTTTTTCACAAATGGAATATGAGGAATAGGATGGAGGACTTTAATGATGAATCCGCGGAGAGTGCGTAATGAGTACGGCGTGCCTTGGTTGCGTTCTGCAAGGTTCGGGCTTCTGCTCGCTGGAATATTTTTATTGGCGGCTTTTATAGTTGTACTTGTTTACGGTCAGCGCCCCGCAGAAGCCCCTGCTATCGAACAGGGATTAGAGCAGCTTGCAGCGGAAACTCCGGCTCCAGCTCCGAAAGAAATGGTTGATTTTCTTATGGCGGATCTTGATCATGGCTGGATACAGTACTCGGATGGCGCTAAAGCGTTTACGGAGGATGGGGGCTTACATTGGCAAAACGAAGCATCCGGCTTAACAGAGGAAATCTTAGCGGGTAACGAGGCATGGATTGAACTGCTGAATGTGGAACGAAAACTTGAAAAGGTCGCCTATGCGTCCAAGGAGATTCCAGTGAAACATTCGCAGTTTCTGACCGATCGGATTGGTTGGGTGCTGCTTTCAAACGATGCGGAGCTGCGGAAACCTTTATTGGTGACGATAGACGGAGGAAAAACATGGACTTCCGAGGTGACCCCGGAAGTCAGGGGCGCCATGCAGGAGGAGAAGAGCCGTCTGCAGCAAATGGGGGAAGAAGCGGCGTTATACGCATCGATGGCAAATGCCAAATTCGCGATCCGTTCAAAATGGGTGATTATACCGGACACGGCAGCCCCCGGTGATGTCGTCCTCGTTCGGCATGACCAGCCGGGTGAGGTGAAATGGCTGGAGAAACCTTATACGCTGCAACCGTTTGGAGCTGGATATTATGCTTATCTTCCGATTCCGATACAAATCAAACCTGGGGAGTACCCGATCGGAGAGGCGCTGCTGACCATTCAGGATAAAAAATTCGATACGCAGTACATTCAGGTAACGAAGCAGATGGAAAATATGCGCCAGGACACGCAGCGCATTCAGGCCGACCAGAGGAAAATTGATTTGGCACGCAGCAAGTCTGAGTCCGAATTTTTATTTTCCTCTGCGTTTATTCAACCGGTTGAGGGGATTTTGACGACACCGTATGGTTATACTCGTTATGTAAACGGGAAGTATGACAGTTCTCATCGGGCGATCGACCTCGCCGCCAAGGAAGGGACCCCGGTCAAGGCAACGAACGACGGCATTGTAGCTTTGGCGGACAGCCTGTACCTTACGGGAAATTCCATCTATATCGATCATGGTATGAGCTTGTTTTCCCAATATGCGCATTTATCGGAATTGCGTGTGAAGGAAGGCGATCGGGTAAAGCGAGGCGATACCATCGGACTTGTCGGTTCGACGGGGTTTTCAACGGGACCCCATCTGCATTTCACCTTCTGGGCTCACAATGTGCCCGTGAATCCGAACCTGTTTTTTAATACGACGCCGTTTCATTGGCTGCGGCAATGATCGTGCTTTCCCGTTTTCACTGGAATGTAATCGTGCTTTTCTCCCATATGGCGGAAGCCGCGCCGCTCGGGGACAAGTATTGGCAGCCGGGCAACATATTCGAAGGGCACATGGACCCGTCCATCGGCTGGATTCGTGCGGAAGCGATTTTTCCCCTGAAAAATCCCGGTATCTTATCGATTCTAGGATTCATTGGGGGATATTTCTCATCTCCTGCATGAAACGAAATTCCGATTGCAGCGTATTGAAATAGAAAAAAGGAGGTAAGACCATGTTGAGAAGATTATTAAACAAGCTTCTGAATGTCACTAAACACAGCGGCGGCTCCCATTACCGTCCCCACCATAGCAGCGATGATTATCGTAAGCATGGCAATCGACGCGACTACGACCGGCATAATCAATACGGACATTCTTACTACAAGAAGAAACGTTCCTCCGGCTCCTACAGCAGCTAACCGGGTTCTTATAAGCAGTGAAGAGCCCGATCTACATCCCCCAGTATTTCCTGAACGCGATGATAGGGCTGTTCCGTCATAAGCAAGCGCCGGAGCAGTTTTTTTGTGTCCGGGTGAAGGGACAATTCCTTTTCCCAGCCCAAGTCAGACCCCGGTAGCGGCTGTTCCTTCTCGGAATATGTGCTGTACAGCAGGAACAGCAAGAGATGGCCGATGGCGTAAAAGTCGCTGGTCACGTGAATCCTTCTTCTTAGTTTCTTCTCCGTTGGGTCCGTCTCTATCTCTTCTTCATCAGGAACAATTGTTTCAGCGCCGGTTATAAGCTCTCTGGCCAATCCCCAATCAATCAACTTCGTCTCATCTCCGTCCAAAACCACGTTCGCTATGCTGATGTCGCGGTGTACAATGCCAAGCGAATGGACGTAGCCGACCACAAGTAACAACTTTTTTATCAAAAGCAGTGATTCTTTCTCAGAAAAGGAGGCTCCCTTGTGAAACAGGAGATAGTCCAGGTTGTCGCCCTCCATATATTCCATAGTGAAGCATGGATGCCCCCGTTCATAGAACGACTCATATAGTTTCGGTATACAAGGATGATCGAGACGATTTAAGATGCTAATTTCCCGTTCATATATAAGCTTTGCCCGTATTTTTCCTCCGTTGATGGGATGGATCCGTTTCAATACATATAGACGGTTGGAGCGGGTATTCATGCATAAATAAGCAACCCCATAGCTGCCCATGCCGAGATTTTGCAGGATCCGATATCGGTTTGCGATGACATGCCCTTGGCGGAATGATAGATTATCCCAATGCCGCAACCCTAGTTGAATCGATCTTCCCAACCTTTGAGCGAGGCGTTTCCATAAGCGTCGGATAGTCATTGTCTCGCTCGCCCCTTCGCATTGTAGTGCTTTCATAGTCGTACTTCCGCGATATCAGGTGTGATTATTATGATAAATTTTGGGCGGGGAAATAAATTTTTTGCAACCGTCTGACATTAAATGCGTATGGGCTTTGAGCATCCTCGTTGTCGATAAGCTGTAACCGCAAGGTGAACTTAGCCTTTAGATAATTCCTTGAGCCATCATGGCATCCGCTACTTTAGTAAATCCCGCGATGTTGGAACCTATCACCAGGTTTCCGGTATAGCCATATTCCTCAGCGGCTTGTACGCTGTTTTCGTATATATTTTTCATGATTTCATGAAGTTTGGCATCGACTTCTTCAAAAGTCCAGGAGTATCTCATACTGTTCTGGGCCATCTCCAAGGCGGAAACTGCCACGCCTCCTGCATTTGCCGCTTTGGCCGGTCCAAAAAGCACCTTATTGTTTAAAAATACGTCAATGGCTTCCAATGTCGAAGGCATATTGGCGCCTTCGCCTACAGCCTTGACTCCATTGGCAACCAAGGTCGCTGCATCCGCATCGTTGATTTCATTCTGGGTTGCGCAAGGAAGAGCGATGTCGCAAGGTAAGGACCAGATGCCTTGGCATCCTTCATAGTACACTGCTTTGGGATGCTCTTTAACGTATTCGCTGATGCGAACTCTCTCATCCTCTTTTAATCTTCTTACCGTTTCAAATTTAATGCCGTCCGGATCGTATACATAACCGTTAGAATCGCTGCAAGCGATAACTTTCGCACCCAACCGGGTAGCTTTCTGGATGGCATAGAGCGAGACGTTGCCTGATCCGGATACGACTACCTTAGTCCCGGCAAAGCTCAGTCCCTTCGATTTCAACATTTCCTCTACAAAGTAAACAACGCCGTATCCTGTGGCTTCCGTACGCGCGAGGCTTCCACCGTAACCGATTCCTTTGCCTGTAAGGACGCCGGCCTCGTTGCCTCCGCGGATTCTTCGATATTGACCAAACATGTAACCGATTTCTCTGCCGCCTACACCGATGTCACCCGCTGGTACATCCATGTCCGGACCGATATATTTGTAAAGCTCCGTCATGAAACTTTGTGTAAATCTCATGATCTCCCCGTCCGATTTTCCTTTGGGATCAAAGTCAGAGCCGCCTTTTCCCCCGCCGATCGGCTGTCCCGTCAAGGAATTTTTGAAAATTTGTTCAAAGCCCAAAAACTTAATGATACTGGCATTTACAGAGGGGTGAAACCTTAATCCGCCTTTGTATGGGCCGAGGGCGCTGTTGAATTGAACCCGAAATCCGCGATTCACTCTGACCTTTCCCTGGTCGTCTACCCAAGGCACTCTGAATGTAATCGTTCTCTCGGGTTCGACGATTCTCTCCAGAATACCGCTTCGAATGTATTTCGGATGTTTGGCAAAAACGGGTACGAGAGAGAATAATATCTCTTTGAGAGCCTGATGGAATTCGCTCTCCTGGGGATTACGCTTTATTGCGGTTTCAAAAACATCGTTTACATACGTTCTTGCTTCCGACTCGGTATATCTTTTTGTTTCCAATGCGGTCATTCCAGTCTCCTCCACAATAGGTAATCTGACTATGGTCAATGCTTAATTTTTGCATATTTATTCAGTGAAAACAATAATTCTTATAAAAAATTTAATGTTCTGTGAACATTTCAGGGCGAATTGACCAGCTTTACAAAAAATCGCTGCGGTCGTCGCTCTTTTAATCCGTCCGATATGATCTGTCAGGGTGATATAATCGTGAAATCTAAGTCTTCTGGGATACACGGGAGGGGTAACATTGCCAGTCGAAGATAGATGAGTCTGCCCCCCTCATATTACTAGGCTTCCTGATATCGGAAGGAATTCTCAAGGCAAACGGCATGGCTGATGCTCAAGTACTCGGGTATGTCATTTTTGCTATGGTAGCCTCGGTATGATACCATCCGGTGCGGGATCGACAAGCTTATAGGGAAGTCGGAAAGGACGGGCTGTGTTAGTTCCGGAAGGATTTGCCATGCTTGAATTCACATGTATGGGAGGGCATTTAACCTTTCAAAACAAAAGAGTTGCCATCTTCGTCCTGGAAAATGGCGAACGTTCCCCATTGCATTTGGTTAGGCTCTCCGTCAAATTTCACGCCTTTGCTGCGCATTTCGTCATAGGTTGATTGTATGTCATCACACAAGAACACAATGGAAGGCCTGAGCTCCTGCCAATTTTTCATCATGCTCCTCGGGTAGATGACGATTGCGCTTTCGGCGCCTCCCGGAGCAACCTCTAACCAACTGCCGCCAGGTCCCATCGAGGTTTCACGAATGAGCTCAAAGCCGACTTTCTCAGTCCAAAAAACCTTCGCTTTTTGTTGATCCTCCACATAAACGGCCGCGGTCGCTATTTTTGTAATCATGAACGATACCTCCTTGTTGGTAGTAACAGAAATATACTGTAAGCGCACATTCTAAAAATCGGCCGAGAAATGGACGTAGTCGTAGTATACTAATTTCAGCATTCGTTCATGCAGGTCACTCGATCTTCGCCCAAAGAGGAGCTTTACAATCACAGAAAAACCAGGTAAATTCGCACGCGACCTTTTTGCGAAGAGTGATGCAAGCGTTAGCGACCGCAGGCATCGTGGAGTCGAGGGGCGGCCGAGAGGGAGGGTATATCTTACGTAAATCTCCAGATCAGCTCACCTTAGGCGAGATCTATTGTGCCGTAAGTATGGCGCCTGCGGATCCAGAGTTTAATATAGATTGCGGAGAAGCCGGTGAACAACTGGACTTGGAACTTGAGAAAATTCTCCATCAAGTCGAACAACACGCGATCGATCACTTACGCAAATATACTATTGCGGATGTTATGGAGCGTGTTGATTTTTTTGTTCTTGATTCAAAAAACACTTGAGTTAAATAATGATATATCCTATAATGCGTCTATATTAGTTGCAGATAATGGAAATCTTTTTTTTGAGATATATGTGCTTTTTAGAGGCTCATATAAATCAATAGTATCGTGAGGAGGGGGCAATTTATACTGCTAACTAATGTGTTTCTCAATAAGTTACAACTGTAGGAAAAAGGGATTGACTGACATGGAAAGGGTAATCTATCTTGCTGTAAATTTTACTTGGTTTAGCCTTTCTTATGGCGGGAATGGGTAAGATTTCAGGCTCTAAGATGCATGTTGAAGGATTTAAGAAGTGGCAGTTGCCACAATGGTTCCGAATTACCTATTTCAACTATTCTATTGATGACTAAGGAGAAATGAAATAATGGCAAACGTACTCTTCGTTAAAGCAAACGATCGTCCTTCAGAGCAAGCGGTGAGCGTTCAAATGTACGAAACGTTCCTGAATACGTATAAAGAAGCGCATCCTGACGACATAATTACGGAACTCGATCTATATCATGAAGAACTTCCTTATTACGGAAGTGATGCCATCACGGGAATGTTTAAACTGAATCAAGGATACGAACTCACCACGGAAGAACAAGCCGCTGCTAAGATCGCTACACGTTATTTGGAACAATTTCTTGCCGCCGACAAGGTCGTCATTGCGTTTCCGCTCTGGAATTTCGTTGCTCCTGCGCCTTTGATCAGCTATATTTCTTACATTACTCAAGTAGGCAAGACGTTTAAATACACGGAAGAAGGCCCTGTTGGCCTTGTGGGGGATAAGAAAGTCGTATTGCTGAATGCTCGTGGAGGCATTTATTCAACGGAGCCGATGGCCTCTATTGAATCAGCTATCAAACCGCTTAAGACAACTTTTGGTTTATTCGGAATTAAGCCAACAGAAGTCATTATTGAAGGACATAACCAATTCAAGGATCGTTCGGCAGAAATTATTAGCGAAGGCTTAATAGAAACGGCTAGAATAGCGGCTGCATTCTAAGGGGATTCTTAAAGCAGTTTTTAACGGGAAACGATAACTCAATTAAGGATGACAGTTTAGTACTTTATTTTCACGTACTGGACTGTTTTTCTTTTGACCGGAATGGATAGGATTTTTTGGTACTTCAATAATCCCACCGGATCCTCCACCTGCATATACTGGTTTCGAGTAGCGATGTCGTTGTTTCTGCCCTCCTCAAGCCGCGTCAGGAAACCAAGGATGAGTGATTCGTCGATGTGTTGCAGACAAAAAGCGCGAAGAGCCCTAAAGAGAAGTACAATAACAATAGTTTGCTTTTTAGTTAACCGTGTGATATTATACAAATAATCCTATATTTGAAACCTGAATTCATATATTGTAAAGGGTGTCATATGTGCGATGGAACCTTTTACAATGTGTGAATTTTTTATTTTTTTCATGAATAAAAAGAACATGTTAATTTATTATATGGAGGTAATACCATGCAAACAGGTACAGTAAAATGGTTTAATGCAGAGAAAGGCTTCGGCTTTATCGAAGTTGAAGGCGGCAACGACGTATTCGTGCATTTCAGCGCGATCCAAGGTGATGGCTTCAAATCCTTAGACGAAGGCCAACGCGTTGAATTCAATGTAGTACAAGGCAACCGCGGACCGCAAGCTGAGAATGTTGTAAAGCTGTAAGCCAAAGCAAACTGCCCTTAACAAATGTTGGGGGCGGTTTTTTTTTGGGACTAAGGAGGTTTCATGATGTACTTTCGAAAAAAATCGTTAGAGGATATCCCTGAGGAAAATACCGCGATTTGGTCCTGTGAGAAAGAAGGCTGCAAGGGCTGGATGCGGGATAACTTTGCATTCGAGAAAGTGCCGATCTGCCTGCAGTGCCTATCGCCGATGGTGAGCAGCATAAAGATGCTGCCGCCGCTTGTTAACTCGAATGGAGATTTGAAATTGATCAAGAAGGGGATTCGGATTTCTTAGATGAAAGACGTCATTCGGAATGGTCATGTAGTGATTGATGAGTAAAAGAGTTTGGGCTTACGAGCGCCAACCTCTTTTTTTGTTGGTCACACTTTGAGTCATGATATCGATATCATGCCTTAAGCAGCTTTAGGTACGTATCCTTGTCGCATACCACGAAGAGGCGGGAATTGTCGGCAATGGTTTCATCCAAGCGGCGATTGATGTTCATTTGCTCACCATCGGAGAGTAGGGTGGCCCCATGTGCGAGCAGTTCCTCGAACGCATCCCGGTAAGTGGACCAATGCGGTTTTTTACGTATTTCATAAAGGTCTTCGCCCTGCCAGGAGAGAAGCTGCGAGACCAGCTTCGAGGCCCCGGGATTGAAAGCGGACCGTACGGCAATCTGAGACACGATTTCCGTCCCCAGAATGAATTCGTTCACCTTCACGTGGGTGAAATTATGAATATTTTCCCGATCTTTAATTTCCACAATCGTGTACACATGAGCGTAAAAACGTTCGATGGAAGTGGCGATCAGCAGCGTTTTCCCGTCCACAAAAGATGTGTCCCGAATAAAATGCTGCTGCTGCGTCGTTTCATCAGCGAATATAAACACGGCTTTGGCTTTGGCTAAATTGGCTAAATCCAAGGTCGATTTTTGCACGGGATTGCCCCTGATATAATGAACCCTTTCGTGGGGTATCGGCGTTTTTTCCAAATCAGCAATTAAGACGACTTCCACACGGGGATCGCTATTGAGAATCTCCTGAATAGCCAGACTTGAGTGTTTGCTCCAATCGATCATGACAAAGTGCTGCTCACCTGTATACTGCAACAAACCTTCCTCCCTTTTCCGTCTGTAAATCAATATGGAATCAATCGCTTTGCTGATGGCGATGGAGATGAAACTGATACCGAATATATACAATAATATGCCAAGACATTTACCGGCTGCCGTATGCGGATAAAAGTCGCCGTAGCCGACAGTCGTTACTGTGGTCATCACCCACCAGAACCCGTTAAAAGGGCTGCCGAACGTATCGGGCTCAAGCAGGTAGATCAGGAAAGAACTGCCTGACACGAAAGCTGCGGCGACTATGAAAATAAACTCGTTGCTCAAGCGGGTCAAACGCCGGAACAGCTTGCTGAAAAAGTGCATGGCATACCTCCGTTGTTCCTTCAATCATCTGTCGGCTGCTAAGAACCGAAATCCATGATGACTGTTTGTATCTTCTGCAGCTTCACATATTCGTTCTTCACCAGCTGCGGATGAAAGTAACCGTATAAGTAGGCAGCTTCGTCAAAGGATAGCCCCGGGTAACAGACGACATCCTGAATGGCATAGGGATTGTCCAGGATGATCTGCCATTCACCGTCCCGTTCCCCGGCAGGAATCGATTGCAGCGCCTTTGCTTTACAGGCGATCGTCTCCTCCAACTCCTCCCAGACCTTTTCCCACGAAGGGCTGAATACTACCGGCGTCGGGAACCACTGCTTCGCTTTCTCGAGCAGCCGCGCGATATCCTCGGCATCCTCATCCTGAAAGCACTTGATTTTCTCGGTAAAGCTCTCCAGGAAACGATAAAAGGCGGAGTAGCCTTCTTCGTGCATGTTCGCCTGAATGTCTCGGAGTTCTTGGTCGGTCGCGGCTTTAATAAAGCTGTCAAATAAATTCGGTTTCATCGAGAGGCTCACCTTACTTTTAGTAAATGTACCGCATTTCATAGCGTTATTCTGGATGTGATTCTATTATTATATGAAAATTGATGGCCGATATCCATCTTTATGCAGAAAAAAATACAAGTTTAAACAAGCTGCAAAGTCTTTTGTTAATCTTGTGTTCCCTGCTGCTTCTTCAATAAGTCGCGGATTTCAATGAGCAGCTTCTCTTCTGCGGTTGGTGCCGGGGGTGCCGCTGGCTTCTCCGCTTCCTTTCGTCTAAAACGATTGATCAATTTCACGAACAGGAAGATGGAAAAAGCTACGATGAAAAAATCGATGACCGTTTGCAGGAAAGCACCGTATTTCAGCGTCGCGCTGCCGAATGTCAATTGAAGTGCGGAGAAGTTTAAGCCGCCTAAAAGCAGACCGAGCAGAGGCATAAGCACATCATTTACAAGCGAGCTGACGATTTTACCGAATGCCCCTCCAATAATGACCCCGACAGCCAGATCCAGAACATTTCCTTTTAAGGCAAAGGTTTTAAACTCTTTCCACATGATCGAAATCTCCTTTGACGTTTATTTAAATTTCTCCCCAAGTATAGCATGGACTGCCACAAAAATTCAGTTCACCCGCGCAAGGTTGGGCAGCTGCCTAAGCATTGGACAGGGGCAATCAGGGCTAAGCAGCATACAATATAAAGCTGATAGACAATCGTGCAGGAGACGGGAAAGGTGGAAAAGGCATGATAAAATATGCAAATACGAAGCTGGGGAAGACGTTTCATTTGAAGGGAAACGAAGAATTAATCATATATATCCCGCGAACGGAAATCGCTTCTCGTGAGAATGTTCATGATATGCTGAGACAGTTTGGTATGGTATATGTAAAGCCGAATCTCGGCACAGGCGGACATGGCGTTATGAAGGCGGAGCGCATAAAGGGCGGAAGCAGGGATGGCTACCGGTACAAGTTGGGGCTGAGGACGTATGCGTTTTCGACGTTTGACGCTTTTTACAGCTCTCTAAGCAAGAATTTTGGCGGCAGGAGGTATCTGGTGCAGCAGGGGATCCGCATGTTGACCTACAAGCAGCGTCCCTTCGATATCCGCATTATGGTACAGAAGAACAGCGACAGAGTATGGGAGCACACCGGGACGATTGGAAGGTTGGCCCATCCGAAAAGGGCGGTGACGAATTATCACAGCGGAGGGACTCCGCTCTCCATTGATAAGCTGCTGAAGCCGCATGCAGCCGACAAGAGGCGGGGGGAACTCGCCAAAAAGCTCGGAGCCTTAGGCTTGCAAGTGGCGGCGCATATGCAATCGGGCTACCCGGGCGTGAAAGAGCTGGGCGTCGACGTGGGGATGGACAAAGCGCTGAAGCCGTGGATTTTTGAAGTGAATACAAGACCGGATCCGTTTATTTTCAAAAAGCTGAATCGCCCGGAAGTGTATCGCCGAATTCTGCAATTGACGAAGCTTAACGGCAGGTTTCGGTTCAAGAGAAAGAAGCTGAAGTAGTAGGGAAAGCATACACGCCATTCGTGAGACTTGACGAGTGAAGCTGGCGTTTTTCGATTGACACGTATCCTGGCTGCCAAGTACAATGAAGGCAAGTCAATAATTGTGATGGAGAACAGGAGACTCACATAGGTTGCTAATCCGTGGATGAAGCAGTTTATGTGATTTTTTGTGCTCCCGTAAGCAATATGCCAAGAGCATTACCGCAGACAATTTATGGGATAGTCTTGGAGGGCTTAACGCGTGGACAACACTTATATTCTTTCCTTGGATCAGGGCACGACCAGCTCAAGGGCGATCCTGTTCGACCGCCAGGGAAGCATCGTTCATACCGCCCGGAAGGAATTTACGCAACATTTCCCTCATCCCGGTTGGGTGGAGCATGACGCGAATGAGATTTGGATTTCCATTCTGGGCGTCATTTCAGCTGTTCTCTCGGAGACGGACACACGTCCGGAGCAGATTGCGGCCATCGGGATTACGAATCAGAGGGAAACGACCGTTGTATGGGACCGTCACACCGGGATGCCGGTGCATCATGCCATTGTGTGGCAGTCGCGCCAAACGGCGGATATTTGCGAGGAGCTTAAGGCGCGCGGCCTGAATGAGCGGTTCCGGGAGAAGACAGGATTGTTGATCGACGCTTATTTTTCCGGAACGAAGGTCAAGTGGATTCTCGATCACGTGCAGGGCGCCAGAGAAAGGGCGGAACGCGGGGATCTGCTGTTCGGCACGATCGATACATGGCTCATATGGAGATTAACCGGCGGTCAGGTGCATATGACGGATTACTCCAACGCTTCCCGGACCTTAATGTACAATATTCATGAGCTCAAATGGGATGAAGAACTGCTTGAAGTTTTGGGTGTGCCCGCGTCTATGCTTCCGGAGGTGCGTTCTTCCTCAGAGGTATACGGGTATACCCGGGAGACCCACTTCTTAGGCTCGTCGATACCGATTGCAGGGGCGGCGGGCGACCAGCAAGCGGCTTTGTTCGGGCAAGCGTGCTTTGAAACAGGGATGGCCAAGAACACTTATGGTACAGGCTGCTTCATGCTGATGAATACCGGCGAGCAGGCGATCCCGTCGAAGCATGGGCTGCTTACTACGATCGCCTGGGGTCTGAATGGGCGGGTACAGTATGCCCTTGAAGGGAGCGTTTTTGTAGCGGGCTCAGCCATTCAGTGGCTCCGCGACGGTCTTCGCATGATCGAGAACGCCAAAGACAGCGAGTTTTACGCGAGCAAAGTGGAATCAACGGACGGCGTTTATGTCGTGCCGGCGTTTGTAGGCCTCGGGACCCCATACTGGGACAGCGATGTCCGCGGAGCGGTGTTCGGGCTAACCCGAGGAACATCGAAGGAGCATCTCATTCGTGCGACCTTGGAGTCGCTGGCTTATCAGACCCGCGATGTTCTCACCGCCATGGAGGAGGATTCCGGCATATCGCTGCGAAAGCTGCGCGTCGATGGCGGCGCGGTGAAGAACGACTTGCTCATGCAATTCCAAAGCGACATGGTCGGCGTTACTGTCGAGCGGCCGGTTATTAACGAGACAACGGCACTGGGGGCCGCGTATTTGGCCGGATTGGCCGTTGGGTTCTGGAAGGATCAGTCTGAGATTGCCGCGCAGTGGCAGGTGGAACACACATTTGGTGCGGGTATGGAAGAAGCTCGCCGGGAAGCGCTTTATGACGGTTGGAGAAAGGCAGTCCGGGCAGCTATGCTTTTCAAATAGCCCGGAAGTATGTTATGATGGCGATAAGTTAATACTCTGGTTGGAGAACTAGGAGATGCCACAGCAGCCTATACGTGGGAAACGTATGAGGGGCGTTTGTGGCTTTTTTGCTTTTTCTGATGAAGGAGAGGGAGAACTGATGCAGCCATTATTTTCCGGAGACAAAAGAACAGAAACGCTTCGCGTTATGGCGGACGAGATCTTTGACTTACTGGTCATCGGCGGGGGGATCACGGGTGCGGGAATCGCGCTTGATGCGCAAAGCCGAGGTCTTCGGACTGCGCTTGTGGAGATGCAGGACTTTGCCGCGGGCGCTTCGAGCCGTTCGACGAAATTGGTGCACGGAGGACTGCGGTATTTGAAGCAGCTGGAAGTCAAGATGGTGGCGGAAGTCGGCAAGGAACGGGCGATTGTGTATGAAAATGGGCCGCATGTCACGACGCCGGAGTGGATGCTGCTGCCCTTCTATAAAGGAGGCACTTTTGGAAAGTGGTCGACTTCGCTCGGTTTGCGGGCCTATGATTTTCTCGCGGGTGTGAAACGCAGCGAGCGGCGGAAGATACTGTCCGCGGAGGCTACCCTGGGCAAGGAGCCTCTGCTGAAGCGGGATGGTCTGAATGGCGGCGGATATTATGTAGAATACCGGACGGACGATGCCAGGCTGACGATTGAGGTTATGAAAAAAGCTGTCGAGTATGGGGCTAGGGCAGTTAATTACGCCAAGGTCGAAGAACTTGTCTATGACGGGGGTCGGCTCGCAGGTGTAGTCGTCGTCGACCGGCTGGCGAAGGAGTCATATACGATTCGCGCATTGAAAATTGTCAATGCCGCAGGGCCCTGGGTGGATGCGCTGCGCGAGAAGGACCGCTCCAAGCAAGGAAAGACACTGCATTTGACCAAGGGCGTACACCTTGTGTTTGACCAGAAGCGCTTTCCGCTCAAACAGGCGATTTACTTCGATACGCCCGACAAGCGGATGGTGTTTGCGATTCCGCGGGAAGGCAAGGCTTACGTGGGAACGACGGATACCAATTATCGCGGTGATATCGCTCATCCGCGGATGACGCTTGCTGACCGAACGTATTTGCTGCGGGCGGTGAACGATATGTTTCCGGACCTCAAGCTGACTGAAGCGGATGTAGAATCCAGCTGGACCGGGCTGAGGCCGCTGATCCATCAGGAGGGGAAGGACCCGTCGGAAATTTCGCGTAAAGATGAAATTTTCATTTCGGCCTCCGGCCTGATCTCGATGGCGGGCGGCAAGCTGACAGGCTACCGGAAAATGGCGGAGACCGTCGTGAACCTCGTAGCCGACATGCTGGTGGCTGAGGGTCACGCGCCGATTGCGCCGAGCAGCACGAAGCACATGCCGCTATCCGGCGGAGATGTGGGGGGGTCGGCTCAGCTTGCGCCGTTTGTGAAGACGAAGACGTCGATTGGGCGCCAGCGTGGAATTCCGCAGCAGGAAGCCGAAGCGCTCGTTCGCCGCTACGGCTCGAACATCGACAGCGTGTACGGCTTGGTGGAAAAGTGCCTCAGCGCGGCCGGGAAGTATGGGATTCCCGTACATGTGATGGCTTCGCTGGTGTATTCGGTCGAACAGGAAATGACGGTGAAGCCCGTCGATTTCTTCATAAGACGTACCGGCGCGCTGTTTTTCAACATCGCGTGGGTGAGGCAATGGAAAGGACCGGTAACAGCGTACCTAGCCGACCGCTACGGCTGGTCGCAGGACCAGTGTGTGCGATTTGCGGCGGAGTTGGAGTCGGAGCTGCAGTTCGCTCTGGAGCCCGTCGAGGGCGAATGAAGGAGGCACGCTGCGTGTGAGGGGCAGCGTGCCTCTGTTCCGAAGCATGAAGAGCGGTTAACCCAACTATACAACAGGCGGCTGCATGCCCAGTTCCAGCCAATCCTCGCGGGTCGGACCGTACATACCGGGGATGCGCAGGCCTGCTTGACGCATTAGTACGGTCATTTGTCCGCGGTGGTGAACCTCATGCTGAATAAGGACGCGCAAGGTGAGGCCGTTTGGCCACTGTTCGCCGTACATGTCGCTGGATTGGCCCACATTCTCGTCAGTCCACTGTTCTTGGATCGCCTTGAGCATGGCTTGACTCGTCTGCCGGTATGCGTCAGCGATGGCCGCAGCGGACTGCGGAACGTGGTGTTCGTCTCCGGGAGCTTCAAACTTCAGGCCGGTGCGCGTCAGCATTTCGTGAATGGAATGTACCAGGTGCCAGGCTAATTGTCCGAGGCTGCGGTGGTCCGGCGCGATTTCCTGCTTCAGGGACGCATCTGTCAACGTATTCATGATACGCTCCGTTGCGGTTGATTCATTGCTCCATTGATCAACAAATTGTTTTACACAAGTAAACATCAATCCTCATCCCCCATAGAGTTTATTTTATTGTTTCAGACGACCCAATTCCCTTTACGAAACAACGGTTCGCGAATGCCATCGCGCGTTTCCCCGTCGATCTCCATGTCGGGTGAGCCGATCATGAAATCTATATGCAGCAGACTCGTGTTGTAGCCGTTGGCTTCAAGCTCCTCCTTGCTCATCTCCGTGCCGCCCTCAATGCAGAACGGATAAGCGCTGCCGATGGCCAGGTGGCAGGAAGCATTTTCGTCGAATAAGGTATTGTAGAAAATCAGGTTGGAGTTCGAAATGGGCGAGTCGTGCGGGACCAGCGCAATTTCCCCCAAATAACGGGTGCCGGCATCGACGTCAAGAAGCTTTCGCAAAATCTCCTCTCCTTGCTCCGCATGAACTTCCGTAATTCTTCCGTTAATAAAAGTAAACGCAAAGTTGTCAATAAGAGAACCGTTGTAGCTCAGAGGCTTGGTGCTGGTCACTGTTCCATTTACGCCCTCCTTAACAGGAAGCGTGAACACTTCCTCTGTGGGGAGGTTCGGCACGAAATAATCGCCCTTGGCATTCGTCATTCCTGCGCTGACCCACTGGTGCTTCTCCGGAAGCTCGACCGAGAGGGAGGTTCCTGGCGCTTTCAGATGCAGCTTATGGTATCTTTTGCCGTTCAGGAGCTGTTGTTTCTTCACCAGATCCGCAATATGGGCTCGCCAAGCTTCCACCGGATTGTCCGCGTCCACCCGCGTCAGCTTGAAAATCTGCTCCCATAACCGGTCGATCCGCTCCTGCTCGTCCATCTCCGGGAAAACCTTGGCCGACCACTCGGGCGTGGGGATCGATACCATCAACCAGCTCACTTTGCCGCTGCGCATGTAATCTTTATAGGCTTGATTGGCTGCGGACGCCGTTTTGTTCGCCGTTGTCAGTCGTTCCGCTTTCACATCCTTGTACAGCTCCGCATTGGGGGCGTAGACCGTAAGGAAGGCGGCGTTCTCCTTGGCAAGCTCCTCGAAGCCGTTCGCTTTCCACATCGGGTAAAGCTCGAAGGCTTCATCAGGGGCGTGATGAAAACGGATTTTCTTGAGCTGATCGTCTTCCCAGTCCACGTAAACGTCCAAAGCGCCCGCCTCATAAGCCTTTAAGGCCGCTTTCCGGACAAAATCCGCACAGCTGATTGGGGCCACGATGACGAGCTTTTGCCCCTTTTGCAGGTTGATTCCCACTTTGATGGCAAGCTCGGCGTATTTCTCGAGATTCTGTTCGAAGGGATGCATGCGCTCACTCCTTTATATTATAGTAACATTTGGTGTATGATAGAAAATAAAACTTTTACCGCGGGAGAGAGGTTTAAGACCAATGGAGACCAAGGGGACACCATCAAATTTCATTAAGAATATTGTAATCGAAGATCTGAAAACAGGCAAAGTCGATCAGGTCATCACCCGATTTCCCCCGGAGCCGAACGGTTATTTGCATATCGGGCATGCCAAATCGATCTGTTTGAATTTCGAGCTCGCCGACGAGTTCAAGGGGAAGACCCATCTTCGCTTCGACGATACGAATCCGGCCAAGGAAGATGTCGAATATGTGGAATCGATCAAGCAGGATGTGGCCTGGCTTGGTTTTGAGTGGGATGGGCTGTTCTTCGCATCGGATTATTTCGATGAGATGTACAGCAGGGCGCAGTTGTTGATCCGTAAGGGACTTGCCTATGTGGATGATCAAACAGCGGAACAAATTCGCGAAACGCGGGGAACGCTGACCGAGCCGGGCAAGGAAAGCCCATATCGGAACCGCGGCGCGGAGGAGAACCTGGACCTGTTCGAACGGATGCGGGCCGGCGAATTTAACGACGGCGAGAAGGTGCTCCGCGCCAAAATCGATATGGCCTCGCCGAACGTCAATCTCCGGGATCCCGTCATGTACCGGGTGCTGCATGCGCATCATCACAACACCGGGGACAAGTGGTGCATCTACCCGATGTATGCCTTCGCTCATCCGCTGGAGGACGCCATCGAGGGCGTCACACATTCCATTTGCACGCTTGAGTTTGAGGATCAGCGGCCGTTCTACGATTGGGTAATCCGCGAGTGCGAAATGCCGAATGTGCCGCATCAATATGAGTTCGGACGGCTGAATATCACAAATACGGTCATGAGCAAAAGAAAGCTGAAGCTGCTCGTCGACGAAAACGCGGTGGACGGCTGGGACGATCCTCGGATGCCTACTATCTCCGGACTGCGCCGCAGAGGGTATACGCCGGAGGCGATCCGCAGCTTCGTGCGCGAAATCGGCGTGGCGAAGAGCAACGGCATCGTCGATGCGAGAATGCTGGAGCACTTCATCCGCGAGGATCTGAAGCTGAAGGCTCTCCGCACCATGGGCGTGCTGCGCCCGCTCAAAGTCATTATTACTAACTACCCCGAAGATCAAACGGAAATGCTCGATGCCGAGAATAATCCGGAAAATCCGGACATGGGCATCCGCCAAATTCCATTCTCACGGGAGATCTATATTGAGCAGGACGATTTCATGGAAAATCCGCCGAACAAATATTTCCGGCTGTTTCCCGGCAACGAGGTCCGCTTGAAAAACGCCTATTTTATTAGATGCAACGATTTCGTCAAAGACGAGAACGGGAATGTAGCAGAGCTGCACTGCACGTACGATCCGGAAACGAAGAGCGGCAGCGGCTTTACCGGACGCAAGGTGAAGGGCACCATCCACTGGGTGGACGCGAAGCATGCGGTACCGGCGGAGTTCCGGCTGTATGAGCCGCTGGTTTTGGATGACGGGGATAGCGAAGGAGCCTCGTTTCTGGAAAACCTGAACCCGAATTCGATTGAGGTTGTACACGGGTTCGTAGAAGACAACATGAGGGAAGCGCAGCCGCAAGATAAATTTCAGTTTTTCCGCCACGGCTACTTCAATGTGGACCCGAAGCATACGACGAAGGATCGACTTGTGTTCAACCTGATCGTGTCGCTGAAGAGCTCGTTCCAGGTGTGAGGTAAAGCTAATAATTTCAGTAGAGGAGCCGATGCTCCTCTTTTTTTAGTTTGCTCTGTAGCGGCGAGAAAGTCCGGATCGATGAAAGCACCAATCCGTGCGCTGTGTAATAGTGTATCTTAAAGCAACATGCCAGGAGGGGATTGGTGTGAAAAAGAAGACGGTTCGCCCTACATCCAACGCATATGTCAGCACATCGGTGCTGAGAAAAGTTGCGGCGCTGATGCTTCCTTTCTATAAAAAGGTCGCGGGCAGCCGTTCATACGCTTACCGCTGGTCCAAAGCTGTGCGTGAGGCGGATCTGGGAAAAATGGAAATCATGTTCCGTTCTGTCGTTCCCCAAGAACCGATTGTGTCACTTTCTGTCAACGGCATCGGATACTTTATTGATTTTCCGTTACCGAAACCGATCTACGCTTATACGAACGCGACCTCGCTTCGACCGGGGACGACGCAGTTTACGTTTGACGGCAGGATTTTTCGGGCGATCGCCAAGGCCGTATTGCCATTTTACCGGGAGATGATAGGTAATCGACATTATACGGCTATGATCGTCAAAGCGATCCAAAGCCGCGATCAGGCATTCCTCGAACGGCTGATTCGCAGCAAAATAACGACCAAAAGCTTAAAGTCCATCAAAACCGAGTACTCCGGATTCTTCCTCGGATTTCGATACGCTTCAAGCAAATACGTGTACTACCATGAGATGTTTCGGGAGCTTCCTTTGTAGCAGCCAAAAGCGGTCTTTAACTATTGGGAACTCTCCGCAAGGTAACATGTTGAGCTTGAAGGAGATTGAAGCTATGATTTACTGTGGAGGAGCTGCTCGAATGGAAGGAATGGCTGGGGCAGCTTCAGCGCCAGGTGAAGGATATTGTTGTAATTTTCAATAACAACTCGGGTGGCGATGCCGCAGATAACGCTAAGCAGATGATGGAGCTGCTTAGGATCGAATATGAGGGACTGGCTCCGCGGCAGCTGGATTTGTTTTGAGTGACGTGTGGGGAGACGGGTTGCAATGATAGTAGGGACGCAACCGGCGTCAATTCTTTCCATTCCATTTGCACCAATGCAATACCTATTCTCGAGTATTGGAAAAAATGAAAGTCTGTGCACCTAAATGATGGACCTAGGAATTGTTCGAAATGTGACTTTTGACTTTCCTGCGGCTATCCCCTGCAACATCGGGGGGACAGTTCCAACGGGAAAATGCTGCTGACTAGGAAAGCTCTTTCCTAACGAACAACGGCAAGTATCGAAGTCCTCGCCAAAGTTAATCTGAAATTTCCCGTCCTGTAAGAAGGGCAATTTGGAGTGGTTGGCACCCCAGATTATGGTAGACTGGGGGATCGTGCAAAACTTGCAGCGAGAGCTAGGGGGTTATAGCGTAAAATTCTTCTGCTCGGATCATGTAGTGTCGTCTTGATAAATAAGCTAATACGGCATAAAAGTGGAGGAACTTGTTACTATAAATTGGGCTAGCAGAAGAAAGGCACCATCATAGGATGATGCACATTGATACGGCCGTTATTTCAACTAAATGCAGATGTTTGGATGAAAAGTCTTGGCTGCAGCCGTGGCTACACAGCCAAATGTTTTTTAAGCTGCTCTTCACTCAAGTGCAAAGAGCTGCCTTCGGATACGATGACGCCTTTATCCATCACATAGTAGTAGTCCGCGATGCTGGTTGCGAAGGCAAGACTTTGCTCAACCAGCAGCACCGACATGCGCCTGTTGGCCTTGATCGTCTCGATCACATGTTCGATTTCCATTACGATGGACGGCTGGATTCCTTCCATCGGTTCATCCAACAACAACAGCTTCGGTTCGGCGACCAAGGCGCGGGCAATGGACAATTGCTGCTGCTGTCCGCCGCTTAAATCACCGCCTTTACGGTGCATCATCTCCCTCAACACAGGGAAGATCTCGTACACGCTGTCGGGTACTGTGCGTTTTCGTGTACTTCCGGCCTCCAGCCCGAGCAACAGATTTTGCTCCACTGTAAGCTGCGGGAAAATATCCCTTCCTTGTGGCACATAGCCGATGCCGGCTTTGGCCCGTCGGTCAGACGGAGCGGAAGTAATATCCTGCTCATTGTAGCTGATTTGTCCCCGCTTAGGTTTGATTAAGCCTATAATGGTCTTCATGAGTGTCGTTTTGCCGACGCCATTGCGTCCGATAAGACATACAACCTGACCCGGTTCAACCTGAAGGTCGATACCGCGAAGAATCATGCTCTCTCCGTATCCTGACTCCAATTTAAGTATGCTCAGCATCGCGATCACCTCGCCTTCCCAGATACACCTCTGCGACTTTGTCATCGTTTTGAATCTCCTGCATCGTGCCTTCGCGAAGCACGGCTCCTTCATGCATGACGGTCACGGTGGTGGCAAACCGCCGGACAAATTCCATGTCGTGTTCGACGACGATGACTGTTTGCCGGTCGCTAATTTTATGCAGCAGCTCGCCGGTTTTTTCAGTCTCGCTGTCGGTCATCCCCGCAGCGGGCTCATCGAGTAGGAGAAGCTCGGGTTCCTGGATCAAGAGCATGCCGATCTCCAGCCATTGCTTTTCACCATGGGAAAGTGAGCCGGCCTTCTCGTAACCTTTGGCGGCCAAGCCAATCATGTGTAAATAATATTTCACACGGTCCCGTTGATCTGCTGACGTTTTGGCGATCAGGGAACTCAGCAGGCCGCGTTTTTGCCGCATGGATAACAGCAGGTTTTCAAGTACGGTCAAGGTTGCGAAGATGGAGGGAGCTTGGAATTTGCGTCCGATGCCAAGCTGTGCGATTTGATGCTCCTGATGTTTAGTCAAGTCTATCCCGTTTCTAAACCATACACTTCCCTTGGACGGTTTGACCTTCCCGCAAAGTACGTCGAGCAGCGTGGTTTTACCTGCCCCATTGGGGCCGATAAGAAAACGAACTTCGCCGGGCTGAACCGAGAAATTAAGTCCTCGAATCGCTTTAAATCCGTCGAAGTCCACTTCAAGCTGTTTAATCCGAATCAAGGCGGGATCGGTTGTTTTGCTTGGTGATGTTGCTGTTGCCTTCATGGGAACAGTCCTCCTTAAATTTCGTATGAGAGAAACTCGCTAGAGAAGTTCAAAGACCGGCTTGCTGCCTGTGAATACCTGTGTGACGTTAAGTTTTAATTCCGGGTAGCGGTGGATGCGGGGGAGGGCGGCACAAGACGTTTGGCGCTTTTTAAGGGGTACCAGCCCCACTTTTTAGCCAGATCCCTGAACGTTCCGACGATACCTTTAGGTAGAAATAACACGACAATAATGAACATGGCGCCCAGAATTATCGGCCACCATTCCGGATAGGCCTCGCTGAATGTCGTTTTGGCAGCGTTGGTAATGATCGTCCCGATCAAAGCTCCGAAAATCGTTGCCCGTCCGCCAATCGCTACCCATAGTACCATTTCGATGGAGGGAACAATGCCCATTTGTGCGGGTGAAATGATCCCTTCCTGCAGAACGAAGAGAACACCTGCTGCCCCTGCAAGCGCAGCGGAGAAGCAGTAAATAAATACTTTATACGTCACCGGATTATACCCGATAAACCGAACACGATTTTCGCCGTCGCGTATGGCAACTAGAATTTTGCCAAGCCGGCTGCGGACCAGCCACTGGCACAGAATAAGCGTGACAATAACGGCACATGCGGTTACATAATAAAATATCAGTTTCGTTGACTGCTCGCCGATCGGCAGATCAAGGAACGTATCAAAACTTGTAAGCCCATTTGTCCCGCCCGTATAGCCCTGCTGGCCGACAAATAGCGTAACGGTAATCACGACGAGCGCTTGCGACAGAATCGAGAAAAATGTACCTTTGATACGATTGCGGAATGTAAGGTAGCCGAGCACAAAGGCAACGGCCACAGGTACGAGTAGTGCGAGTGCGATGGAGACGCCTGCCGACTCGAAAGGCGCCCAGAACCAGGGCAATTTTTCCACGCCGCTCCATGACATAAAGTCAGGCAGTTCACCTTTGGAGGCGGATAGCTTGAGATGCATGGCCATGCAGTAAGCGCCAAGACCGAAATATACACCGTGGCCCAAGCTAAGGATGCCCGTATAGCCCCAGATGAGATCAAGTCCTATGGCGAGCACGGCATAAGCCAGGAACTTGCCTAGAAGAGAAAGCCGGAATTCGGACAAAAATATTGGCGCAATCATCATAAGGGTAAACAGAATCAGCGTAAATACGATTTTGATTTTCGTGTTTGTGATATTCACGGTCATTGTATCAACTCCTACAGGTTGTTACGTATTGCGGACCGAGCGGTCTACAGCGTTGCGGCTAGATATTAGTCCAATACCCGCGATTTGATGGTTACAAGGCCGGAAGGTTTCCATTGCAGGAACGCAATAATCAGAGTGAACACAATGACCTTGCCCAGCGTTGCACTCGTTGTGTACTCAATGGCAGTGTTTAGCACCCCGATGCCGAGTGCTCCTACTACGGTGCCGATGATCTTTCCAATTCCGCCGAGCACTACGACCATGAACGCATCGACGATGTAGTAAGTGCCGATGGAGGGGCCGATCGGACCTACCAGAGTGAGAGCGCAGCCGGCGATGCCGGCCATGCCGGAGCCGAAAGCGAAAGCTTGCGCATCAATGCGCCGTGTCGAGATGCCTAAACACGAGGCCATGGCGCGGTTTTGCATCACCGCTTGCATGTTGCGACCGCCACGGCTGTGATACTGATACAAGTAAATGATGGTGATGCATACGATCACGAGACCGATGATGAACAGCCGTTTATATGGAAGGATTAGGTCGGCGCTCAGTGCCCAACCGCCCTCCAGCCAAATCGGCGCTTTAACCGCCACGTTGGGGGCGCCGAAAATTTGCCGTGCCAACTGCTGCAGCACAAGGCTGACGCCCCAGGTAGCGAGCAGGCTGTCAAGCGGTCTCCCGTACAGGAAACGGATTAGCGTGGCTTCAAGCAGCCAACCGATAATGAACGCGACAGCAAACGCGACGGCAAGAGATAGGATGAAATACCAACCGAACGCGGAAACAGGCAAAAACTTTTGAAACAACTGTTGGATGGTATAAGCCATATAAGCGCCGATCATGATAAATTCGCCGTGCGCCATATTAATCACGTTCATTAAGCCGAATGTAATCGCCAATCCGAGAGCGATCAGGAGCAGGATGGAACTCAAGCTGACGCCGTTAAATAATTGAAGAAAAAGTAAACCCACTGGCCATCAACCTCCCAGTCTTTATACTGTCATTAACAACGAAAAAGGGGAGGACGCCGAAAAGCAGCGCCAATCCCTTTTTTATGGTCGTTTGACAGTGTTTATTTCTTGGTTACCTCAGCGCCCCATGGATATGTTTTAAGGAAAGGGTCCGGTTTGACCGGTGCGCCGGAATTCCATACTTCTTTAAATTGTCCGTCGGCTTGAACTTGACCAATCCGTACGGTTTTATAGACGTGCTGATTGTCACCATCAATCATGACTTTACCACCCGGTGCGTTAAACTCCAGGCCTTTGGCTGCCTCTTTCACTTTTTCCACATCAAAGGAACCTGCTTTTTTCACAGCTTCTGCCCATAGATAGACACCGAAGTAACCTGCTTCGATTGGATCGTCGGTCACACGGTCTTTACCGTATTTCGCTTTATAGGCTTCTACGAATTTCTTGTTTTCCGCTGTGTCCGTGGTTTGGAAGTAGTTCCATGCGGCATAATGCCCTTCAAGGACGGAGGCGCCGATACCACGGATTTCTTCTTCAGCGATACTCACGGATAGAGTGGTCAAATCGTTTGCGCTAATGCCGGCATCTTTCAACTGTTTAAAGAAGGCTACGTTGCTGTCGCCGTTCAAAGTGTTAAATACGATGTCCGGCTTTTCTTTCTTGATTTTGCTTATTATGGTGTTGTAGTCGGTATGTCCGAGCGGCGTGTACTCTTCTGCAATCAGCTGGCCGCCTTCGGATTTAAGCTGCTCTTTAATAATTTTGTTGGCTGTTCTTGGGAAGACATAATCGGAACCGAGCAGGAAAAACTTTTTGCCTTTATTCTGCAACAGCCAAGTTATGGCAGGGACGATTTGTTGGTTGGTTGTTGCGCCTGTGTAAAAAATGAATGGGGAGGATTCCAGACCTTCGTATTGTACCGGATAGAAAAAGAGACCTTTGTTCTGCTCGACAACCGGAAGCACTGCTTTGCGGCTAGATGAAGTCCATCCGCCGAAAATAACCGCTGCTTTATCTTTTTGCAGCAACTTTTTTGTTTTCTCCGCAAAAGTCGGCCAATCGGATGCACCGTCCTCAATGATGGGCTTGAGCTGTTTGCCCAGAACGCCCCCGGCTTTGTTGATCTCCTCGATGGCCATCATTTCAGCATCTTTAACTGACACTTCGCTGATTGACATCGTACCGGTGAGTGAATGCAGGATGCCGACTGGAACCGCCTCGTCCTTGCTTGCCTCCGGTGAGGTGTCGGATTTACCTTCGGTTGTAGGTGCTGCAGTTGGCGTCGTCTGTGTACCGCAGCCTGCCAAAAGCGCCGTCAGCGATATACAGACTGCCATCAGTACTTGAATCCCTTTTCTTTTTGTCCTCATTCCATTCACTCCTTCAATAATGTGGATACAGCGTCGAGATTCACCGGCTGCTGTATGTAGCAGCAACAGACCGGTAAGGTCCTCGATTGATAAGTAGAGCTTTCACTAATAGCGGTTCATACAAGTTGGAATTTCTTCGCTAAAATGTGGAAGCTCTACTTACATTTACTATCATAAGTTAAGTATAATATTTATGTCAATAAATATAACATGTTAGTTTCGATTTTTCGGTCATGTTTAGATATCATATGAAAATAAGTCATCTTTATGTGAATTATCTAATAAAAAAAGTGAAATATCGTGATCATGGTTATTTTATATGTTATATAATATAACATTTATAATTTACAAATTTATCAAGAACGAATATACTTTGTATGAACATGTAAAACACATTGTATTCATTCATATTTTATGTTAGGTCACATGGCGTGAATTGACTTGGTGAAGGAGGCAGCAGTCAAATGCATTTAACCGAGAGGGAAAAAGAAAAGCTGCTAATTACCGTAGCTGCCGATTTGGCCCGTAGACGGTTGCTGCGGGGAGTCAAGCTGAATTATCCCGAGAGCATCGCGCTTATCACATCAGAGATTATGGAGGGAGCCCGGGACGGTTTATCGGTAGCTCAACTGATGCAATTTGGCACATCCATATTGAAAGCGGAGCAGCTCATGGAAGGGGTGCCGGAGATGATTCATGAGATTCAGGTGGAAGCCACCTTTCCTGATGGGACCAAGCTGGTAACCGTGCATCAACCGATTGGATATTAACGAAGGGAGGGTGCGCGATGATTCCGGGCGAGTATCGAGTGAAAGCAGGGGAAATTGAATTAAACAAAGGAAAAAAAACAGTTCGCGTATTGGTTGTGAATAGCGGCGACCGACCCATTCAGGTTGGTTCGCACTATCACTTTTTTGAAGTGAACCGTGCACTGATATTTAATCGGCATCAAGCGTTTGGAATGCGTCTTGATATTGCCTCCGGTACAGCCGTCCGTTTTGAGCCAGGTGAAGAAAAGCCGGTACAATTGGTTGAGTTGGGCGGGGCGAGACTTTCTTATGGCTTGAACAACCTGTCTAAGGGACGGGCGCTGCATGGCGAGATGCCGGAGCAAGTTAGACGGCGCTTGCATACGTGGGAGAAAGGAGGTTCCACAGATGGTTAGGATGGATAGAAAGGCGTATGCCCAAACGTACGGACCAACCACAGGCGATGCCATCCGGCTTGCAGATACCGAGTTGTGGGCGGAAATTGAGCATGACTTCACGGTATATGGGGAAGAGTGCAAGTTTGGCGGGGGTAAGTCCATTCGTGACGGTATGGGTCAATCGAGCCGCCACACAAGGGAGCAGGGCGTGCTCGATACATTAATTACGAATGCAGTCATTATTGATCATTGGGGAATTGTGAAGGCTGATATCGGTATCAAAGACGGTGTCATTGTAGGAATCGGCAAGGCCGGAAATCCCGATCTTATGGACGGAGTGCAATCTAATATGATCGTCGGCGCCGGTACGGAGGTGATAGCCGGTGAAGGAAAGATCATTACCGCTGGTGGAATCGATGCTCACATCCACTACATATGCCCGCAGCAGATTGAAACCGCGCTTGCTTCCGGCGTGACGACCATGATCGGCGGGGGCACCGGTCCTGCAGCGGGAACCAGCGCGACGACGTGTACGCCTGGCGCGTGGCACATGCGCCGCATGCTGGAAGCGGCGGAGGCGTTCCCAATGAACCTCGGATTCACCGGCAAGGGCAATGCGGCCTTTACCGAGCCGCTGATCGAGCAGGTGGAAGCGGGTGCCATTGGTCTTAAGCTACACGAGGATTGGGGCACTACCCCGGCCGCGATCGACGCATGCCTGAGTGTCGCAGATCAGTATGATGTGCAGGTAGCGATCCACACGGATACATTGAACGAATCCGGCTTTGTGGAGGATACCATAGCGGCCATTGGTGGAAGAACGATCCATACGTATCATACGGAAGGCGCCGGAGGTGGTCATGCTCCCGACATCATCAAAATTGCCGCGGAACTGAATGTGCTGCCCTCGTCCACCAATCCGACCCGTCCCTTTACGATAAATACGATCGAAGAACATCTTGATATGTTGATGGTTTGCCATCACCTTGACAGCCGCATTCCAGAGGACGTCGCTTTCGCTGATTCAAGGATTCGGCCGGAAACGATTGCTGCAGAAGATATTTTACACGATCTGGGAGTATTCAGCATGCTCAGCTCGGATTCGCAAGCGATGGGCCGGGTTGGAGAGGTGATTATAAGGACCTGGCAGACCGCCGACAAAATGAAAAAGCAGCGCGGTTATCTGCCGGCGCCGGATCATCGGCCTTCTTTAACCGCCGAAGCAAGCACATGGGATGAGCAAGCTGCTGAAGGTGAACGAACCACTCTAATTGAGAGTGTGGAGCAAGACAACTTCCGCATCAAACGGTACATCGCCAAGTACACGATTAACCCTGCGATCACGCATGGCATCTCTCACTTGGTAGGGTCCGTTGAGGTCGGCAAGCTTGCCGATTTGGTGGTGTGGAGTCCGATGTTCTTCGGCGTTAAACCGGAAACTGTGCTCAAAGGTGGAATTATCGTGTATGCGCAAATGGGGGATCCTAACGCCTCCATTCCGACACCGCAGCCGTTGTTCGGGCGGCCGATGTTCGGTGCTTACGGCAAGGCGCTGAATCACTGCGTAACATTCGTGTCACAAGCAGCTTATGATTTGGGCGTTCACCGGGAGTTAGGACTGCAAAAGCGAATCGAGCCGGTGAAAGACTGCCGCAGCGTAACCAAAAAGGACATGATCCACAATGGAGAAACGCCACGTATAGATGTGAACCCGGATACTTATGAAGTAAAGGTGGACGGAGCTGCGATCACTTGCGATCCGGCCAATGAACTGCCCATGGCGCAGAGGTATTTCTTATTTTGACGAAAGCAGTAGGGGGGAGCAGTCTATATGGAGCAACCACCTATAAAGTCCTGGCTCGCTTACACACAACTGCTCGATTCGGCGCTGCCGATCGGTGGCTTCTCCCATTCCTTTGGATTGGAAACACTGGTGCAAAATCAATGGGTTACCCAACCTGAGCATTTGCAGGAATATATTGAAACGATGCTGTTTCAAAGTTGGGCACCTGTTGATGCGCTTGCTATTAAGGCCGTGTATCTGTACGCCCCGCAAGGAAAATGGAATTCCCTTTGGCTGGTGGACCAAATGCAGCATGTTCAGCGGGCGGCGGCGGAGACGAGGGAAGGGGTCGTTAAAATGGGTCGAAGGTTGTATCAATTGGCTCGATCGATCCATCCGGAAATCATGTGGGAGCCGCTCCGGGCGGCTCTGCAGGAGTCACGTTGTCACGGAACACATCCCTTGATCCATGGCTGGATCAGCTTCCATATGCAGATACCGCTATCGATGGCCGCTGAAGGTTACTTGTATGCCTGCGCGATGACTTGTATCAATAGCGGGCTGCGTCTTATGTCTATTGGTCAAACTGAAGGCCAGAGACTGCTTGCCGGACTGATTCCGGTTATCTCGCAAGCCTGGCGAACAGCAGAGAGGCTGGACCCGTTGGAGGCTGGTTTTAGTAATACGCCGCAAGCTGAAATTTCTATGATGCGTCACGAGTCATTGTATTCACGCTTGTTTATGTCATAACCATTTTATAAAAAATGCAAATACATCTTATAAAGGAGGCACACATGTATGTGTCAAGGAGGAACGCATCATCACGATCAATGGGAAACGCCGAAGGATAATCATCTGAACCGCCCTATGCGAATAGGAATCGGAGGCCCGGTTGGTTCAGGTAAAACCGCTCTTGTGGAGCGCCTCGCTCGCAGGCTGAACGACAAATACAGCATCGCCGTCATCACCAACGATATTTATACCAAGGAAGATGCGAAAATTCTTATCCGCTCCGAGGCGCTCGCCGAAGACCGTATTATTGGGGTTGAAACTGGAGGGTGTCCGCATACGGCTATAAGGGAGGATGCCTCTATGAATTTTGAGGCAATCGAAGAGCTGGAGAGCCGCTTTTCGCATTTGGATATTATTTTTATCGAAAGCGGAGGAGATAACTTGGCTGCGGCTTTTAGCCCTGAATTGGTGGATCGCTTCATCTATATTATCGATGTCGCCCAGGGTGAGAAAATTCCCCGTAAAGGAGGTCCGGGCATTATTCGTTCGGATATGCTCATCATTAACAAAATTGATCTGGCTCCCTACGTCGGAGCGAGTCTGTCGGTGATGGAGGAAGATACCCGGAAAATGCGTGGTCAACGCCCATTCATTTTCTCTAACCTTTTTAACGGCCAAGGGCTGGATGATATTATAGATTGGGTCGAACAGGAATATCATCATGCCTGAAGTAACCGGACGTATCTCCGCGGTTTTTGAGGTAGCGGCCGGACATACACGGTTGAGTGACAGATATCATGCTTACCCGCTAAAAATCGCTAAAACATTCCCGTTTGACTATGGCCAACTGGGTGTTTATGTAATGGATGCGTCTCCCGGAATGATGGCTGGGGATCGATACATGTTGGACTGGCGGTTTGGTGAATATACGAATGTATTTATCACCAACCAGTCCTACACGAAAGTTCATCCCGCTCGAATGCATGATACTGCGGCAAGTTACCCATGCGAACAGACGCAGGTACTGGCGCTTGGACGTGGCAGCTATGTGGAATACATGCCGGAGCCATTGATGTTGTATAACAACGCTATATTATACAGCAACACGGAAATTCGTATGGCAGGTGGTTCGACGCTGATTTTTTCCGATGCGGTCTGCCCCGGAAGGATCCAGCGAGGTGAGATGTTTCATTATGAATTGTACCAAAATCGCCTGACGGTTACCTATGAAGGGGAACTTATCTTCAACGCCAAACAGCGGATAGAGCCTGCCGAGCAAAAGCTTACTGCTATTGGTGGTTGGCAGGATTTCACGCATATCGGCTCCCTGTATGTGTTTAGCGAACGCGTTGATGTACATTTCAATGAGCGCCTGCGCGACCATATGGATACACAGTGCAGTGATATTTTGCGAGGCGACTCAGGCTCCCCGATGAGTGCGAACACGGTGTATTATGGTATCAGTCGAACCTACAAATATGGTCTGGTTCTTTCTGTGATGGGCTGCAAGATATATGAGGTGCAAGAGTTCATCGATATGGCATGGCAATTTATCCGTCAGCAGCTTTTCGGCAACCCCCCAATGTTTATCCGAAAATAAGTGAATCCATGTTATTTATCCCTTGTTGAGGACCTTCAAAACTTCCCCTATTAGGTAAATCACTCGGCACAACTATTCGTGAGTTTCGGCCCTGTAGCCACAACCTCGATTAAACGGGGTTGTTTTTTTATTATCACAGAACTTGACAAGAAGCATAATTTAAATCATATATTGTATATGAACATATGCTCATATACAATATATCGGAGGGGGATTCCAATGCAAATAAACGAACACTCATTTTTATCTTCGGAAACAATTGAAGATATATCGCAAACTTTCAAAGTGCTGGCGGACCCGACCCGAATTAAAATTCTCTACTTATTATCGGAGGAAGAGTGTTCCGTCAATCATATTGCGAATGTTTTGGAAATGTCCCAATCGGCTGTTTCCCATCAGTTGAGTTTTTTGAAAAATAAGCGACTTGTGAAAAATCGACGTGATGGTAACATGTTTTTTTACAGCTGTGATGACGAACACGTCATTTCGCTGCTCAAACAAGCCATCCACCATTCAGAACATGATTAAGGAGAACATTTATGCATAATTATCAACATGATCATTCGCACCACCATCACGGTCACGACCACGGACATCATCACCATGACCACGGTAGAGAAGGAAATAAAAAAGCGCTTATCATTGCCCTTTTAATCACTGTAGGCATCATGCTGTTAGAATTTTTTGGCGGTTTAATAACAAATAGTCTCGCCTTGCTTTCAGATTCCGGGCATATGCTCAGCGATGCCAGTTCTTTGATGCTAAGTTTAATCGCCATTTGCTTCGCCTCCAGACCGGCTTCACCAAACAAAACCTATGGATTTTACCGTTTTGAAATTTTAGCTGCTCTTTTTAATGGAGTTACCTTATTCGTTATTGCCGGATTTATCGTTTGGGAAGCTATTGAACGTTTTTATCATCCGCCGACGGTTGCCAGCAGCTTAATGATGGTAATTGCTTCAATCGGACTTATTGCCAATATAATAGCCGCTTGGTCCTTATTGCGGAAAGGTGATGTAAAACATAATATCAATCTGCGCAGTGCTTACCTGCACATTATCGGAGATGCGTTAGGTTCTGTCGGAGCTATTGTCGCCGGACTTGTCATGTTGGTTTTTGGCTGGTATATGGCCGATCCTATTATTTCTGTTTTGGTTGCTTTGCTCATTCTGAAAGGCGCTTGGGGGGTCATTAAACATACGACCCATATTCTTATGGAGGGAACTCCGATAACGGTCGACCAAAATAAAGTTAAAGAAGCCCTGGAAGGAATTGAAGGAGTTAAAGATGTTCACGACCTTCATATTTGGACGATTACATCAGGACTGGATTCATTAAGTTGTCATATTATCATTGAAGATCATCAGGACAGCCAGACCATTTTGCAAGAAGCTATTCATATTATTGAGGAAAAGTTCAAGATTCAGCACACCACTATTCAAATTGAAACTTCGAAAATTCAACACGGGGAAATTAAGGTGTAATTACGGAGATGAAAAATATTGAGAGTCGCTTAGCTTATGAAATGGGCGGGTAAAGAAAGCCGTATTGGGGATGTCTGGAGGTATCCAAATCATGAAAGAAATATAAAAAGGCAACAAACCGGATGACGCCGCTTTGCTGCCTGCCAAAGACTGTTCATTTTCTTGATTTACCTGTTTTGCTTTTCTTGACGCTTCTTACCTGTGCAACGGGCGCGGTTCCCGGAACGGGGCAGAATTCATCCCTCACCGTATACGTACAGATGTGTTGGGGGATCGGTACGCAATGATGGCGGTTTACGATTTCGATGGGATGGATGATTTGAACAAGCTGCGGGTGATAATAATCCCGAAATACTTTCCTGGGAGGATCAATCACCTGGCTTGTAGGACATGGATGACAAGACATCGACATTCACCTCCTTTCCCACTGCCAATACCCCATTAATATGTGGATATGGATCAACATGATTGTATGTTTGTCTTGCTCCTGCCGTAAAAAAGACCCCGCTAAATTTAGATCATATAACGAACGTAATATGGAAAATTGTTGTTGTCTCCCTTCTTTATCTGTGCTAGATTCTAGCTAATGAGCATTGATAGCTATTAGAAGAGAGGACGCATTTAATGGGGAAATTAAGAGGGGTCACACTCAAGACATTCGTATCGCTATTAGTTGTATGTTTCGTTGCTGCGGGAATGGGTGCGGCGCCTGCCTATGCGGCAAATCATGCGGATGTTCCACAGGTTGTCGAAAAGACAACGCCGTCTGTTGTCGCCATTATCGGCAGGCCCAGCGGCTCCGACAAGGCATGGGAGAATAATCGGTACAATTTGGCCCACGGCACAGGGGTCATCGTTCAATCCGACGGTGTCATTATTACCAACGCTCACGTTGTCAAAGAAATGAACAATATTGTGGCCGTTACCTCGGAAGGCAAGACGTACACGGGACGCACGACTCACTTGGATGAGGAAAGCGATTTGGCGCTTGTAAAAATTGAGGCCTCGGGCTTGCACCCCGCTTCTTTCGCAGCTTCCGCGGATATTCACGTGGGAGATACCGTTGCGGCGATCGGGACTCCGATTTCCTTTGCGCTGCGCAATTCGGTAACGGTTGGGATCGTGAGCGGCATCGACCGTTCCGTGAATTCCAAGTATCAGCTTATTCAGACCGATGCTGCCATTAATCCAGGCAACAGCGGAGGCGCCCTGATCAATATGAAGGGTGAGGTTGTCGGCATTAACACGATGAAGTATGCCGATTTCGGCGTGGAGAATCTAGGTTTCGCGATCCCTGTCGATACGGTGCAATACGTATTGAAGCACTTTCAGCTGTACGGCAAGGTGAAGCGCCCTTATCTGGGCCTGGAGCTTGAAGAAAGCTGGGAAGCGGTAGTCGGACTGCCATCCACGGATGGACTGCGCGTCGCTTATGTGGACCCCGATTCGCCTGCGGCTCAAGCCGGAATTAAACAAGGCGATCAGTTCCTTTCCATCGATAGCAGGAATGTCAAAACCATCGTGGATTATAACGAGGCGTTAAAGAATTTCCTCCCTGGCCAGAAGGTGGCCATTGCCCTCATATCCGGCGGATTGAACGTATTAAAGGAAGTGACGCTCGGCGAGGATCTGAATACCCAAGACGAGTGGACGCAGGATTCGGACGGATCTTATATCGATGCGGATCGCGGCAAGACGCGGATCGGCGACAGCTACTACGGCTGGTCGATCAAATATCCGGCGGGATTAGTCAAGGGAAACCAGTCGAGTGACGGGGATTCGGTCACGTTCATTGACGCGAAGGGCGAGTTTGTCTTGATGATCAAGGTGGAAAGCAAGCAAAGCAACGATCTTTCGCCTTCTGCGCTGCTGAATAAGCTTTCCGGAAACGACCGTTACGAAACGGTTCTTGAACGTCAATATGTAAAGAGAGAAGAAGTCTCCTACGCTAAAATTATTGGAAAATCGGGCGATGAATCGTATTACCAGCTGAGAGGCTATCTGCATCAGGGCCGAATCTACTATGTCTCTTTATTTGTCAACAAGGAAGAACACTATAAGAATCTTTTCAAGCAGAACAGCTATAACGATCTTTTGGATAGCTTCCAATTATCCTTTGATAGGAATGACGAGGCGCTTAAAGATATTTCCGTATACTCTAAAGAGAACCATACATATACGAATGAATACGGCTTGACCATCGATCTGCCGTCAGAATGGGAGCTGAGCGATTATTTGGAGGGGTCGACCTTCTATAGCGGCGATTATTCCCAAACCGTAGGCGTTGAAGTGACATCCGCCTCATCCGGCGATACGCTCAAAGCTTGGGTAGAGCGGGAGCAAAGGCGGTTTACGGAAGCCTACATTTCCGACTATCGTAAGGTGAGCGATCCGGAGGAGCTCATACTAGCGGGCGTCCCTGCATACAAGATCACCTATGAATCTTCGATGGGTGACGAGTGGGATACCCGTTACGCGCTCTATTTCATCAAGGACAAATACAAATACGAAATCAACATCTCGTATTCGGAGGATGCGGACGAGGATGAAGTGGACAGCTTGATCGATACGGTCACTTCCTCGGTACGGGTCGATAAAGACGATATGGACTCCCTACTCGGGTTCATTCAGGATATTGACGAGCTGCTGGATGGTAACCGCACTGTCGAATTTACGAACGAGAAATATAAATACACCCTGCATGTGCCTGAAATTTGGCGGGATAGCCTTTATGGCGGGGAAGAGGACCGGGAGGCTGCGGAATTCTACTTTACAGGAGGCAGCTTCAGTATCTTTGCCGACCCGAAGAATAGCCTCCATGAAGCGGTAAAGGATGAAGAGTCCTTGCAGAAAGAGAACATGAAGAACGACAGCGAATACAAATATACCGTATCTGACGAGACTTTCTTCGGCGAACCGGGCAAAAAGTTTACAATTAACTATTCTACAGATAAAGTTCCGTATCAGGAAACAATCGTCATATTCCGGAAAAACGACATCACCTACACCGTGAATCTGAGAATCAATGAAGCGGTCAAGACGGAGGAGAATGAGAAACGCCTGTTCAAGGTATTCGAATCAATGGAATTTTTGAACAAATAAAGCGAACCCGGAATAAAACAGGGATCTGTGTTGCAAAATAGCAGGTATGCTCCGCAGAGGGGCAGCGAAGGAGGACATGCCATGGAACAGGAAGATTCCAGCCTGCAATCACAGAACCCGATTTCTTCGGCGCAAAATTCGGTAGATAACGTTCACAATGCCGTTTCTCAGGCGCAATCGCATCCGAAGGATACGACCATCGAAGGTGCGCAGAACGCCATCAAGCAAGCGGAGAGGGCGATTGAACAAGCTCGCGACATGGATAATCAGACGGCGGTCGACCAGGCTGCGGATGAGCTGAGCCAGGAGAAATCCGAACTGCAGAATGTCATGAACGAGCAATAAGCAGAGAAAGGTCCATTGAAGGGTAAGCCGCTTCAATGGACCTTTTTTAATTGGAATTAATATGAAATTTAAGTGAATTTATGATAGGATATATTTGTTCGTGACGACTACCACCCAGTTAAAGGAGGAGATTCAAACATGTTAACCAGTCTTACGGATAGCACCGTTTTGAATAATGGCGTTAGAATGCCCTGGATGGGGCTAGGCGTGTGGAAAGTCGCTGAGGGAAACGATGTTGTCCATGCTGTTAGATCGGCAATTGCCGCAGGCTACCGCAGCATCGATACTGCAGCCGCATACCGTAATGAAACGGGTGTGGGACAAGCTATTAAGGAGAGCGGTGTAAAACGCGAGGAGCTTTTTATCACCACCAAGGTGTGGAACGCCGATCAAGGATATGACAGCACGCTGAAGGCGTACGAAGAAAGCTGCCAGAAGCTCGGGCTTGACTATTTGGACTTATATTTGGTGCACTGGCCGGTGAAAGGTAAATATAAGGACACTTGGCGTGCGCTGCGTAAGCTTTACACGGATGGTGCGGTTCGCGCGATCGGCGTGAGCAACTTCCAGGCCCATCATCTTGAGGATATTATGGCAGATAGCGAGATTGTGCCGGCGGTAAATCAGGTGGAGTTCCATCCGTGCCTGTCGCAAAAGCCGTTATGGAAATTTTGCCGGGAGAAAGGCATTCAATTGGAGGCTTGGAGCCCGCTGATGCAGGGGAAGCTGTTCGATCAACCGGTGCTGAACCGTTTAGCCGCCAAGCACGGCAAAAAGGTGTCGCAAATCATCCTGCGCTGGGACCTGCAAAACGGCGTTGTGACTATTCCAAAGTCGATCAACGAGCATCGCATTATTGAGAATGCGCAGGTATTCGATTTTGAGCTCTCGACGGAGGACATGGCGGAAATCGATGCGCTGAACGAAGATAAACGGATGGGACCGGATCCGGACAATTTTGATTTTTAATGGATTTCCTCGAGCCCCTGCTCCTTTACGGAGTAGGGGTGTTTTTATGGTGTGCCCATGTTTCCCCCTCAAAACAGATGGCTGCCGCGAATGCTATAGCAGTGGTTCTATACACGCGCCATGCATTCAAAGTCCATGCTTTAGGAGGGATAATATTGAAAAAACGAATATACATGATGGTTGGGCTCTTATGCATCCTGATGCTCGGCTTCGGCGTTATCGTTTATGCGAACGAACCGGCCTTAGGCGGAGTGTCCAAAGAGGTGACGGGAAGCTTCGTGTCGTTGTCCGGGGACCGGAAGGAGCTCCAATTGAAGACGGAGAGCGGGGAGCAGCAAGTGGTGTTGGCTAAATCCGTTTGGGTGTACAAGGATTTAAGCAAGGCCGGTTTGGAAGATCTAAAAGCGGGCGACCGATTGGAGATCATATTGAATACCGGAAAGCAGGCGGCCTATATTAAAGCTTATTCCCAGACGGCGATGCCTCAAGAGAAGGCTGCTGACGGGCAAGCGGCTCCTTCTGCAACACCGGCTCTAACGCCTGCACCCAGCGCATCGCCTGAACCGAGTACAGCTCCTTCATTACAAAAGGATACTGAAGATCATGATAGAAAAACGGTTTCCGGAGAAGAAGCATGGGATCGTTTGGACATTAAGCTGCAGGGTAAAGGCCTGAATGTGCATGTAGAGCAGAAACTTTCCGGGGAGAGCAACAAATCCAAAGTCGATATACACACGAAGGAACAGGGGAAAATCATGCTTGAAGGCGATTCAGCAAGGATGCTGATCAAGCAGATCGTAGCGGGGATTGATCTTCGGGCAGGAGGGGCAGAGGAGCAGCTTTTGGCTAAGTTGGGCAAAGATTGGGGGATCGACACTGACGACGTCCGAGTTGACATGAATATCAAGTGGAAGGCATTGGGCGAAAGTTCCGACGCTTTCAATCAGCTGCCTGAAGCGGCTGAGGCCGCGATGAAGAAGCGGGATCGCGACGATGGCGGTAACAGAGACAATTGGGACCGCGGTAACAATAATAATGAGAATGCCGACGATGATCGTGAGCGAGCTGACGATGATGACGACCGCGAGAACAAGCATGACAAGCATGGTAAATCCGACAAACTTGATAAATCTGACAAAAAGGATGGAAAGCACGAGGAGTAATTGTCTCTCGTCCTGGAAGCGGAAGCTTTGATGCTGTGTGTTCCGCACAAGCCTATTTTTTCCGGAAAAGTGCCCTTTTTGAGATGCCTGCATACGATGAGGTGTAAGCTAATTTCAGAAAGGGGAACACATATGTATCAAGAAAACACGATTAACCCGGTACTTGCCGTGACCGATGATACCGAAGCAAGCCGAACTCTGCAGCAGCAGCAACAGTATCCTGGCATACAACAGCCCTACGGCCAATATAGCCACGGGTATTATCCTCATGGGTACCATCCCTACGGGTATCATCCATATGGCTACCATCCTTGGTATGCTCACCACCATTACCACCCTTATCATCCATGGCACCCTCATTATCATGGGCACCACTATCCGTACCACCATCAGTGGACGGGACATCAGACCTATTCACAGCAGGAGTAACAGAGAAGGGGCCTCTTTACCTCAGCTGTTTCAAGAGGTGAGGAAAGTTCCGGAGAAGAGCAAGAAGTAGATGCTCTGCGCCCGGCGCTTACAATTATAGCGGTCGTTATGACCGCTATTTTTCGTGTTTTTGGATGCATAATTTTGTTACATAGAGGGGGAAGGGAATTATTTTTTCTTACCCCTTCCGCGGTGCTCGCCGCCGCGCTCATGCAAGGGCGGTGCGGTCGATTCCCCTCGATCGGCCGGCGGGTCGAGCCATCCCGGGGGGGCCGGGAACCCTGTCACCGGCGCCCCAACCAGCCCGCGAGAGAGAATCTCGCGGAAGAGCACGGCAGGGACGGCGCCGCCGGACGTCGTCAGGTAGTGATTGCGGTCGGTACGGTCGTAGCCGACCCAGACCGCAGCTGTGAGCTCCGGCGTGTAGCCGGCGAACCACGCGTCTTTGGCGCCGGCGCCTTCGAGGCCGGCGAATTCCCCGGTGTCCGGGAGCTCCGTCGTCCCGGACTTGCCCGCGGTTGGACGCTCGAGAGCTGCATGACGCCCGGTGCCCCGGGCGACCGCCTCCTGCAGCATGAGCGTCAAGCGGTACGCCGTTGCAGGCTGCATCGCCTGCAACGGTTGAGGGACGGCCTCCACCAGGAGGTGGCCGTCCTTGGTCTTGATCTGCGTGATGGCATGCGCCGGCACCATCACGCCCGAATTGGCGATGGCGGCGTACGCCTGCGCCATCTGCAGCGGCGAGACGCCGCGGGAGAGGCCGCCCAGGGCGATGCCCAGGGTGCGGTCCTCCTTGGCGTCGAGCGGGATGCCGAGCTTCTTGGCGAAGCTCATTCCCGCATCGATGCCGATCTCCTGCAGCAGCCAGACTGCCGGAATGTTCCACGATTGAACGATAGCCTCCGTCATCGTAACTTGCCCACGCGTCCGGTGATCCCAGTTCTCCGGACGATAGCCTCCGATATCGAGCTTGCCATCGTATAGCAGGGAGGAGGGGGTGTACCCCTTCTCCAGCGCCGGGCCATAAACCGCCAATGGCTTGAATGCGGAGCCCGGTTGACGCTCAAGCTGCGACGCATGATTGAAGCCGCGGAATACGCCCTCGCCGCGATAGCCCACCATGGCGCGAATGCCGCCCGTACGATGATCCAGCACAACAGCTCCGCTCTGAAGAAGCTGATCGGGCTTGCTCTCGGGAAAAAAAGCATCCTCCACGTACACCTTTTGCGCGGCATTTTGCACAACAGGGTCAAGCTGTGTATAAATCAACAGGCCGCCCGTCAAAAGCTGCTCCTCCGTAAACCCGTACCGGTCGACAGCTTCCTCGATGACGTAATCGACATAAGGCGCAAATTTCCCTTTCAGCGAATCGTCCGATTTACCGCTCAGCGCAATAGGCCGGGTCACAGCCTTTTCGTAATCCTCCTGCGTAATGAAGCTCTGCTCATTCATGAGCGACAGCACCAAATTACGCCGTTCCAAGGCGCTTTCTTTGTTCTTCACGGGAGAATAGTGGGTAGGCGCCTTCGGCAATGCGGCGAGCAGCGCCGCTTCCTCAAGCGTCAGTTCGCTGACATCCTTGCCAAAGTACGTCTTGCTTGCAGCCTGCACCCCCCAACAGCCCTCCCCGAAGTAGATCTTGTTCAAATACAGCGTCAGAATGTTATCCTTATCATAGGTCAGATCGATTTTCAAGGCATAGGCGGCTTCCTTTAGCTTGCGGTTGATCGATTTATCCGACGGCAGAAACATATTTTTGGCGAGCTGTTGCGTGATGGTGCTTCCTCCCTCGGCAAAGCCGCCAATCATCAGGTCCCGCACCAGGGCGCGGCCGATCGAACGAACATCCACGCCCGGATGCTCATAAAAACGCCGATCCTCCGCCGCAATTACAGCATTGCGCAAATTCAGCGGAATGCGCGTGAGCGGCACAGGCTCTATCTGCGAGGAAGACAGCTGCGACGCCTTCTGACCGCTGCGGTCCATGATATAAGTCGGCTCCGGCAGCGGGTCCTCCAGCTTGGCGATATCGAGCTGCTTGATATAAACAGCTGCAAACACAGCCCCCGCCGCCAAAACACCTGCCAATGCAAGCAGCCCATACGCTGCAAGGCGCCGAATACGCCCTGTTCTTTCTCCGCTCGCGGCTCGCCGCAGTCGCTTCCATATCTTCATAAGTGGCTTCCCCATTTCATTTTGCAAAAACATAGGCCGGCTCTCGATATGCTCTCGCCTATACATTTCGCAGCGCTGCGATCAAATGGGGCTGTTGCCAAAATGATGCAATGAATGGGTCTTGTACAATCCGCATCCGCGGTGCGAAAGGCAGATCAAAAGAAATTGCCACAGAGTAGACAAGAAGATCAGGGAAAATAGCCCGTCGTGACCAACAATTGGAAGAATGTACCCTTGTACCATGTATATTAGAGGAATCCGGAGGCACAAGAAGCAAGCACTTAAGACCATTGGAAACGGTCAAAAGTGCTCGCAGTTTGGTTGAAGCCGGAATTTTTAATCTATCGGCGCTCCTTCAACTCAAGCTCCTCCGGCTGATGGTTTCCTTCCCACAAATGTTCCATATCATAGTTCGTCGAGTCGCGGCGTACTAACCTGCTCAACGCGAAGATGATCACACCCATAATAGCTACAAACACAAAGATCCAAGCGGCGAGTTCTATGACTTCGGTCATAGCCAGATATATCCTCCTCCTTACGTTCGTATATCTCCATTGTATGACGGCCATTTTTGAAAAATGTGTGACATAGCCCCTCACATTGTGAGAAGAGGCGGCTCCATTGACATTCATTTATGAGAATGATAATCTTTATCAATAAAGATTATCATGATGAGGTGTATGAATCTGAAAACATTGGATCAAATAGAAGCCTTCATCGTCCTCGCCGAATGCAAGTCCTTTACAGAAACGGCTAAACGCCTTTATCGCTCGCAACCAACCATCAGCAATCACATTCAGCAGTTGGAGGAGTTATTTCATGCAACGCTGTTTCACCGTTCAGGGAAATTGGTGCAATTGACCAGGCAAGGCGAGGTACTGTTGGAATATGCCAAGCAAATAACCCGGCTTGTTGAAGAAGCGTCGGTACAAATGAAGAATGCCTCCCGGCAGGATAGTACCTTGTCCATCTATGTCAGCAATTATATTGCCCGGTATTTCTTTTCGGACATACTGCAGCATTTTCGTCATGCATATCCCAAGCAACTATTAGAGATCAATACCCAATGCTACGAGGACCTGATACGCTCTCTGCGGGAGGGGAAGGCGAATTTTGCCTTTTTGCCGCTTTATCCGAAGGACGAATACATCCGTACCCATTTTGATTTAACTGTTCTTTTTGAAGAGGATTTCCCTCTAGTATTACCCGTTGATCATCCTTGGACAAACCGGAAGGTTATATATTGCCGCGATTTGCAAAACGAAAGCATCCTGCTGCCGCAAAGTCAATATTTGCAGCAAACGATTTCGGCTCATTTGGTGCGGCATCAAGTTAAGGCGCGGTTTTTGCATATGAGCAACTTCGAAATGATCAAGCAAGCAGTCAAATCACAGCGTGGGATTGCTTTTCTTCCTTATCAATCAGTAGCAGACGACATCAATAACGGGAAGCTGGCTGCTAAAAAGGTGTTTTCATTAAGCATCAAGCGTAAAAACGGCTTCGTAATCCGCAAAGATACACTATTAAATGCTGGCGAAACGGCGTTTTGCCAGGATGTTGAACAATATTTCTGCAGAAATTCGCGTCATACAGGGCAGGTTTTCCGTTTTGGAAAGGGCCATTAATCAACTTTTGGGTTGACAGTAGCTTACAGGCGGTGTTAGAATCACCGTTGTAATCAATAAATTCAAACTTTTGGAAAGCGGGGTTACGAAAGATGAATCGAATGACGCCATCCCTGACAATCGAATATTCCGTAACTCGTCCGACTGCTGCCGCAAACCGGTTTTAAAGTGTCGGCTGCCGCCGTTATCTGAGTACACGCACTTATGGCGCGGGTTACGAATGAAATCGTAACGTGCGCTTTTTATATTTGCGGAAGAGAGCATATCGCTGCGGGCGGTGTGCCTTTTTGTTTTCCAAGCCGCTGCCGTAACGGGTTATGAGGAGAGGAGTGAAGAGCAGCATGTTTAGTGTTTTGAAAAAATTAAGCTGGTTTTTCCGGATTCACCGGAAAAGATATACATCGGCTGTTATCCTGTTGACTTTAGCCGGCATTATTGATGTGATTCCGCCCAAGCTGATCGGAGCTGCCATTGACGGCATTCACACAGGCACACTGACAGGTGCCGGACTTTATAAATTGCTTGGCTTTTATGCGGTTTTAATAGCAGTCGGCTATGGAATTACCTATGTGTGGCTGTATCAGCTATTCGGTGGATCTTTTATCCTGGAGCGTACGAAACGTTCACGGTTGATGAGCCATTTTCTGCGCATGACTCCCACCTTCTATGAACGGAACCGAACGGGGGATTTGATGGCCAGAGCCACCAATGATTTGCGGGCCGTTTCCGCCACTGCGGGCTTTGGGATTCTGACTTTAGTGGATTCCAGTGTATTTATGCTGACGCTCCTGTTCATGATGGGCGTATTTATCAGCTGGGAGCTTACATTCGTTTCCCTGCTGCCGCTGCCGATTATGGCGGTGCTCATGAACCGTTTCGGAAGCCGCATCCATGACCGTTTTATGAGCGCGCAGGAAGCATTCGGTCGGATGAACGACCGGGTGCTGGAGACGATATCCGGTGTTCGCGTCATTCGGGCTTTTGTCCAAGAGAAGGCAAGCGAGCGGAACTTCAAGGAGATGACGGACGACGTGTACCGTAAAAATTTGCAGGTAGCCCGGATCGACGCGCTGTTCGAACCCACTATTAAAATCCTCGTGGGAGCGAGCTATCTGATCGGACTTTGCTACGGCGCTTATCTGGTGTTTCAGGGCGAAATTACGCTTGGGGACCTCGTGTCGTTCAACATCTTCCTCGGAATGCTGATCTGGCCGATGTTCGCCATCGGCGAATTGATCAACGTGATGCAGCGGGGCAACGCTTCGCTGGATCGGGTAAACGAGACGCTTGCCTACAAGCCGGACGTGCAGAACGCGCAGGAGACGCGGGCTGTCGCATCGCCGGAAAAGATTGTTTTCGATGAAGTAACCTTTCGATATCCGTCCTCCACGGTGGATAACCTGGATCGCGTTTCCTTTACCTTGAAGCGGGGAGAGACGCTCGGTATCGTCGGTAGAACGGGAAGCGGCAAAACAACCCTGCTCAAGCAGCTTCTGCGTGAGTATCCGATCGGCACAGGGGCAATAACAATTTCCGCAGTTCCTATAGAAGAGCTGCCGATCGAGGACGTTCAAGGGTGGATCGGCTATGTGCCGCAGCAGCCTGTTCTTTTCTCTAAAACGGTGAAAGAGAACATCCTGTTCGGACGCGCTAACGCCAGCGAAGAAGAGCTGCAGCATGCGCTTGAGCTCGCTGCTTTCAGCAGGGACGTTCATTTCCTGACTGAAGGCATCGAAACCTTGGTCGGGGAGAAAGGCGTCGCTTTATCCGGAGGGCAAAAGCAGCGGGTATCCATCGCCCGCGCGTTAATCGCCGACCCGGAAATCCTCATGCTCGATGATGCGCTGTCCGCCGTAGATGCCAAAACGGAAGCGGAAATCATTCACGGTATTCGCAGCAAACGGAGCGGGCGCACAACCCTCATTACCACTCACCGGCTATCTGCGGTGCAGCATGCGGACTGGATTCTTGTGCTGGACGAAGGGCGCGTCATTGAACAAGGCACGCACGAGCAGCTGCTCGCGCTTGGCGGGTGGTACAAAGAGCAGTACGACCGCCAGCAGCTCGAAGCGCAAATTAAAGCGTAAACCGTCCATAGGCAACAGCATGGAGCTGTCAACTAATCAAAAAAGCAGGTGAACAACCTCATGAGACATACAGGAAAACGATTATACCAATACGCCGCCTTTTTCAAAAAGCCCATTCTTGCCGCGCTGCTGCTGCTTACTGCAGCTGTGGCGGCGGAGCTTGCGGGGCCTTTTATCGCGAAGCAAATGATCGACCGGCACATCATTGGCATCGAAAAATCGTGGTACGAGACGAGCGATCAGGAAAAGGCCGTATTTTACAACGGTTCGTTCTATAAAAGAGAAGATCGCTTTGCGGACAACGAAACGCGCGGGCGGGAAGTGAGAATTGTGCAGGCGGGAACACAATTTGTGTTCGTCGGCCAGGCCATTTCCTTCGACGGCGAGCGCGAGCTGAAGGACGGTCAACTAACCGTCTCCAAGGGCGCTGAATTCGCCGTTTACCCCGCCCAAGCGCTAAGCAAGCAGCAGCTTTATGAATTTTATAAGCCGGAGATTAGCAGTTTGCTGACTTTGGCGGTTTTCTACTTCGGTCTGCTCGTCATCGGGGCGCTGCTTACCTACTGGCAGAAATACCTGCTGCAATCGTCGGCGAACCGCATTATTCAAAAAATGCGCGCCGACGTCTTCGCTCAAATTCAGCGTCTGCCGATTCATTATTTCGATAATCAGCCTGCGGGGAAGGTCGTTTCCCGGATTACGAACGATACGGAGGCAATTCGGGAGCTCTATGTGCAGGTGTTGGCAAACTTTTTTACAGGGACTATTTATATGGCGGGGATTATAGCGGCCTTGTTCGTACTCGATTACAGGCTTGCGTTGTTCACTATGCCGATCGTACCCCTGCTCTATGTTTGGATTATCGTGTACCGCAAGTTTGCAACCAGGTACAATCACGAAATCCGCGAAAAGCTGAGCGGCATCAACGGTATGATTAACGAAGCGATTCAGGGGATGCCGATCATCCAAGCGTTCCGCCGGCAAAAAGAAACGATGCGCGATTTCGAACAGCTGAACGAAGAGCATTTCATGTATCAAAGCAAGATGCTCAGTCTAAACTCGATCACGGGACATAATTTGGTCTACGTCATCCGGAACCTGTTCTTCCTGGGTTTAATTTGGATGATCGGCGGGGGGACGACGGGAGTAGGAGCAGTGATTTCCGTCGGTGTCCTCTACGCGTTCGTGGATTACTTGAACCGGTTGTTTCAACCCGTTGTCGGGATTGTGAATCAGCTGGCGAACCTGGAGCAGGCGCTCGTTTCAGCGGACCGCGTCTTTGAGCTTTTGGATGAAGAGGGCACGGATGTAGCTGCCGGAGAAATGGAGCGGTATGAAGGGAATGTAGTGTTTGACGGGGTGTATTTTGCTTATAAAGCAGATGAATATGTACTGAAACATATTTCGTTTGAAGCCCATCATGGCCAGACCGTAGCGCTTGTTGGCCATACCGGATCAGGCAAAAGCTCCATCCTGAACCTGCTGTTCCGCTTCTACGATGCGTCGGCGGGCCGTATTCTGATCGATGGCCACGATGTGCGGGACATTCCGAAGCAGCGGCTGCGCCGGCACATGGGCATTGTGCTGCAGGATCCGTTTCTGTTCACGGGCACCATCGCCTCGAACGTCAGTCTCGATGACCCGGCTATTACCCGGGATATGGTCGAGCGGGCGCTGCGCGGCGTAGGCGCAGACGAAATGTTCAAAAGCTTGCCCCAAGGTATCGACGAGCCGGTCCTTGAGAAGGGCAGCACCTTGTCCGCCGGACAACGGCAGCTCATTTCCTTCGCCCGGGCGCTCGCGTTCAATCCGGCGATCCTCATCCTCGACGAGGCCACTGCGAGCATCGACACGGAGACGGAGTCGATCATCCAAGCGGCGCTCGACGTGCTGAAAAAAGGGCGCACGACCTTCATCATCGCGCACCGTCTGTCGACGATCAAAAGCGCCGACCAGATTCTCGTACTCGACCACGGTGAAATCGTCGAGCGCGGCAACCACGACGAGCTCATGCAGCAGCGAGGCCGGTACTTCCAGATGTACCAGCTGCAGCAGGGCAGCAAGGGCGGGTCTGCCGCTGAACTTGCGCAGGCGTAAAGGCCGTCAGCCGCTATGGATCCTGCTTTCAAGGATGTAAAGTCGGATTACTGGGGAAGCGCAGCCATTCAGTGGGCTTTTGACAACAAGCAATCACTCTGTAATGACGTACCCAGCGGGACGAGGCTGGTTAACGGGATGAAGGACTTCTAACGATCGGTGTGTTATAATGAATCAACGATGAATTATTTCCAAGAAATGGGGAGGATACATGAGGCCCGAAACTGTGCGTATACTGAATATGGTTCAACTGATCTCGGAAATTTGTATTGCGGTAGGTTATTTGATTGGACTGATCCCTTTTGTGTATCTCTGGTCAAGCGTTTGGGTGATTCCGCTTGTTTTTGTCAGCCTGGTCGTGGCGCTGTTAAACAAAAATGGAACTTTGACGTACACCATCGTGAACATTATACTGGCATTCCTGAGCTACATCCCCCTATTGGGGTACCTGTTCCGCGTCGTGGGCGTCGTCGTATCCCTGCTCAACCTGAGATTGCTGCGCGGAGGATCAAAAAAGTATTTTTAATGGAAAGAGAAAAGATGCTCCGCATTTTGCGAAGCATCTTTTTGTTGAAACACCCTTCCATAGGCAATGCCCACACGAAATCCGGCGTAGTCGCGGGTAAACAACTGAAGGTTGGCTTGAGAAAGCGTGTGCATACTCCTGCGCGGAATTCTGCATGTCAATGACAATTGTGTTTGCCCGTAATGTTTGTTAGATTGTAAAAGGGAAGGGCTGTCAAAATAGAAAAGTATGTGAATTCAAGAAAAGGGAGAGGAATAACAATGAACTTTTTAGTAGTCGGCGCCGGCGCCATTGGAGGCTATTTTGGGGGAAGATTGGTTGAATCCGGTCAAGATGTAACTTTTTTGGTTCGAGAGCGCCGGAAGGAGCAGCTTGAACAAAATGGACTTGTTATCGAAAGCATTCACGGGAATTTCCGTTCGAATGTGAAAGCGATTACTGTAAATGATGATCGTAAAAAGTTTGATATGATTCTCGTTGCTTTAAAAGCATATCAGATGGAAAATGCGATGGAAGCGTTAGCTGCCTTTATGCATGAAAAAACATTAATACTCCCTTTATTAAACGGATATCAACATTACGATGCGTTCTTCCATCATTTCGGCAAGGAAAAGGTTTTGGGCGGGCTTTGCTTTATGGAATCCACGTTGAATCATGAAGGGGCTATCGTCCAAAGCAGTCCCAGACACGATGTTGTCTTCGGCGGTTGGGAAGGAAATGAAGACGAGCGAATTAAGCAGTTGCATGAATGTTTCAAAAATGCCAATTGCAATGCGGCTCTAAGTGATCAAATTCAAATAGACATTTGGAAAAAATACATTTTTATCGCAAGCATGAGTGGGATTACATCGCTGTTTCGTTCTTCGATTGGCCCCATTCTTGAAAATAAAGACAGCAACAGCATATACCGCGCTTTGATCAAAGAGATATCAATGATTGCACAAAAGAAATTCAACCGTATTCCTCATGATATTGATGAAATTACTTATAACACATCCAAGTCGCTAAGCTATACGATGAAATCTTCCATGCAAAGAGACATGGAAAAGGGGCTTTCTACAGAGGGAGAACATCTTCAAGGCTATTTATTGAAGCTTGCAGGCGAAGATCATGTTCCGATTCTTCGAACGGTATACAGTAACTTGTTAATTTATGAGAACACGAACCGGTAAAACTTGAACAAGCCTCTCTGATCCCGCATAATAATCTAAAGACTTTCTCCAATGATAAAGGGGTACATCGGGGCGATGAGAATCAATAAATTCATTAGTGAAACGGGAATTTGTTCCCGGCGGGAAGCGGATAAATGGATTGAGGCCAAGAGGGTAACGATCAACGGCATCGTGGCAGAGTTGGGCAGCACCGTTGGTCCGGGAGACGAGGTGCGGATCGACGGAAGGCCTATCGGCGCCAAGAAGAAGCATATCTATATTGCTTTGAATAAGCCAGTCGGGATCACAAGCACTACGGAAACTCAAGTCAAAGGCAATATTGTCGATTTTGTCGGGCATTCGGAGCGAATTTTCCCCATAGGGCGATTGGATAAGGATTCCGAGGGTCTGATCTTAATGACCAATGACGGGAATATCGTCAATAAAATTCTGCGAGCGGAGAATAACCACGAGAAGGAATATATCGTGACGGTGAACAAACCGGTCACCCCGATGTTCCTGCAGGGAATGGCTGGCGGCGTTCGCATACTGGGAACGATCACAAAGCCGTGCCGTGTCTATAAAGAAGGGGAGCGTGTCTTCCGGATCATCCTCACGCAGGGGCTCAACCGGCAAATTCGCCGCATGTGCGAAGCGTTTGGCTATCGGGTAGTCCGACTGCAGCGCATTCGCATCATGAACATTCGTCTGGGGAGTTTGAAAACCGGCAAATGGCGCGACCTTACGGCCGGTGAGATGACAGATTTGTTCGGCATTCTGGATCAGGAACCCTCGAATTCGGTACACCCTTGACCCAAAAAGTGGCTTTTCTCTACAGTCTGAAGCTGCAGTTGCAACTTCTTTTTGTGATTTATATGATGAACTATTCCTTTTTTAAGAGAACAATCCATAATTACTAATTATTTTATCTCTACCAAGTAAAGTAGCTTCTTAGGATTGAGTATTCTAATCAGGAATTCAGCCGTACCCGGTTGTTTTTCATCCTAATACGCAAAGTCAACTGCTTTTTCTTCTCGTAGGACAACTTCTAATTTGTGCTAAGTAACAAGTAGATTAGCATATACAAGCCTTCGGTTTCATTCATAACATGTATTATTCCAAAACAAAGGAGTTGAACACAATGTCCAAATTTAAATCAGAATCAAAATCCAAAGCAAGAGTAAGAGTCAGAAATCGCATCAGAAATAATCCAACGATTACAAATAACAACAAACTCGTTAACATTGACCCTGATCAACTGCAAGCTGCTGGAGGCGGCGGCGGAGGCGGCGGAGGTGGCGGAGGTGGCGGAGGCGCTTTCGCTGTCGGAGTCGGAGTCGGTGAAGCTAACGGCGGTCTCTATGTCCTCCTCCCAGGCAATGTCGTCCCTACCTCTAACGGCGGCTTTACTATCATCCTCGGCGGCGGAGGCGGCGGTGGTGGTGGCGGAGGCGGCGGAGGCGGCGGTTCGAACACCATCAACAACTAATTAACTTCATATTGCCAAACGCCCAGAAAGGCAGCCAGTTGTTCTGGCTGTCTTTCTGCCTCAAACCCGTACGGAGAGGAGGAAATACAATGTCTAAGTATCGCAGAAAGTTTAAAAGATATAGAAGGAAGATTCGTGAACTTGAAAAAAAAATTAAATTGTTAACTAGACTTATTAGCAAGATTAATATCAAGATAGATATCGAAAACAATCCAGTGAACACGAATAAAAACAAACTTCTCAACAACGATTCTGATGTCGTACAGGCCGGCGGTGGCGGAGGCGGCGGAGGCGGCGGTGGCGGAGGTGCAGGAGTCGGAGTCGGTGTTGGTGGAGCCGGTGTCGGCGGTGCCAGGCGGGGCTTAATTTTCGGAGGCCGCCTAAGATTCCGGAACCGCGGCTAATAATTTCCAATATAATGCTCACGTTGAAAAGGGCAGCCAGGTCATACCGGATCCTTTTTCTTAATTTTCATATTACGAAGCGACAAACAACATCCTCCATCTGTTAGCATGGGGAGTGACATCTGTTGCCTGCATAAAAATAGCCTGTTGAAGCTTTTCAACAGGCTGAACATTCACACAGCGTGAATGTTTTTTTTGGCATTTAGATTATCAGCTGGTTTATTTTTACATTCAATCAATGTCGGACAATATAGGAATCCGTATGGTATATTTATAGAAACTTGATAAAAATAGGACGGGAGGTTTACTGTGAACCTATTAACAAAACGCATCACTATTTTGGTATTATCCTTATATTTGACATTACCCGTTCTAGATTGGACTACTCATACAGTTAACGCAGAAGTGAATCAGCCCGTCGTCGGTACGGAGGCGAATGCAGATATTGTGCCGGGCAAAGTGATGGTCAAATACAAAAGGGCTGCCGGGCAGAATTCAAATTCATTCATGGCCCGTTCGACAAATCCTCTCTTGAAAACTATACAATTTGATCCGGAATCCAGTGTATTCGAGAAAATAGCTGAGCTAAGAAGGGATCCCAATGTCGAGTACGCAGAACCGGTATACAAGGTGTACGCATCCGGCGGCTTGCAATTTGACACAGTAACCCAATCCATTTATAACGATGTAAACAATCCGGAATACATGCACAATTGGGGGAAAACGGTCACTGGACTTAAATATGCTGCCAGCGTAACTGCTTTGGAGCAATTAGAGCAGGTCACCGTAGCCGTCGTGGATACCGGAGCGGATTTGAGCCATCCGGATCTTATCGGGTCCATCGATTCAGGATATGATTTCGTGAATCACGATGCCGATCCTCAGGATGATAACGGACATGGAACGAATGTTGCGGGGATTATTGCCGCTGCGGCCGATGACGGTACCGGATACACCGGGGTAGCGCCGGGTGTGAAGATTATGCCGATAAAGGCGTTAAACGCTGGAGGCGAGGGAAGCACTGATGAAGTCGTACAAGGAATTCAATACGCAATCGATCATCATGCGGATATTATCAATTTGAGCTTGGGGTCTTCTGATGACAGTAAGGCTATGCATGACGTTATCCGGCATGCGGTTCAGCAAGGAATCCTGGTTGTGGCCGCTGCGGGAAATGAAAGCAATAACTGGATTCATGGCGATGCAGGTCAAATTTACGATCCGCCGAATGTTACTGTACGTAAAGCTGCATTAACCAATTATCCCGCCTTTTACGATGAGGTTATCAGTGTCGGCGCTGTGGAGCAATTAGTAGATACTAGTCTGACAGCAGCCGATTTCTCCAATCTTATTAAGATCGATGTTGCAGCTCCGGGCGTTAATATTTACAGCACTTATTTAGATCATAGTTATGCGTATATGAGCGGCACTTCTCAAGCTGCGCCTTTTGTATCGGGATTCGCCGCGCTATTGAAGGCGAACAATCCTGCGTTGGATGCAAGCCGTCTAAGAGGCATCATTCAGAATTCTGCCAGTATTTCCGCTTTGCCTGACCTGCGTTTGAATTACGTCAATGTTGGTAGAGAGATCAATGTGCATGATCTGTTCGGCTATGGTCTAATTAATGGGAAAAAGCCTTTTGAAAAGGGGAATTTACATATCGTTCCCGATTTAAGCCGACATCCGTCTGACAATTCCATAACTCTCGGCATTTCTGCTGAAGATCATAGAGGAACCCTGCAATCTGTAACCTCTCAAGTGTATTTAGCTGCAAAAAGCTATAGGGAGGGATATAGCTACCGGGGGAAATATGATCTCCTGGATGTTGGGGGGCTTGACCATCCTATTGATCTGGTCAATGGGGTAGGGCACATCACATTTACATTACCGTTGCCGGATACATATCATTATGAGTTTTATATAGAAGACCCCTTTAATCAAAACTACTTGACTTCAAACTCGTTGGATATCACTTCGAGACCTGCAGCACCGGTGCCAAATCTCGTCAGCGGCTCTTATACAGGTGCTCAGAATATCTCTTTAACGAGTGCAACGCCGAATGCTCAATTGTATTATAGTCTTTACAACGATTCCAGCTCCGGTGTTGAGAGGGTCTATGATGGTCCTATCGCCATCGATCGGAACAGTATTCTCGCAACGTATTCTATTAAAAATCATATATACAGCGAGGATGCTTATTACTATTACGACATTACTCCTGCTCCTGTCCTCCTCGGTCCCGGTAACTCCAGTGGCGGAGGCCGCGGAGGCGGTGGAGGCAATTTTCCGCAGGAAATTCGACAACCAAGTACGGATGAGAGAGGCAATGAGGTTCTTGTTTTGAAGCCGGATTCTAATTCTTTGCTGAATCAAGCCAACAGTTCCGAGACTAAAGAAGTGGTGATCGATGCGACAACAGAGGGTGCGGTAGACGGCATCACCTTGGATCTGACGGGAGATGTGATACAGAAGGCGAATGAAAATAAAAAGCCCGTAGTTATCAAGGGTGATGAAGTTCAAGTCACTTTTCCGCCAAACACTTTTGATGTAAATGAAGGTTCCGCCAACGTTCAATTCCAAGCATCGATTTCAGGAACTGAAGCAACGGATATACCGGCTTATGCTGCCAGGGCTTCTAAGATATATGATTTCAATCTGACGGTGAACGGCAATAAAGTCACTAGCTTTCATACTCCTGTCAAAGTTACCTTGACATATGATCCTGCGAAAGTTCAGGACCCGGACAAGCTCGGGGTTTACTATGATGAGGAGCCGGGCGGCAGTTGGGCTTATGTTGGAGGAACCATCAACAACGATGGAACGATTGATGTCCTCCTCCCTCATTTTTCGAAGTACACGGTCCTGGAGTATAAGAAAACGTTCGATGACATTCAAAACCATTGGGCCATGAAAGAAATCGAAATTCTAGCCGCAAAGCAAATCGTCAACGGTCTTACGGACCAGTCTTTTGCTCCGGAGGCTTCCGTGACCAGGGCTCAATTCGTTGCTATCCTAACCAGGGCGTTAAAGCTTACCGATTCGACGAATGACCATACCTTCAATGATGTTGCGGATGATGCCTGGTATCGGGATGCCGTTTATGCAGCGTACCGTGCTAACATTGTCAACGGGCTCGATGAGCATACTTTTGCCCCGGAAGATCCTATCACCCGCGAGCAAATGGCGACACTTCTTGTAAATGCCTATGTTTACGAAAAGGGAATGAAGCTTGCCGACCTTACCGTTTCTCAAGAGGCGAAGTATACCGATGAAGACGCCATTAGCGGTTGGGCCAAAGCAAATGTACAATACGCATCAGGTCTGGGGCTTGTCAACGGCAGCGATCATGGTATGTTCATGCCTTCCGGGAAGGCCTCCAGAGCTCAGGCTAGCGTAGTCATCTACAGAATTTTGGAATTAATTAATAAACAATAGCTTTTTTCAGGTCCTCGGCGGTTTTCGCTGAAGGGCCTTTCTGTGATAGGGGCGTTCAGCCGCTTCCCAATTATTTCAAATGTTCTGCTTTGCCCGCAACCTTTACCTCCCGTCTCCCGTCTAAGGAGTAGATTTGGAACTTTATTCAAACAAGGAGGAAGATTAAATTGAAATTGGTCAGAAAAGCAGGAACCGTTGCCGTGGCTTCAGCGATTTTGTTTTCTGTGATTCCGCAAGCGTGGGCGAATGATGCTCCCATGCCAACCTCCAGCACAAGCGCGGCATCCCCAAGCGGAAAAACCGCAGCTGACGGCGCATCGGTGCAAGTGGAAGCAAAAATCAGCAAGGATGAGGCGGTTGCCATCGCCAAGAAATTGGTGGATATCCCGGAGGAATACACGCTTCAAGGCGTAAGTCTGAACAGCAATTCGGGCTACAGGGGCGGTTACGGCCCAACATGGAGCCTCAACTATGCCAAACGGGTGAAAGAACAGTACTATGGCAATATCAGCATCAACATCAACGCGGACAACGGAAAACTGACCAACTACTCCTTCTATGATAACGATCCCGACCGCAAAGTGAGCTATCCTCCTAAAACGGACTACAAGGCAGCTAAGGAAATTGCGGCGAAATGGATTGACAAGATCAATCCCGAAGCAAAATCCCAACTGCTCTACAATGACCGTGAGGAGCAGTCGTTCCGCACCCCTTTAAGCGGTTCGTATCAATATAATATTCGTTACGATCGCGTGGCCGGCGGCATTCCCTTTCCGCAGAACGGCATCTCGGTCAACGTTAACGGAGAAGGCCAAGTCACCGGATATACGTACAATTGGACGGAGGGAGTCACTTTCGAGGACAACGCTTCCGTGGTCAGCAAGGAAAAGGCGGAACAAGCGTTTCGCGACAAGGCGGACCTCTCTCTGTCCTACTTTATTCCTTACCAAGCTCCAGGGGAGAAAAAGCCGGTCATTTCCTACAACATGAACACCTTCCTGCTGAATGCCAAGACCGGCGAGCTCTGGTATCCGTCAGGGATGTCGCAGCCGTCCGCATCCGGCAATAAGCCGCTCACGGAAAAACCGCTTGGCGAGAAACCGGCTGCGAACCTCTCGTTGACCAAGGATCAGGCGGTCGAGCGGGTGAATGCCGCGATCAAGCTTCCGGACGGAGCCAAACTGGAAGAAGCTTCCTACAGTGAATATACGAACCCAGATACGGGGGAGGTCACTTCCAGTTGGAATCTGCGATGGAGCCTATCAACCGGTGACGCTAAGGAAGATGCAATCAAAGGCAAAGAAGGCCACATGATCTGGGCGTCCGTTAACAGCAAGACGGGAGAGCTGATAGATTTTAACCGCTACATGAACATGCCGATTGCATCATCCTCCGGCGAAAGGCCGGAGCCTAAGGTGACCGTAGAGGAAGCCAAGACGAAAGCGATTGATTTTGTGAAAAAGAACCTGCCCTATTATACCGACCAACTGGTGCTCGACAGCTCTTCCCTTGATAATGTTCCGGTCGAACAAATGAAGGGAATGACTTCTTACTATGTGAACTTCAAACGGGTTATCGACGGCGTAACGGCGGGATACGAGAATGTGAATGTAGCGATTGACAGCATGACGGGCGACATCGTCAACTACCATTATTATTTCTCGAATATTGCTTATCCGGCACAAAAGCCTGAAGTGCTGCCGCTGGAAAAAGCAAAGGAATTGCTGTTATCCCAATATGACATTGAACTCTCCTATATCCAGGAAAGAGGGGCGGATTTCTATCCCGGAGGCATTTATGCCGACAAGATGAAAGCGATGATCGCCTCGAAGGAAATTCCGCATCCAGGTTCTCCGGAAGCTAATCATTCGGCTGATTCGGAAGCGAAGCTCGTCTACACGCTTGTGCAAAAATACACGAATGAATCGTTCTTCCTCGACGCGGCTACCGGTCAGTGGAAGAACTCTTCCACAGGCGAAGTTATGGGCCTGGGAAAAGTAAAGGTGGACGACATCGACGGACATTGGGCGCAAAACGAACTGCAGCTGATGCTGGATTACCGGGCGCTCGACATCGTGGACGGCAAGGTGAATCCGGACCAGGCGATTACGCGCGGAGAACTGATCAAGATGCTCGTAATCGCCATGAACGGCGGACAGAACGGAATTTACTACGATCAAAGCCGGGCCGCTTCGTTTACCGATGTGAAGCAGGAATCCCCGTACTTTGCTTATGTAGAGAACGCCGTCGACCGCGGGCTGATCGATCGCGGCGCGGAATTCAATCCTGGAGCCAAGATGAACCGCGAGGAAATGGCGCAGCTTATTGTGAGAGCATTGGGATACGATAAGCTGACCAAGTACGACGATATCTTTAACATTGACTTTGCCGATGCGGCAAATGTGAAAAATGTCGGCCAAGTGGCGATCGTAGCAGGGCTTGGCATTATGACACTCACCGACGGCAGCTTCCAGCCGCAGCAAGAGGTCACCAAGGCCCAAGCGGCGACCGGCTTCTTCCGCTACCTGCAGAAGCGTGCGGAGCTGCAGGAGCAGCCCCGCTATTACTACTAAAATAAACGCAAATGAAGAAGGGCATACCTTAGCGGTGTGCCTTCTTCATTAACGATAGTTCCTTTACCGGGAACTTAGTGCTAAAATAGGCTATAAAAACATTCAAAGAACGGAAGAGGAGAAAGAATCATGGCAAGAAACCTACCAGTAAAACTAGAAGATATCATCAAAGCGAACCATGTGCTCAGTAAAGTGGTCGAACCGTCCCCGTTGCAGCGAAACGAGGTGCTTTCGAACCAGTATGAATGCAACGTATACATCAAACGCGAGGATCTGCAGGTGGTGCGTTCTTTTAAAATTCGCGGGGCCTATAACGTGATCCAAAACCTATCCCCGGAGGAACGGGAAAAAGGAGTAGTTTGTGCGAGCGCAGGCAATCATGCCCAGGGAGTGGCTTATTCCTGCAAACAGCTCGGGATACAAGGTAAAATCTTCATGCCGACCACAACGCCGCGGCAAAAAGTATCTCAGGTCAAGTTTTTCGGGGGTCCGTTTGTGGAGGTCGTATTGACCGGAGACAGTTTCGATGATTCCTCTGCCCAAGCGAAGGCTTACTGCGCTAACGAGGGCATGTCGTTCATTCACCCGTTTGACGATCCAAGAACGATTGCCGGACAGGGGACTGTCGGACTTGAAATCATGAACCAAATGCCGGAGACGCCGGATTTCATCTTTGCTACGATCGGGGGAGGCGGTCTGGCCTCAGGCGTAGGGGTGTATGTGAAAAGCGTGTCGCATGGCACCCGTATCATTGGAGTGGAGCCGGAAGGCGCCGCCAGCATGGCTCGATCCTTCGACGCCGGAGAGGTCGTTACGCTCGAAACGATTGATAAATTCGTGGACGGCGCGGCCGTGAAGCAGGTTGGGATGCTGAATTATGAAATTTGCAAGCAAGTGCTTGATGATATCGTCTTGATTCCCGAAGGGAAGGAATGTACGACTATCCTGGAGCTTTACAATAACAACGCCATCGTTATCGAGCCCGCCGGAGCCCTTCCGGTGGCGGCGTTGGACGCTTACCGCGAACAAATCCGCGGCAAAAACGTGGTTTGCATCGTCAGCGGCGGCAATAACGATATCGACCGGATGCAGGAAATTAAAGAGCGGTCGCTCATTTATGAGGGATTAAAGCACTACTTCGTCCTTAACTTCCCGCAGCGTGCGGGGGCGCTGCGGGAGTTTCTCGAGGAGGTGCTTGGCCCGACGGATGACATCACCCGGTTTGAATACACGAAGAAGAACAATCGGGATAATGCGCCCGCGCTGGTTGGGATCGAGCTTAAGCATAAGGATGATTACCAAGGCCTTATCGAGCGTTTGGCAAAGAAAGACTACTCCTATATGGAGATCAACAAGGATCCCAAGCTGTTTAATTTGCTGATTTGAGACTATCTGCAGACATAGCCTCAGGCTATCCCATTTGCGGGATAGTCTTTTTTCCATGTTGGAGAGGTCGCGTGACCATGGGGAGGGATTCAACTATTATTCTTTCGAATATCGCGCATAATCCGGCGATAACCGCAGGTTGCCGACTTTTATCTTTGGGTAATATTTGGTACACTTAAATGAGCAACAGTTTGGATTATACCTTAGGCAAATTGTTGTAGAGGAGGTTCGTGGGCGAACTACATAGTTTTTCCAATTGCGATCATAAAAGAGGGCATCGGTTTATTCAATAATTAAAAAATCAGTTTGGGGGTATTTGCAAATGAAAAAGATTTGGACATCCACTTTACTTTTGGCCATGGTTGTCGCGCTCGTTCTTGCCGGTTGCGCAAAGAAAGAGAACACGAACGGAGACGGCGGCGCATCCGCATCACCAGTTCCTTCGCCTTCCCCTGCCGCAGGCGGGAGTAATGCATCCAGCATCAAGATTGGAATGGTAACCGATATTGGCGGCGTGAACGATAAATCCTTCAATCAAAGCGCTTGGGACGGGCTTAAGAAGATTGAGAAAGATAACGGGGTTCAGGTTAAATATCTGCAAAGTAAAAGCGATGCGGACTACATTCCACATTTGAATCAGTTTGTGAAGGATGGTTACAATTTAACTTGGGGTATTGGTTTCCTGATGGGCGAACAATTGAAGCAAGTCGCTAAGCAAAATCCTGAAGCCAACCTGGCGATTATCGATAATGTCGTGGATGCTCCTAACGTGGAATCCGTTACTTTTGCCGAGCATGAAGGTTCGTTCCTGGTAGGTGTGGTGGCGGGTCTTACAACAACCACCAATAAAATCGGCTTCGTGGGCGGTGCGGATATTCCGGTTATCAAGCGTTTTGAGGCAGGCTTTAAGGCCGGCGTCGCAGCGGTCAATCCAAATGCGAAGATCATCGTTAACTACACCGGCGCATTCGACAAGCCGGATCTGGGTAAAGCGGCTGCGGCAACGATTTACAACGATAACGCAGACATCATTTTCCACGCTTCCGGTCAAACGGGTAACGGCGTGTTTAACGAAGCGAAAGACCGCCAGAAAGCAGGCAAAAAAGTTTGGGTTATCGGCGTCGATAAGGACCAATCCCTGGAATTCGGCGATGAAATAACACTTACGTCAATGATGAAGCGAGTCGATCAAGCAGTCATCCGCGTTTCTAAAGATGTCATCGACGGCAAATTCAAAGGCGGTCAGGCGATAGTTCTCGGCTTGAAGGAAGATGGCGTTGGCCTTCCGGAAACGTCCAAGAAAAACGTGAAGCCTGAAATTCTGCAAAAAGTAGAGGAATACAAGGCTAAAATCATCAGTGGAGAAATTAAAGTAGCAGATAAATAAATCGCCGTCGGCCACTCTCTGACAGCAGGCATATGGCAACCACCTATCTAACAAGGCTAGTTTCTATAACTGGCCTTGTTCTTTAGTTATAGCAGGCTTTCCAAAAAAATTATATAGGGGTGATCCGATGAATGCAGCTGCCCCAGTTGTCGAGCTTGCGAACATCACAAAGAGATTTCCCGGCATTGTAGCCAATGATGCCATCAGCCTGAAGCTGCAAAAGGGAGAAATTCACGCTCTATTAGGTGAAAATGGCGCCGGGAAATCAACGCTGATGAACATCTTGTTTGGCCTTTACCAGCCGGATGAAGGCAGTATTTCCATATATGGCAAGAACGTCAGCATCGATAATCCAAACCGGGCGATTGAGCTTGGCATCGGTATGGTGCATCAGCATTTTAAGCTCGTACAGCCTTTTACGGTTACGGAGAATATCATCCTCGGGACGGAGCCCAAAAAGGGGCTGGCCATCGACTATCGGACTGCGCATGAGAAGGTCGCTCGCATCTCGGAGCAGTATGGATTAAAAGTGGATCCAAAAGCGAAGATTGAGAATATTACGGTTAGCATGCAGCAAAGGGTCGAGATTCTGAAGACGCTTTTTCGCGGCGCGGAAATTCTCATCTTTGACGAACCGACAGCCGTCCTTACGCCCCAGGAGATCGGCGAACTGATGGTCATTATGAGAAATTTGGTAGCCGAAGGCAAATCAATTATTTTGATCACTCATAAGTTGAAGGAAATTATGGAAATTGCCGACACAGTGACCATTATCCGCAGGGGCAAAGTGGTTGATTCAGTTAAAGTTGCGGAGACAAGCGCTAAAGAGCTTGCGGAGAAAATGGTTGGCCGCGAAGTTTCGTTCAAGGTGGACAAGAAGGAGGCGGTGACCGGGCAGCCGGTACTTGAGGTCAAGCAGGTTATGGTGCGAAATCAGCAAGGCTTGCCTGCGCTGAAGGGAATTAATTTGGATGTGAAAGCGGGAGAAATTTTAGGTATCGCAGGTGTCGATGGAAATGGGCAAAGCGAGTTGATCGAGGCGCTTACCGGGCTGAAAAGCATCGACAGCGGAACCGTTTTTCTGAATGGGCAAGAGATAACAAACCGGAGTCCAAGGGACATCTCGGAATCCGGTGTATCTCATATTCCCGAGGACCGGCATAAGCATGGGTTGATTCTCGATTTTACGATGAGTGAAAACATGGTGCTGGAGACTTATTTTCACCCGGAGTATACAAAAAGGGGCTTCCTCAATTACGAAGCGATCGACCGCCACGCTGAAAAGCTGATTCGCGAATTCGATGTGCGTACGCCGAGCATCTACAACTACGCACGCTCGCTGTCGGGAGGAAACCAACAAAAAGCGATAATTGCCAGGGAAATCAATAAAAATCCGCAGCTTCTTATTGCGGCTCAACCCACCCGAGGACTGGATGTAGGTGCGATCGAGTTTGTTCATAAACAATTGATTGCACAGCGGGACCAGGGAAAGGCGGTGCTGCTGATATCGTTTGAGCTTGACGAGATTATGAATCTTTCTGACCGGATAGCCGTTATTTATGAAGGGCAAATTGTGGGGGAAGTGAAGCCTCGAGAGACGAACGATCAGGAGCTCGGACTCATGATGGCAGGCAGCAAGCGTCTGCAGGGGGGAGGCGTTCATGGATAAATTCATTCGCATCTTTACACGCGATACCGCCGTTATACCTGCTGTGGCCATCTTGTTAGGCCTTCTTTTCGGAGCGTTGATTATGTTGATAGGCGGATATAACCCGATTGTCGCTTACAGCTCGTTGTTTGACCGCGTATTCAGCAATCCGTATGATTTCGGCGAAACCATTCGTGAAATCACGCCGTTGATTTTGACGGGTTTATCCGTCGCTTTTGCTTTTCGGACAGGACTTTTCAATATCGGCGCGGAAGGCCAGTTCATCATGGGGATGACGGGCGCGACACTGATCGGTGTGAAAATTCAAGGGCTTCCCTGGATCATTCATGCCCCGCTTGCCGTCATTGCAGGGGCCCTGTTTGGCGGTTTATGGGGCGCCATTGCCGGTTATCTCAAGGCGAAGCGCGGCGTAAATGAAGTTATTACAACGATTATGCTGAACTGGATAGCTCTTTACCTTTCCAATTTCATTGTGAATCGCTTTCTGCTCGAGCCGGGACAGCAGCGCTCCTACAAGGTTGAAGATTCAGCTGTATTAAGTATCGGCTGGTTGTCGGAGATATTCGGTAACGCGCGTCTTCATTGGGGAACATTAGTAGCGATTGTCGGGGCGGTCGTATTTTATATTATTTTATGGAAAACTAAGCAGGGCTATGAGCTCCGGGCAGTCGGGCACAATACGCATGCCGCTAAGTATGCTGGGATGAACGTCAACCGCAACATAGTCAAAGCGATGTTTATAGGCGGTGCGTTTGCCGGACTTGCAGGCGTTTTCGAAATACTTGGGGTTTTCCACTATCAAGTCGTGGCAGCCGGGTCTCCCGGCTATGGATTTGACGGAATTGCCGTCGCTTTGCTTGGAGCGAATAATCCGCTTGGGGTTGTGCTTGGAGCTGCATTGTTCGGTTCCCTGACGTATGGTTCGGCGGGGATGAGCTTCGGAGCGGATGTGCCTCCGGAAATTATTCGGATTGTGATCGGCTCGGTTATTTTCTTTGTCGCAACGCAAGGAATCGTCAAATGGGTGCTCATCCCGTTCTACGCCAAACGCAAGAAAGAGAGGGCGGCCTAACATGGATGTATTAACGATATTAGGCCAGCTTGTGAATACAACGCTAGTATTCTCGACGGCTCTTATTTTTTCAGCTATGGGGGGCATCTTTTCCGAGCGTTCCGGCGTCGTCAACATTGGAATTGAAGGCCTGATGGTATCCGGCGCCTTTGCCGCCGCGGTTGCCACCTATTACGGCGAACAGGCCGACCTGGGCGCTTTATCTCCTTGGTTAGGGCTCGCTGCCGCGATGGTATTCGCGATGCTGTTCGCCCTGATCCACGCTGTCGCCTCGATTACATTTAAAGCGAACCAAGTGATCAGCGGCGTTGTGATTAACTTTCTAGCTGCCGGCGCCACGGTCTATTTGGTCAAAATTTTATTTGAAGGCGCCGGGCAGACGGAAACATTAAACGAGGTTTTCAGCAAAGTATCGATACCGGGCTTGGCCTCGATTCCATTTTTGGGGTATGCTTTTTTTACGGCTTACCCGACGACCTTTATGGCAATCATAGTAGTTGCCGTTACATGGTATGTCCTGTTCAAAACACCGTTCGGACTGCGATTGCGTTCTGTAGGCGAGCATCCGAGCGCCGCGGATACGGTAGGCATCAAGGTCAACCGAATTCGCTATATCGCTGTGTTAATCAGCGGCGCATTGGCTGGACTTGGCGGGGCTACGATCACACTGACGACGACGAGCACGTTCTCTCATAATACCATCTCGGGACAGGGCTTCATCGCCATGGCAGCGATGATTTTCGGGAAATGGCACCCGGTTGGCGCCTTAGGAGCGGCGGCGTTTTTCGGACTCTCGCAGTCGCTCAACAATTTCTTGCAGCTATTTGAATTCTCCAAAATCATTCCGAAAGAATTCCTCTATATGCTGCCCTATGTATTAACGATCATCGTGCTCGCAGGAGCGGTCGGCCGGGCTAATCCGCCGTCATCCCTCGGGGAGCCGTACGACCCGGGCAAGAGATAGGTGCGGCGAGTTGCTGTTGGGGCCTGGAGAGCCAACGCCAATTTCGCTAAATGGAAGCATCCGGGGGTATCCCCCGATGTAAAGAACCTGATGCCGGTGTCGTCAAGGCCCGGTGATCATGTTCTTTTTGTTATCCCAATTAAACGCCGATGAAGAAATAGGCGATTGGATAGATGCCGGGCAGTCGAGAACAGCTCGAAAATTGTCGAAATCTTCCCTCGCAGGGCTTCCTCTTGAAAGCTGTCGAACTGCAAGTATATTTCAAAGCCCGGCATGAAGGAAGCTAACCGCTTGGCGAACTCGCGGTATTGAGCGATCCGGATGCCGTTCGTATTGCAGCGTCTTTCGTATACTGAAGCTACAAAGTTACATAGGCGATGTTGATAATTTGAAATAAGGCGGTGCAAGCATGGCAAATCTTCTCGCCCTCAAGGAACAATTCACTCAACTCTACGGTGAATCTCCGGCAGAGATTGCAGCGTACCAAGCCCCCGGAAGGGTCAATCTGATCGGCGAGCATACCGACTACAACGGCGGCTGTAAGCTCGTAATCGGGAACACCAACAAGCGCAGAGGACTGGTTGATTCCTCCTACAATGAGCGCAGAAGCGAGTGTGAGCAAGCGGTGAAAGCTCTGCAAAGGCAGTTTCCGGAGCTTACGCTGCTCGGCCAAATGAACCCCAAGCAGTTCAACGAATATAAGCATTTGATCAAAGACGAGACGGACGCAAAAGAGCGCGGCATGTCATCGAAGAAATCGATCGCGTGTTGAAGTCCATTGAGGTGTTGAAGCTTAACGATTTGACAGCGTTCGGCCGACTGATGACCCGTTCCCACAATTCGCTGCGCGATCTGTACGAGGTGACAGGCTTTGAACTCGACACGATGGTCGGGGAAGCTCTAAAAGTACCTGGCGTGCTTGGTTCCCGAATGACGGGGGCAGGGTTTGGCGGCTGTACGGTATCTTTGGTGCATGAGAATAGCGTCAATGCCTTTATCGCGCAGGTCAGGTAGGACAGAGCTATTCAGTAAAGACAGGGCTGAAGCCGGACTTTTATGTGTGCAGCATCGGCGACGGTGTGAAATTGATGGGGGAGGATTTGTAACATGGCTATTTTGGTAACGGGTGGAGCGGGCTATATCGGGTCTCATACGGTAGCGGAGCTGCTGGCAAAGAGAGAGGAGGTCGTCATCGTCGACAACCTGCAGCAGGGACATCGCGATGCCGTATTAGGCGGCAAGCTGTATGTCGGCGATCTGCGCGACGGAGACTTCATGGACACGGTATTCCGCGAAAATGAAATGGAGGCGGTCATTCATTTTGCAGCAAATTCCCTGGTGGGGGAGAGCATGCAGAATCCGGCTAAGTACTACCACAACAATGTGTACGGAACGTTATGCTTACTGGAGAAAATGAACCATTACGGTGTGAACAAAATCGTCTTCTCATCCACAGCCGCCACCTATGGCGAGCCGGAGCGGGTGCCGATTCAGGAGAGCGACCGCACACTGCCGACGAACACCTACGGCGAAACGAAGCTCGCGATGGAAAAAATGATGAAGTGGTTCGACACGGCTCACGGCATCAAATACGTTTCCCTGCGTTACTTCAATGCGGCCGGCGCCCACGCCAGCGGGAAGATCGGCGAAGATCATCACCCGGAAACGCATCTGATTCCGATCATCCTGCAGGCGGCCTTGGGGAAAAGAGCTCACATTTCCATTTACGGCGATGATTACGGGACTCCGGATGGAACATGCATCCGCGACTACATTCATGTCAGCGACTTGTCGGATGCCCACGTTTTGGCGGTGGAGAAGCTGCGTAAGGGATCGGAGAGCGGCATCTACAACCTGGGCAACGGCAAAGGCTTTTCTGTTAAAGAAGTCATCGACATTGCCCGCAAAGTGACCGGCCGCGCTATTCCCGCAGTCATAGAAGCGCGTCGCTCGGGGGATCCGGCAGTGCTGGTAGCTTCCTCGGAGCGGGGGAGAGCCGAGCTCGGCTGGAAGCCGTCCCGGGACAGCTTGGAGAAAATCATTGAGAGCGCATGGAGCTGGCACGAAAGCCACCCGGACGGGTATAAACGGGAGTAACCGGTTTGAGCTGGTTCGAGGGGAGCAAGCCGCTTATGCTCCCTAAGAAGGAGATGGAAGGAGTGGATTCAGTTGACGGATGCCCAAACACCATTCCCGCAGACGGCTGCGCTAACGATAGAGAGATTACTTGAAGTTCTGCTGGACGCGGATGTCTACAAGCGAACACCGCAAGGTCAAGCGGCGTTCGGCAGGTTCTTGGCAGCCGCGGGATTTGTGGCAGCAAACTGAATTCAGGGATCATGCGAATAGATGGACTAAACAAAGGTGTGGAAAGCAGAAGCTAGCAGGAGGTGCAAGGGCGATGCCCAGCTTTGATGTATACGCTTTTGCGGATTATTCCGGGGCGGCGTCCGAGGCCGCCCAACGCAAAGCTATAGCGCTTGCGGTCATCGACCGCGCAGCGCCAGGGAAGGCCGCGGGCGAGCGCCGCGTGCCCGAGCGGGTGGAGCCCCGCATCACGCAGGGGCTCACCCGCAGCACGCTGCTCGCGCAAGCGCAGCAGCTGCTGCGCAAAGCCACAGCCGAGGGACAGCGCGTCCTCCTCGGCTTCGACCACAACTACAGCTTCCCCTCCGGGTTCTATGAAGCTGTAGCCTTATCGCCTTGGCGGCGGTGGGAGGAGCTGCTCGCATGGCTGCACAGCTCCCTCACCGCCTACCAAGGCGCAGACGGCCTCCAGCCGCGCGCCTGGGCCGCGGCTGTGAACGCCCTCCTCCGCGACCGCTTTCAGCTCGCGGAGGGGCCGTTCTGGGGGCCGCACTTCGTGCCGGTCCGCCGCAGCTTCCCTTACGGCTGCAGCTTCGCGCAGCCGCTGCCGTTCACGCTCCGCGAGCGCCGCCTCGTGGAGGAGCGGTGCCCGCGGATGAAGCCGATTTACCAAATCGGCGGCGCGGGATCCGTGGGACTGCAGTCCATCTACGGCATGTACAGCTTGTACGAGCTCATCTCCTTCTGCCGAGAGGAAGGAGTGCCTCTGCACGTGTGGCCTTACCAGGGCTGGGACGTCCCCGGGAAAGGCCACATGCTCGTTGAAGTATATCCGACGCTGTACGTGACACCCGGTGAGAAGCGTACGGATGCCGGGGACGCAGCTGCGTGCGCCATGATGATGTACGGGCAGGATCGGCTGGGGAAGCTTGAAACCATGCTTTCCGAGCCTGACTTCACTCCGGAGGAGAGAGAGCGCGTCCTCTTGGAAGGATGGGTATTAGGGGTCTGAGTTGAACCGGCAAAACCAGTGAATCTTCTGGTATCCAAGAGACTCGGCCGCCCCCCGTCACTTCGACGGAATTGGAATCGTTCGATTGAAACTCGACCGGACACAGTTTGAATTGGGTTCAATAAGCAAGTCCAGGCGTATATTTCATTCCATTAGGATTAAGCTGAGCATAACAAATTACCGTAACTTTTATAAGAGCTGCGTTTCGTATAGAATAAAGTTTGGGAATAAGAGGATCACTTATCAGCGTAAGGAGGCCGACTATGAAAATCAGAGTTTCTGCGGTGCAGTATCATTTACATACCATTCAAAGCTTTGCCGATTTTGCGGCGCAGGTCGAGCATTATGTGAAAACGGCGCAGGAGTTCGAGGCCGATTTCGTATTGTTTCCCGAATTATTTACGACACAGCTGATGTCCATCGGGAATGGATCGGACCGTGCGCTGTCCATCGAGGAATTGCCTGACTTTACGGAGTCCTACGAAGAGCTGTTTCGTCGATTGGCCAAAGAGACAGGAATGCATCTGATCGGCGGGACGCATATTATCCGCGAGGGTGACCGTCTCTACAACACGGCGTATCTGTTCTACCCGGATGGAAGGATCGGACAGCAAAAAAAGCTGCACATTACCCCCACTGAGGTGAAGGAATGGAGCATGGGCGCCGGTGACGGGCTGCAGGTGTTCGATACGGATAAGGGGCGCATCGCTATCCTGATCTGTTATGATATCGAGTTTCCGGAGATCGTCCGGATGGCTAAGGCGCGCGGAGCGGACGTTATTTTCTGTCCATCGTGTACGGATGACCGCCATGGCTTTCATCGCGTCCGGTATACGTGTCATGCCAGAACGATTGAGAACCAAATCTATGTAGTGACAACGGGTACGGTGGGCTCTCTGCCTACGGTTGATTTCATGCGCGGTAACTTCGGACAGGCGGCTGTGATTACCCCGAACGATGTCCCTTTTCCTCCGCGGGGTATTCTTGTGGAGGGCGAGATCAACGACGACATGGTCGTGACCGCCGACCTCGATTTGGAGCTTCTGCATCAGGTCCGGGAAAAGGGCTCCGTCACCACCTGGCGCGACCGCCGCACCGATCTCTATACGGACTGGTCCTAGGAGGAGGTATGCGCAATGTCTGATGAACGAAGAGAGCACGTTTCCCATCCTGCCGGTCAGGGAGTTTACAGGAAAGAGCTGTATGTCTTTGACGGGAAAAAACCGGTGAAAGCCGTGATCCGCCGCTATACGGAGGAGGATTTCGGCGGATTGATCCAGATTCAACGGGAGAGCTTTCCTCCGCCGTTTCCTTCGGAGCTTTGGTGGAACGAGGAGCAGCTGGGAAACCATGTGAAGCTTTTCCCGGAGGGAGCGCTTTGCGTGGAGGTGGACGGACGGATCGTCGGTTCGATGACGGGGCTGCGGGTTCATTTCGACCCGGAGCATGCGGAGCATACATGGGAGGAAATCACAGACGGGGGCTATATCCGCAATAATCAACCGGACGGTGATTCGCTTTATATCGTAGATATTTGCATCCGTCCCGATTCCCGCAAGCTGGGGCTCGGCAAGTGGCTGATGCAGTCCATGTATGAAGTTGTGGTGCGCCTTGGCATGAAGCGTTTGCTCGGAGGAGGGCGGATGCCCGGCTATCACCGGGTCGCAGCTGAGATGAACGTGCAGCAGTATGTACAAGCTTTACTGGAGGGGACGCTTCAGGACCCTGTTGTAACGTTCCTGCTTCGCTGCGGACGGACGCCGGTACAGGTTGTGGCGAACTACCTGGAGGATAAGGAATCGCTGAATTATGCGCTGCTGATGGAATGGCGCAATCCGTTTATAAAGGAGCAATGAAAAATGGACTTTGTACGAATTAATTCGATTGACAATCCGCTGTTTCGATCCATGCATAAGCTGATGCAGGAGGTGTTTCCGCCGGAGGAAGTATTGGAGTACTCCTTGTGGAAGGAGCCATTGGAGGATCCGGGAATCCGCGTATTTGTAGCGGTTCATGAAGGAGTCGTGGTCGGCGCGACGGAATACCGCTATTATGAAGATTTCCAGGTTGCAATGACCGACTTCACGATCATTGGCCGCGCGGGGCTTGGCATCGGCCGATTCCTGGCGCGTCAGCGGCAGGCAGATCTGACGGCGCTGGCCGCCGCAAGCGGCAAACCGATGCTCGGCATGTTCGCCGAGATTTACGACCCTTACCGGGCCGTTGATCACGCCTTTGGCGGCGTGAAGCCGATGGATCCGTTCGTGCGGCGCGAGGTGTTGTCCCACCTCGGATACAAGCGTCTGGATGTGACTTATATTCATCCCTCCTGGGAAAACGACGGGGAAGCGGTCGAGGAGCTTGACCTGTGCTTCCTGCCGACGGATGAACAAAGCCCGGACGTGCCCGGACAGCTTGTTGCCGATTTTCTCACGCGCTACTACTCCGTGCTTTCTAACAAGCCGGCAGCATGGCAAGCCATGGTTGACGGGCTTCGCGGTCGGGAGCGTGTGGGGCTGCTGCCGATTTAGGAGGCCCGCCAGCGCCCTGAGCCCGCAGCGGGAATTACACTCTTTTCAACCATTTGCGGTGTATTTTTCGCACGATTAATAAATAGAAGATTAGCGGCCATGGGGCTTGGATAATGCCCCATATCCCCCAAAACCACGGCATGCGTCCGCGCTTGCGGGCATCCAGGAACAGCCAGGTGCTCTGCAGCAGCAGGATAAGAGATCCTCAGCCAATTGCGTGTTAAGCGTGATCTTTATCAAATATTTCACGAGGAACGCGTAGTGCCGCTGCAGGAGCATCGATAAAGCAAGCTGATCGCCGCGCATGGCTTGCCGGATAAGCTCTTTTTCCTCCAATGATGAACTTCCTCTCGTGTGGACTCATGGAGATAGTACGTCTAAGGTGCACGATTCGTTCATTTGATTTTAGCTCTAGGGCTCGATGAATTCTGCGGCTTCTGGGGAAAGAAACGTCAACGATTATGATGCCATCCGGTTTGATCCGTGAGCCGCAACCAATCCTTCAAGGGGTGACGGCAAGGACCGGCGTAGAACAAAATAATTAGCAGCGAGAATAAGAGGAACTATTGGAACCCTGCAACATGATTGCCAGAAAAGGGGTTGTCGGTTACAATTTTTTCATATGTAAATCAAGGAAACCAGTGCATCGCGAGTGAGACTATCTGTATGGAGGGAAAGTAATGAACGGCAGGAATAGCATGATTCCGTTGAAGAGAGAGGTTGCTCCCTATTTCCAACCGATCGTATCCATTCATAATCAGCGCATTTACGGATATGAAACATTGGGAAGACGCATCCGTGTAGGTGGCGTGGAGAGTCTGGGCGCTTTTTTCAAAGACCCCGACGTCGCCGACGAACTCCACCTTCAAATCGACAGGGATCTTCGTGAAAAAGCAATAAAAAAGCTGGCCGCAGCGAAAAACGACGCCTCCTTATTCATCAATCTCAAGCCCTCATGGATCTACAGCACTTACAAGCAAAGCGGAATTCTTACCACCCTCCAAATATTAAAAAAATACAACATCGATCCCTCGCGGCTGGTCATCGAGATCACCGAAGAAGAATTTACCGGGCAGCTGCAGGAGCTCATCGAAATTGTGGAATTGTACCGTCAGGAAGGCTGCACCATTGCCATCGACGATGTGGGAAGCGGCTTCAGCAACTTTGACCGGATAGCCTCCTTGCAACCGAAAATTCTCAAGATTGATCTGAATATTATTAAAAAAAGCGCCACCCACGCGGGTTACAAAGCTCTGATGCAGTCTTTTTCCATCCTATCGGCACAAATGGGGTCTTCCCTCCTGGTAGAAGGAATCGAAACCAAGCAGGATTTGCAAAATGCGCTTCATGCCGGCGCGCGCTACGTGCAGGGCTTCTTGTTTTCAAAAGCGATCCCGGAATTCCAGGAAGCGTCCGTATATCGGAAAATGCTGAAGGAAGAGATGGAGCAGTTCAGCCAAGAGGAGTTCGACCGTTACCGCCGCTTGTTCGCCGTGCAGGAGAGTCTGAACCACCTGGTCGACTCACCGGTGACGATCCGCTCGTCGGAGGACGCGGACCATGTCATTGAGCGGACATTGACCACGATTACCGATACTTGTATCCGGATCTACATCTGTCGAGGAGACGGCTATCAAGTATCTTCGAACTATCAGTGCAGAGAAGACGGCGTCTGGAGCAAAGACGAGACCTTCCGGGGGGCAAATTGGATCTGGCGCCCGTATTTCATCCCCAATATCCTGATGATGAATAACCAAAGACAAGGCATCTTGTCCCAAATCTACACCGACCTGGACAGAGCCCGCCTGATCCAAACCTTCTCCTGCCCGCTGAGCAACGGCTACTACTTATTCTTGGATTTGACGATTTAGGCGAAACTATCCCTCTACCCATTCCTTCCGAAGGGTGAAAATTTCACGCAGCTCGTCAGTGGACAGCTCCGTGATCCAGCTTTCTCCGTTGCCGACGATTTGCTGGCTTAGTCCCATCTTGCGGTCGATCATCTCGTCGATGCGTTCTTCCAAGGTGCCAAGCGTGACGAATTTGTGCACCTGCACATGCCGGGTTTGCCCGATCCGGAAGGCGCGGTCGGTTGCCTGGTTCTCAACGGCCGGGTTCCACCATCGGTCGAAGTGGAAGACGTGGTTCGCCGCAGTCAGGTTCAGCCCGATCCCCCCGGCCTTCAGCGAGAGGATAAAGATTGATCGCTGTTCGTTCGCCGGAAGATTCGCGTCCTGGAAAGTCGAGATCATATCATCGCGAGCGGCCCTTGGCGTTCCGCCGTGCAGGAACTGAACGGGTTCATCCAGCTCCCGCTGCAGAACGGACTGCAGCAGCAGGCCCGTTTCTACGAACTGCGTGAAGATCAGGCACTTATCGTTCTCCTGCCGCAGCTCCTGCACCATCTCCAGCAATCGTTCCACTTTATTGGAGCGGCCGCTCCACGGCGCATGAGGGCCTTCCTTCAGCAGCAGGGCCGGATGGTTGCACAGCTGCTTGAGCTTCGTCAGCGCAGCGAGAATGATGCCGCGCCGTTCCATAGCGGAGAGCTTATCGAGCCGTTCGAACATGTCGCGGATATAATTTTCGTACAGCGAACCCTGCTCGGCCGTAAGAGAAACGAAGGTTTTGGATTCGTTCTTTTCAGGCAGATCGAGCTGAATGGCCGGATCCTTCTTGACCCTGCGCAGCAGGAAGGGACGAGTGAGCCGCTGCACCTTTCCGATCACCTCGGGGTCCTGCGTTCTCTCGATCGCATTGACGTAGCGGTGAGTAAATTCCCGCAATGTCCCCAGGTAACCGGGATTGGCAAAATCAAAGATTGACCACAGCTCGGTCAACCGGTTTTCAATCGGTGTTCCCGTCAAGGCAATCCGGTGGCCGCCCTGCAGCTTTCGAATCGAGGTGGCTTGCTTCGTATAGGCATTTTTAATATTTTGCGCTTCATCCAGGCAGATGGAGCTCCATTCCACGCTCCCAAGCTCCGCCTCATCAAGGTGAGACAGCGTGTAGGAGGTGAGGACAAGATCCACATCGCCAAGCTCCGCCTTGAACGCTTTCCCCTTCAATCGCTGCGGACCGTAATGCAAATGCACGCGCAGGGTAGGAGCGAAACGCTTAAGCTCCATCTGCCAGTTGCCGAGCACGGAGGTCGGGCAGATGAGAAGGGAGGGAGCTTCGGGTTTTTCATGCTCTTTCACGGAGAGCAGATAGGTGATCCATTGGATCGTTTTACCCAGCCCCATGTCATCCGCCAGACAGCCGCCAAGTCCGAATCGGCGAAGAAAGAGCAGCCAGGAGATGCCCTCCTCCTGATAATGACGCAGCGAGCCGCGGAAGGAGGAGGGGGGCTCGACCATGGGCACAGCCGAGGTTTGCGTCAGTTGATCGACCATGTGCCGCAGCTGCTCGGTAAGCTCTACTTCAAGATCAAGCATGGTTCCGTCGAGGCCATCTTCCTCCTGCGGCATAATCCCGCCGGCGCCCCCGGTGAGGTGCAGCTCCAATACATCGCGAAGAGACAAGCCCTTCTTTTTATGCACTTGCTTCAGCACCTGCTCGATTTGGGCCATGAAGCCAGGATCGAGCTGAATCCAATTGCCGCGTATTTGCACCAGCCTGCGCTTTTCCTCCAGCAGCTGGCTGAATTCCTCTTCTGTCAATTCCAAATCGCCTACGGCCAGCTTCCAATCGAACTGCATCAGCTGACTGAGCCCGAACATCGTCTCCCGGGCTGCGCCGACGGAAGACTTGATCCGCGCACGCAGCTTCGGACGAAGCTTGCGGATGCGATCCCACCAAGCCGGCAGCAGTACGGAGGTCCCGGCCTCGACGAGCCGCACGCTGCCCTCCGCGAGGAAGCTCCACGCTTCGTCGGGCGTGAGCTCCGTGCGGAGCGAGTGCCGCTCCACGGTCGCAGGCTCAGCCTCGCCCGCCGCAGCCGCAGCGGGTCGGACAGCGCCAGCGGCGCTATCGCTGCGGTCGCCGCCCTCATTGTCGCTCCCGTCCGGTGCGATACCCGCATGCTTATTCAGCCACGGCACAATGCGCAGCCACTTGGCCACGTCGCGCTTCACGCGTTCCGTCTCCGCGGCCCAATGCTCCGGCAGCGGAATCTCGCCCGCCGCAGGCTCGCCTGCGGTCGTCACCTCCCGCAGGACGTCCTTGTTCATGCGGTCCTGGAGCAGGACCCGCAGCCGCCAATCGCGCCCGCCATGCTCAGGCTCGATCAACTGCAGGCAGGTCCGGAACGGAGTCCCGTCCTGCCGCCAGCCGATGGCGACGAGCCAGTCCTCCTCGTCGGTCCACAAGTCGGGCGGAATCTCGCCCTTTCTCATCAAAGGATAGGCAGCCTCCAGCTTGCGCAGATGCTCCAGCATCGCCCCGTCCTCATCCATCCATTCGGGGATGAGGGCGTCGATCCAGCGCCTCATAGCAGGCGAGGCTTCCAAGCCCTGCAGCTCTTCCGGCAGCTGCAGCTTCCAACCCATTTCGCCGGATTTCCATTTTACATAATCCGGCATGAACCGTCCGCCCGCCAGCGCCTCTTTAATCGCCGGAGCAAGCCGCATCAGCTCGCCGGTCTCGGGCGCCCAGTTCAATTTCATGTGCTGCACGGGAGAGGGAGCGCTGAAATAATCCAACGCTTCCATCGGCTGCAGCTCGATGCCTTCCCGATGCGCCCATTCGCCCAGTTCGATGAACGTACCGAAGAACGACGGGGCATGCCAGGCGAACAGGATGTTCTTAAGATCCAAGGCATCCCAAATGCCGCCATTCGCGCGCGCGCCCCATATGAACAGGGAACCGTTTGGCATCGCGGCAGTATGAACGGTGAGCGTGCTTGTCTCAATCATCGAATCCATTTTCCTTTCTTCAACTCTTCCTGAAACGCACGCAGCCGCGAGAATTTATCCGCAAGCCGGTAAATGTAATGCTCGAAGCGGTCCTCCTGCTTCATCTGCTTGTAGATGCCGTGAAGCTTTTTCAAAAGTTTGACCGCTGTTTTATAGGAAGCGCGATTTTTCTCCAGAACAGCTCTTTCCACTGCCTGATGATACAGGGGAAGCAGCAGCTTAGGATCATGCTCCTCGACGGCGCGCAGCTCCAGCGCATACAGACTCAAAGGAGAGATGCGGTTGGCGAGCTGCAGGTCGACCCATTGCGTGTACCGGTTCGTTTGCAGCAAATAGGCCGTGTAATAGTAGTAAGAGCGGGGGAGGAGCGATTCCATAACCTGCACCCACTCGCTGTCCGAATCCAAATGCTTGGTCGTATCGAGCCAGAACTGGCAGAACGTTCGAAAATCGTCATGATTGGTCTTCTGCATCGCAGGCAGCAGCCACCGCAGCCAAATGAGCGCCTCCTGCCACTTTTGAAGGCGATGATAATGTTGCAAATACAGAAAAAAGTCTCCCGCATTTCGCGTATGCAGCATATCCAGCCTGGAAAAAGCGCTGGCAGTATCCCCAAGCGCGACGTCGAAGTGAGCCCGGGCTACGATGAGCGCATCCCGTCTGCGGGGCAGCAGATCCGTTTTATCCAACAAGAGCTCCAAACGCTTGATTTCTTTCTGCATCCAACCGCGGTCATTCACGTTCCACCACACCATGCGGTAAACGAACAGCCAATGAATCGGACTGTCCTTGCCGCGCAGCGCCATTTCACCCAACATCGACAGAGTGGCTTCCCAATGCTTGGCTTCCGCAGCAAAAGAACGCCCCGCATCGATCCCGCGCACAATCTCCAGCAGCTTGCTGTGGCATTGCTCGGCAGCGGCTTTACAGCCATTCTCATGATAATAGGAGAGATAAGAGCTTTTCGTTTCCTGGTAGAACTGCTCAATCTTGCGCATTATGAACAAAACGACATGCAGCAGAAAAATGGGCTGTATGCTGTCCCGCCACTCCTTTGCGTAAGGAGGCAGAGTCTCCAAAGCGGATTGATAGAAGGTTTCGATCGAATTTTGATGAGAAATCGAAAATCCGTGAAAGAGCCCCTCGAAATATTTATGCCACTCCTGAGGCAGGCTGTCCGCTGCAGGCGCTGCAGGCTTCGCCGGTTTTTTATCGGGATGCGCAGCGCCGCCTCGGGATGTCTTTTTACGAACCATAATGGCTTGTTTCAATTGCTGCAATAACAGCTCGGGTCGGCCGAACGGGGCGTATAAACTGAAAAAAAGCGCCGCGATATGCTTGCAAAAGCCCTCAGAGGAGCAGTTGCAATCGCTGTTCGCAAATTCCTCCAGATCGATAACCGCCTCGTACGTTTTCGTACCCTTTACGAGAGCCTGAATCTTCAGGCCGACAAGCTCGATATCGGAGACTCTCCCCTTGTGGTAGTACTCCCAGCCACGCTCAAGGATGAGGGCCTCGTAGTGAAGCTGCACCTGCTTCATCAAAACATTCATTCGGTTTTTCGGGATCTGCAGTTTCAGCATGTAAGCGATCGAACCTCCGAGCGTTGCTTTCCTTCTTCTCATAGTAACAGATTTAGGGTAAAAATGCCCATTTCCATAGCGTATGCCAATTTACCTGTTTTTAACCCTTCATGGAAGGGTGCGACCCCTGATGTTCCGGTTAGAAATGTGGTAAAGTGGAACTAAGTTTGAAATTGTAGTCGAGGTGTAAAAACATGATGCTTTCGGATGCAGAAAGAGTTCTGCAGCGGGTTTACGGCTATCCTGCCTTTCGTGAGGGCCAGAAGAAGATCATTACGAGCCTTTTGCAGGCCCAGGATACATTGGGCATTATGCCGACAGGCGGTGGCAAATCGATTTGTTACCAGGTTCCGGCGCTGCTCATGCCCGGGGTTACGCTGGTCATTTCCCCGCTTATTTCCTTGATGAAGGATCAAGTCGACGCCCTGCACAGCCTGGGGATTCCCGCCGCCTATATCAACAGTACGCTGGGCGTTAAGGAAGTGGAACAGCGCTTGCGGGATGCCATGCAGGGCAAAATCAAGCTGCTGTACATCGCTCCGGAAAGGCTTGAGTCAGAACGTTTTCGCAGCCGCATGCACTCGCTCGAAATTCCCATGGTAGCCGTGGACGAAGCGCATTGCGTCTCCCAATGGGGCCATGACTTCCGGCCGAGCTATGTGTCGATCGCGCCTTTTATCGCGGAGCTGCCGCGCCGGCCGATTGTGGCGGCTTTTACGGCGACGGCGACCTCGGGGGTGACCCGGGATATAGCGGAGCTGCTGAAGCTGCAGCAATCGAACATCTATATTACCGGCTTCAGCCGGGATAATTTATCGCTGACCATCCTTCGTGGAGAGAATAAGCGGGATTTTGTGGTCAATTATGTGGGGCGGCACACCCACCAGCCCGGAATCATCTACGCGGCCACGAGAAAAGAAGTGGAAGAACTCTACGAGCTGCTGCGAAAAAAGGGCCTGTCCGTCGGCAAATACCACGCCGGCTTAACGGATGAGGAGCGCTCTGCGAGCCAAGAGGCCTTCCTCTACGACGATATCCGTGTGATGGTGGCGACGAATGCCTTCGGGATGGGCATCGACAAATCCAACGTTCGCTACGTCCTGCACTACAATATGCCGAAAAATATGGAAGCCTACTACCAGGAAGCAGGCCGCGCCGGCCGTGACGGTGAACCGAGCGAATGCTTCCTTCTATTCAGCGCTCAGGATATTATGACGCAGAAGTTCTTGATCGAGCAGAATCAGCTTGCCCCGGAGCGCAAGGCGAACGAATACCGCAAGCTGCAGACGATGATCGACTACTGTTATTCTCCCCGCTGCCTGCGCAATTATATTTTGCATTATTTCGGGGAGGAGAACGTCACGGAGACGTGCGGCAACTGCAGCTCCTGCAAGGACGACCGCGATAAGATCGACATCACGGTGGAAGCGCAGAAGATCTTCTCCTGCATCCGCCGCATGCAGGAGAGATTCGGCATCTCGATGGTCGCCTCCGTGCTGAAGGGCTCCAAGAGCAAGAAAGTGCTGCAGTACCGCTTCGACCGATTGCCTACTTACGGCATCATGAACCAGCTGCAGGAAAAGGAGATCGCGGATTTGATCAACGTGCTGATCTCCGAGGGCTACTTACAGCTGTCGGAAGGGCAGTATCCCGTTGTGAAGCTGCAGCTTCCCGCCGTTGATGTGCTGCAGGGCAAAGCGAGCGTCTATCAAAAGGTGCGCAAGCAGGAGCAGAAGACAGCGGCTGTCGACAACACCCTGTTCGAGCAGCTGCGCCTTCTTCGTCGGGAGATGGCGCAGAGGGAGAAGGTTCCGCCTTATATTATTTTTACCGACAGCACCTTGCGTGAGATGAGCGAAATCTGCCCGACAACAGCCGCCGGAATGCTCGCCATCAAAGGGGTCGGCGAAGTGAAGTTCCGCAATTACGGCGCCCCTTTCCTGGACCTGCTGCAGAACTATGCCCGTGAAAGCGAAGTGAATACGGCGGTTTACGATTATTAATCTGCTTCTACCGAGGAGGGACTTCGAATGAAGGCAAGCGAGGAAAGGATCGCGGAAGCGCTCAGAGAATTGGAAGGGTGGGGCCGCGAGGAGAAGTGGCTCGTCAAGAGGTACCGGTTTCGCGAATACCTTGATGGCATCGGCTTCGTTAATCGGATTGCGGAGCTCGCCGAACGTATGAACCACCATCCTATGATCGCCATCGATTACAAAATGGTTACGGTCAAGCTGACTTCCTGGAGCGCGGGCGGCTTAACGGAGCTGGATTTCAATGCGGCTGCCGCTTTCGATCAGACGTTTTCGCCCTCCTCCTGATACACCATGCAGTGGAATTCGGCAGGGCCGGAGGCGGTACCCTTTACGTAGGTGTCTGTAATCGTAAATCCCGCTTTGGTGTATGCTTTGATGGCTCTTTCATTCCAGACGAGCACCTCGAGATCGATTTCGTTCCCGGGGGCTCGTTTTTTGGCTTCTTTTACGGCTAGCCGCAGCAGGTGCGGGCCGTTTCCTTGTCCGACCAAGTCCGGCCGAAGCCCCAAACCGAGCCGGGTCACGCCAACGAGCGGAAAAAACTGCACAAACCCGCACAAGCTTTCGCTGGAATCGACAACGCCTGCATACTGGCTCTCACGAATTGCAGGATCCGTGAATTCGGCTTGCTTGTAAAGGTCGAAGGGAGCGGGATAGATCCAGCCGCAGATTTCTATACCATGGTTTTCAGTTAGAGGAACTATGGCCCATTCAGGAGTGGTTGACACAATACATTCACCTTTCTTGTTACATTTGGTTTTTATGCCATGAAATTGCTTCCGTCAGTCTGCTGGCTGGTGTAGTATTCTCGTATATAACAACTATGAGCAGAATGAGGGCATATGTTTATTTGGCAGGAAATCATCGTCGCTATGTTTGTTACAATCAGCATGAGCGCGTTTAGTGCCCACATGTTTCGCTTTTCCTTTTGGAAGCATAAGGGTTCTTTTTTATTTGCGGCTTTCACGATGGCTCAACTCAGCTATGAGTTCCACAATATCCTTAATTGGGACAGCGTTTTTCCGCTTGTGTCGCTCGCCGTTCAATCCGTCTTCACGAATATCATCCTTAAAGTGGGGAAGCTGCGCGCGCTGATGATGGTTTTGATCGGCATGCTGGTGTATACCGTCCTGCTGTCGCTGGTTATTATGATGGTAAGGCATCTGTCGGACGTTGGATATGAGGCAATCGTGATTCATCTGGAATACGAAAACTTGATCAAATGTATAACGGGGGCTATCTTAGGGCTAGCAGCGCTGGTCATGTCCAAATATCGTCTCGGCTTCTCGTGGGTATCTCAGAATAAGGGCTATCGTTATCACCGTAAGCTGCAGGGCTATTTTTCTATTGTACTCGCTTTGTCGCTATTTTTCTTCTCGATTTCGTACTATCTCGTTACCTTGAATTTATCTTATTTGGCCGGGGTTATTTTCTGTCTCTGCATTTCTCTTGCGACGATGATCTATTTTCTCATGAAAAAAGAATGGGAAGAGGAAACCTGACTAACGCCAACTGCTTCCCTCCCAACAGTGTGTCGAATACTGCAAACTTTACATCCATTCCTCCATTCTAAATCGGGGGTAAACGGTTACAATAAACAGTATATCGATTGCATGGATGGGAGGAAAGACTATGAAGCATATCACCGTCAGACCGGCGGACAATGAGGACCTCGCACAACTTCGAGAGCTTATGCTTGAGTATATAGTAGATTTTTATCAGTTCAGGGAGCCGGAGAAGCAGCAATTGGACGGTTTGATTAACAGTCTCCTTACGCATCAGGAAGGAATTCAATTTGTTGCGGAAGCGGGCGGTCAGTTAGTCGGGTTCGCAACCTTGTACTTCACTTTCAGTACATTGCAGGCCGCGAAAATTGTAGTGATGAATGACCTGTATGTGCGTGAAGCGGAACGCGGCCGCGGCGCGGCGCAGAAGCTGTTCACGGAATGCAAGGAATATGCGGCCCGGAACGGCTACGCGAACATGAGCTGGACGACTGCGGCAGACAACGCAAGAGCCCAGCGCTTCTACGATAAAATGGGCGGCGAACGCGGTGACTGGCTCACATACTCCACCCGCCCCACGTTAGGCGTTGGGGATTGATAGCGGATTTGAATCCTCCTGAAATGATTAAAAACATCGGGAAAAGGCGCGGCGGCTCTAAAAATTGCGAGGAAACGATGTTTTTGATTGTTTTAGATCGAATTAGACTTCAAAAAGGCGGTGAACCCGTCTTTTTTGTGTTTATCCGATGATTTTAATCGTTTTGGAGGATAAGAATGTTCGACTTGTCATTAAAACGATGTTATTGATCGTATTAGAGAACCGCCCCATGTAACGATAGTGGTGGTGGAGCATTCCCTGGGCGTGTATACTGTAAATATCATAAAAATGAGGGGCGTGTTAGAGAGTGAAAGCAATCGTAAGTCCGGAGTGGCTGCTTCAGCACATGGAGGATCGCGATATTGTCATAGTGGACTGCAGGTACGCATTGGGCCAGCCGCAGGCAGGAAGAGAGAGCTACGTGAAGGATCATATTCCGGGAGCATTCTACTTGGATCTGGAACAGGATTTATCGGGGTCCGTCATGGCGCATGGAGGAAGACACCCGCTTCCTGACCTGGGTGCTTTTACCATACTCGCGGGCAATATCGGCATTGATGCGGAAAAGAAGGTTGTCGCTTATGACGACCAAGGCGGAGCGATGGCTTCCCGGCTTTGGTGGATGCTGCAATTTCTGGGGCATTCGGAAGCCTACATCATGGACCGCGGCTATAGTTATTGGAAATCCAAGGGTTACCCGGTCACGGATGCGATCCCCGCTGCCGAACCCCGGATGTTTTCGCCGAAGGTGCAGCGCTCTATGCTCGCCAGCATGGAGGAAGTGAGGGATAAGCTGGGCCAAGAAGGGACCGTGCTGATTGATTCGCGAGAGGAAGGGCGGTATCTTGGCATGGAGGAACCTATTGATCCTATAGCCGGTCATATTCCTGGAGCCAGGAATTACTTCTGGAAAGAATCGCTGGACGCGGAAGGCGCGTGGATTACGAGCGAACGGCAAGCCGAGCGCTTCGCGGGCCTTTCCAAGGCCGATGAAATCATCGTCTACTGCGGCTCCGGCGTCACTGCTTGCCCCAATGTCATCGCGCTTAAGGAAGCAGGCTTCCCGCAGGTGAAGCTCTACTCGGGAAGCTGGAGCGATTGGGTTTCCTATAGCGAGAATCCGGTGGCGACAAGGGAGGAGTAAGAACCGAGAAGCCGCATGGGACGCGGATTTGGGGGTTGTAACAGGTTACGGGATCGTGACCTGTTGCGGCCCTTTTTGGGTTCTTCTGCAAACAGCTTGCAAACAAGAACCGGAGGAAAACCGTTGCAGGAACCCCGGAGCCAGCCACAGCCCAAAGCATCGTGACCGGGAGGCGTTCGGAGCGAGAGTTTAAGCAACCCGCCGTTTTTGTCGTTCCTCTGTCAGCTGCTGTTACCTTCTGTCACTGTGGCAGCAGTTTCACTCGCTCCTACTTCACGGTAGAATTCGTATAAAGGGTACAGACATCGATACGAATCCCACATTCCCCGGGTTTGATAAAGATTTCTTCAGCGAAGATTTTTCAGCCTGTTAGGCCGGGGCCTCTCTCTTGAGGCATCCTGGCCTGTTCTATATTTGCCTAACCGAATTTTGTTGAAATAACATCAATTGTCATGAAAATTTATCCAGATTCTTATAGTTTATGCATAATAAATATGCTAGAATCATTGGTAGATTATGCAAACTAGGGGTGTGACTTACTTTGAACAAAATTCGACAAGTTTTGTCTGTTCTTGTGATGCTTTTGATCATTCTTCCAACCGGACAAACGATGGCCTCGGGTGCCGTGGGACCTGGTATTGTATCTGCTGAGGTCGGTACGGTTTTTTTTTCTGACGGACCGATTGGAAAATTGGTCAACTTACATTTGGATCAATCGGTGTCTGCTGCAGGTTCAGAGTGCGCTGACTGTCCGCCTATTCCCGTAGATTTGGACCCCCTGAAGTTTACCCTGAATAAGGCTGATGTCATTCAAGCCTGGGCCTCGGAGAAAGAAATATTATTAGTGCTTAATCAATCCGTTTGGAATGAGGATGATTTGTCTCTGAATGTTGCCGCCGGAACGTTCACAAACGTTGACGGGGTGCATAACGCTGCTATAACCAACTTCCGTGTCAACAGCTTCAAGGACAAGATCAAACTTAAAAACGAGAGGTTTCCCGATGGAGTTCATATTGACAACATTGTGACATACATGATTAGCTCTATCAGGGAAAATCTAGTAGGAAACGAGAATTTCGATCGACAAGATGTCAATTATTTATTGTCGCTTACCGAAGGCAGTATTGTCGATAAACATAATCTGGAGTACACATTATCATCTGTGAACTACCTGATAGAATTTATGACCGATAACCCTGCTAAAGTATCGGAGTTTCAAAGCCGGATTGATGCCGCTCAACTCATTTTCGATAATGCTTCGGCAACGCAAAGAGAAGTGGACACCGCAATTTTCAACTTGGAAAAGGCCACTAATGCTTTCTTAACGGATCGAACATTAAAGGCTCCATTGTCGATTGTCCCTAAGGCCGGAACGGCGATTGCCGACTATATATTTTCCGGTGAAGAAAGAGACAGTATGAGCCACTCTGCAATTCCGGAAGCAACGGATCCGCAGTTTACGGTCACATTGCCTAACAATACCGGGGATGTGCTCAGTGATTACAAGGCCGAAGATGAAATCTATATTGCCGCCGGAGCTAGCGGCACTTACGTGGAATATGATTTGACGGCAGACGATATAGCTCTTCTGAATGAAGCGAATTCTCCCGTAGAATTCAATATCGATGCAAGAGAGTATTACCAATATGCTTCTGACCATACCTTCACCCCGTATGCCTATGTTCAGGAGGGTAATAACTATTCAAGGCGAGTATTAGGCACTCCTATTACAATCGATACCAACGGGCCTAACGTAAATGCTACGGTAGCTGATGCTGTTTACCAAAATATCAACATACCGGTAATCAGTGACGAGCCGGGAGTGATTTATTTAGTTCCTGAAGGAATTAATCCCTCGAAGGCGGATATTTTAGCGACATTTATAGAGAAGAAAACGACTCAGGCAGACACTTCCGTAACGTTCAATACCGGCAACTTGTCCGTTGGTCAGGCCTATCAGTTTTACGCTGTGGATTCTTCCGGAAATGTTTCTTATGAGCCGTCAGAAAGCTTTATTATCAAAGATACAAGTTTTTATGTTGTTGATCTTGGTTACAAAGGCTTTGGCGACCCGGACCCTGGACATCTGAATTGGAGAGGTTCTGATGAATCCATAACGATTAAATTCAGCGACGTGCTGAGCGAAGACGTGAAAGCAAATGTGGAACAAGCACTGCAATCCGCAGTTACTGGGGTAAACGGAAGTGATCTATCGTTTGATTGGATAGATAGCAGTTTTGAATTGCAAATTCGCAATAACAACTACGACTATACAGCTATATTCCCAGAGGACGTTGAAGCCGTATTGAGTCCGGATCAGCCCCCTGTAAAGATTCTCGATGTCACACCATTATTTGCTGATTCTGTCACCTTACTGCCTCTAACTCATGAAGAGATTTCTGAATTAACCATTAAGTTCAATGAGCCATTATCGACGGAATCTTTAGGGAAAACGTCGGCAAAAGAAATCATAGCATCGCTGATTTATTACGAAAATAGCTATGACCCCGGTTCTGCGAAAGCGATTAAACCGATTTCTGTAGAGTGGGATTCAAGTGATCCGGATCATCCGCTAATGAAGATTCACATTCAGTCGACCGTTATGGGTGGAGAGTACAGCGGCGTCGGCTTAATCCTCCGGTCAGGGGCGATTATCAACGCGAATGAAGACAGCATTTCCGGAAAAGAACCCATTAAGTTTTATTCAGAAGGTACTTTCTAAAAAGATGAAAAGCCATGGGCCCTGATCAAGGTTCATGGCTTTCGTATCCCGCCCCTTTCGTAAAATGAATAAAAGCCCATAATGCCGTCCAGAGTACCGGACGAAATCGGGCTTTATTCCAAGCACGCATGCTTTTTACCGCATTCGTGCTTCTTACTTGGATTCAGCAGTCAACTGGTTGTAGATATCGTCCCACAAAACGCGTCGAGCGGAAACGTATCGGTTTTCATAATAGGCCTCGCTCATTTGATTCTTCATGACGCCTTTGTTGGTAGCGGAGTGAATGAATTCACCTTCTCCCAAATAGATGCCTACATGGGATACTCCTTTTCCATCCGTGTTGAAGAAAACGAGGTCGCCTGGGCGCAGGTCTTCTTTCGGAATCCAATAGCCTTCTTTGTTCTGGCTTTTGGAGCTGTGAGGGAGATCGATGCCGAATTTAGCGAATACATACGCGGTAAATCCGGAGCAATCGAACCCTTTCTCAGTCGTGCCCGCCCACTTGTAAGGGGCTCCTTCCAAGCTGTCCACAGTAGAGTTCAACGGGGTCTCGGCGAAGGCACTTCCTACTTCGATGCCTAGAAACAGCACCAAGCTTAATACCAAAACAACAACCTTTTTCAACTGCCTGTCTCCTTCCAGTGCCTACGAGGTTAGCTGGAGGGTTCGGTTGAAGGTTCCCTATGATCCCTGTGTTGCGAGATCAATTCACCCGGAATTGGTTCCCCCGTTTCCCGAAATGTTCGGGAATTCGGCAAGTTATGTTATTTTATTGTGCCGATTTTTAATATTCGATAAGAAATTCCAAAATCCTTCTATTAACATAATTTATTCGAAAAAATTTTCAAAGCTTGTAAAAACACAAAAAAAAGGCTCTCTCCTAAGAGATTCCCAAGAGAGAGCCCGTTCGATGAGGCCGAATTCATCACGGATAGCCGGTTTTTTATGAGTTTGTTTTAGCTGACCAGAATTCAAATTGTGACGCAATTCCCCACATTTTGATAAACATTTTGACGATCGGATAGAATTGGTAGATTAGCAGCGCGATAAATCCCGCCCAGATATAGGAGGCGGTAATCGCCGTTGCGGCTAACAATCCTGAGAGAAGCAGCAGTAAGACAGCCAAACCGACGATCCATAGATTGTACCGCAGAAAGAACAGTATGGAGCGAAAACCGCCCTTTCCTGTAACCTTGGCAAACTGGAGGTACATAAAGCACAAGTGCAGGAAGTATCCGTAGACCAGGTACGCCCCCAACCAGGGAAGTAAGGCGATTCCGGCCTCCTGAAAGGTGCTGTGCTGCGAAAGAACCCCTTTAACTTTCGGAAAGAGCCACCAGAGCGGGCCCAGGGTAAACGCCATTTGTATGAGATAATACATGAGAAAGGGCAGAGTCAACTCTTTGATTCCTTTGAAAAAGCGATATCCCGCATGAAGCTGCGTATTCGCTAAGGAATAGTAGACGGCTGCATTCAAAAACGGTGTCATCAGCATGCGGGCGGCGAGCAGTCCGACAATCCACCATAGATAAGAGTTAGCCAAATCGGTCTTAAGCAGCCGGAACTGTCCCTCCGCCAAAAAGAGCTGCACCGAGCTTCTCGGTTGATCGGCGCCCGGATATCGGTGTATCAGCGGGACCACGACCGATTGTACGAACTTATAGAGCGCGAGACTCCATGCGAGCTGGTAGACGAATAATGCAATGACGGCAAAAGGCTGCTTGAACGCTGCGGCAAAGCCGGATTTCATATATGGAAGCAATTCGGTCACTCCTCCCAATAATTTTCTACCAAGCGACCCATCCGAATACGGTTTCCATGGACTTAACGATACCCAGGTTCCATCGCGACTTCCACTTGCCGTCTACGGTTGTTTTCATATAGTTGTTGATATGCCTGTTCTCCAGAATCAACGTGTGACGGGGATCGATGCTCACCCAATCGATCGGTGAAGAGCGGGTAAGCTTATACTCAATGCTGGCCTCCTGGCCCTCCCACGTTTTATCGAGTGAAGTGCCGTCGCTGAAGTGAAATTGAATGGGGACCGAGGCTGCGGTTCCCCCTTTTTTGGCAATGAGTACGGAGCTTTCAAAAGCGGTGGCTCCCGCTTGCTTGACGGGGGTAATGCGAATGGATTCCACTGCATAATCCATCATGAGGCCGCCATACACATATTGGTTGAAAAAGTCGTCCCACTTGCTTTTCGTCACTTCTTCCACGATGTTCTGAAAATCCTTCGTGGTCGGATGCTTAAACTTCCAGCGCTGGAAGTAAGTTTTCATGATGCGATCCATTGTACCTTGAGTCACCTGGCGTTCAATGGCTTTCAGAACCAGTTTAGCCCGGGTATATACGTTATCCGCATATTCGCCGTAATCTTTGTAGCTCCAAGCGTTCAACTGCAAAGCATTAGGCGACGTAACGTAGCTCGACTCGAGCGGCAGATTCGATTTAACGCCAAACTCGGCCTCCATGAGACGATCCTCCGCATACGAGGTGAAGCCCTCGTCAAGCCATGCCTCTTCGAATTCGTTCGTCGCCACGAGTCCATACCAGAATTGGTGGCCGATTTCATGAACGACGACTCGCTCCAGCTCCAAATCGGGAGTTTCATCGCCAGCCCCCCACGCAGTGATGAGTGTCGGATACTCCATGCCCCCTGCGCCATTTCCCCCTTCGGGTGGAACAACGACCGACAGGGTGGAGTATGGATAGCTTCCGTACCATGCGCTGTAGCGGGCGAGCGCCTTTTTGGCGGCATACATATAGCGGCTTTTCAGATTCTCGTGCTTGGGATCAAGATAAAGCTTGATCCTCACTCCGGGTACATGGGCAGTAGAATAAGGCTCTTCCACATAGATGAAGTCGGGGGATGCGGACCATGCGAAATCGTGAACGTCGTCAGCGTAAAACTGGTAAGTCTTCGACACGCCCTCCGTAGCCGCCGGTTTAATGGGAAACCCCGTTGCGGCAACGATGTAATTGGCGGGAACCTTGATTTTGACGTCATATATGCCGAAATCCGCGTAAAATTCCGAGTTGCCGTGATATTGGTGCAGATTCCAGCCTTCCGTCTGTCGGCCTCTTGTTCCCGCAGGCTCATACACAGCTATTTTCGGGAACCATTGTCCGGCCATGACAAAGTCGCCTACAACCCCCATTCGCGCAAAAGCTTGAGGCAGCTTTACCTTGAAATCTGTCTTGAACGTCACTTTCTCCCCGGGAAGCACGGCATGAGGCAGCGTGAGCTTAACCAAGGTGAGGTCATCCTTATTGCCGTCGTCGGGCTGCACGTACTCCATGCGCAGGGTGAGGTCGTCGCCTTCCAACGTTTCAACCGAGAGTAGCTCCATGCTTCCAATGCTGCCCGTTTTCGCCTCATCATGCCGCAGCCTTCCTCCGGATTCACGCATAAAGGTGGTTTTTTTGGAGGAAAAGGCGTTCGGATACAGGTGGAGATAAAGCTCTTGCACCGGCTGTGCGCCCGGATTTTTCCAGGTGACGGCCTGCTGGCCCGACAGCTGCTTCATTTCGGCAACGTATTCCACATTCATATGGTATTCTACGATGCGGCTGCTGAGCGGTTTGGGAGCAGGCTTTTCGAACGGTTTGGCCGGGTCGAGCTGCGGCATGTCCTGCACTGGGGCGCTGGGCTGCTCCTCGAGGGTGGAAACCGAGGCCGGACTCCATCCAGGGAGGAGGGAATGGGACAGAAGGGTAGCCCCTACGGCAAACAGGAAAACGAAAACCCATTGAACCGTTCGATTTTTTAATATGGTTTTCATGATTTTCACCCCGTTGACAAGCATCTACAGCATGTATATGTCTGCTTTACGGGGATTATTTCTGCAGCCGATAAAAAGAAATTAGATATGTCCCTCAGCCCGGGCTTATACGATTCTGTTTTGAGCATGTTCGGTCGGTACTGGCTGGAATACAGCTGATGGCCCCGAAACCGTATTATGGATTTGAAAGCGAGCCACAAATCACTTATAGTAAAGCTAAATTGATTGAGGGAAGGTGCCGGGTGTGGATACCGAGAAAAAGAAGCTATCCTTGAATATTGTAAGCTCGAATGTCAATCATAAAGGCTTTGGCGCAGGCTCGATTGATCTTAGCAACGTTTCCAGCATCATTATCGATGGGGATGAGGCATATCTGGATATGGGGGCTCTTCACGCCAAGAGCAAGATTGAGAAGGGCATTAAATTTTCCGCGAATAAAGATGATGTGCCTGACGGGCGCAGATGCTGGATTGTTTGGGTCGCGGTGGACCGGACGCCAGAGGGGCCCTACTATGCGGGAGTAACCGCCTGCGAGATGCTCGTGGATCCCGAAGCGAAGCGCGGTTGGAAGATACTTGCCGACCATGTCAACAAGATGGATTACGCGATGAAGCGCCGCATTGTCCTTGAAGGATTGGAAGAGAATGAGAAGGCGGCGCTCAAAAAACAGCTTGTGGAACACAACGAAGAATGGTGGAATCGCTCGGAAGCGGCACTGAAGGAAGCATTATCCTAGAAATTATGGACATTATGTGTCATCCATTGTGAGGCATAAGTGAACCGAGTATACTAGACTCTAGTGTATGTTACCTCATATACTAGGACAGCAAAGAGGCAGACTAAGGCGCGCTTAGTTCTGCCTCTTTGTGTTTAGCGAAACATCGTTAACATCGTTGCCGTTAGAAAATTTTCAGTTGAGCCTAACCATGTTTTGACCCTGATCAATATACTGTTATACAGCTCAAGTCATAATGAGAACTGGAAGGCGGTAGATGATCAATTGAAAAACGTCCGATGGGTCAACAAATACGGAAGTAAGCTGCAGTTCACATTACGTAAAGCAATAACAAGCGAATTATATGTACAAGGCTTAAAGCGATCAAGAAGATTTCCAATAATAATCGCATTTAATCAAAAAATGACGAAAGGAATGCTGCATTCGTTAAATAAGCGGTTGGGTGTTCCCCATGTGTCTATGAAGAACAGGCTTAAACTTATTAATGCGGTTTCGGCAAAAATATCGGCTGATGGAATTAGAAAACTATGTGAAGAGGATTGCGTAGCCTGTTTATATTTAGACCGTAAAATAAAAGTGTATATGGACATTGCAAAACCGGCCGTCGGTTCAGCTATAGCTCGTACTGCAGGTCTTACAGGAAAAGAGGTAGGCATAGCGATAATCGATACGGGCATTTATCCCCACCCTGATATAACTAGGCCTAAAAACCGGATTATCGCCTTTAGGGACTTTGTGAATAACCACAGACGACCGTATGATGATAACGGACACGGAACTCACGTTGCTGGTATAGCGGCAGGTAACGGAAGGATGTCCAAAGGAAAATTTCAGGGGCTGGCCACGAAGGCCAACTTAGTCGGTCTAAAGGTACTAGACAAGAATGGAGCCGGTTATACATCCGACGTCATAAGGGGGATCGAGTGGGTTATTCGAAATCGAAATCGGTACAAAATACGTGTCATTAACCTTTCTTTGGGTACCGACGGTCCAATAAGATGTTCCGATGATCCGCTTTGTCAAGCGACGTCTAGTGCGTGGAAGTCAGGCATAGTCGTCGCAGCCGCTGCCGGCAACAACGGGCCCCGTTCCAGAACGATCGGAGCGCCCGGGAATAATCCTATGATTATTACGGTTGGAGCCGTCGATGATAAAAATACCGTAAGGCAATCCGACGATGTAGTTGCCCGCTTCTCCAGCCGTGGACCGGCGGGACGTATAAATAAACCGGACGTAGTTGCGCCGGGCGTTAACATTGTGTCACTTCGAATCCCTCGAAATTATAAGGGACTATCGGGCACAAGTATGGCAACGCCGATTGTTTCAGGGGTCGCTGCTCTGCTCCTTCAGAGGAACCCAAAAATGAGGCCTGGGCAAGTGAAAGACATTTTAAAAAGAAATGCTTTCAATCTAGGAGCAGGTCGAAACGCGCAGGGATCGGGTGAAATCAATATTAGGTTTCTCGCAGCTGTAAGAAAGCGAAAACGCAAATAAGAATAAACGGCCTGGTAGAGAGACTAAACAGGCCGTTTCCATGTTATTCGTACGCTATTTCCGGGTTAAGCGAGAGTCTCGTTGAAAAAATTCAGTGTCTTGGCAAAAGCGTCCCGTGCCGCTTCCGGCCTGTATGAGTTGCGGGAATCGTTAAAAAAGGCGTGCGGAGCATCCTTATAGATAATAGGCTCGAAGCGCTTGCCGCTGCGTTTCATCACTTCCGCTAAAGCTGGTACGTTGTCCGTAATTCTGGGGTCATTGCCGCCATAAAACCCGATCACGGGGCATTGAATGCCCGCTATCTTATCTTCCTCGGGCTGCCGTCCGTAGAATATCACGGATGCCGCCAGCTCCGGGTCTTCACAAGCAAGGTTCGCCGACAGGTTTCCGCCCATGCAAAAACCGACTGCGCCGACCTTACGACCTTTGGAATAGGGGGATTCACCGCGCAAATACTGCGCCGCTGCTGTGAGCTGCGCCAAATAAGCGGCGGTATCGTGCCCGCTCATGACACCCCGAAGGCTCTCGCCGATTTGCGTCCGCTGCGGTTCGGGGAGTTTGCCGATCGCTTCTTCCTTAGCTTCTTCGTTGAACCACGATGCAAGCGGCAGGGTATCGAGGAAGTCTTTGACTGCTTCTACGCGATCATCCCGTAAATGCGCCGGACGCTCGCCGCCGACCGCGTATAAATCCGGCGCCAGCGCCACATATCCCGCTTGTGCAAATCTTACGGTAACATCTTGAATGTGAGGCTCGACTCCCCAAATTTCTTGAATCACGATGACAGCGGGCAGCGGACCGTCGCTCACATCCGGTCTTGCCAAAAAACCGGTGTATTTGCCTTGCTCCCCGAATGAAATCCATTCCTTGACAATGCTCATTCTTCGTTCACTCCCCAGACAAATTGAATTACTCTTTTATCATAATATGGAAGGGGAAGACAAGCAAATTTTCTGAAGCTCAGCCTTTCCAATAGCGTCAGCATCTCCGCAACATTTATCCGATCCGCCAGTGTTAATGTTTCCTGCCGGTTTCAGTCGTTCCACCAACGCTTCAAGTCATTCCACCAGCTGCCGTTTTTGCCTTTGGGCTCGGTCTTTTTCGGATCGGTCGGCTTGCCGCCCTTCTCGGTGCAATATTCAGTAGGTTCGGTGCCAGCCAGAAATGTCTCAATATGTGAGTTTGGACAGTCTTCGTTAGAGAGCTTGCCGCTCTCAGGGTCAATATAAGCGCTGACGACGCCTTCGGGGATCGGGAACAGCTTCGGCGGGATCGCCTCCAGCGTTTGCTCGGTAAACGCCGCGAAGATCGGCCCCGTGAGATGAGACTCCATATTGCCGATGTTGCGATCCTTATCATAGCCTACCCATACCGCGGTCGAGAGCTCGGGAGTAAAACCGACCATCCAGGAATCCGTATTGGTCGTTCCGGTTTTTCCGGCGATCGGCCGTTTGATCAGTCCGGACACGCGGCTGCCCGTTCCTCCCTCATCGAAGACGCTTTCCATCAGGTTAGTGAGCACATAGACGGGAGCCGGATCGATGACCTGTTCCAGTTGCGGGGCAGCCTCATACAGCGTATGGCCCGAGGCATCCTCGATGCGCAAAATCGCAACGGGCTGGGCGCGAACGCCTTGGTTGGCAATAACGCCGAAGGCGGAAGCCATCTCGAACGGGCTGATCGGGAACGTTCCGAGCGCGAGCGAGGGCAGCGGCTTCATCGGACTGTTGATACCCATTTTTTGAGCCAGCTCGATGACTTTTTCCGGACTAACGTCGATGATCGTATGCACGGCGTAAATATTATCGGATCTCGCGATCGCGGTGCGCATATCGATGTCGTCATTTACGTACTGATCGGCGTAGTTTCTCGGCGTATACGTTTGTCTGCCGTTATCGTAGGTGAACACGGTAGGCTCGCTTTTGTAACGTTTAACGGGGGTGAAGCCTTGCTGCAGGGCGGTCAAATAGACAAAAGGCTTGAAGGACGAGCCGGGCTGCCTCGTCTTGGCAAACACGCGGTTAAATTGGTTCTCGCTGTAGTCGCGCCCCCCGACCATCGCTTTAATGTGGCCGTTTCGCGGATCGATGGCGACCAGCGCCGCTTGCAGCTCATCGTATTTCTTCAGGTTTTGCGCGACGGTATCCTCGGCGATTTTCTGCGCGTTCAAATCAAGCGTTGTGTGGATTTTGATCCCGCCCTGATCGAATTGCTCCTCAGAAATGCCGAGCTTTTCTATCGCCTCCGATCGGACGTAATCGCGAAAGTAAGGCGCAAGCGGCGGTTTTTTCTTTGTCAACGGCTGGATGACGAGCATTTCCTTGGCGGCTGCCTCAGATTCCTCCTTTGTAATGAATCCGCTGTCCACCATCGTTTGCAGGACAACCTTTTGCCGTTCAAACGCGCTTTGCTTGTCATAGTATGGCGAATAGTACCTGGGACCCTTGGGAATTCCCGCGAGCAAGGCGCTTTCGGCGAGATTCAAATCCTTGGCATGCTTGCCGAAGAAAAGCTCTGAAGCCGTTTCAATACCATATGTGGAATGACCGTAATAGATCTGATTTAAGTAGCCTGCCAGAATCTCAGCCTTGCTTTGCTGCAATTCCATCTGGACCGCGTAGATGGTTTCCTTGATTTTGCGCGACCAGGTGCGTTCGTGGGTTAGATACAGATTGCGCGCCAGCTGCTGCGTAATCGTTCCCGCACCTTGAACTTTGGCCATATGCTCCAAATTGACAATGGCGGCTCGGGCAATGGCTTTGAAATCAACGCCATAATGGTCGTAAAAGTGCTGATCCTCGACCGCGAGCGTCGCTTTAACCAGGAAAGGGGAGATTTCGTCCAGCGGAACGACCTGCCGATTTTGCCCGACATAAAAAGTGTCGATCAGTTCCCCGCGGACATCGTACATTTCCGAGGTTTGCAGCATTTGTGAAACAGGCAGCGCCTGTGAACGTAAATAGAGCAAGAAAAGAATGCCTGCTGCGCCGATGATGATAAAGGAAGTGAACATAAATGAGAGCCATTTTTTGGCGCGGCGCAGAAACCGGATCGAGGAGACTTCCTCCTGCTTGTTTTCGGATGGGCGGTTGGACATTTGATGGAACCTGTCGGCCATAAGGAGGCCTCCTTTCCACAATTTCTACTAACTAGTATGGAAAAGGTTAGAAACTACTATTCAACCAAAAGCCGGGAAAATATAAATTTTTTTTAACAATAGGGAAATGCGCGGAGGAAATCATTGCATTTTGGGGTCAATCTACTATAATACAATTTGTGTGTAAAGATGAGCCAACCAGCCAATTGCATGATAATTTCCATGTTGTGGCACAATGAAAGAGGATATTATTCATCTAAAATATAGAGCGAAAAGAGGTAGGGACATGGAATTATGGTACACGGAGAAACAGACTGAACATTTCGGTATCACAGCAAAAATCAAACAAACCTTCGTTACGGAGAAAACGGATTTTCAAGATCTGGCGATGATCGACACGGCGGAATGGGGACGTATGCTCGTGCTCGACGGCATGGTCATGACTACGATTAAAGACGAATTCGTTTATCACGAAATGGTGGCGCATCCTGCGCTTGTCACTCATCCGAATCCGAAAAAGGTGCTGGTCGTTGGAGGCGGAGACGGAGGCGTGATCCGCGAGGTGCTGAAGCATCCGAAGGTAGAGAAAGCGGTGCTTGTGGAAATCGACGGCAAAGTGATCGAGTATTCCAAGCAATATTTGCCGGAAATTGCAGGCGAGCTTGACAATCCTCGTGTCGAAGTCGTCGTGAACGACGGGTACATGCACATCCATGACCACAAAAACACCTATGACGTCATCATGGTGGACTCGACAGAACCGGTGGGCCCGGCTGTGGAGCTGTTCACCAAAGGCTTTTATCAAGGGATTTACGATGCGCTGAAGGAAGACGGCATTTTCGTCGCCCAAACGGATAATCCGTGGTTCAAGGCGGACCTGATCCAAACCGTCAACCGCGATGTGCGTGAAATCTTCCCGATCGTCCGTGTGTATTGCGCGAATATTCCTACCTACCCAAGCGGTCTTTGGACCTTCACCATAGGCAGCAAAATCCATGATCCGCTGCAAGTGGACGAAGCCTCCATTCCGGAGTTCAGCACGAAATACTACACGCCGCGCTTGCATAAAGCGGCCTTTGCTTTGCCGAAGTTCGTCGAGGATTTAGTAAAGTAATTGCAATATCCATCCGCCCGGAAGGACGTGTCAACTGTGCGTTTTGATGAAGCTTATTCCGGCAATGTGTTCATTGCCAGTTCGAACAATTATACCGGCTCCAAAGCCGTGATCTACGGCATGCCGATGGACTTCACGGTCAGCTTCCGTCCCGGCTCCCGATTCGGCCCTGCCCGCATCCGCGAGGTATCGATCGGTTTGGAGGAGTACAGCCCCTACCTGGACAAAAGCTTGTCTGACATCACTTACTTCGACGCCGGAGACCTGCCTCTGCCATTCGGCAATGCCGGCCGCAGCCTCGACATCATCGGAGAATACATACGCGGCTTGCTGGGTGACGGAAAATTCCCGCTTGGACTGGGCGGAGAACATCTCGTCTCTTGGCCGGTCATTCGCGAGGTGTTTGCGAAATATCCGGACCTTGCGCTCATCCACATCGACGCGCATGCAGACCTGCGTGAGCAGTATGAGGGCGAGCCCTTATCGCACTCCACCCCAATTCGCAAAGCGGCTGAGCTTATGGGCGGCAGGAACGTATACCAGTTTGGTATCCGCTCAGGCACTCGCGAAGAATTTGAATACGCCCGCAAGAACTTGAACCTCTATCCGTTCGATGTATTGGAGCCTTTGAAAAAAGTGCTGCCGGAGCTAGCAGGACGTCCTGTGTATCTGACCATCGACATTGATGTGCTCGATCCGTCTGCTGCCCCGGGAACCGGTACCGCCGAAGCTGGCGGCATCACCTCCAGGGAGCTGCTGGCGGCGATTCATGCACTGGCTGCATCCGATGCCCGCGTTGTCGGCGCCGACATCGTGGAGGTCGCTCCCGTATACGACCCGTCCGAACAGACGCAAATCGCCGCGTCCAAGCTCGTTCGTGAGATCTTGCTCGGGTTAGTTTGAGTGAAATTGTACAAGTGAAAAAGTTACCTTATTCAATATGCGGGCGGCAGCGCCTGACGGAATAAGGTAACTTTTTTATGTTATATAGTTAGTTTAGCAGGAAAAAGTATGCATGAATAGGCAGTTTCATTGAATTTATAGACCGTATACTATACACTAGTAGCAAACTTAACCTTAACAGGAGAATGGCGATGACCCCGAAGCAACAGGTTCGCATACGGATTGAAAGCCGGTCTGGAGAAGAAAACGTGATTCTGCAGGCGGACGGGCTTCTTTATCCCAAAGGCGACCATTTCTATATTCGTTATGAGGAAGAGGCTTCCGAAATGGGAAGGACAGTGACGATGATGAAGCTGGAAAGCGGACAAGCCCGCATTATTCGTCAAGGGGATGTTCAGAGCGAGCAGACGTTTGTCCCGAACGAGAAGCGGGTCGGCTTTTATCAAACCGCACAGGGGAAGCTCGAACTGGAAATACATACCTACAGCTACAGCCATGATCTGCAGAACGGGTTCGGTACAGCGGCATGGAATTATGATCTCTATGTGGCGGGCGGACATGCCGGACGATATCATATAAAGCTATGGATTGAGACTCAGGAGGAATGACATGATGAACGTGCTAAATGAAGTGAAAGCAGCCGTCAAGGAAGCGCTGGCGGAAGCCGTTGTGGCGGCAGGAATCGTGGAGGCGGCGCAGCTTCCGGAAATCACGCTGGAGGTGCCCAAGGATAAAGCTCACGGCGATTTTGCCACGAATATCGCCATGCAGCTGACCCGTATTGCCAAGCAAAACCCGCGTCAAATTGCGGAGCAGCTCATTGCCCGACTTGATAAGGATAAAGCGCACATTGCAGGAGCAGAGATTGCCGGTCCGGGATTTATCAATCTCCGTATGGACAAAAGCTATCTCTATCGGATCATCGGCGAAGTTATGTCCCAGGGAGACCGCTACGGCGAGGTCCATACCGGCTCCGGTAAAAAAGTGCAAGTAGAGTTCGTCAGCGCCAATCCGACAGGCTCCCTCCATTTAGGGCATGCCCGCGGCGCCGCTGTGGGGGATGCTTTGTGCAACGTGCTCGATCTGGCGGGTTACGAGGTCACCCGTGAATATTACATCAACGATGCGGGCAATCAGGTGTTGAACTTGGCCAAATCTATCGAAGCCCGTTATCTTCAGGCGCTCGGCCAAGAAGCCGAGATGCCTGAGGACGGTTATTACGGTGAAGACATTAAGCAATTTGCCGCCGAACTCGCAGAAAAAGAAGGAAATCGTCTCATCGCTCTTCCGGAGCAAGAAAGACTTGCTTTTTTCAAGAGCTACGGGCTCGACAAAGAATTGGACAAGATTAAACGCGACCTCAGTCGCTTTGGGGTGAAATTCGATCATTGGTTTTCGGAAACGTCGATCTATGAAACCGGACTCATCCCCGAGGTGTTGAAGGAGCTTAAGGACAAGGGACACATCTTCGAAGAGGAGGGCGCTACATGGCTGCGCACCACTCCCTTGGGTGATGATAAGGATCGGGTGCTGATCAAAAACGACGGCTCTTTCACCTACCTGACCCCGGATATCGCCTATCACCGCAACAAGTATCAGCGCGGCTACGATCAAATCATCAACATTTGGGGAGCGGACCACCACGGTTACATTCCGCGGATGAAGGCTGCGATGGCTGCTCTTGGCTACGATGCCGAAAAACTGACCGTTCTGATCGCTCAGATGGTCAGCTTGTTCCAGAACGGGGAAAAGGTCAGGATGTCCAAGCGGACCGGAAAAGCGGTCACTATGGAGGACTTGATGGACGAGGTGGGCGTAGATCCCATCCGCTACTTCTTTACAATGCGCAGCATGGACTCCCACTTGGATTTTGATATGGATTTGGCCGTTTCGCAATCCAATGAAAATCCCGTGTTCTATGTACAGTACGCGCACGCGAGAATTTGCAGCATTTTCCGGCAGGCTGCAGAGCAAGGCATCGCTGTGCCCGACCTACAGCAGGCAGACTTGTCCCGCTTGAACGTGGAGGCAGAGTTCGATCTGCTGCGGAGAATGGGCGAGCTGCCGGAAGAAGTCGAACTCGCGGCCGCGCAGTATGCGCCGCACCGGCTCATCCGCTATGTTTATGAACTGGCCGGCCAGTTCCATAGCTACTACAAAGCAGAACGCGTCATTACCGATGACGCGGCGCAAACCGCGGCCCGCCTCGCCTTGCTCGGCGCCCTGCGCATTACCATCGCCAATGTGCTGCGCATCGTTGGCGTATCCGCTCCGGAGCGGATGTAATCCGCCGCGCTCCGGATCCTATTTGAGGGCGCTCACGGCGCGCCGGGCGTTGATCCGCCCGGCTCCGGATCCCGCCCTCTTGCCCCAGCCCAGCGATATCGAGCATCGCTTGAGAATCAGCTTGATCTGCTGCGGCTTCAAGCTTGGCTTCAGGGCGAGCATCAGCGCGATGACGCCGCTGACGTGGGCGGTCGCCATCGAAGTGCCGCTCATCTCGTTATATTTGCCATGAAGCCAGGCAGAATAAATGCGCTCGCCCGGCGCATAGATATCAATACGCTTGCCCCTGTTGCTGAACGAAGCAATTTTATTGGTCCTGGTCACTGCGCCGACAGACACCACTTGTTGGAAGCGGGCCGGGTAATCGACCGTTGCCTTCCTGCCGTCATTGCCCGATGAAGCGACGATAATGGTACCGGCTTGGTAGGCATTCAGCACGGCGTATTCCAAGGCTTTGCTGAATGTTTTCATGCCGAAGCTCATATTGATGATGTCCAGACGGTTCTGCACACACCAGTCGATGCCGGCGATGATATCGGATACATAGGCGTTTCCGCTATAGTCAAAAGCTTTGACGGGATGAATGCTCGCGCGGGGGGCGACGCCGAGAATGCCGTTTTTCCTGCTCGCGGCGGCGATCGTGCCGGCGATGTGGGTCCCGTGTCCGTTGTCGTCAAATGGCGGCAGACTGCGGTTTAACAGATTGATCCCCCGGGAAATGGAACGCTGCAAATCGGGATGATGGTAATCGATTCCGGTATCGATGACGCCGACCTTCACCCGGCTGCCCATGGATTTTCTCCAAGCCTCCGGCGCCCTGATATGCCCTACCCCCCATGGGATAATTTGCGTGTTCGCGAGGCTTTTGTTCTGGTTGTTAGACCGCAGCATCGTTCCGTCGATTTCATGAACCCGGATTATACTGTCTTCTTCCACTGCCTGGATCCAAGGGCACTTTAACACTTCGCTGTCAGAGCGCAAGGAGCAGGAAACAGCACGAATGATCCTTAGATTTTTGACGGAGGATAGGTGCAAGAGGGAGGGACGCAGACGCATGAATTGAGCGTTGAATAACCAGTAATCCTTATCGCTCGGGAAATGGATAATGTGCTTCTTCGCAGCGCCTTGCGCGAGCCTAATCTCGTCATGCAGCAGATGAAGAAAATGAACCGTATCCAATGCTACATTCCTCCTTCATTGCAGCGTTGAATGAATCTTTCCTATCGTATGTGCCGGTCGTATAGCCTGACCGTGTGATGGCCTTTTTCCAAATAATTTAGTTGCAAAGCCGTGTCACTCAAACAAAAGCGACATACGATGAAGAGAGAGATGCTATATGTGGGTCTCTTGCGCCAGGACTCCATTTTTGCGGTATTGCCGCCGGTTGATTTGGGGTCTGGAGGGGGAGCGGTCGAGGTCCGCCGTCTCCGAGGATACAGTCGCAAGCGGAGGGGGACCTTCGCTTGTTCCTTTTTGGCGGGGACACAGGGACAGTTGCATTTTTAGAAAAAATAGGGTTTACTTAATGAAATGAAAACCGTGAAGGGACGTGCCTGGAATGAGCAGCGAATACACACTCAAAATCAGTGCGGAGCAAGCTCGCGAGATACCCATGGTGGATCTGGCATTTGAGCTGTTGAAGGCGGCAAATACGCCGTTTTATTACCGTGACCTCATGATGGAAATTGCCAAGATTAAGGGATTGTCCGAAGATCAAGTGATGCAGGTGATCGCTCAATTATATACAGAGATTAATATAGACGGGCGTTTTGCCTGTGTCGGCACCAACCTTTGGGGACTCAAGCGCTGGTATCCGGTGGAGAAATCGGAGGATGCCGTGGGCAATGCGAAGCGTCCCAGAATCATCAACGATGACGATGACGACCTGGATGATGATATTTATACGGAAGAGGAAGAGGAGTCCTACAGCGAGGAAGCGGACGAGTACGACGCGTTCAGCACCGAACAGGACGAATTCGAAGCCGAGGAAGAAGCCGAGGAAGAAACGGAGTTCTTTGAGGACGAAGAACTGGAAGGCGAGGGTCTTGGCGAAGACGTGATCGAGGATGAAAGTGCCGAAGAACTCGATGATGATCTGGATGGCTCGGATGACGAGGGCGATTTTGAGGATGACGACGAAGAAGATAAATAACTTGCCTTGACAGCCGCGTGTGATCAGAGTAAACTATTGCATGGGCTTTAAAAGAAACTTGAAAATTTCCTTTAACATACATAAAGTGCCCCGTTACTACGGGTGTCGCTTTTTTTGTTTTTATGGAGGTTTATCCCCCCTGCTGATTGGCGGAAACTAGGACAAACTAAAAACTCGAAGGGAGCTTCATAATGACAAAGTATATTTTCGTAACGGGGGGCGTTGTTTCATCCCTGGGCAAAGGAATTACTGCAGCTTCCTTGGGGAGACTTCTCAAAAACAGAGGGCTGAAGGTCACGATTCAAAAGTTCGATCCTTATATTAACGTAGATCCGGGAACGATGAGTCCTTATCAGCACGGAGAAGTATTTGTTACCGATGACGGAGCGGAAACGGATCTCGATTTGGGCCATTATGAACGGTTTATCGATATTAATCTTTCCAAAAATTCCAACGTGACCACCGGTAAGGTGTATTCCTCCGTTATCACAAAAGAGCGCAGAGGCGAATATTTGGGCGGAACCGTTCAGGTTATCCCGCACATCACCAATGAGATCAAGGACCGCGTATTGAGGGCGGGACGCGAAGCGCAATCCGATGTGGTCATTACCGAGATTGGCGGAACCGTCGGCGATATCGAGAGCCTTCCTTTTCTGGAGGCGATTCGTCAAATGAAGAACGATATCGGCCGGGAAAATGTCATGTATATCCATGTTACGCTCATACCTTATATTAAGGCAGCGGGAGAAGTGAAAACAAAGCCGACGCAGCATAGCGTGAAGGAACTTAGAAGCTTGGGCATTCAACCGCATGTGATCGTCTGCCGGACGGAGCATTCCTTATCCGAGGAAATGAAACGTAAAATCGCGCTTTTCTGTGATATCGACGCCGATGCAGTCATCGAATGCAAAGATGCCGAAACCTTATATGAAGTGCCGATGATGCTCAGGGCTCAGGGACTTGACGATATCGTGGCGAACCATCTTCACCTGAAAACCAACGCTCCCGATATGGCGGAATGGGAGAGCCTCGTTCATCGCGTGAAGCAATTGAAGCTGACTACGGAAATTGCAATAGTCGGTAAATACGTTGCTCTGCATGACGCTTACCTCAGTATTGTCGAAGCGCTCGGACATGCCGGTATTGATAACGATGCGGAAGTGGACATTCGCTGGGTCAACGCGGAGGATGTGTACGATCACAATGTTCACGAGCTTCTCGGGGGCGTGGATGGAATTTTGGTTCCGGGGGGCTTTGGCGACCGGGGAATCGAGGGCAAGGTATCCGCGATCCGCTATGCCCGTGAAAGCGGCATTCCTTTCTTCGGCATCTGCCTGGGCATGCAGGTTGCGGTCATTGAATACGCGCGCAGCGTTTCCAAATTGGAAGGCGCTAACAGCTCGGAGATTAACCCGACGACGCCTTATCCAGTGATTGACCTGCTGCCGGAGCAGAAGGATATTGAAAACTTGGGCGGAACTATGCGTTTGGGTTTATATCCTTGCAAGCTTTTACCCGGTTCACTGGCTATGGAGTGCTACGGCGACGAACTGGTGTATGAACGCCATCGCCATCGCTACGAATTTAATAACGAATACCGAGATTTGATCGAATCGGCGGGACTTCGCATTTCCGGGACATCCCCGGACGGTCGTTTGGTAGAAGTGGTCGAGCTGCCGGACCACCCTTGGTTCCTGGCGGTTCAATTCCATCCGGAGTTCACCTCCAGGCCGAATCGTCCGCAGCCGTTGTTCCGTGAATTTGTAAAAGCGGCGCTGCAGCAAAACCGCTAGTTTCGACACGATTCCCCGGAAACTACTTTTTTGTAATTTAATTCAATTTCCACTCCTTACGCGGAAGGATTATATGAATGAGTAGCGAATTATAGCAATATATAATTCCGGAATTCGTTACTCGTTTATATAAAAGGAGGGATTTAATAAAATGAGGAAAAAAGTATTGATCGTGGACGATCAGAATGGAATTCGGGTTTTGTTAATGGAAGTTTTTGGAAATGAAGGATATGAAACTTATCAGGCATCGAACGGCAAGCTAGCTTTGGAAATCGTCAGAAACGCTTCACCGGATCTCGTTCTTTTGGATATGAAAATTCCCGGTATGGACGGCTTGGATATTTTAAAGCATTTGAAAGCAATAGACTCCTCGATTAAGGTAATCATGATGACCGCTTACGGGGAGCTTGATATGATTAAGGAAGCAACCGACCTTGGTGCGATTATGCATTTTACCAAGCCATTTGATATCGATGAGCTTCGAATGGCCGTGAATACGCAGCTTAGCCACGAATCGAATAGCGGATATGCCATAGGATCCTGAATCAGGATCTTTTTTTGTATAGTCCAGGGCAAAATCAAAGGGCTTAGTTATCATTTGCAAGGTTATGTGCTATAATAACTCAGTATGACTAAAGAGCGATTAGCCGTTTTGTTAAACAGATACAGGAGGAGAGAAAAAATCATGTCACTCGTTTCGATGAATGAGTTTTTACCAAAAGCAAAAGCTAATAAATTTGCAGTTGGCCAGTTTAACATGAACAACCTGGAGTTTGCGCAGGCGATTGTGGAAGCGGCCATTGAACTGAAATCCCCTTTTATTTACGGTGTTAGCGAAGGGGCTCTAAAATATATGGGTATCGAATTTACAGTTGCCATCGCTGAGGCAGCCGCTAAGAAATCGGGCCTTCCGATCGCGCTGCACCTTGACCATGGCAGTTCTTTTGAAGTAGCGATGAAGTGTATCCGTGCGGGATTCAGCTCCGTCATGTTCGACGGATCCCACTATTCCTTTGAAGAAAACATTCGCTTGACCAAAGAGGTTGTAAGAGCCGCGCACGCTATGGGCGTATCCGTAGAAGGAGAGCTTGGCACCATCGGCGGCGTTGAAGACGATATAAGCGTAGACGAAGAAAACGCGAATCTGGCAAAGCCGGAGGAAGCGATCCGTTTCTTCGAAGAAACCGGCGTGGATTGCTTGGCCATCGCGGTAGGTACCGCGCACGGCATGTATGCCGGCGAGCCGAACATCCACTTCGATATCATTCAGAAAGTATCGAACGCGATACCTGTACCGGTTGTGCTTCACGGCGGGTCGGGCGTGCCGGACGAAATGATCCGCAAATCCATTGCTGCAGGCGTTGGCAAGATTAACGTGAATACTGAAAATCAGGTAGCTTGCACTGAAACCATCCGTGAAGTTCTGAACAAAGACGCGAAAGTGTACGATCCTCGCAAATATCTCACCCCTGCACGCAAAGCCATGGTCGAAGTCGTCAAATCCAAAATCCAACTTTTCGGAAGCAGCAACCAAGCGTAAGATTTTCATGGATTTTTGGGAAATGCATCGAGAGATGTGTTTCCCTCTTCTATATATTTTGTGCCTAAGTCGCCAGTGATAATGAAGCAGCATGTACCTGACGTAGGGGGAAGAAAATTGATGTTGGAGAAATTAATGATAGCGGGCGGACGTCCGCTTCGGGGAACCGTTCAAATCAGCGGCGCCAAGAATAGCGCTGTAGCTTTGATCCCGGCAGCCATTTTGGCTGAGACGTCAGTAACTTTGGATAACCTTCCGCATCTGAGCGATGTGGCTATATATACAGAAATTTTAACCGATCTGGGGGCTGCGATTGAGTGGAGCGGCGATCAGATGACGATTGACCCCAGCCATATGAAAGCAATCCCCATGCCTAACGGGAAAGTAAAGAAGCTTAGAGCTTCCTATTATTTGATGGGTGCTATGCTTGGTAGATTTGGAGAAGCGACGATCGGTCTTCCAGGCGGCTGTAATTTCGAACCGCGTCCGATCGATCTGCATATCAAAGGCTTTGAAGCTTTGGGGGCGGAAGTGAGCAACGAGAACGGAGCTCTTCACATTAGGGCGAAGGAGCTTCGCGGCGCTAAAATCTATTTGGATATGGCCAGCGTAGGCGCCACGATCAATATCATGCTGGCGGCTTCGCGCGCAAAAGGCTCCACATTGATTGAAAATGCGGCCAAAGAGCCTGAAATCATAGATGTAGCTACCTTATTGAATGCCATGGGGGCCAAAATTAAAGGCGCCGGAACAGAAACGATTCGCATCGAGGGCGTCGATTCCATGCATGGATGCCGTCACTCTATCATCCCGGATCGAATTCAGGCCGGTACCTATATGATTGCTGCCGCGGCTACCCGCGGAGATGTTACCGTCGATAATGTCATTCCCAAACATATGGAAGCCATAACGGCAAAGCTGCAGGAAATGGGTGTACATATTTACGAGATGGATGAATCGATTCGTGTTGTTGGCCAACCTGAGTATGAGAGTGTGGACGTCAAAGCCTTGGTTTACCCAGGACTCGCCACGGATTTGCAATCACCGATGTCAAGCTTGCTCTGCCAAGCCAAAGGCGTGAGTATCTTGACCGATTATGTATACAGCAATCGTTTCAAACATATTCCTGAGCTGGTCCGAATGGGTGCTAAAATCAAAGTAGAGGGCCGCTCGGCAATTATAGAAGGCTCGACTCTCAGTTCGGCGAAAGTGAAAGCAACCGACTTGCGAGCAGGCGCGGCCCTTGTGATCGCTGGATTAAGCGTAGCGGGCGGAGGCATCACTGAAGTTACCGGTGTTGAATATATCGACAGAGGCTATGAGAACTTAGTCACGAACTTATCCATGCTCGGAGCAGAAGTTTGGCGCGTGAAGGAAGAATAAAGTGTGAGCCATTAGGTAATGCTAGCTACTATATTTGATAGACGTTTGAAAATTTAATAGTTTGGTGGTTGAGAAGAAAATATGAGTATGCACCTTTCTGAACTTGAATCACAAAAATTAACCGACCTATATAAATTGGCCAAAAAGCATCAAATCCCTTACTACGGTCAATTGAAGAAAAAAGAACTGATTTTTGCGATCTTGCGCGCCCAAGCGGAAGAAAGCGGCTTGATGTTCATGCAGGGTGTGCTCGAAATTCTGCAGGAGGGCTTTGGATTCCTTAGGCCCATTAATTATTTGCCAAGCTCTGAGGATATCTACATCTCTGCTTCCCAGATACGCAAATTTGATTTGCGATCCGGCGATGTAGTATCGGGCAAATGCAGACCGCCAAAAGAAAACGAAAGGTATTTCGGCTTGCTCCAAGTGGAAGCCGTCAATGGAGAAAATCCGGAGACTGCGGCGGAGAGACTTCACTTTCCTGCACTGACTCCTCTCTATCCTCAAACCAGAGTCAATCTGGAGACCGCTCCCAACAAACTGTCCACCCGGATCATGGACTTGCTCGCTCCCGTTGGGCTTGGCCAACGCGGCTTAATCGTTGCTCCCCCTAAAGCAGGGAAAACATTGCTCCTGAAAGAGATCGCCAACAGCATCTCCACAAATTATCCCGACATTGAATTATTTGTACTGCTGATCGACGAACGTCCGGAGGAAGTGACCGACATGCAGCGCTCTGTGAATGGGGAAGTGGTCGCATCCACGTTCGATGAACTGCCGGAGAATCATATCAAGGTAGCAGAGCTTGTCCTGGAGCGCGCAATGCGTTTAGTAGAGCATAAGAAGGATGTCGTCATTTTGCTCGACAGCATTACGCGCTTGGCGAGAGCTTACAACCTCGTCGTACCTCCGTCAGGTCGTACGCTTTCGGGGGGTATCGACCCCGGCGCTTTCCATAGGCCTAAGCGGTTTTTCGGTGCGGCCAGGAATATTGAGGAAGGCGGAAGCCTGACGATACTCGCAACCGCGCTTGTCGAAACCGGTTCCAGAATGGACGATGTCATCTACGAGGAGTTTAAAGGAACGGGTAATCTCGAGCTGCATCTGGATCGTAAGCTGGCCGAGCGCCGGATATTCCCGGCAATCGATATTCGCAGGTCCGGTACCCGGAGAGAAGAAATGCTGTTAAGTAAAGATGAGCTTGAGAAGGTTTGGGCGCTGCGCAAAGGGATGAACGATTCCCATGAATATGTGGAAGCCTTTATGAAGAAACTGGCCGATACGAAGACTAATCAAGAATTTCTGGATTCCCTGGACGCTCAGCCTAAACAGGCAAACAAAGGAACTCGTGTTAAAAATTCAGCATCGTAACAAGGAGTACCGTCATGAATTTGGTTTATGCAGATTTACAGGGAAACGTTTATGATCATCCCGACTATTTGTCGCTTGGCCGCAATGCCGAAATGATTATGGAGATCATGGAGGACGAGCTGATTCCTCTTCCGGAAGGCGCGACCCTTGTAAGTCTCCCTCACACAAAGCCTGTCGGAATCAACGCTGAAACCGGCGAGATGGAGCTTTTGCAAGGAGAATACTCAGCGGTAGGCGCGCTTTTGCCTCAAGGATACACAAGATTGCTGCTCCCCGGGTATGTGAAGTCGGATAAAAGCAAGCTGCTTCCGCTTTTCGGTTATACCGCTGTAGTGTGGAAGGATGGCCGATTTTATGTGGCCGCTCGGCAGAGTGATGATCCTTATTTTTGGAATCCGGTTAACTGTGATCCGGACGAGCTGGAAGTTCAAGTAAACCGGCTTGTCGCTCATTATCCGGAGAATCGGCTGTATCAGCATCTTTCCAAATGTGCGCTGGAATACGAGTGCCTGACCGCCTCCAACACATTCCTTACCCGTTGGGAGGGCGCTGTGCCCGTATCTTTCTCCTGCAATGCAGGATGCTTCGGATGTATCTCGGAGCAGCCTGAAGACAGCGGCTTTCCCGCGCCGCAAACCCGGATGAATTTCAAGCCTAGGGTGGAAGAGATCGTCGAGGTTATGCTTGAACACTTGAAGGCGCCTGAGAGCATTATCAGCTTCGGGCAAGGGTGTGAAGGCGAGCCATCTACGCAAGCTCCTCTTATAATAGATGCAATTCGGCAAGTTCGAGCCCGCACTAAGATCGGATACATCAATATCAACACGAATGCGGGACTAACCGATCATATCCGCGGGATTGTTGACGCAGGGCTTGATTTGATGAGAGTCAGCACGATTAGCGCGCTTGACGATCATTATAACGCATATTACAAGCCCAGAGGCTATACGTTGAAAAATGTGGAGAAATCGCTCCGTTACGCGACCGATCAAGGGGTTTACACTTCTATCAACTATTTAGTGTTTCCCGGTGTGACGGACCGGGAGGAAGAAATCGAAGCGATGCTCGATTTCGCCCGTAGAACAGGATTAAAGCTGATCCAGCTGCGGAATCTTAATATTGATCCGGAAAGCTATGCAAGCCTGATTCCCAAAGCCCGCGGAGAAGTGCTTGGCATGAAGCAAATGATCGAAATCTTCGAGGATGAACTGCCGGGTGTGGTGATAGGCTCTTATACGCATACACCGCCTGAGAGACAAAAACTCTAGTTGCCATGAATGCCCTCATCGTGATATAATGCACTCATGTGTCCATTTAACTCTGTATCGCATAATGATTCAGGGCAGAAAGAGGTGAAGTAAGTATGAAATCGGCTATTCATCCAAACTATCATGTAACCACAGTCACTTGTGCATGTGGGAATACATTTGAGACAGGTTCCATAAAGCCAAACCTTCGTGTTGAAATTTGCTCCAACTGCCATCCGTTCTTCACAGGCAAGCAGAAGTTTATCGATGTCGGCGGTCGTGTCGACAAATTCAAGAAGAAATACGGTATTTAATTGCCACCATTTTCAATGGATTAAACGAAACCTCCCTTGGTCATCCTAAGCATAATCTTAGATGATAAAAGGGAGGTTTTATTGTGTATACGGCAACGGCGATGCCTCGAATAGTTACTGCCTTATCTCTTGTTTTATGCATAGCAGGCTGCGGGGCTGCAAATGGCGGCGGGGCTTCAGTGAAAAGCTATCCTCAAGACGGATACATGGGAATCACAAGCGTAAACCCGAATGATCCGCTAAATCCGACCCATCACCATTATCGGGACGATACGAGACTTATGAAGAACGTGATCGCTCAGATTCCAGGGATAGCCGATTCGCGAATTTTCCTTCAGGGTCCTGTTGCGAATGTCAAAGTCGTCGTTTTCGACGGCATCACTCCGGCAGAGGAGGAAGCCATCCGTTCTCAGGTGCTGCTTGCTTTAAGCACCAACATGCCAAGATATCACGTTAATGTATCTGTTACGCGATAATGGGCAGGGACCGTGGCCTTGTTGCTAATATCCCCCGGTTGCTATTTAAATCCCGATGGGATATACTTATTTTTGCCGTGCTAGACGGGGAGGTAGCGGTGCCCTGTAGCTCGCAATCCGCTGTAGCGGGGTTGAATTCCTGTTAGAGGTGCTGTGGATGTGAGGTCTGGCTTTTACACGTAGTGTTGAGAGTCGGGTCCTTCGCAATGAATGCTCGTGAACCCGGTCAGGTCCGGAAGGAAGCAGCCGTAAGCGTGATGTTTCATGTGCCGAGGGGCAGCCTGATTTGAGCTAACGATAAGAGTTCGCTTGTATCCCTGTATCGATAACAGGTGCACGGTATTATACAAAAATTTCTGGAAAACGTCCAAAAGGACGTTTTTTCTGCGTTTATGGAAGGAACCTCTGTATAGAGGAACGTATGACGGGAGCATCGTCTTTCATCCCAGAGCTTCGGCACAACCTTTACGCTTACCGTCCGGTATCCCCTGATCATCTATTTCATTCATGAGAAAGGTTATAGTATAATAAGCTCAATAATTCTAAATCGGAATTATGGAGAGGATAGGTATGGCACATATAGCTTTATACCGGACTTGGCGTTCCCAGACGTTCCGTGAAGTCGTAGGACAAAAGCACATTACACAAACCTTGCAAAATTCACTGCGGGAGAACCGGATTTCTCATGCTTATTTATTTAGCGGGCCTCGCGGGACGGGCAAGACAAGCACGGCCAAAATTCTAGCTAAAGCTGTAAATTGTTTGAACGGTCCTGCAGAGGAACCCTGTAATCAATGCTCCGCATGCGAGCGAATAACTGAAGGCGTTGTTATGGACGTCGTCGAAATCGATGCGGCTTCCAACAGGGGCGTGGAAGAGATTCGCGATCTTCGGGATAAAGTTAAATATGCCCCTACGGAAGTTAGGCAGAAAGTGTATATCATTGATGAGGTGCATATGCTGACGACGGAGGCGTTTAATGCTCTCCTAAAGACATTAGAGGAGCCTCCCGCGCATGCCATGTTCGTACTTGCAACTACTGAGCCTCATCGGCTGCCCGCGACGATTATTTCCCGCTGCCAACGCTTTGATTTTCGCAGGGTCTCTCTGGAAGAGCAAGTGCAGAGATTGCGGTATGTGTGCGATCAGGAGCATATCGGTATCGATGAAGATGCTCTGCATTACATTGCAAGGCTATCTGACGGCGGGATGCGGGATGCCTTAAGCCTGCTGGATCAGGCTGCGTCTTTTGCCGCCGGTCGGGTGAGTCTGGCGGATTTGCTCGCGATTACGGGTGGTGTGGCTTCCGATCAGTTCGAACGTTTGGTTATGGCTATTAAAGATAAGAATATCGGCCGGGCTTTAGAGCTTATCGATTTATTTATGCAAGAGGGCAAAAGCGCAGACAAGTGCATGGAGAGCTTGATCGATTATTTTCGCGATTTGCTGATGGTTCGCATAGTTCCGGGCTCTACCGCGGTTACGGAGCGGATCTTCGATGTGGAGCGGCTTCAGAAGGTTGCAAGCGGTATTCCGCCGGCTGAAATGATGCGCATGATCGAAGTGTTGAACCATTATCAAAGTGAGATGAAATATTCGGTGCAGCCGCAGACACTTTTGGAAATTGCAGTCATGAAGATATGCGGTGAAGGAAGCGCTCAGAACAATGCTTCGGCATCGGTGGAGCCTCAAACTCATACTGATACCGCCGTCTCTTCGCCATTGCAACAAGTCGATGCCTTGGCACAAATGGCCGGAAAAATTCAGCAGCTTGAGGATCAGCTCAACCAATTGTTGAAGAACGGAGTCGCGGCTTCTCAAGCCGACCATCAAGTTAAGCCTTCCTCCCAACAAAGAGCGGTGCCTTCCTCCGCGCCCGTTAAGAAATCGGGAGTTAAGCTTGATAGATATTTGCAAGCCGCGGAAAGCCCCGACTTCAAGCAAGTGTTGATGAAGTGGGGACAAATTCTCGGATTGATCAAAGAGAAGAAAATTACGGTACATGCTTGGCTGGTGGACGGTGAGCCCATTTCCGCTACAGAGGACACTGTTCTTCTAGGATTTAAAAGCGGCATGCATCGCGAAACGACAGAAAGGCCGGCGAATAAACAGCTCATTGAGCAGGTGATGTCGGAGGTCTTGAAGCGGCCCTACCGTCTCGTGACGGCGATGCTTAAGGAATGGAAGGACGCGCAATCGGAGGCCGTCGCAGCGCCGCAAGAAATCATGGAGCTGCAGCCGGAAGATGCGACTCCCGGCGATGTGAAGGAAGAATGGATTTCCGAAGCTATTCAGCTTTTTGGCAAAGATTTAGTGACGATCAAAGACGAGTAATCGAAAAGGAGAAGCAGACCCATGAATAACATGAACCAAATGATGAAGCAAGTGAAGAAAATGCAAGAGCAAATGATGAAGGCTCAAGAGGAGCTCGGAACCAAAAGCGTGGAAGGTACTGCCGGTGGCGGAGTCGTTACCGTTATCGTTAACGGCCATAAAAAGATTCAAAGCATTGCCATTAAGCCGGAAGCTGTCGATCCGGACGATGTGGAGATGCTGCAGGATCTTGTACTCACCGCGGTTAACGATGCGATGGCCAAAGCGGAAGAACTGGCTAACAAAGACATGGGCCGCTTTACAGGCGGCATGAATATTCCTGGTTTATTTTAATACTGCCGCATCCTAAGAACCACTTACTTTTAGAATGAAGGAGATCCTCCATTGTATTACCCTGAACCGATATCCAAGTTAATCGCTGCGTTCTCCCGCCTGCCGGGAGTCGGTCCGAAGACTGCCGGAAGACTGGCTTTTCATGTGCTGCGGATGAAAGAAGATGATGTGATTGATTTCGCCAAAGCCCTTGTCAACGTCAAGCGAAATCTTCACTATTGTTCTGTTTGCTGTAACATCACGGACGTGGATCCTTGCCGAATTTGCCAGGACAAAGGCAGGGACGGTTCCGTCATTTGCGTTGTCCAGGAGCCAAAGGATTTGGTAGCGATGGAAAGAACGAAGGAGTTTCAGGGCTTTTATCATGTGCTTCACGGCGCGATCTCTCCAATGGAAGGCATTGGTCCCGACCAAATTCATATTGCGGAGCTGCTCAAGCGGCTTAGCGACGAAAAGGTGCAGGAGCTGATTCTGGCAACGAATCCGAATATCGAAGGGGAAGCGACGGCTATGTACCTTTCCAGACTGGTGAAACCTTTTGGGCTCAAAGTAACCCGCATCGCCCATGGTTTGCCTGTCGGCGGAGATTTGGAATACGCGGATGAAGTGACCTTGACGAAAGCTTTGGAGGGCCGAAGAGAAATTTAACGAAGCAGCTAATGACGAGGAAGCCGAAAGGCTTTCTTTTTGTTTGGGCGAAAATGGTTCTAAACCGTCTACTCTCTCATATGAATGAAATAGCTCTTATTTCGTAGATTGAGTGATCGGGAGTGAATGATTCCATGAATTTGTTGAACCTGAAGCGTTATTTTAGCTCAAAAAAACAAGCCGATGCCGTTAGAAAGGACAAGCAATTGCTGCTGCAAGAAATCAAGATGGCCCACCATCTCTGGGTCACCGCCCAAATTCAATTCGAATACAGCCTTGATTTAGATCAAATCGATTATGCGATTTATGCGCTTGAAGCAGCTGAGAAACGGTATGAGATGCTTTTGAGGCAAGCCAAAAAAATGCAGCTCAGCTTGATCGATAGCGATTGTTTAATGGAGGTGTAAAAGATGTATTTGAAGTACGCCGTATGGGGCATCCTGATCATTTCTTCCGCAGTTCTTATTTATCAATTGTTTCGATACAAACAAGCCGCCCGGTGGTTATCGGTTTTGGGGCTTCATGTGGTGGTCGCCGCTTTTGTTCTATATATTCTGAATCTGTTTGAGGGATATACTCACTTCTCGATACCGATTAATCTAGTGACTCTGGGTACTGTCGGATTTCTCGGAATCCCGGGCATTTTGCTGCTAGTATGTCTTAAATTGGTGGTATTATCTTAGCCTCCACGGCTGTTAAAATTAACATAACAAAAAGAGTTGACTCTGGAAGTTCATCTGTGGTATCTTATAAAAGTCGCCGCTAAAAAGCGACAACAGCCGAAAGGGCAGCTTGGTAAAAAACTTCCGGTTGCAAAGAGAAACACAACATGATATATTGTTATTCCGGCCGCCGAAAGGCAGCGGGAAACAA
>LNAP01000184.1_pt1 | contig 113317 bp, 107 predicted proteins | sample 602601 | NCBI WGS metagenome assembly LNAP01 (sample SAMN02440304, study PRJNA202911) | soil metagenome | biome: Subtropical and temperate rainforests or woodlands; isolation source: soil samples (1 kg each in a 20% v/v slurry with milli Q water) were... ... | reverse complement strand
ATACGCGTGACCGGATGATCGAAACGACGGCACGCCTGTTGCAGCATCGTGGCTACCACGGTACCGCTCTCAGCGACATCCTTGAACAAAGCGGCGCGCCGCGCGGATCGCTTTATTTCCACTTTCCCGGCGGCAAGGAACAACTTGCTTTGGAAGCGACACGGGCCGCAGTCGAAGAAACCAGCCAAGCCCTGCGCGCGGTATTCGCCAAGGCGAATGGACCCGCAGCGGGCATTCGGGACTTCATCAAGGCGGCAGCCGACATCATGCGGCATTGCGATTATACGTTCGGCTGTCCCGTCGCCGGTGTCATTCTCGATGCAACTGCCGCTCAGAAGGAATTGGCCGAACTTTGCCGGGCCGCCCTTGAGGAATGGATAGAATTGATCGAAGCTGCCCTCAGGAAGACAGGCATTCCGGCAAAGCGAGCGCGCAATCTCGCTATCCTGGTCGAGGCTTCGCTGGAGGGGTCCATGCTGATCGCCCGCGCTTATCGCGATACTGCAGCAATGATGGCAATTGCCACAGAGTTGGAGCAGGTTGTCCGTGCTGCGATGCCTCAGCCGGGCCGACAGACTCAAAAGACGAAGGCCGTACGTGTCCGACCCTCATAACAGACAATCCCGACGAAGGAAAAATCCGTGACCCATGGCAGATCGACCGCCGACCGGCTCTATGGCGATGCGGAGCTTGTGCAGTTTTACGATCTTGAAAACGGCTGGAGTTCGGATAACGACTACTGTGTTCGCATCGCGCAGCAGGCACGATCCGTCCTGGATCTTGGCTGTGGCACGGGCCGATTAGCGGCGGTACTCGGCGATGGCCGCAACGTCACCGGCGTCGATCCCGCCACGGCCATGCTCGATGTCGCGCGCCGGAGATCCGGCGCCGAGAAGGTCGATTGGATTGAAGGAGACGCCCGTGATATTCGGCTCGATCGTCAATTTGATCTGGTGCTGCTGACCGGTCACGCCTTTCAGGTGTTTCTCACACCGGGCGACCAACAGGCTGTCCTTCAGACCATCGCCTATCATCTCTCCCCTAACGGGCGTTTTATTTTCGACACGCGAAATCCGGCACGGGAAGAATGGCTCGACTGGACGCCAAAGGAATCCGGACGCCTGCTTGAGCATCCGGGCCTTGGCACCGTCAAAGCCTGGAACGACGTCGTTCATGACGCGACGACCGGCATCGTAACCTATGAAACCCATTATGACGTCATCGGCAGCGGCCAAGTCTTTTCCGCCGCATCGAAGATAGCGTTTCCCGCCAAAGAGGTGCTCGCCGAAATGTTGGACGGGGCCGGCCTTTTGGTTGAAGAATGGCTGGGTGACTGGCAAGGCAACCCTTACGACGCCGCGTCCAAGGAAATCATCCCGCTTGGCAGGCTGCGCTAATCAAGCCGATTTGTTGAGCATGATTATCCTTTGCGCTCAACCTGCTGGTCGATCAGGCGCAGGATGTGATGCAGGCGACTTTCGCGAATGCCGAGATCGTCGAGATGGGTCACGGTGTTGCGCAGGTAGTCGATATTCTGCCCGGCCGAACCGCAGGCATTGGTGATCATCGCCACGATCACATCATCGGACAGCTTGCCGGCATATTGTTCGTGATGCCGGTCGGCAACATAGGCCAAAGCCATCTGGTGAACGCCGTCGGCACGTCTGACATTCAGCCATCTCGGTTGATAACAGCCGGAGATCATTTCGCGCTCATGCAGATAATTCGCCACATCCGGCGCATCCGCCGCAGCGATACAATAGAGGCGGCCAACGCACATCCCACCACGATCGAGACCGAGGACCAGGCCGGGACAGGCTTCGGAACCACGATAATGGGTCGAGCGGATGCAGAAGGTTCGGTGATAGCCGAACAAAGTGGCCGGCCACAGATCGACGAAGGGAAAATCCGGCCGCCACATCAGCGACCCATAAGCAAAGACGAAGAAATCCTTGCCCGCTTCCGGCACGATGCGACGGCTGGCGATCAGCTCCTGCTCCGTCATGATCGGCGGCGACATGATCATCGGCGATTGACCAGGACAATGGCGACTGCAACGACGGCCATACCGCAAAGCGCCGACACACCAAGGCGCTCGCCGAAACAGAGATAAGCGCCGAGCGCCGCGACCGGCGGCGTCAGGTAAAAGAGGCTGCTGACCTTGGAAGCCGCCCCGTGCTGAATCATCCAGGTCAACAAGGCGATGGAAATGCCAGACAGCACCACCACCATCCAGATCATGCAGAGAATGAAGGGCATTTCCCAATGGATATCGCCGACACCGATCCAAGCAGCGACCGGCCACATCACCAGGGTGGTGGCCGCATATTGGATCACCGCACTGCTGCGCAGATCCACTTTCGGCACGAAGAGCTTTTGATAGAAGGTGGCGCCAGTGATGCCGAGCAACGATAATATGGCGAAAAACAGACCCCAGACATGGCCGAGATCAAGCTGCAGCTTGTCCCAGATCACCAGGACGAGGCCGAGGAAACCCAGCAGGATGCCGCTCCATTGGCGTGGCGCCAGATGTTCCTGCAAGAGCGGACCGGCGAGAGCCGCGGTGAGGATCGGCTGGAAACCGGCGATCAGCGCCGTCATGCCGGCCGGGATGCCGGCATAGATCGCCGCATAGCAGCCCCCGAGATAGACCGCCTGCAACAGAATGCCGGTCACCGCCAGATGCAGGATCAAGCGCGGCGAGCGCGGCCAGACAGCCCGCGTCACGATCGCGATCACCAGCATCATCACGGCGGCGAAACTGAAACGCAGCGCCAGAAGCGTCATGGCATTCGCATAGGGAATGCCGAATCTGGCGGTCAGAAATCCGGTCGCCCACAGCAGAACGAAAAGTCCCGGTGCCACCGTCTGAAATAGGTTGGGCGACCCGGCACGCAGCCGCGGCGCAATCATCTCACTCATGCTTCGGACATTCCGGATCGAGCGTCCTTGCTGAAAACCTAGCCATTTCAACTCGCGACATTGCGCGCAAACGTGACCTGCGCCGTCCCGCAAACGGGTCGAATTTGCTGGACAACCGGGCCACTGCCCCCTAGCTGTCGGGACAACATATCAATGCAAGACAGGGCGCACAATGACCCCGCGACACCGCTTCCTCATCCGAATCGTCCTGCCGGCCGCTCTGATCGTTTTTCTCGCCGCCGCCTATAGTTTTTATTGGTGGCAGGTGGCGCAGCGGCTGAATGCCGGGATATCCGCCTGGACCGCCGAGCAAAGGGCCGCCGGCGCCACGGTGGATTACAGCTGGAACGGCATCGGCGGCTTTCCGTTTGCTTTCACCGCCGATTTCGACGATGTCAGCCTGCTGGGAAGTTGGGCTGGAACTGCCATATCGGTCCGCACCGCCCATCTGCGCCTGACCATGTCGCCGGTCGACCTGACGGCCATCCGGCTGATCAGCGACAAGCCGCTGACCACGATCATCCCCGGTCTTATTCTCGATAGCAGTGCGGCCGAGGGCACCCGCCTGATCGCCGATCAGGCCGATGGCCAGATCGACCTGCAGAACGGCCAGTTGGCACGCCTCAGGATCGATGCCGGCAGAAGCAAGGTTGATAACGGCAAGGCCATCATCAGCGCCGGCAGCATGCATCTCGGTATCGCTTTTCCGGAAACGCCACCGCGCGATTTCAAAGATATGGCGGCCGAGATCCATATTGGCGCCAGCAACGTCGATCTTCCCGCGGGGCAGCCGCAATTGCTGCCCGGGCCGATCCTCCAAATCGGCCTCGCCGGCACCATCAAGGGTCCCATCCTGCCGCCGCAAGCGGGAGATGCAGCCCGGCCGATCACCAATATCCTGGCGCGCTGGCGCGACAGCGGCGGCGTCCTGGACGTCTCCCGTTTCGACTTCTCCCAGGGCCCGCTCAGTCTGACCGGCGCCGGCACCTTCGCCTTCGATCAGAACCTGCAGCCTTTGGGCGCCAGCAAAGTCACAGCCGTCGGGCTCGGCGACCTGATCGATCTGATGACGGCAAGGGGCCAGATCGCCGGCAAGGAAGCGGAAACCGCCAAGATCGTGGTGGCCGGCCTGGAAAAGCCGGGCGCCAGCGGCCGGCCGGAAGTCACGCTGGGCCTGACCATTCAGGATAACATCGTCAGCTTCGGCCCCCTGAAGCTGGCCCGCCTCACTCCGATCCCTTGGCCCAAACAGTAATCAGAAAGAATCGGCATAGGCAAAGAGGGCGGGCGTGCCGCCGGTATGAATGAACACCACGACCTCGTCTTTGCCGAATCTGCCCTGGCGCACCATGTCGATCAGGCCAGCCATTGCCTTGCCGGCATAGACGGGATCCAGAAGGATTCCTTCAAGGCGCGCCAGCAGCCCAACCGCTTCGATCATGCCGGGATTCGGCATGCCATAGCCGGGTGCCGCATAGCCACGGGCGAGATCGAAGGCATCCGGGCGGATTTCCCGCTGCAACCCGATTTTCCGGGCGCAGTCTTGGGCGATCGACTGCACCGAAGCCATGAGCGTTTCCCACTCCCCGTCGACATCGATACCGATGACCGCCAGATCGGCCCCGGCCAGTTCCTTGCCAACGACCAGGCCGGCTTGCGTCCCGCCCGAAGCGCTGGCCACCACGATGCGATCGATCGAGAGGCCGGCATCCCTGGCCTGTTGCAACAGTTCGAAGATCAGAGCGGCGTAACCGAACGCACCGACATCGTTGGAACCGCCCGTCGGGATGCGATAGGGGACTTCGCCTTGCGCGCGCAGCTCCGACAGCAATGTCTCGGCTTTTCCGTCGCGCGTTTCACCGGCATCGCAGATATGGATGGCGGCGCCGAGCAGGCGGTCCAGCAGCAGATTGCCGCCGGCCGTATAAGCCGGCTTGTCGATCGGCACGTTGCGATTGAGGACGAGATGGCATTTCAATCCTGCTTTGGCCGCCGCCGCTGCCGTCTGCCGGACATGATTCGACTGCAATCCGCCCTCGGAAATGACCGCCGTCGCACCCTGTTTCAACGCATCGCCGATCAGAAATTCCAGCTTGCGCGTCTTATTGCCGCCGATCGCGAGGCCGGTGCAATCGTCTCGCTTGATATAGAGATGCGGGCCACCAAGAAAATCCCGCAATCGGTCGAGCGGTTCGAGCGGTGTCGGCAGATGCGCCAGCGGAAATCTTGGAAACGGATCGAGATGCATGACGTGCCCTCATGCTTGCCGGCTTGCAGCCAAGCCTCATCACAGAGGTATATTTGATCGCCGCATTCTTTTCAACGCAGCGAAAACCCCGCAGCCATTGCCGGCTGCGGGGTTTCAGGCAATCTTCAGACTAGCGCCGAACGCGGAAATTCTCGAATTGCCAGGGATCGCTGGTATCGAGATTGGTCTCGGGAAACAGCACATTGCGTTTCTTGAGCGGCGTCCAATCGGAACGCACACCGACCACCGGACCGAGATAGGGCCGGCAGATATCGAGAATATACTTGTAATCGACCTCTTCCGGCTCGACCACGCCGCGATTGGGATTCTCGATCAGCCACATGGCGCCGGCCAGGACCGGTGCCGCGATCTGGATCGAGGTCGCGTTGTAATCCGGGCCGAGCATGTCGCGGGCTTCGCCGATCGATAGTTGCGAGCCATACCAATAGGCACCGAAATCGCCCATCAGCAACACGCCAAGCTCGTCGATGCCTTCGACGATCTCTTCATTGAGAGGCCGGATCTTCGGCTGCAGCTCGAAGCCGCGGCCCTGGAACTCCCGTACCGACAGAACGGCGTCTTCGCAGGGGTGGTAGGCATAATGCACGGTCGGCCGATAGACCGGCTTGCCGTTCTCGAAGACGGTGTAGTAATCGGCGGTCGAGATCGATTCACCATGGGTGATCAGGTAACTGATCATCGGCCCGCCTTCCGGTGTCCAGGAACGGACCTCCGTGATGCAGCCCGGCTGACGCAGATAGATCGCCGCCTTGCAGCCGACCTTGTGCTCCCGACCGTTTTCCGGCAGCTGCTTTTCATGCGTGCCCCAGCCGAGCTCAGCCGGCTGGCAACCCTCGCCGACAAAGCCGTAAATCGACCAGGTATTGCAGAACTCGCCCGGACGTTTGGGATGATCGGTCACCTGCAGATCATGCTCGGCGACATGGATGACCTTGACGCCGAGATCATGCATCAGCTTTGCCCAGCCTTCGCGATCCTGCGGCTCGCCGATGGATTTGTCGGTGAAGCCGGCGATGTCGAGCAAAGCCTGTTTGATGAAATGCGTGACGAGGCCGGGATTGGCACCATGGGTCGGCAGCGCGCTGGGCCCGTTCTTCGGCCAGGACTTACGCGCTTCCAGCAAGGCATGACGCAGATAGTAATTGGTGCGCTGATCTTCTGGGATCGTCTGGTTGTCGTAGTAATTGGCCCAGGGCTCGATGCAGGTATCAAGATAGAGCACGCCGGATTTCTGGCACCATTGCATGATCTCGAAAGAAGAAACCTCGACCGACAGATTGAGGATGAGGTCGCCTTTGCCGACATGGCTCGCAAGCGTCGCTTCCAGATTGTCTGGCTTGATCGGCTGCAGAAGATAATTGACACCCTTTGCCGTGAAGCGCGCGATATCGGCGCTGTGATCATCGGCATCGATGACGGTGATGCGATTGAGCGGCATGTCGAAATGCTTTTCCAGCAGCGGCATGGTGCAGCGACCGACCGAGCCGTAGCCAATCATCAGGATACGCCCGGCAAAGGAGATTTTTTTTGCCATTCTTGACCTCTTAACAATAAATCCGGGTGGAAACGTAGCGGCGAGAACGCCGTGCGACGCGGCAACCGGCTTCAAGCCGGCATGGCCGCGCGAAACGACCGGCCGGCGCTCAGATGCGCAGCAACGGTGAACGCGGCGCCAATCGCAGGGCCATGGCGCGAAGGGCCACGGCGGATTGAGTCGCGCTACAGATAGCTTGAATCCAGAAACGGGCGTGGCGGTGCCGCCGGGAATGAACTTCCCGGTTCCCACGCGGTGGGTTCCAGTTCGGTCGGGATAGGTCCCGCAGTGTCATCGTCATCGACTGCCCCCTCTCGGGAAATCGACCCGCCCGCACCGCATCCCGCTCCATCCAATGGCGGGAAGATTGAAGATCGGCCGGCGTGCCGGTTACGCCAAAAAGGACGCCCCGTCGTTGCATAACCACTGGAATCCGGCGGCATTCAAAGCCGGTCGAACCGGCCAGCCGCCTGGGCCATAGGCACGTGCGTGTGCGTCAATAGCCGCGACTTAGGGGAAAACACGCCGACAAGCAAGCGAATTTTATCTATTTTTTATACACGCCCATGCATCACGGGATGCGGCGCGGAAACGGGCCGGCTTTTTAGCCCAGTTTGCAAATCGTGGTTAATGACTTCCCGTGGCCGGCTTGCCGTCATGCAGATTGTCGAACAAGGTGAATTCCTGCGCGATGGACCGCTCCACCAATTCGCGAAAGACGGCGGCGACCAGCGCCGGGTCGATGCCATGTCGCTCGGCCGAAGCACGCACCTTGGCCAGCACATCCTCGACCCGGTCGTCGTCGCGCACCAGATCCCGCCGTGCCTTGATGCGGGCCGCCTCGGCAATGAAATGCAGCCGGTCGGCCAGCAGGGCCACCAATTCGCGGTCGATGGCATCGATTTCGGCGCGCACCTCGGTCATATCGGCACAGATTTTACGGCGGCTGGTCGACATCCGATTATCCTTTCCGGTCAGGCTTGCCCCGGCGCTCAAGCCTGCTTGGCATCGATGATGCTGCGGCGGATGGCCCGGGTGCGGGTGAACCAATCCTGCAATTTCTCCCCTTCGCCCCAGCGGATCGCCCGTTGCAAGGCGGTCAGATCCTCAGTGAAGCGGCCCAGCATTTCCAGCACGGCCTCGCGATTATTGAGGAAAATGTCGCGCCACATGATGGGATCGGAGGCAGCGATGCGGGTGAAGTCGCGGAAGCCCGAAGCGGAGAATTTGATCACCTCGCGCTGCGTCTCCTCTTCCAGGCCGGTCGCGGTACCGACGATGGTATAGGCGATGAGATGCGGCAGATGCGACGTGATGGCCAGGACCTGGTCATGGTGGCCGGGTTCCATCAGCTCGACCTGGCTGCCCATCCCCTGCCAGAGCTGCTGTAGCCGCTCAACCGCCTTGGCATCGGTGCCGGGCGGCGGCGTCAGAATGCACCAGCGCCCCTGGAACAATTCGGCAAAGCCGGCACGCGGCCCGGAATATTCCGTGCCGGCGATCGGATGGCCGGGAATGAAATGCACCTTGTCCGGCACGCTTGGCCCGAGATCACGCACCGCTGCCTGCTTCACCGAACCGACATCGCTGAGGGTACTGCCGGGCTTCAGATATTTGGCGATCTCCGGCGCGAGATCGGCCACGGCACCGGAAGGCACGCAGACCACCGTCAGATCCGCATCGGTGACCGCCGCGGCCACCGTGTCATGCACCGAATCGCCGAGCCCCAATTCCACCGCAGCCGCACGGGCATCCGGATCGTTGTCATGGATGGCGATACTCGCCGCCAGTTTGCGCTGGCGCATGGCATGGGCCATCGAGGAACCGATGAGGCCGATGCCGATCAGGCAGACCTTGTCGTACAGAATGCTCATTGTGTTGCCGCCTGTTTGACGAAATCGCTGAGCGCCTCGGCACAAGCCCGCACTGCCGGCTCTTCGGCGATGGTAATGCGCAGGCAATCGGACAGGCCATAGGCGCCCACCTTGCGTGCCAGAATCCGGCGCGATTTCAGGAAGGCATCCGCCGCATCGGCATTGAGCTTGGGGTCGCTGGGGAACCCGACCAGCAGGAAATTGCAGACGCTGGGATGCGCCTTAAGGCCGATTTCGCGTACCCGATCGGCAAACCACGGCAGCCATTTATCGTTATAGGCTTTGGCGGCCGCGGTATGCGCCTTGTCCTGCCAGGCAGCGATGCCCGCGGCCTGGGCCGGCGTCGCCGTGTTGAAGGGCCCGCGGATCCGGTTCAGCACATCGGCAATCGCCGGCGGACAGAACACCCAGCCCAGCCGCACGGCGGCCAGCCCAAAGATCTTCGAGAAGGTGCGCGAGACGACGACATTATCGTATTTGCGCACCAGATCGTTGCCGTCCGTGTAATCCGGCTCGCCGACATATTCGGCATAAGCGGAATCGATCACCAGCAGCACGTTTTCCGGCAGGCCCTCACGCAGGCGCGCGAGTTCGGATGCCGGAATATAGCTGCCGGTGGGGTTGTTCGGATTGGCGATAAAGCAGATCTTGGTGCGCGGCGTTACGCGTGCCAGCAAAGCATCGACATCGGTCGTGAGGTCGTGTTCCGGCGCCGCGACGGGGGTCGCGCCGACCGATTGCGCCGAAATCGGATAAAGCAGGAAGCCATGCCGGGAATACAACACCTCATCGCCCTCGCCGGCATAGGCCCGGGTCAGCAATTGCAGCACGTCGTCGGAGCCGGTGCCGGTGACGATCTGCGCCGGATCGCAGCCGATTTCGGCGGCGAGCACCTGACGCAGCTTGTTGGTACCGCCATCCGGATAGCGATGGAGTGCCTCCGCGCCGGCGGCATAGGCCGCGATCGCCTTCGGGCTGGCGCCAAGCGCGCCTTCATTCGACGACATCTTGTGGATATGCCCGCTGCCCGGCAGCGAATGTTCGCCAGGTACATAAATGGCGATGTCGAGAATACCGGGACGAACGACCAAGGTCATAACGGCTGATCCTTATCTATCTTATCTGGACCGGCGTCAGTTCGACGCCAGATCCTGGCGGCCGAGGGGGACCGCATAACTGCCGATGACGGTCAGATGCGCGTTCTCCAACTGGCCGCGGCCAAGCGGTGCAAAGGCATTCTCACTGCCGTTTTCCTCCGGCTGGGCCAGCGGCCCGGGCGCAAAGAAGCCTTCGAGTTCGACCAGATGCAGGTCGGCGCCAAGAACGGGGCTGCGCCAGGCCGTAAAGCCGGTCGGGGTCAGGCCGGATTTGGTCAGCGCCGTCTTCAGCGCTGACCGGCTGATTTCACGACCGGGCTCCACCACCAGCAGGCTGCGGTCATGCCCAGTCGGCTCGGTGCGGGCATGACCCACGACCAGGGCTTCAACCGGATTGCCGCGCTGATTGCCGGCATCGGCAAAAGGCAGACGGCCCATGACATGGGGGGCGCCGCTGCTCTGGGCGGTCAGATGGCGCCACCAGGGATCGGTATCGTCCTCGCGCGGCAGCGGCAGCACACCGACCGTCGCCTGACCGTCCTGGACGGCGCCCAGTACCTGTCCCACCCGGTCGAAAGCGATGATGGCGACGCGGCTGCCATAATGGTCGCGGGCGACATCCCAGAAGCCGGGCTCGGTTTCGGGCACGTAAACCGCCACTGCGAAAGGCCCCTCGACCTGCAACAGGGCCGAGATCAGCTCGCGCCACAGGCGAACAATGACTGGCTTCGGCAACTTGCCGTTATGGCGGCCCACCAAGCGGCGCAGAATTTGGGCCTCGCGCGCCGGCCGGATGAATTTGGCGCCCTCGGCGGCACTGCGGCCGACCGGCTGCTTTTCCGCCTTTACCTTGCCGACCTGAACCGCCAATTCGGTCCGTCGTATCAGCAAGTCGTGCAATTGGTTGTCGACGGCGTCGATTTCCTGGCGCAGGGCCGCCAATTTTTCTTCGACACTGGCCATGAATGGTTGATCCGCCTAATCCGTTGTTGTCTGTCTGCGTCATGCCGAGCCCAGCCCGGCATCCGGCCTTCCCGCAGGCAACCGCCTGCGGGGTCCGACTGTCGCGGCTCAGTGATAGACGCAGGGCGACGGATTTGCAAAGGCCGAAAAATACCCTGCCGGATCCGCTCTTCCTGCAGATCTGTCAGGCGGCGGAAAGACAAAGAAATCATTGACATGGCCGGGTTGGACCGCTTCATTCACCCGGATCGAGCGAAGGACGCCGCCATTCCATGGCAACTCTCAGTACCCATACCGCCGCCCACGGGCTGGCGATGCCCGGTAAACGCCTGGATTTCGGCACCGACCAGCCGCTGCGCCTGGATAGCGGCATCAGTTTTGCGCCCTTTTCCCTGGCTTATCAAACCTATGGCACGCTGAACGCGGACCGGTCCAATGGCGTGCTGATTTGCCACGCCTTGACCGGCGACCATTTCGTGGCCGATCAGCACCCGATCACCGGCAAGCCGGGCTGGTGGACCACTTTGGTCGGCCCGGGCAAACCGATCGACACCAATCGCTTCTTCGTCATCTGTTCCAATGTGCTGGGCGGTTGCCTGGGCACCACCGGGCCCAGCGACATCAATCCGACCACCGGCAAGCCCTATGGCCTCAGCTTCCCGATCATCACCATCGGCGACATGGTGCGGGCGCAGGCACGCCTGATCGACCATCTCGGCATCAACCAGCTCTTTGCCGTGGTCGGCGGCTCGATGGGCGCCATGCAGGTGCTGCAATGGGCATCCGCCTATCCCGAACGGGTTTTCGCGGCGATCCCGATCGCCGGCGCCGCCCGCCATTCGGCGCAGAACATCGCCTTTCACGAAGTCGGGCGCCAGGCGATCATGGCCGATCCCGACTGGCGGGCCGGCGACTATCTGAGCCAGGGCGTCAATCCGGCCCGCGGCCTGTCGGTCGCCCGCATGGCGGCCCATATCACCTATCTCTCGGAAACCGCCTTGCACCGCAAATTCGGCCGCAACCTGCAAGATCGCCAGAGCATCACCTATGGCTTCGACGCCGACTTCCAGGTGGAAAGCTATCTGCGCCATCAGGGCTCGATCTTCGTCGACCGTTTCGATGCCAATTCCTATCTCTATATCACCCGGGCGATGGATTATTTCGACCTGGCCGTCCAGCATGGGGGCCAGTTGGCCAGCGCCTTTAAGGATACCAGGACGCGCTTCTGCCTGGTTTCCTTCACCAGCGACTGGCTGTTCCCGACGCCGGAGAGCCGCGCCGTCGTCAAGGCGCTGAACGCGGTTGCCGCCAATGTCAGCTTCGTCGAAATCGAGTCCGATAAGGGCCACGACGCCTTCCTGCTGGACGAGCCGGAATTCTTCGCCGTCATGCAGGGCTTCCTCGATGGCTGCGCCGAACATCGCGGACTGAAATAATGGCCCCGGAATAATGGCACTGGTGGAAACCGAACACAGCGCGGCCCAACGGATCCGTGTCGATCTGCAGCTGATCGCCGATATGGTGCGACCCGGCAGCCGGGTGCTCGATATCGGCTGCGGCGACGGCGCGCTGCTGGACTATCTGGTGCATTTCAAGCAGGTCGATGGGCGCGGCATGGAACTGAGCCAGGCCGGCGTCAATGCCTGCGTCACCCATGGCCTGCCGGTCATCCAGGGCGATGCCGATACCGATCTCAGCAATTATCCCGACGATGCCTTCGATTACGTCATCCTGTCACAGACGTTGCAGGCGACGCGCGATCCCCGGCAGGTGATGGAACAGCTGGTGCGCGTGGGGCGCTCCGTCATCGTGTCCTTCCCGAATTTCGGTCATTGGCGGGCACGCTGGCATCTGATGTGGCGCGGCCGCATGCCGGAAACCCGGGGCATGCCGTTGAAATGGTACAACACGCCCAATATCCATTTCTGCACGATCCGCGATTTCGTCGAATTGTGCCGGGACATGGGCTTGACCATCGAACGCGCCATGGCCATCGACGATCGCGGCCAGGCCAGCCGTGTCGCCGGCCTCTGGCTTGCCAATCTGTTCGGCGAACAGGGCATGTTCCTGCTGCGGCGGCGCTAGAGGCGAAGCCTCGATAGCGAGCGGCCGGAACGAAGGATCAATCTTCCGGCAAAGGCAGGCGGCGCGCCGTGGGCAAGGGCTGAGAAGGCAAAGGCAGGGTGATGCGTGCCCGGCGATGCACGGCCCTGGTCGGCACCGCACCATAAAGCTGCTTGGTCGCTTCGATCACGATGACCCCGGAAAAGGCTTGCAGCCAGCGCAGGCTGATGCGCTCCCAGCCGGGCGCCGTGCGCAGCCAGGTCCGCCAGCGGAATGGCCAGAAGAACAAGGCGCGATCAACCCGCAGCGGCGTGAAAGAATGCTGCCGCAGCAGCCGCGTCGCCTGGCCGGTGGTAAAAGGCTGGCCGAAGCCGAATGGCGTCTTATCGGAATGCGACCAGGGCCCGCGCCGGTTCGGTACGACGACCAACAGCCGCCCGCCGCCCGAGAGCACCCGCCAGACCTCGCGCAGCATGTCGCTTTGATGATCGCCGGATTCGAGCGCATGCACCATCAACACGCGATCGATGGAATAATCCTGAAAAGGGAGTTCGGTCTCATCCGTCAGCGTCACGATGCCCGGCCCTTCGGCCGGCCAAGGCAAGACACCTTGCGCCGCCGGCATGGCCGCCAGCACCCGCTCCGCCTCGCCCATGAATTGCCGCAGATAAGGTGTCGCATAACCGAGGCCCAGCAGCGACTGGCCGCGCAGATCCGGCCACATCGCACGAATCCGTGCCCGCAGCAACTGCCGCGCGACACGGCCGAGATCGGTGTGATAGAAATCCCGCAGATCGACGACGTCTTGCCACATAAAACCGGTATATCCGAACGGCCCTGCTGTCTCTTCGGTTGATTATGGCATATCCCCGACTATCCTGCGGGTGGAAATTAACGAGGTCCGCGATGCCGCCATCTGAGGCCAATACCGCATTGGAGATCGTACAGGTCCCTGTGCTCAGCGATAATTACGTCTATCTGGTCCATGACCGCCCGAGCGGGGCGACCGCCGTGGTCGATCCCTCCGTGGCCGAACCGGTTCTGGCCGAAGCCGGGAAACGCGGCTGGCGCATCACCCATATCCTCAATACCCATCACCATGCCGATCATGTCGGCGGCAATCTGGAGATCAAGCGGGCCACCGGCGCCAAGGTGATCGGGCCGGCCTATGACCGCGATCGCATCCCCGGCCTCGATCTCGCCGTGGACGAGGCCAGCGGCGCCGATTTCGCCGGCCATCATGCCCAGGTCTTTTTCGTGCCCGGCCATACGCGCGGCCATATCGCCTATTATTTCGCCGATTCGCAGGCGCTGTTCTGCGGCGACACGCTGTTCTCGATCGGCTGCGGGCGGTTGTTCGAGGGGACGCCGCAGCAAATGTGGTCGTCCCTGCTGAAGCTGCGCGGCCTGCCGGATGCGACGCGCGTCTATTGCGCCCATGAATATACCGAGAGCAATTGCCGCTTCGCCGTCAGCATCGATCCCGATAATCCGGCTCTCGCGCGTAAGGCTGCCGAAGTCCGCGCCGCGCGGCAGGAAGGCCGCTCCACCGTGCCCTCGACACTCGGCAGCGAGAAAAGCTGCAATCCCTTTTTGCGCGCCGATCAGGCATCGCTCATGCAGCGTTTTGCCAAGGCCGGCAGCGACTCTACCGCTGTATTCGGTGCAATCCGCGCCGCCAAAGATTCCTTCTGACACGACCGCTCTCACAGAGGACAAAAATGAAACTGCGTTTTTCCCCCACCAGCCCCTTCGCGCGCAAAATCCTGATCCTCGCCATCGAGACGGGACAGGATGCCAAGCTGGAACTGGTGAAGACGTCGACCGGCGATTCCACCAATGGACTCGTCCACGACAATCCCCTGGGCAAGATACCGGTGCTGGTCCTGGATAACGGCGAGACCCTCTATGATTCGCCGGTGATCTGCGAATATCTCGACAGCCGGCATCAGGGTGCCAAGCTGTTTCCCGCCGAAGGCCCGGCGCGATGGCAAGCCCTGCGCCTGCAAGCCCTGGGCGATGGCATCATGGATGCGGCCCTGTTGCGCGTCTATGAAAGGAAGCGGCCGGAAAATCATCGATCGCCGGATTGGGATGCCGCGCAGAAGCAGCGGGTCCATCAGGCGCTCGACGCCCTGGAATCGGCAGCAGACGGGCTGGGAACGCAACCGGGTATCGGCAACATCACCGTCGCCTGCGCGCTGGGCTATCTCGATTTCCGCTTTGGCAACGAGCCCTGGGCCGGCGGCCGGCCTCGCCTGACCGCCTGGCACAAGGCTTTCAGCGCCAAACCCTCTTTCGTCGCGACCATCCCTCGGGAATAATGATTCGTCACGCCTAGATCAGGACGGCGTCCGACGCGTCTGGACAGCGCAGCCGGCGCTTGGCATCGTGCCGTCCCCGTAATGCGTCACAGGTCTGGACATGCCCGATACCAGTTTCGCCGTCCGCTCGGAAATCGCCGATCTGAAAGACTCGCAGATCGTCGATGTCTGGAAGATGGGCTTTTCCGTCCCCGACGTCATCGGCCTGTGGGTCGGTGAAGGCGATCTGCCGACGCCGGCTTTCATCTGTGACGCCGCCGCCCAGGCGTTGCGGGACGGCAAGACCTTCTATACGCAGAAGCGCGGCATTCCCGAATTGCGCCATGCTTTGATTGATTATCATCGCGACCTCTATGGTGTCGAGATCGCCGATGAACGCGTCGCGGTGACCAGTGCGGGCATGAACGCGATGATGCTGATCATCCAGACATTGGTCGGTGCGGGCGACAACGCCGTCTGTGTAACCCCGGTCTGGCCCAATATCTTCGCCTGTATCGAGATCATGGGCGGCGAGGTCCGGCAGGTCCCCTTGCAGGGCGACAGCAATGGCTGGCATCTCGATCTCGACCGGCTATTCGCCGCGTGCGATGCGAAGACCAAGGCGATCTATCTCGCCTCGCCCGGCAATCCGACCGGCTGGGTGATACCGGACGAACAGCGTCGGGCCCTGCTCGATTTCGCCCGCGCACGGCGCATCGCCATCATCGCGGATGAGGTCTATAATCGGCTGATCTATGATCGTCCGGTGGCGCCCTCCTTTCTGGAAATTGCCGAGCCGAGCGATCCTCTCTTCATCGTCAACAGCTTCTCCAAGACCTGGGCGATGACCGGCTGGCGGGTCGGCTGGATGATCATGCCGACGGGCATGGCGCCGATCTTCGAACGGCTGACGGAGTTCAATACATCGGGCGGCCAGGCCTTCCTGCAATGGGGTTGCGTCGCCGCGATCCGCCGGGGCGAGGATTTCGTGAAATCCATGGTGGCGCGCTGCAGATCCGGCCGAGACCTGGTGCGGCAGCGTCTGGTGGCGATGAACCGCGTGTCGGTCATTCCCACGGAGGCATCGTTCTATCTGATGCTGCAGGTCGCCGATATGACCGACCCCGTGGCGTTCTGTAAACGGCTGGTCACCGAGGGCCGTGTCGGCCTTGCCCCCGGTACCGCCTTCGGGTTAGGTGGACAATCCTATCTGCGGCTTTGTTACGCCCAGAGCGAGGCCAAACTCTCGGAAGCCATGGACCGTTTGAGCGATTTCCTCAGCCGATACTGACCAACTTCGATTCCGACCCTTGGCGCGCGGCCGCACCTGCTGATAAGCTGTATACAGCACTGCAAGACGAGCAGAAACAATAGGCAGTGCAATGGCCGGTCAGGCGGCCCAACACGTGCAACGGGAGGATGTTATGAAAAACGGATTGCGGCACAACCGGCGCCGCTTCATCGCCAGGGGTATTGCCTTGGCCGCCGGCCTTTCTCTGGCGCAGCTTTTTGCCCTGGCGCCGATGTCGGCACAGGCCGCCGACAAGGTGCGGGTCGGCTTCTCGCCCGAACCTTATCCGCCTTTCTGGAACAAGGATGCAGCCGGCAACTGGTCGGGCTTCGAAGTCGATCTGATGGCGGCGATCTTCAAGCAGATGGGCAAAGACTATGAAATGGTGCCGATCGCCTGGGACGGCATCATCCCGGCCCTGGACGGCCAGAAGATCGACGTCATTTTCAATTCCATGGGCATCACGCCGGAACGCCAACAGGCCGTTGATTTTTCCGATAAATATTATGAAACGGCGATCGTCTTCGTCGGCGCGAAAGACCAGAAGACCGAGGTTTCCAAAGATGGGCTGAAAGGCAAGATCGTCGGCGTGCAAACCGCCACGGCACAGCAGAACTGGCTGCAGAACAAGTACGGCGATGTGGTGGAAATCAAGGTCTATGAGCAGCAGGATCAGGTCAATGCCGATCTGGTGGCCGGCCGCATCGATCTCGATTTCGCCGACAGCATCGCTCTCATTCAGGGCTTTCTGGCCAGCGAGCAAGGTAAAGGATTCGAGGTCAAGGGCGAGCCGATCGTCGACCCGGCCTCGGGCGCCAATATCGGCGCCGCTGTCCGCAAGGGCGATCCGCTGAAGGGCGAAATATCCGAGGCCATCAAGGCGATTCGGGCCAATGGCACTTACAAACAAATTAATGATAAATACTTCAATTTCGATATTTACGGGCAATAGGCGCCGTTCGAAAAGCCTGACTTGAGATATCGGCCGTTCTATCCGTTCCAGTAAAGCGGACGGATGTAACGGCCTTCCTCAGCGCGTCAGGTAGCCTTCGCCAGGCAATTGGCTTGGTGGGCATTCTTTCCACTGCTTTACAACTGTGCTAGTTGTCGACGTACCGGGCGATGCTGTTTCGGCGTCATCGGCAGCGGCTGCGCGATGATGTTGCCGCGGTCATTCAACTGTTCTGGGATAAGAACAACCAAATTCAAGTGGAGGCACTATGATTAACCGTTTCATGAAGGTCGGCCAGATTGCCATGATTGGCTTGGCTGGTCTGCTTTGGACGGCCGTCGACAGCAAGGTCGAAGCGGCGTCGGATGTCATCAAATTCGGTGTTGCTCAAGAGCCCTATCCGCCCTTTGCGAGCCAGGATTCCGCCGGCAAATGGGTCGGCTTCGAAGTCGATCTGATGGATGCGGTCTGCGAGGCGATGAAAGCCAAATGCGAATTGGTACCGATCGCCTGGGACGGCATCATCCCCGCCTTGAATGAAAAGAAGATCGATGTGATCTGGGCGTCGATGTCAATCACCGACGAGCGCAAGCAGGTCATCGACTTCACCGACAAATATTACAACAGCCCGGCCGTCATCATCGGCCCCAAGGATGACGGTGTGAAGATCGGCCTGGCGGACGATCCCGACGGCAAAGGCGGCAAGATCGCCAATCCGGCCGATGCCAAGGGCAAGATCATCGGCGTTCAAACCTCGACCATTCACGCGAATTACATTCAGAAGTATTTCGGCAAAGACGCCGAGATCAAAGTTTACGACACCCAGGATAACGCGAATGCGGATCTGGTCGCGGGCCGCGTCGATCTGGTGATGGCCGATTCCGTGGCGCTGGCCGATTTCCTGAAATCCGACCAGGGCAAGAACATGGAAGTCAAGGTCACCATTCCCGATAACCCGTTGCTGGGCGACGGTGTCGGCGGCGGTCTGCGCAAGGGTGACGATGCATTGAAAACGCAGCTGAACGAGGCGATCAAAGCCGTCCGTGCCAGCGGCAAGTATAATGCGATCGGGAAGAAGTATTTCGACTTCGATATCTATGGCAGCTGATTGCGGCGATCAATCCGCCGGTCCAGTTGACCTAGGATAGGTTTATCGAACGGCACCGCTGCCCGGATCGGACAGCCGGTGCCGTTCTTGTTTTATTTTATTTTACCATGACTTAGAATCTTCGGCTTCACTGCTTGACAGTCGCTCAACAAGGCGCAAAAACACGAAACGCCGGGTCGCAACCGGGGGGCAACAGGGACAGGGAAACAAGGACGATGGCAGACCAGTCCAATTGGTCGCTGCTGGCTTACGGCGATACCGGTTATGGCGATGAATTGCTGAGCGGTCTGGCACTCACCGTGCAGATCTCGATCTGCAGCTATATCGTGGGCTTCTGTTTCGGCTTACTGGGCGCCGGCGCAAAACTGCACGGCAATCGCTGGCTTCTGCGCATCGCCGATCTCTATACGACAATCATCCGCGCCGTGCCGGAACTGCTGCTTATTCTGCTGCTGTTTTACTCTGGCACATCGGCGATCAAATCCGTTCTGGTCAGCATCGGTCTGGCTGGCGAAGACGTGCAAGTCAGCGGCTTTGGCGCCGCCGTCGCAGCTCTCGGTTTCATCTACGGTGCGTATATGACGGAGATTTTACGTGGCGCCATTCTGGCCGTACCGAAGGGCCAGATGGAGGCGGCCCGCGCTTTCGGGATGAGGCCGCCTTTGCGCCTTCGCCGGATCCTGTTTCCCCTGATGCTGCGCTATGCGCTGCCCGGCATGGGCAATCAGTGGCTGAACATCACCAAGGACAGCGCTTATATCGTCGTCACCGGCAGCGTTGCGGAATTGCTGTCGGCCGGCACCAATGCCGCCGGCGGCACCAAGCGATATCTGTTTTTCTACAGCGTGACCGCCGGTCTGTTCCTGGTCCTGACCGTCGCCTCGATGCTGCTGCTGGCAGCGCTGGAGCACCGCGTCAATCGCGGCATGCGGCGATGAGGGAAAGACACCATGACTGATCCCTTTACCTTCATTTTTACCATCGTCCTGCCGAAATTGCTGGAGGCCGTGCCGGTCACTTTGGGCCTCACTGCCGTTTCCTGCGTCGTCGGCAATCTGATGGCGGTGCCGATCGCGCTGGCCCGCGTCTCGAAGAACCCGTTCCTCTGGATCCCCAGCTATATCTACATCCTGCTGATGCGCGGCACGCCGCTGCTGGTGCAGATCTACCTGATCTATTACGGCCTGGGTCAGGTCCTGCCCGGGACCTGGGTGCGGCACAGCTTCCTTTGGCCGTATCTGCGCGATGGCTTTTGGTATGCGATCTTCGCGCTCAGCCTGAACACCGCCGGTTATACAGGCGAGATTCTGCGCGGCGCCATCCAGGCCGTGCCGTATGGTGAAATCGAGGCCGGCAAGGCCTTCGGCATGTCATCCTGGCTGATCTTCCGCCGCATCACCTTGCCACGCGCCGTTCGCATCTGCCTGCCGACCATGAGCACGGAAACCATCCTGCTGCTGAAATCGACCTCGCTGGCGGCGACCATTACCGTCATGGATGTGCTGGGCACGGCGCGCTGGATTCAGAAACAGACCTTCCGCACTTACGAACCGCTGATCGCCGCAGGCATCATCTACGTCATCCTGGTCTTTCTGCTGACGCGGGTGCTGAACTGGCTGGAAAGGCGTCTCAACCGGGATCGGGACAAGCCAGCGCCTTCGCAATCCCTCACCACGCTGGGGAATGCCTAGCGGGATACCTAGACAGCTACCGCTCAAGAAAAAGGCCGCCGATTTGCATCGGCGGCCTTTCGTCATTTCCATGGCAATCGCACACTCGTTCAGTCGCCTTTATTGCCGTCACCCTTGTTGGTATTCGTCTTCGTCAAGCTCTCCAACTGGCGTTGCAGCGCCTGCATCTGCGATTTGAGATCGGACAATTCCTCCGCGGCGGGCTTTTCGCCCGCCGACTGGCGGGGCTGCTCCTGCGTTCCATTGGCCGATGGCATGGAGATCGGCATGGAGAAAGGTGTCCACATGCGCATCGCCTGTTCGAAGAAGGAGATATTCTGCTTCGACATCTCCTCGAACCGCTCAAGCGGCAACATGCCGCCGAAGCTGTTTTTCATGTAGTCGCGGAACTGTTCCTGATTATGTGCGAAGCTTTCCATGCTCTGCTCGAGATAGCGCGGCACAAGCAATTGCAGATTGTCACCGTAGAGGCTGATCAATTGCCGAAGGAAGTTGATGGGCAACATGTTCTGCCCCTTCGCCTCTTCCTCGACGATGATCTGGGTGAGCACGGAGCGGGTAATGTCTTCACCACTCTTGGCGTCCTCGACCGTGAAATCCAATCCCTCGCGCACCATTTGCGCCAGATAGTCCAGCGTCACATAGGAGCTGGTCGCCGTGTTGTAGAGACGCCGGTTGGCATATTTCTTGATCCGAACCGGGGCCGCTTCCTTGTTACTCGTGTCGGTACCGACAGCCATCGAATTCAATCCTTCCCCACACATTGTCATCGGTCACGCTCCCCCTTGAGACCGACTTATGGGTGAGCATAGCAGGTTTTTCCCCCGTTTTGGCAATGCGGTAGCTGCATTGCGAAGTTGCGCCGCCCATGCCTATGATAGGATCCATGACGGACCAGAAACCGCCGGCCGACCTTGCCGAATTGGCAAGAAAACTGCTGGATCTGTGGCAGGATCAGCTTGCGGCCTTGGCTGCCGACCCGAACGTTGCACAGCAATTGGCGCGGTTATCGGCGGCCATGACCCGCATGCCGGGCATGGAATCCGGTGGTATGCCTCCCTGGCCATCGGGACCATGGCAGGCCGGGCCTTGGCAGGCTGGATCAGGGCAGGCAGGCCAATGGCCGGGCAATGTATCGGCGGGAAATCCGTGGCAGCAGAATTCCACGCCGGGCGGCGCCCCTGCGTCGAGCGCGGCAGCAACATCAGGCGTAGCAGCCGGAGACCAAGGTGGGCGACACCGAACAGACCGACCGTCAGAACGGGACATCCCATCAACCGGCGCGGCGGCTGGGACCGCGGCCGCTGCCGCTGCATCTCAGCCTGACCTGCACGAGCTGGAGCAACTCCGCACTCGTCTTGCCGAGCTTGAAACTCGTCTGGCAGCACTTGAAGGAACAGGACGCGGCAAGTCGCGTGGCGCCGCCGGAAAGACCAAGCCCGGAAACGGCGGCACCAAAAGCAGCGCCGCAAAACAAGCCCAAACTGCCGATTCCGCCAGCCCTGGCCGACGCGTTGCGCAGTCTCGGCCCGCTGATCGACGCCGCCGATCCGGCGGCTCTGGCAAAGGCTCTGGATGAAGAGGGCCACCGCCGGCTCGACAGCTTTCTAACCGGCATCCTGGCCTATCGCCGGGACAAGACGGATCTCCCGCGCCGCACGCGACCGGTTCTATGGCGCGAAGGCACCACAGGCCTGCTGGATTACCGCCAACGTCAGACGGCTCAGACCTCGGCGGCATCGCCGCGTATTCTCGTTATCCCTTCGCTCGTCAACCGCTATCACATTCTCGATCTCGACCCTTCGATCAGCTTCCTTGATTATCTGGCGCGATCGGGCATGCAGCCTTTCGTGGTGGATTGGGACGCACCGGGCGAGATCGAGCGCGATTTCACCCTGACCGACTATGTCGCCCGGCTGGAACGGGCCTATGACGTGGTCCGCCAACAAGCCGGTGGCCCCATCATTGTGCTCGGCTATTGCATGGGCGGCTTGCTGGCCCTGGCTTTGGCACAGCTTTGCCAGGCAGGTAACCGCGACGGCCACCGGCAACGCGGCCGCGATCTCGCCGGGCTGGCCCTGCTGGCAACACCTTGGGATTTTCACGCCGACCAAGCTGGCCATGCCCAAATGGTCGCCGAAATCGGGCGGCATCTCGATCCTGTGCTGCAGATCCTCGGCGAATTGCCGGTGGACCTGCTGCAATATTTCTTCGCCCTGCTCGATCCCTTTCTGACGCCGCGCAAGTTCCAGAATTTCGCCACCCTCGATCGGACCCATGATGCCGAACAAATCGCGGCGCAGCGCTTTGTCGTTCTGGAGGACTGGGTCAATGACGGTGTCCCTCTGGCAGCGCGGGTCGCCCGTGAATGCCTGGTCGACTGGTATGGCGGTAATGTTACCAAGCGTCATGCCTGGCGTGTCGGCGGTAACATCATCGATCCGGCAAAACTGCATCTGCCGAGCCTTGTGATGGTGCCGAGCAATGACCGCATCGTGCCGCCGGAAAGCGCCATGGCGCTGGGCCGTGCCCTTGCCGGGAGCACCATCGAAAGGCCGGCCGCCGGCCATATCGGCATGATGGTGGGGACCCGGGCGCCGCGCGACATTTGGCCACGCGTCACCGCCTGGATCGAGACTGTCGCCGCCCGCCGCAAAAACGTCGCAACGCCTGCAGGATGAGATAGGGCACCTCGGAAACAGCGCCAAGTTACACCTTGCGCTGGCGGCGCGGAGTCCCTACCGTTCCCGCTGTATTACACATTTGATATGTTAGAAATCTAAGGAGTCATTTCATGACCGACGTCGTCATCACGGCCGCGGCCCGCACCCCAGTCGGTTCCTTCAACGGGGCGCTGTCCAGCCTGCCCGCGCATGAACTCGGCAAGGTTGCCATTGTCGAAGCGCTGAAGCGCTCCAAGGTCGAAGCCGGCGACGTATCCGAAGTCATTCTGGGCCAGATTCTGACGGCCGGCGCCGGCCAGAACCCGGCACGCCAGGCAGCAATGCTTGCCGGCATCCCGGCCGAAAAAACCGCCTATCAAATCAATCAGCTTTGCGGGTCGGGCCTGCGCGCAGTGGCGCTTGGCTATCAGGCCATCCGCAACGGCGATTCCGAGATCGTCGTGGCCGGCGGCCAGGAAAGCATGAGCCAGGCGCCACATTGCATGCATCTGCGCAACGGCGTGAAAATGGGTCCGGCTGAAATGGTCGATACCATGATCACCGATGCCCTGATGGATGCCTTCAATCACTATCACATGGGCGTGACAGCCGAGAATGTCGCGCAACGCTGGCAGATCACCCGCGAGCAGCAGGATCAGTTCGCCTTGGCCTCGCAGAACAAGGCGGAAGCGGCGCAGAAGGCCGGCAAATTCAAAGACGAGATCGTCCCGGTATCAATCAAGACCCGCAAGGGCGATGTCGTCGTCGATGCCGATGAATACCCCAAGCACGGTACCACGCTGGATGTGCTGCAGAAGCTGCGCCCGGCCTTCCTCAAAGAGAACGGCACCGTCACTGCCGGTAATGCCTCTGGCATCAATGACGGCGCCGCGGCTTTGGTGCTGATGTCCGACGCACTGGCGGCGAAACGAGGCCTGACACCTTTGGCCCGCATCGTTTCCTGGGCGACGGCGGGCGTCGATCCGGCCGTCATGGGATCGGGCCCGATTCCGGCCAGCCGCGCCGCTCTGGCCAAAGCCGGCTGGAAGCCGGAAGAGCTGGATCTGATCGAAGCCAACGAGGCCTTTGCCGCCCAAGCCTGCGCGGTCAACAAGGAACTGGGCTGGGATCTCGCCAAGGTGAATGTCAATGGCGGCGCCATCGCCATCGGCCATCCGGTGGGCGCATCGGGCGCCCGTGTCCTGACGACCTTGCTGCATGAAATGCAGAAGCGCGATGCCAAGAAGGGTCTGGCGACGCTTTGCATCGGCGGCGGCATGGGCATCGCCCTTTGTGTCGAACGTTGACTTGGATGTCGAACGCTGACCGGGCGTCGAGCGCCGATCCAGGCTTTAGGTGAAGCGTGGCATAGAACAAACCGAAGGATTTCCACACGTGTCATTGACGATATGCCGTGGTCGGCGCAAGCGGGCCGGATATCGCAGGGGAGGACTAGATGAGCAGAGTAGCAGTGGTGACCGGCGGCACACGCGGTATCGGGGCGGCGATTTCCACTGCGCTGAAAGCCGCCGGCTATAAGGTCGCAGCGAATTATTGCGGCAATGACGCCACCGCCCAGGCCTTCCAGCAGGAGACCGGCATCACGCCCTATAAATTCGATGTCGCCGATTTCCGCCAATGCCAGGAAGCCCTCGCCCGCATCACCCAGGAACTAGGTCCCGTCGACATCGTGGTCAACAATGCCGGCATCACCCGCGACGCCACCATGCATCGGATGACGCCGGAACAGTGGGAAGAAGTGGTGCATACCAATCTCAGTTCCTGCTTCAACATGTGCCGTGCCGTCATCGACGGCATGCGTGAGCGCGGCTTCGGCCGGATCGTCAATATCGGTTCGATCAACGGTCAGGCGGGGCAATATGGCCAGGTCAACTATGCCGCCGCCAAATCCGGCATCCATGGCTTCACCAAGGCGCTTGCCCAGGAAGGGGCGGCGAAGAACATCACGGTCAATGCCATCGCCCCCGGCTATATCGATACCGATATGGTGCGCGCCGTACCACCGGCGGTGCTGGAGAAGATCGTCGCTAAAATTCCCGTCGGCCGCCTCGGCAAAGCGGAAGAAATCGCCCGCGGGGTGTTGTTCCTGGTGGCCGACGATGCTGGTTTCGTGACAGGGTCAACGCTGTCGATCAATGGCGGCCAGCATATGTATTGAGGCCGAGCCGCCAGCGGCCCAGCCATTCGCCGGCAAATTTTTGATCTGGTCAAACGCTGGAGATCATTCGGACGCCCGGGCGTAACGAGGTTGTTCGCTTTGTTGACTGGCGATGGCTGACGTCTCTTCGGATGATGCCTGACGAGACACTTCCCAATCGGTTATGTAATCCCGGGTCGCCGGAAAGGAATGACCCGGCTTCGTTAGCTGAAGCTGAAACACCACAAATCGATCGACCCGGAATGCAAGTTCCGTGGAGGTCAGATAAAACTCCCACATCCGGCAAAAGCGCTCGTCATAAATCGCCCGGATGCGGTCGCGGTTGGCGGTAAAGCGCCGACGCCAATGCCGGAGCGTTTCAGCGTAATGCAGGCGAAGAACCTCTATGTCGGTCACCACCAATCCGGAACGCTCGACTGGTCCCAGAATTTCCGACAGCGCCGGCGCATAGGCGCCCGGGAAAATATATTTGCGGAGCCAAGGATTCATAGTGCCGGGGCCTTCGCTGCGGCCGACCGTATGGATCACCGCCACACCGTCGGCGGTCAGCAATTCGGCGATCTTATCGAAGTATTCCTGATAGTGTAGCACGCCAACATGTTCGAACATGCCAACCGAGACGATACGATCGTAGCGGCTCTTCTCCTCCCGATAGTCCTGCAGCCGAAACCTCACCTGATCCGAGATGCCGGCTTTGGCCGCGCGCTCTTGGGCAAGCTTCACCTGCTCCGTCGACAGTGTCAGGCCTGTGACGTCGACCCCCGTTTCATCGGCGAGATAAAGGGCAAGTCCACCCCAGCCTGAACCGATATCGAGTGCTTTTAGGCCGGGCTGCAACAGCAATTTTGCCGCCAAATGGCGTTTCTTATTGGCTTGGGCGGTTTCGAGCGTATCGTCGGGATTCTCGAAATAGGCACATGAATATTGCCGGTCGGCATCGAGGAAGAGATCATAAAGCGTGCTGGAGAGGTCGTAATGATGGGCAACGTTTTTGCGCGCCCTGCTCCGGGGGTTAAATTGATGAATCCAGCGCAGCATGTAGTCGAGGCGACGGCTGAAGGTATCCGCTCCACCGCGTGGCGCAGCAGCGATATTTTCCATCATAAGGTGGAGGAAATCGTAAAGCGTGCCCTCTTCAATGGTGAGGGTGCCATTCATATAGGCCTCACCCACGGCGACATGGGCATTGAAAAGCAACCGGCGATGAAGCGCCTTGTCATGCAGCTTGACGGTGACGGCGCCGCCGGGTTGACGACCCTCAAACCGGTGCGTCCGGCCGGCTGCATCGATCAACGTAAATGTGCCGATCTGGATCATGCGCCTGAGTGGAATGGATAAAAGCATGCGAACAGCCTGCAATAGTTGGCGATGTCGGGTGATGCGAGCGGGCGTCTGCAGCACGACGGAAGCGAACGGATAAATTCATCCGCCGCCGTATACAGCAGAGCTCGGTATGAGCGTCCAAGGTTGGAAAGAATGACCGCTGGAGGAGCGTCGCGAAAGATAGTCAATGGCTACAATGGAAACGAAACCGTAGGATTTCTGAAAACAAAAGCCACAAATTCCCGGGAAATCCAACGGCCACGGCCTATTTGGTTTGCTACGTCCTCAGTCCTGATTTTCGAGGATTTAAACCGGCGCCTTTTTCCAATCCCCGCCCTGGTTCCACCAGCGGTGGGAATTGTCTTTGTTGGCGGGACCATGCGTACGGCTGGCCAATATGTCCTGCACCGTGATGACCGGTTCCTCATAGCTGTGAACCGCGAAAATCGCCTCCGCCACCTGCATCAGCAACGCCTCGTCCCGCGCGATCTGAAAACTCACCTCGACGACATCCGGGCGCAACCGTATGTCGGTTTCCGCGCCAGCCGCCGCACCCTGCAGGGGTCGGTAGCGTTCCGTGCCGGCCGCCGTCTGATAGGCGCAGCAATCGTAATTGCCGATCGCCAGGGAAGCGACCTTGCCCACTTCCGCCATGACGCGTTCGACATCTTCCGGTGGCGCCTGAAAGGTGACACGCCAAAGCGGTTCGAAACGCAAAGAGGGCGTCAGGAATTCCTGGTCAAGAAGCTGTGGCATGACGTCTCCGGAATGAGGATATCTCAGTTATCGCCGGCACTCTAAAGAACGGCTCCTGACAACGCAGAGTCAGCAGCCCTGACGTTCCTCGCGCGCGCTAACCGCGCGGCGGATCGATCTGCGCCAGCCAGTCGCGCAGCATCCTCCCATCATCCGCCGGGAACGTTTCGTCCAGGAGCCGTGATTGGCGAATGCGGTCGACACGGAAGTTGCGATGATCCTGCCGCATCTCGCACCAGCCGCAGACCAAGGTCACCTCGATGAAGTAAGCGATGGCGATCGGCCAGATCACCCGCCGGGTCTGCACCCCCTCGCCGTTCACATAGTCGATGGCGAGCTTGCGGCGATCGCGGATCGCATGGCGGATATCGGCGAGGTCGACCGTCACCGGCGCATCGGCGCCGTAAGGCGAGACATAAACCGGCGGTACATCGAGAAAATCACGCAAATGCGCCGGCAGCGCCACGGTCACTTTCGAGAGCACGCTGCTGGCGGCCGCCTGCAGACCGGGATCGCCGGTGCGGCGGATGAGCCTGGCGCCGATCACGATCGCCTCGATTTCATCCGGCGTGAACATCAACGGCGGCAGATCGAATCCCCGCCGCAACACATAGCCAAGGCCGGCAGCACCCTCAACCGGCACCCGGCGCGCCTGCAGGGTGGCGATGTCGCGATAGATGGTCCGCACCGTGACTTCGAGCTGGCGCGCCAGGTCAGCCGCCGTCATCGGCTGCTTGGCGGCCCGCAAGGCCTGGATAATGTCGAATAAGCGGTCTGCTCGGCGCATGTGATCATCCTACCGACAGCCTACTGACACCACGATGTCAGCAGGCTGTCTCTATCTTGCGGGGAAACCGGTGAGACGCAAGGCAGGACCATGGCATTGAAGGATGACAAGCAGATCGGCCAGCACCGGCTCGGCATCGCCCTGGTGGCCGGTTCCGCCATCGCCTACAGCACCGCCGGCTTCTTCACACGCCTGATCCAAGTCGATGTCTGGACGCTGCTGTTCTGGCGCGGCATCTTTGCCGGCCTCTTCATCGCCGGCATCCTGGTCTGGCAGTACCGCCGCGACAGCCTGCGCGCCTTGACCGGCATGGGCTGGGGCGGCCTGCTGATCGCCGGTCTCTCGACTTTGGGCATGGTGCTCTTCATCAACGCCCTGCGGCAGACCTCGGTCGCCGACGTGGCGCTGATCTTTGCCGCGGCACCCTTCGTCACTGCGCTCTTTGCCCGGCTGGCCATTGGCGAAAAGGCCAGCATTCCCACCCTAATCGCCAGTGGCATCGCCTTTCTGGGGGTTGCCGTCATGGTCGGCAGCGCCACGACGGCGGGTCATCTCGGCGGGGATCTGCTGGCGCTGGGCATGACCTGCGCCATCGCGGCGATGATGGTCGCGGTGCGGCAGTTCCGCCAGACCCGCATGACGCCAGCGGTTTGCCTCTCCTCCTTCCTCACCAGCCTGGTCGCCCTGCCGCTGGCAATGCCGGGTCAGGTCGAACGCATCGATCTGCTCTATCTCGCCTTGTTCGGTATTTCACAGCTGGGCCTGGGACTGCTGCTGCTGACCGCCGGCACAAGGCTGATCTCGGCGACGGAATCGGCGCTGATCGGTGTACTCGACACGCCCCTGGCACCGGTCTGGGTCTGGCTTGCCTTCGGTGAAGTGCCGCCGCAGCCGACATTATTGGGCGGCGGCATCATCCTGTGCGCCGTCATCGGCCATATCCTGGCCGACAGCTATAACGGCCGCAGCTCCCCTGCCGGCATCAGTTGAGCTCTTTTCAGCCGATCTGGCATCGCGCAAGATGCCACGCCCAGATTGGATGAAAGGTTTGACGATATGGCATTGGTGAAATTGATCGAAGAACAGGACGCCTCGCCGGAGGTGAAAGCGGTCTATGAGGATATCAAGAAGACGCGGCAGGTCGATTGGATCAACAATTTCTGGAAGGTTCTCGCCAACGATCCCAAGACGCTGAAGCGGACCTGGGAGAGCCTCAAGGAAATCATGGGACCGGGAGCCCTGGATCCGCTGACCAAGGAGATGATCTATCTCGCCGTCTCGGTCACCAATGGCTGCGAATATTGCACGGTCTCGCATACGGCTGCGGCGCGCAAGGCGGGCATGACGGCAGCGATGCGCCATGAATTGATGGCGGTTATCGGCATGGCCAACGAGACCAATCGCCTGGTCAACGGCTATCGCGTCGATGTCGATCCGAAACTGCTGGAGGCGGCCTCAACGCTCTAACGCTCCGGCCGGCTTGCATTGAAGATTCGTTAACCCTTTCGCCGCAAGTTGGATACAGGGTCCCGCTTGCGGGGAAAGGGAAATGACATGGCGAAACAAGCGGCCGACACAGCTTCCGAGGCCGAAAACATGGAGGACGTGCCGGACCAGCCCAGCGAGTTGGCCGAGTCCACCCATGCGGAACTGCTGATGATGTATGCCGAATGCGCCCAGAGCATCCGCTTTGCCAAAGCGCAGCAATGGCATTCGATGGGCGGCGTCTTGATGATCTTCGTGGCGCTCGGCGTCTTTAGCAGTTATCTGCAGGATTCGGCGCTGGCCCTGAGATCGGCGTTGGGCCTCAGCATTCTCTCCAGCATCGGCGGCATCTATTCGCTGGTGATCTACCAGTTCTGGCAGGGAACGGAACGCCAGAAGCTGGCCTATATCAGCGCCCGGTTCTCCAGCACCCTAAGACAGGTGCGTGCCCTGACCAGCGCGCGCGAGGCCGATTTCCAGCGTTACGTCCTGCTGTTCTTCATGGTGTTCTGCATCCTGGCCGGCAATGCGTTGCTGGCGCTCTATGTGATGCCGAAGCTGCACGGTCTCACCTCCTGAGGCGTGTCTGCCGAATCAGGAAGCCGAATCGGCCGCTAGGCGGGCAGCAATCTCCGGCATCAGCGTCTGGCTGACATTGGCGAAGGCCACCCGCAGATAATCCTCCTGGCCGGGGCCGAACATGGAACCCGGCAAGGCCAGCAGGTTCTGCCGATCGACCAGGCGGCGCGCCACCGCAGCGGCAGGCTGGCCGCGATGGGGATGCCGGACATAAGCGAAATAGGCGCCGGCGGTGATCAGTTCATAGCCGAGATCGTTGCGATTGAAGGCGCTCTTCAAGGCGGCCAGCCGATCACGCATCAGCAAGGTATTGCCGTGGCGCCAGACACCCTCCGTCTGCAATCCGCGGATCGCCGCCAGCTGGCCAATACGCGGCGCGCAGATGGCCACCGTATCCATCGCCTTTGCCACTTCCTCGATCAAGGCCGGCGCACCGACCAGCGCGCCGACGCGATAACCGGTCAGACAGAACACTTTGGAAAAACTGTAGAGGTGAATGAGCGTGCCTTCCCAGTCAGGATCGCCGAAGAGATCGTGCGGCGCATGGTCATGGGGCATGAAATCACGGTAGGTCTCGTCGAGAATGAGAGCGATACCACGCGATTTCGCCAATTCATAGAATTGCCGCAGGACTGCGGGAGGATAGACGGTGCCGGTCGGATTGTTGGGCGAAATCAGCAATAACGCCTTGGTACCCGGGCCGATCGCCGCCGCTACCTCATCGAGGTCCGGGATACCGCCATGATCGGGGCGGAAGGCGACATGGCGGGCGCGAATGCCCTGCATGTCGAGCCACATCTGATAATTGAAGTAATAGGGCAACGGCATGACGATTTCGTCACCGGCCTTGGCCAAAGCCAACGTGCCGAGGCAGAAGGCCTGATTGCAGCCGGCGGTGATCAGCACATTGGCGGAGCCGATGACGCCGCCATAAACACGCGCGATATCGATCGCCAGCGCCGCACGCAGATCGGACAGTCCTTCGATATCGGTATAGCGGGAACTGGCGGGCTCGCCGATGATCCGGGCCAGATGATCGGTCAGGGCCTGAGGCGGCGGATAGCCGGGAACCGCCTGGCAAACATCGATCAGCGGCTTTTCCGGGGGAAAGCGACGACCATCGATCCAGCCATGGGCTTCGGCGATCGGCGGCGCCGCGATCTGCGCCAGCAGCGAATTGACGGTATAGCGCGGCAGGCTGGTCACGACTGCAATTCCGGCCGATTCTTGTAAAGCGCCAGCGCCTCGGGATTGGCCAGAGCTTCCTGGTTCTTGATCGGCCGGCCATGCACGACATCGCGCACCGCCAATTCGACGATCTTGCCGGACTTCGTGCGGGGGATATCGGTCACCTGCACGATCTTGGCCGGCACATGGCGCGGCGTGGTGTTGCTGCGGATCTGGTTTTTGATCTTGGTTTCGAGATGATCGTCCAGCGTCACGCCGTCACGCAACCGTACGAAGAGGACGACGCGCACATCGTGATCCCAATCCTGGCCGATGACGATGCTCTCCACCACTTCATCGAGCTTCTCGACCTGACGATAGATCTCGGCGGTACCGATACGGACACCGCCCGGATTGAGCACGGCATCGGAGCGGCCGAAGACGATGATACCGCCATGCTCGGTCAGCTCGACATAATCACCATGATGCCAGATATTCGGATAGCGCTCGAAATAAGCGGCCTTATAGCGCTTGTTATCGGGATCGTTCCAGAAGGCGACCGGCATCGCCGGGAAGGGTCGCGTGCAGACCAGTTCGCCTTTTTCGCCGACCACCGGTTTGCCTTCGTCATTCCATACTTCGACAGCGAGGCCGAGGCCGCGCATCTGGATCTCGCCGCGCCAGACCGGACCGGTGGGATTGCCGAGCATGAAGCAGGAGACGATATCGGTGCCGCCGGAGATTGAGGCGAGACAGAGATCCTTCTTCACTTTCTGATAGACGTAATCGAAGCTTTCGGGCGCCAAAGGCGAACCGGTCGAGGTCATCAAGCGCACGGAAGAAAGATTATGGGTTCGGATGGGTTCGATACCGGCCTTGGCGCAGGCATCGATATATTTCGCCGAGGTACCGAATAAGGTGAACTTCTCGGCCTGGGCATAGTCGAACAGGATGTTACCGTCGGGGGCGAAAGGCGAGCCGTCAAACAGCATGAGGGCGGCGCCCGAGGCCAAGGCCGAGATCAGCCAGTTCCACATCATCCAGCCGCAGGTGGTAAAGTAGAAGACCCGGTCGCCGACTTTCACATCGCTATGCAGCTTGTGCTCCTTGAGGTGCTGCAGCAAGGTGCCGCCGGCGCCGTGAACGATGCATTTCGGGACACCGGTGGTGCCCGAGGAATACATGATGTAGAGTGGATGATTGAACGGCATCCGGGCGAAATTGAAAGGCCCGGTCGCGCCCGGCGCCGGCTGGCGTTCCAGCGCATCGCGCAGCAGCAGCGCCTTCGGCAGCGCCGAAATATCCGGCGTCTCGGCCAGATACGAGACGACAATCACCTGTTCGACACTGGGCAGCCCCTTCAGGAACTCCGCCACCCGGCCCAGGCTGTCATGGGATTTGCCGTTATACCAATAGCCATCCGCCGTCAGCAGCACCCGCGGTGCGATCTGGCCGAAGCGGTCGAGGACACCCTGGACGCCGAAATCGGGCGAACAGGAGGACCAGATGCAGCCGATCGCCGCGGCCGCCAGGGCGCCGATCACGGTTTCGGGCATGTTGGGCATGAAGCCGGCCACGCGGTCGCCCGGCTGCAGTCCCAAGCTCCGCAGATGGCCGGCAAGACGCAGCACCTTGTCCCACAAGTCGCCATGGCTGAGACGGCGCTTCACCTTGTCCTCGCCCCAGAAGACGATGGCGTCCTTGTCTCGATTCTCCGCGATATGGGAAAAGCGCAGCAGGTTTTCGGCGAAATTCAATCTGGCTTCGGGAAAGAACTTGGCGCCCGGCATCTTGTCGCCATCCACCAGGATAGGCTGACCGGGACCATCGCCGATCACATCGCTGAAGCGCCAGACCGACTGCCAAAACTTCTCGATCTCGGCTACCGACCACTGCCACAAGGCCGTTGTGTCTTGCAGGTTAACCATCCAGTCGCGGGCCACTTGCGTACGGAAAGCCGTCAGATTTGCGTCAGCGATCTGATCGGCCGTTGGTTGCCACAGCATGTCGGTCATCGGTGCCACTTCGTCCCTGCTACAGGTCATCATCGCCGCCCACATCTTCCGACCGCGCCGGCTTGCCGGCCGCTGTCAACGGGCCGAAACTACGGCACGACACGATGCGCCGTAAACACATCGGAAAAAAGGAAGCGAGCGCTAATCTGCGGCGGCGACGTGTCTTTGACAAGCCGAAACCGGCATTCGCGCATCGGCCGTCATGCTAGCGGGCATGCCGACCGCGGCTGGCCTATCGGCGACGAGACCGTCTTGGTCAGCGACCGGAGTGGGCAATTTGATGGATCGTCATCTGACGATGATGCCCGCAGAGCATCACGTTTCAGCGAGGCGATCGAGCTTTTCGCGCGCACGCTCTTTATGTTCGGGCTTGATATGCTTGGCAACGCTGCGGACGGCCGCATAGAGCACAGCGGCGTCGTCGGTGAACCCGAACCAGGCCATGAAATCGGGGACGATATCGACCGGCATTACAAAATAGGCCAGAGCGCCGAACAGCACAGCCTTTACCTGCAGCGGCGTGGCCGGATCGATGGCGCAGTAATAGGCCGCCACGGCCTCGTCAAGAAAAGGCAATTTGGCGGCAAAGCGGCGCACCTTGCGCCAGAAGCCGTGCTCGACGGTCTTTTGGTCGCGCTTCAGTTTCTCAGGGTCGTAGACGGTGACGTCCCGCCCGCCCTGGGCTTCACCCGGATAGTCCGATGCCATCCTGAAAACCTTCCTTCAACGGCGCTACTTTGTCAGCTTCTTGAAATCCATATGGTCACTCCTGGCTTTGTTGCAAGCCGGGTACCCCTCCACAGAAGGCCAAATGGCAACGATTTATTAACCAGACTGACGGCGTTATGGAGGCTGAACTCTATCTGCCTGTATCGGTCGCCGCCGGCTGCAGATCAGCTGTGGGCCACCGGAGATATTCTGGAACGTCGTCATGCCTAACGCCTATCAGCAACGCATTATCCAAGCTGGCATCTTTGGCTGCCTTGCGCTAGCCGCCATCAACCCGGGCCTTGCCGCCGCGCAAGCCACCAATGCGCCGGCAGCGTCTTCACCCGGCCTGACTGCCTCGGCGAACCCGGCAGCGGTCCCGGGCCAGGATCCCAGCGCCGTCGCCAATGCGGCCCGTTCACTCGATGTCATCGTCGATGGCGAGCGCCATAGCTGGCAACCGCTGGAAGGCGGCACGCAACAGGCCTGGGAGGCCTATCGCAAGGGCGCCTATCAACAGGCCGTACCGGTATTCTCACGGCTGGCCAAGCTTGGCCATCCCGTGGCGGAATGGCTGATGGGGAATGTGTATTTCGCCGGCCAGGGCGTGCCGCAGGACTATCGCCGTGCGCTGATCTGGTTCGAGAAATCGGCAGCCCAGGGCTTCATGCCGGCCTATGCCCCAACCGCAAACCTATATCAGCAGGGCCAAGGGACGGCGGTCGATCTCGGCAAGGCCTATATGTGGTACAATCTCGCCATCGCAACCTTGCCTTACAGCGTCGAACGATATGACCTGATGAAACAGCGCGACGCCGTGGCCGCGTTCATGACGCCGGGACAGATCGAAGCGGCGCAAAAACGGTCACTCAGTTTTCAGCCCAAGAAAGTCGTCCCGCCCGATCTGGAAACCGCCCGCGCCATGCTGGGCGAATAGGGAACAACCGGCCCCGCCCGCATTCATCAGTCCGGCAGGCCGTTTCACGCACCGGCTTTCTCGTTCCCCGAAAGCTAGGCTGGTGGGTAGCCAAAAGAGGTCGCAAGATAATCGCGGCAAATCCTGATTGCCATCTTGGACTGCATCCTGCTGCCGGGCAGGGCAAAGGCAGACCACAGGCCTTCGATCATGGCACCAAGGCCAAGGCCGATCTGTCTCGCCTGGGTCGGGGTCAGGCCGCGCTGCCGTGCAAGTGCCCGGCATTGGCGCAGAATTTCATCCACACAACGCTGTTCGATCCGGTCGATCGCCAGGAAGCTGGGATCACCATGGCAAGCCTCGCCCCAAAAGGCGAACCAGGCAGCTGCCTTTGATTGGCTGAGCACTTGCGGATCGAAGGAGGCGATGACCATTGCGTCCAGGATTGCGGCTGGATCGCTAAGGCCATCCGTGCGCTTGCGCCACACCGATTCATATTCCTCGGCGAGATCCTGGAAGGCGGCGCTGAACAATTCTTCCTTGCCGGCGAAATAAAAACTGGCGAGACCGACTGAAAGGTCGCTTTCCTGCGCCACATCCTGAATCGTTGCCCGTGCCACGCCTTTACGGCCGACGACGCGAATCGCCGCGTCGATCAGATGCCGCCGCTTGCGTTGCCCCTTGGCCTGCTGCTTGGCTTGCTGCTTTGCCTGCTGTGTCGACATGTGTCTGCTTCCCTCTCGCGCCAAGGTCGATGACTTGGCGCATCGTGTCAATCTGCAGGATAGATCCTTGTAATTTGAACGTACATTCAGAAAACATGGACTCGACAATTTCTTTCATGCCAGGATATCCGGAACCATAAAAAGCGACAGATCGGGAGGGGGTCCGCATGCATGAGTTCGTCGGAACGTCAGAAGACGCAGCCGCCGCGGCTGCGATGTCGGCGGAACGCGATCCCCGCTTCGACCTGCTATTGACGCCGCTCGCGATCGGGCCCGTCACGGCACGCAACCGTTTCTATCAGGTGCCCCATTGCTCCGGCATGGGATGGGCAAAGCCGCGCAGCCTGGCCGCCATGCGGGAGATGAAGGCTGCCGGCGGCTGGGCCGTGGTCTGTACCGAATATTGTTCGATCCATCCCAGTTCGGATGATTCGCCTTATCCCTACGCCACTTTATGGGATGACGGCGACATCGCCAATCTGGCGGTCATGGCCGATGGCGTGCATCAGCATGGCGCGCTGGCCGGTTGCGAATTATGGTATGGGGGACCGAGTTCGCCGAACCTGCTGACCCGCGAACCCGGCCTGGCCCTGACCGGCGGGATCGTCGATGTGGTCGAGCCGATGCAGACCAAGCGGATCGACCTGGCCGATATCCGTGACCTGCGGCGCTGGCATGTCGCCGCCGCGAAACGTGCCAAGGCAGCCGGTATCGACATCGTCTATGTCTATGCCAACCACCACTATCTGCTGGATACCTTCCTCTATACCGACAATCAGCGCCCTGACGAGTATGGCGGTGAAAGACGCAACCGGCAGCGGCTGATCCATGAACTGATCAGTGACGTCAAGGAGGCGATCGGCGATCGCTGCGCCGTCGCCTGCCGGTGGAGCGTCGATATTGGCGATCCGGCCGCTGCGGCGGAAAAGCTGGACATGTTCGCCGATCTTGCGGAATTGCCCGATCTCTGGGATTTGACGGTATCCGATTACGGACTCGAAATGGGGCTGTCTCGCATCGTCAAGGAAGGCAGCCTGGCGGAACGGATCGCAGCGGCAAAGCAATTGACCAGCAAGCCTGTGGTGACGGTCGGCCGTTACACCTCGCCTGAATCGATGCTGTCGCTGATCAAAGGCGGCTTTGCCGATTTCGTCGGCGCCGCGCGCCCCTCCATTGCCGACCCCTTCCTGCCGGCGAAGATTGCCGCGGGGCGGCTGGACGATATCCGCGAATGCATCGGCTGCAATATCTGCTACAGCAGCAATTCACGCAGCGTGCCATTGCGCTGTACGCAGAATCCGACCATGGGTGAGGAATGGCGCCGCGGCTGGCACCCGGAAATCATTCCCGCTGCGCGCCGGCAAAAGCGCCTGCTCGTCATTGGCGGCGGACCGGCCGGATTGGAGACCGCACGCGCTTTGGGTCAGCGCGGCCATGAAGTGATCCTGACCGAGGCGCAGCGCGATCTCGGCGGCCGCGTTACCCGCGAGGCCGGCTTGCCCGGCCTCGCCGAATGGGCCCGCTTGCGCGACTGGCGGCTGCATCAGATCGGCAAGCTGGAGAAGGTGACGCTGTATCCTGAAAGCCGGATGACGCCCGAAGATATCGCCGAGGTCGGCGCCAACCACATCGTGCTGGCGACCGGCGCCAGCTGGCGTAGCGACGGCATCGGCCGCAGCAACCGCGCGGCTTTCGGCTGGGAGAATTGGCTCAAGGTATGGACGCCCGATGATGTCATGTCGGGTGCCGAGATTAGCGGCGATATCCTGGTCTATGACGACGAGTGGTATTACATGGCGCCGCTGGTGGCGCAGCTTCTCGCACAGCGCGGATGCCGCGTGATCCTTGCCACCACGTCCTGCGCGGTCGCCGACTGGATGCGCCTCAGCAATTATTTCGACCAGCAGCATCTGATCGCCGATCTCGTCGCCATCGGCGTGGATATCAGGTTGAATCAGCAAATTGCCGCCGTCACGCCGCAGGGCGTCACATTGTCCTGCCGCATTACCGGCCGTGAAGATACCGTCGCAATCGGCAATATCGTCTCCGTCACCGAGCGTCGACCGGACGATAGCTTGTATCAGGCACTTTTGGCGGATTCAGGTTTTGACGCCAGTCGGATGACACGAATCGGCGACTGTCTGCGCCCCTCGATCATCGCCGATGCCGTGTTCGGCGGCCATCTCTTTGCCCGCGATTTCGACTCCGATACAGCACCCGTTCGGCGCGACCGCGTCATCATCGGCCGGGAGGCCGAGTTTTAACGCTGCCTGACACAGGCGGGTTCAGCCGAGAGCGACAATCTCGAAATCATGGGTAATCGCCGCTGTCTTGCCCAGCATGATCGAGGCCGAGCAATACTTCTCCGCCGACAGCTCAATCGCCCGCTCCACCGTATCGGGCTTCAGGCCCCGGCCGCTGACGATGAAATGATAGTGGATCTTGGTGAAAACCTTGGGATCCTCGCTCGCACGCTCCGCCTCGACCTTCACCTCGCAACCCGCGATGTCGTGACGACCGCGCTTCAGGATATGCACGACATCGAAGGCGGTACAGCCGCCGGCACCCAGCAGCACATATTCCATCGGGCTGGGCGCGATGGTGGGCGCACCGGCCGCCGCAGCAGCCTGCATCACCACGGCGTGGCCGCTATTGCTTTCCGCGAGAAACGTATTGCCCTCGACCCAATTGATCCGCGCTTTCATGATGAAGAAACTCCTGTCTTATCGATCGCATCGCTCAGACCGGCTTGAACCAGATCCGGGTGCTGTCATAACCGACCTCGATCGCCAATTCATCCCCCTCAGCGACGGCGATTGGCGTCGGAAAGAACTCAGCGGCCTGTTTCCAGTGATTGGTCCGGCTGACGCTGCTGGAGTGATAGACGGTGCCTTCATCCATCTGGAGATCGAACCAGAAAGCGATGCCGTGCACGATTCCGGCCTCCCGCACCTGAACCAGAATACGATGGCTGTCCCGCAACGGCATATCCCGAACGAAATCGAAATCCAGCGCGATGAAGGGCGCAGAGAGGAGAAGATGCGGGTCGGCCATGAGATCGATCTGGGCATAACCGGGCGAGCGGAAACGATCGAAGGCGCCCATGTCAAAGCCGTCGATCTGTTGCAGCGGGTTAATGCGCGCCAGCTGCGGGCAGTCGAGCAGCGCGCCATAGACTCGCGCCGCCGCCGGAATGATCCTGGCATCCGGCTTGACAAGATGATGGCGCGCATGGCTCAGCACCTGCAGCATGTTGGGCGCCAGCATGCCGATATTGAGGAGTTCGGAGACGAAGACATCCGCCTTGTCCGGCAGGTCCGTGCCGATGTCCAATTGCGTCGATTTCTTGCCAATGACAGTGATGCGATCGCCGAAGCCATTGCGAATCACGGTCTCCTGCGCCACTTCGGCAAGGACCGGCAATACTTCGCAGGTCACGACACGGCCAGCGCCGGCCCTGGCCGCCATCATCGACACCAGGCCGGAGCCGGTGCCGATCTCCAGCACCAGATCGCCCGGCCGGATCGCCGCGCGCAGCGCCAGGTCATAAGCCTGATTACGCTCGGTATCGTTGATCATCGGGATGTGCCAAGCCGGAATCATGCTGGATAGTTGCAGCCGCAAGGCGAAATCGAGATCGCCGTCATCGGGAAAACGTTGGGCGGCATCCTGCAGCAGTGCCAGTGCTTCGGCCGGACGCTCCTGGTCATGCAGCACCTGCGCCAGCGAGGCATAGGCCGGACGGCAATTGGGATCGATTTCGATCGCACGGCGAAAGCAGGACGCCGCAACCTCCATGTCATCCGTGTAATAGGCGAGTTCGCCCAAATTGAAATGGGCATCGACGAAATCGGGTTGATGCAGGACAGCTTCCTGGAAGCAGATCGCCGCCTTTTCCAGGTCACCCTGCTGTTTCAGCGCAAGGCCGAGATTGTTGATCGCGACGATCAGGCCCGGCATGACGGCCAGGGCCTGGCGGAAGCACTGTTCGGCATCGCTTGGCTGCCCCAGATGCAGCAGCGCATTGCCGAGATTGTTCCAGACCAGGCCGTCGCGGGGATTGAGGCTGGTCGCGCGGTAGAAGGACTGGGCGGCTTCCTGATAGCGTCCCATCTCAAACAACAGGACACCGCGGCTGTTCTGGAATTGGCCGTTTTCAGGGTCCGCCGCGACAGCACGCTCCAGCCAGGCCAAGGCGGCCGCCGGTTCACCCCCTTCGTGATGGGTCATGATCCCCAGCAGATGCATTGCCGCCGCGTCATTCGGCTGCCGGCGCAGCGCTTCGTCGCAGAGCTCACGGGCACTCGCCAAATCGGCCCGTTCGATAGCCTGCATCGCCTGATGCAACAGATCCTGCAATCCGTCTTCCGTCATGATCGATCCCCCTCACCACACAGCGGCGATGTACCCCCGAACTCACTGCCGAATCGGCCATGGCAGCCATATCCGACAGCAGCTTGCAACAGCCAGCGCCGGCTTGCAGCCGAAAAGAAGGCCATCTTCATCGGACGGGAAGAAAGCCCGGCTCCGCCGCAGTCAGCCTCAGGAAAGTGTGGGTAAGACTGCCGGGAGCGGCAGCCTCTCAGGCAAGAATGTTGACCAGCGAGCCGCGCGGCAGGTTGGGATTGGGCGAGGTCTGGTCGGGTGAGGGCGCCTGAATGGACTGCCCGGCATTGACGCCGGAGACCGGCGCCGTACCACCGGCTGCCGGGACAGCGCTCTGCCCCACGGAAGCCGCCTGGGCGATCAGATTGGCCAGGGTCAGTCCTTGCTGCCCGGCCTGGCGCATACTGGCCATCGAGATCTTTTGAGCCCGCTGCGCGTTGCTGATTTGTGCGGCGGCGGCACCGGCGGCGGCGATATCCATATGAAGGTTCCGAAGCAGCTGTTAATTGACGGGAAACGGCATTACCAGACGGCTGGATCTTCCGGCCGACAATTCTTCAAGCGACGATATCGAGCAACGACTTGCTCATCTCGTTCTCGGTCCGGATCACCGCCGTATTGGCTTTGAAGTCGTTGGAAGTCTGGCTCAATTCCACGATGTCTTTTGGATCGAGCGATCCTTCGGCGATGTTCTGTGCGGTGTCGTCCAGGTTATTTTCCGCGCGTTTCAGCCCACTGACGGCCGTCGCCATGACATTGTTGGCCGGGGTGATGGACATAGATGCCTCCTGCAACGGGTTCTTGAAACGCTTGCTTCGACGCAGACCCAATAACACGCCGCTAAGCTAATAAATAGAAGTTAACAATTGATTGAATATCGCCCTGAGGACGCCCTCACTTCGGCCGCAAAGTCGCGCCATTGGCAAAAAGCGGCGGTTTTTTGCCTAGAGACGGCAGCCGACAGCGCATACCTAACATAGAGATCACAAATTTTCACGTGCCGGCGGTCTAGTCCGGGGAGCTTGGTCTGGGCCGGCACACGAGGTTCGAATGAGTTTACGTCGCCCCAAGATCCGGCCGCGCCGGTCAGTCCTCTATCTGCCGGGCAGCAATGCCCGCGCCCTGGAAAAGGCCCGGACCCTGCCGGCGGATGGCCTGATCCTGGACCTGGAAGATGCCGTCGCGCCTGAGGCCAAGGAAACCGCCCGCAAGATGGTCGCGGAAGCCGTCCAGGCCGCTGCCTTCGGCCATCGCGAGGTGGTTGTGCGGGTCAATGGCCTGGATACGCCCTGGGGAATGGAAGACGTCATCACGCTTGCCAAGGTCGGCGCCGATGCGATCCTCTTTCCCAAGATTCAATCGCCTGCCGATGTGCGGGCGGCTGTTGCCACCCTGGACGGGGCCGGCGCGCCGGCCAGCCTGCCGGTCTGGACCATGGCGGAGACGCCGCGCTGCATCCTGGATATCGACGCCATCGCCGGCTCCAGCCACCGGCTGGCCTGTATCGTCGCCGGTACATCGGACCTGACCCGTGAATTGCGCGCACGCCACACCGCCAGCCGCGACAGCGTCTATACCGCCTTGTCGCTGATCGTTCTGGCCGCCCGCGCGCATGGCCTGGACGTGCTCGACGGCGTGCATCTCGATCTCAATGATGAAACCGGTTTCACGTTTTCCAGCGAACAGGGCCGCAATATGGGTTTCGACGGCAAGACGCTGATCCATCCCAAACAAATCGAGATCGCCAATCGCGCCTTTGCCCCGTCCGACGCAGAGCTTGCTCTCGCCCGCAAGGTCGCCGCCGCCTGGCATGAGGCGCGCGCCGCCGGCAAGGGGATCTGTGTCGTCGACAACCGATTAATTGAAAAGCTGCATGTGGAAGAATTCGAGCGTCTTCTGGCGCTAGACGCCGCCATCAGGGCGCTCGGCACGCGGCCGGCAGCGGCGGCCTGATGCAATTCGGCCTAGACTTGGCCGGACGAACGATCCTTCCGCCGCAGACTTCCGCCTAAAGCCCCAATCTAGACGATCACGACACGTCGCGGACCGGCGCCGCCCAATCAAGCGGCAAACTGTGTTGCGCCGCCCAATCCTGCGTCTGTTCCACGACGGCCGTCCAATCGACACCCGCTGCCATATGCGGCAGTTCCATATGGGTGGCGAGGCAGGGACTGGGCGCCATCAGGGGATGCCAATGCAACTTCGAGGCGACCGCGCCCAGATTCAATGTCGCCCGCAGACCCGAATGCAGCGTCGCGCGGACCAGTCCGGCATTGGCATCGACCAATGGCTCCACGACTTGCTTCCAGCGGAACGGTGCATGCCCCTGATGCGCCAGTGAGATCACATGATCCCAAGCGCCGCCGCTGCGGGGCGCCAGACGGTGCAACCAAAGATCCTGGCGTAGCGCATGAACATGCGCTGCGAAGGACGAGGTCGTGCTGAGGGCCGGCCTCCATTCATGACCAGCCGCGACAATGGACTTACCGGGTCGCTGCACGACTCTGAGTTCCGGGGGCACCGGACGGCCGCTCGGCTCCAAGCCGCCGGCAGAGGCATAGAAGGCAAAATAAGACGGCCGGGGCATCTGCTCAGCCGCAGCCAGAAGGCTGATAAAAGCATCCGGCTGGTACAGGTAATCGTCTTCGGCAAAATAGACGATGTCATCGTCATTCCAATTGCGCAGCCGGGGCAGATCGGTGGCGAAACGCAGGGACTTTCTCAGGGTCAGATTGGGGACATCGATGACTTCGCCAAAAGCCTCCATGACGTCGTGATTGGCCGCCGCGACCGGGGCGTCATTAAGGAAGATGATTTCGCGCCTTTTCTCCTCCGGCAAAGCTTCGGTTGCGAAGAGCAGGGACAAGAGCGAGAGCATCTTGCTGTAGAAGCCGGGGCGCGGTTTGCGATTCTCTTTGCCCGTTGAGCGATACACGATGTGCAACATATCGATCTCCCCGATAGCCCTAGCGATGGCGAGCACGATGACATGGCCGGCCAGGTGCAAAGCCACGCAAGGCCATTCGCAGCAACATAAATAAGAGTCCCCCGAGGCGAGATTCCCTGATCAGGTCTTCCCGATGACCGGCCAAGGTATGCTCGATATCCAATCGTGGTGGTTCGCGATAGTCACACATAAGGCGCCGGAGCCACAGGAATCCCACTGGGGAATACCCGGGAACAGCGCCCACGCTACTCAACTTGCACGGTCTCAATATGGTCTGGTTTGCAGACCTTAAACACGGCAACAAGAATACACTTTTTTAAGTGCTTTGTATCTATTTCCGTGGGCGGCGTTGGCGATCGCGTTCGATTGCGGCCTTATGCGCGACGACCGGCCACCGCGCGGATTTTATACTCACGACGCTGTTGCGACTTTGATGCGTGCTCAATCACCTGTCCCGAGTTCAGCGGCATACGGTCCTTTCTGGGAGCAAAAACCGCATGCCGATACCGGAACGTGTTCCGGTTTATGACACAAACTTCCGGCGCAACGTCGCGATCTCGGTCACAGTTGACAGAACTTCTCGATGGCTCCTAGCCTGCGCCATCACAGGGGAGACTCAGCCATGAAGATCACACGTATCACCGCCTATCAGGTCGATCTGCCGCTGCATGAAGGGACCTATCGCTGGTCCGGCGGCAATTCCGTCACGGTCTTCGATTCGACCGTGGTGGCGGTGGAAACCGATGCCGGCGTCACTGGCTATGGCGAATGCTGTCCCCTTGGCCCCGCTTATCTGCCGGCCTATGCCGCCGGCGTGCGAAGCGGGCTGAAGGAGATCGGCCCGAAGCTGCTGGGTCTCGACCCGCGCGCTCTGGGCGTGCTCAACCAGCGTATGGATCAGGCGCTACGCGGCCATCCCTACGTCAAGGCGGCGGTAGATGTCGCCTGCTGGGACATCCTCGGCAAGGTCGCCGGTCAGCCGGTCGTCACATTGCTGGGCGGCCGGTATGGCGAGGACTTTCCGCTCTATCGCGCCATCAGCCAGGAAAGCCCGGCCGAGATGGCGGATAAGGCTGCCGGCTATCGTGCCGAAGGCTATACCAAGTTTCAGCTCAAGGTCGGCGGCGATCCGGACGTCGATATCGAGCGCATTTTCTCGGTCAGCGAGAGGCTCAATTCCGGTGATGTGCTGATCGCAGATGCCAATACCGGCTGGCTGATGCATCAGGCGGCCCGTGTGGTCGATGCGGTGAAGGATCTCGATGTCTATATCGAGCAGCCCTGCCTGTCCTATGAAGAATGCCTGAGCATCCGCCGTCGGACGAACCGGCCTTTCGTGCTGGATGAAAACATCGACAGTCTGGCGATGGTACTGCGCGGCCATCAGGATCAGGCGATGGATGTGATCAATCTGAAGATATCCAAAGTTGGGGGCCTGACCAGGGCGCGCCAGATCCGCGATCTCTGCCTGTCGCTCGGCATCGCCATGACCATTGAGGATACATGGGGCGGCGATATCGCTACGGCGGCGATCAGCCACCTCGCCCATTCGACGCCGCCGGACTTCCTGTTCACGGCGACCGATTTCAATTCATACGTCACCCGCTCCATCGCTGATGGCGCCCCGCTGCGCGTCAAAGGCCGCATGGCGGCGTCGACGGCGCCGGGCCTTGGGGTGACACCGCGCGCCGAAGTCCTGGGCGAAGCAGTCCTGACGATCGTGTGAAGCGACGACGGTCAGACCGACCGATCAGGCGGCGGCGCCGTGACGCTCGCGGATGAGATTGCTCCAGCGCTGGGTGACCACCCGGCAGAAATCCGCGGCGCGGCGGCCGTAGCGCTTCAATTCCTCGCTGGCCCGGGCGAGTTCCGCGGTGCCCCGGACTTCGCCGAAGCGCTTCACGATGACATGGCCGAAATTTTCGATCCAGTGCCTCGCCTGATCCTCGGACACTTCGAAATGACACTGGAAACCATAGGTCCCGCGACCATAGCGGAAGGCCTGATTCTCGCAGGTGCTGCCGGTCATCAGGCGCACGCCAGATGCGGGAATACCGAACGTGTCTTCATGCCACTGCATGATGCGTTGACGCGGCGCCAATCCGGTCAGCAACGTATCCTGCTGCCCGTCTTGTGTGATTTCGATCGGCAGATAGCCATATTCGAATTCGTCATTGACGCGCACCTGGGCACCGAAGGCCCTGGCCAGCAGCTGACCGCCAAGACAAAGACCAAGCATCGGCTTGGCCTGCTCGTGAAATGCGCGCAGCAGGTCCAGCATCGGGAGGAAGGCCGGGAAGTTCTTGTCGTCGCCGGCATGCTGTGGACCGCCGAGGATCACGGCAGCGTCGTAATCCGCCGGCTTGGCCGGCAGCTTGTCACCGCCATGCGGCAGAATCGTGCTGAGCTTGGCGCCCGCAGCCTGCAAATAATCGCCGACCAAAGAAACCGGCGACGTCGGATCGTTCTGAATGACAAGGACCTGCATCGAACCACGGCCTCCTACCGCGCAGAGGCGACCGCAGTCAGAATCAACAACTGACATCGGCCGCGCTGATGGGCGATTGAGGGCCGATCATGACGCAGGCGCCATCGCGATGCAACGGCGTGCGTGTCAATTCATACACTTATATTAAATTGTAAATTTACAAATAGAAATACCGTAAAAGGTGTAGCTAACTTAACAAAACGGGCCGCCCGTCCCGTTATGCGCCAGGACTTGCAGATGATGCTGCAACAATGGCGCCATGGGCGATTCACCGATCAGCTGCCGGTGGACGCGCTGCAGGAAATGCGTGTCAGGATAGGCATTGCCTTCGATCAGGACGGCGATATCCCAACCGATGATCATGCGGTCGATGAAGGACCGATGCGCTGCCTTGGCGAGATGGGCAATGGCTGGCCAATTCGTGATACGCCGCCCGGCCGATCATAGAGCTGCGACGAATAATAGACGGAGGGATCCGTGCCATAGGCCATCGTCAAGCGCCATTGCGCCGCCAGCCGCGCTGACGACGAACGGCAGCGTTGTCGCGTAAGGTAAAGAACACCAGGCGCAACAGATGATAAACGGGTATCAGGATCACGACGCCGAAATTGCTGGAGGGATCGATCGGCGATTTCGGCCGCCGACATAAGCGGCGGTAAAGGTCCCGCGTCATCTTGCCGACCGGCATGGATTGCGATGCCGCAGCGGCATCCAAGAGCGGCGACGACGTGGATGAGCCGATAGTCGCCGTCCTCGCACCATGCTGCGAAACGATCTGTTCCGCGGTTCCGTTGGGCACGCATCCCTCCCCAAGATTAGGCCCACACTATCAGGTAACCTGCGCCAGCTGCCTGACGTCGCGCTGTCTTGGGCAGAGCGGCAGCTATACCGATATGCTGATCGATCGATGCGGTGCCTCTGACAACCTGCTTGCGCCAGTTCCAGATATGTCCAGGCGGGCTGGCACTACGGTATTCTTGGAGAATGGCGTCTTAGAGAATGCAGGCCGCCGGCAGGATGATCATGGCGCGCGTGCCGCGCCCCGGCGCGCTGTCGAGCTCCAGGCGGCCGCCATGACGCTCGACGAGCAGACGGCTGAGCGACAGGCCAAGGCCGGTCCCGGTGGTGCTGCGATTAAGCGTGTTGGAAACCTGCACGAACGGCATGAAAATGCGTTCGAGATCTTCGGGCGCGATGCCAATTCCCTGATCGGCGACGCAGATAGTCAGTTGTCCTGTCAAATCGAGTTCGGCCGACACGTCGATCGTGCTGTCGGCCGGAGAGAATTTGATCGCATTGGACAGGAGATTGATCAGCACCTGACGCAAGCGGCGCTCGTCGCCATTGAGCATCACGGACGGAATGGCTGCGAGCACGATGGTGATACCCGCCTTGGCCGCCTGGCCGGTGGCAATGCGCATCGCGGCTTGCAGCAAGCCGGTCAGCGCGATCGGCTCCTGCGTGATCTCCACGTGATCGGCTTCCAGCTTGGAATAGTCGAGGATGTCATTGATCAGCGAGAGCAAATGCTGCCCGCTGCTGCGAATATCGCCCAGATACTCATCGAGGCGCGCCGGTATCCTGCCGATCGAGGCATCCATCAACAGCAGCTCGGAAAATCCGATGATGGCGTTCAGCGGCGTCCGCAATTCGTGGCTCATGGTCGCGAGAAACTGCGATTTCGCCTTGCTGGCCGATGCGGCGCGGCCGCGCGCAGCCTCTAATTCGGCGGCATGCAGATGCGCCTGCTCGACGGTACGCTCCAATAATAGCATCATGGTGCCGATCGCCGCGTAGCGACCGTTTTCGGTAATGACGAAGCCGGTGCCGATCGCTTCCGGATGATCGAAGGCGATCATCACCTTGAGCCGATCGATCGTCGTCGCCGCGTCTACCGACAAAGGCCGCGTGTTGATCAGCGGTGCAATTGGCCGGCGGTTATAGACGTCGTACCAAAGCGGCTGCGAAAATTGAAACAGCAGGCGGTCGCGCTCGACGACGCCGATCAGATTGCCGTTCGGTTCGACGACGGCAAAGATCGGCAGGGACGGATGCGCGGAGAAGAGGTCCAGCACCTCGCCGCCAGTCAAGTCGGGACTGATCGACGGCGCCGGCAAGGATACGTCGCGCGCCGTGTAGCGCGTGATCTGGATGTCATGTTCTGCGTGGGGATCGAGGGCAATGAGGCCGGCTGCCGGTGCGGTCGCCGCGACCGCGTGGATCGCCGGCAACTCATCCGGCAACTCATGGGGAACGTCGGATCGCCATGCCGATGTAGGTCGCCGGTCGCTGTCGACGCGATGTTTGTGATGCCATCCGGACGGCAGACCTGCATTCATCACTCGTTGCTCCATTGACCGCCCTGATGCCGGCGATGGCGCGCGTGGACTCTGGACCGGCCCCAAAACGGGCCAGACTTGGACGTTTTTGGCGTTCGGACCCTACCGGCGTTCCAAGACAAATTGATGACAGAGGCATGAACGCCTCACATCAGCATATGTCATCAGACAGATTTATCCGCCAGATCGGCGCAATTGTGCGGGGAGGATATGGCCATATGCAATGACAGCAGCATTGGCCCGCATTGAATGCTTCAGCAATTGAATGCTTCAGCGACCGTAGCGATAGAGGTCGGTACCGTTTTCTTCGAGCCACTCCCGCGACGCATTCACGGTCCGGCACAAATCGCTGCACAGCTTCCAGAAACGCGGGCCGTGATTCATCTCCTTGAGATGGGCGACCTCATGCGAAACGACATAGTCCAAGACGTGACGCGGTGCAAAGACCAGACGCCATGAGAAAGACAACTCGCCTTCGCTGGTGCAACTGCCCCACCGGCTCTTGGTATCGCGGATGGTGATCCGCTTGATCTTCTTGCCAAGTTGCTCCGCCTTGGCGAAGGCTTTGGCTTCGATCTCACGCCGGGCCTCCAACTTGAGCCAATCATTGACCCGGCGCTGCAGATGCGCCTCCTGGCCCGCAACATGAATCTCCTGGTCATCGCACCACACGACACCGCGGGCATTGGGGCGATGACGGATGCGATGTTCGACGCCGAGAAACGGAATGACGGCGCCATGCACGAACGGGACCGATTCCGGCAACTGATCCAGACGCTCGGCGATCCATTCCTTGTTGGAGAGCACGAAACGCCGGCCTTCATCACGCGATGTGCGTTTTGGCAGCACCACGACGATACGCGAAGAGCCATAGTCGAGACGCATGATGATGCGTCGTGCGCGCTGGTTCTGCTGGAAGACCAGCGGGACACTCCGCGCACTGAAATTGAGCATCTGCAGGTCGGTGGCTTCCGCCATCGGACGTCGCTTCGCACGGCCACCGGACGACTTGGCAACACCCTTCTTCAGTGCAATATTTTCGCGCTTTTTCGGCAACTTCGGCCCGCCCGCATCATTCGAGGAAGAGATCTGATGCGGGCAGTCTAGGCTCCCTTAAACCACCACTTCAACCACTTACGCCTTTTTTCGATCTTCCGCTTAAAGTCCTATCCGCGGCGACGTGTTCAGCCGAAATAAGGGCCTGTTTTCGTTCGATTCCCCAAGCGTAGCCACCAATATTTCCGTCATTACGCAAAGCGCGGTGACAGGGGATCGCCAGGGCAACCGGGTTATTGCCGCAGGCCTGACCGACGGCCCGGGCAGCGCCGGGTTGGCCGATGGCGGCCGCGACCTGGCCGTAAGAGCGGGTTTCACCGCGCGGGATGCGGTTCAGCTCCTCCCAGACCCGGCGCTGGAAGGCGGTCGCCCGGATATCGAGGGACAATGACTTATGCGGTAGCTCGCCTGCCATCCGGCGCGTCAATTCGGCGATATAAACCGCGACGGTCGGATCATCGCGGCGGATCTCCGCTGCCGCGGGAAATTCAGCTTCCAGGCGGGCGATCAGCGATGCCGCCCGGTCGCCCAGTTCCACCCGGCACAGGCCGCGCTCGGTCGCTGCCACCAGGATCAGGCCCAGGGCACAAGAGGCAATGCCATAGGTGATATGCGCGCCATGACCGCCTTTGGCATAGCTGGCCGGTGTCATGCCCAAGGCAGCATCAGCGCGCTCATAGACCCGGCTGGACGAGCCGTAGCCGGCATCGAAGGTAGCACCAGCGACGCCGCCATCGCCGGCTTTCAGGCCCGCCTGCAGCCGCTTCAGCCGCAAGGCATCATCATATTGCCGCGGCGTCACACCCGTCAGCCGCTTGAATTGCCGTTGCAGGTGCCAGGGGCTGAGGCCGCAATGGGCCGCCAGTTCCTCCAGGGTCACCGGGCCCTCCGGATATCCCGCAACCCGGTTTTCGATATAGGCGACGGCTCGGCGCGCCATGGCCAGCGCCTGGTCGCGGTCGGCAGGGCGTCCATCGCCATCTTGTATTGTCTGCAACATATCGGTACTCCGCTTCGCTGTTTTGGCTTTGCTCATGCTTCACCGATTTAAGGCAGACGGGGGCAATCCTCTATCCGATGCTTGCGCTTGCCCACTTGCGCTTAAGCCAGCCGATTGTATTCTCATGGACGGCCCACCGCCATGCGGGCACCGCGTTACCTGCCGCCGACAAGCTTTCCCACAAGTGAGCTTCACCATGTCCATGCCACCATTCCACCTTGCCTTCCCGGTCGCCGACCTCACCAAAACCGAGCAGTTTTATGCCAGTTTGCTGGGCTGCCGCATCGGCCGCCGGGCCGAGAAATGGATTGATTTCGATTTCTTCGGGCATCAGATTTCCGCCCATCTGCGTCCCGAGGAAACGGGACTCGCCAAGCGCAATGAAGTCGACGGTGATCAAGTGCCGGTCCGGCATTTCGGCGCTATTCTCGATTGGGAAAACTGGCACCAACTCGCCGAGCGCCTGCAAGCCGCAGACACCAAGTTCATTATCGAGCCGCATATCCGCTTCAAGGGCCAGGTCGGGGAACAGGCGACGATGTTCATGCTGGATCCCAGCGGTAATGCGCTGGAATTCAAATCCTTCAAGGATAAGGGCCAGATTTTCGCGACCTGACAGCCGGCCTTGGGACGACGCCCGGCCGATCCGACGCTCACGCCCAATCGATGATGTGATCTTCCAGCGGCCCGGCTTTGGTCTCACTGATGGCACGACCCCGCACCGAAATACCGGCTTTGTGCACCGTGTTGGGGTCGCCTGAGACCAGCGGATGCCACCACGCCAGATCCTGGCCTTCGCGGATCAGACGATAGGCGCAGGTATCCGGCAGCCATTTGATCTTACCGACATTGCGCGGCGTCAGCCTGACGCAATCGGGCACCAATTTCTGGCGATGCGCATAGTCCTTGCAGCGGCAGCTGCGCAAATCGAGCTGGCGGCAGGCGGCATTGGTGAAGAAGAGCTCCTCTGTCGCATCATCGATCAGTTTGTTGAGACAGCATTTGCCGCAGCCGTCGCACAGGCTATCCCATTGTGCCTGCGACATCTGGCTGAGCTTTGTCGTCTTCCAGAACGGCAAGCCGTCGGCCACCGCCATTCCTCCATGTTTGCTACGCTATCGAACCATCCGGCCGGCGTTAGCCGGCAGCCTCAATCGGCCTGGGCGAGAGCGAATTGCCGCCAAAGCGGATAGATTTCCTGGCGCCAGCGCCGGCCGTTAAAGATACCGTAATGGCCGACCATTTTCTGCAGGTGATGCATTTTCTTTGCAGCCGGCAGATTACGGCAGAGATCATGGGACACCACGGTCTGGCCAGCGCCGGAAATATCGTCGAGCTCGCCTTCAACCGTCAGCAAGGCGGTCCGTTCGATCGCCGCCGGCTCTACCAGCACGCCATGATGCCGGAACGTGCCATTGGGCAGGCTATGTTCCTGGAACACATGGCGGACCGTATCGAGATAGAATTCCGCCGAGAGGTCCATGACGGAGAGATATTCATCATAGAAGCGCCGATGCGCGTCGGCGCTTTCGCCGTCACCTTTCACCAGATTGTGAAAGAAATCGAAATGCGAGCCGACATGGCGGTCCGGATTCATCGAGACGAAGCTGCCCAGCTGCAGGAAGCCGGGATAGACCCGGCGTAGCGCACCCGGATGCCAGACCGGCACATCATAGACCATGCTGCGTTCGAACCAGCTCAGCGGATAGCGGGCCGACAGCTCGTTGACCTCGGTCGGATTGACCCTGGTATCGATCGGGCCGCCCATCAACGTCACCGAACGCGGTTGCGCCGGATCGCCGGCCGCCGCCAGCAAAGCGACGGCGGCAAGAACCGGCGGCGAAGGCTGACAGACGGCGATGATGTGAATGTCGGATCCCAGATAGCGGATGAAATCGAGAACATAGTCGATATAGGTCGCCAGGCCGAACTCGCCTTGCGACAGCGGCACCAGCCGGGCGTCGTTCCAGTCGGTGATGTAGACGTCATTTTCCGGCAGCAATGTTTCCACCGTACCCCGCAGCAAGCTCGCATAATGGCCCGACATCGGCGCCACGACGAGAACCCTTGGTTGCGGCGCCCCATGCGCTGCTTCAGGCAGGTCGCGACGGAAATGCAGCAGATTGCAGAAAGGCTTCTGCAGAAGGACCTCTTCCTGCACGACAACCTCGGCGCCATCGACAATGGTCTGGCGCAGCTTGAAGCCGGGTTTGTTGTGACGCTTGGTGCTGCGGTCGAACATTTCGCACAGCGCCGCGGTGGCGCGACCAGCCGCAGTATAAGATGCGGGCATCATCGGATGGGTTAGCACATGCTGCCAATAGCGTGCCGCCATGCGTGCCGGCGCCAAGCCCAACAACTGTGCATCCACCGCCTGATACAGCATTTCCAACCTCACTCTAGCCCAAACAAATCCATGTCACCCCAATCAAGTGGCGACGCGTCTGCAATCGGCAAGCCATTGTGACGAAAGCCATTATGACGGCGGACACAGAACGGCTGCGACGTTACGAGCCACCTTGGCAGCACGCAACATTATTCTGTTGCAGTGCAGTATTGTGATTTTCGATTACAGATCGGTAAAGATGGCCAAAAGATCAAGGAATTAGAACTCTTACCCCTGATATCATCGGATTGATCTGACCGCCAACAGCTATCTGACCCCTTCTTAGCCGAAGACAGCAATCAATAAGAGTCCCAGGGCGGCAAGCACGATCGCAGCCATCGTCAGCACCATGCCAATCGCCCGGAGGGACAGATTTTCCGGCATGCGGCCAAAGCCGACGGCATGGGCCACGCGACCCGCCAGCAACAGCAAGCCGATCAGATTGAGCATGAAGCCACCGGCCCCCTGAAGCTCCAAAAGCGCCATCAGGATGAGCGCGATCGGCGTGTATTCAGCGAAATTGCCATGCGCCCGGATGCGCCGTTTGAGGTCCTCGCTGGTTCCTTCGCCAAGATTGACCCGGACACGCCGACGGGCGGCCATGACACGGATACTGAGGGCGAGGAAGAGAAAGGCCAGCAGTGCTGCATAAACCGTCGTCGTCGTTACCGGCGTTTGCAGCATCAAAGGTATTTCCGGATTTCATTGGCGATGTCGTTCGCCGTTGCCTGCGGGCCGAAATGGTCGAGATATTTGCCGTCGCGGTCCATCAGATAAATCAGCGTGCTGTGATCCATCAGGTAATGTTGCGGATCACCGCCCTCAGCCTTGGTAAAATAGACCTTATAGGCGTTGGCGGCGGCTGCCGTCTGGGCCGGGCTGCCGGTCAAAGCTCTTAACCGCGGATGGAAGTTGGCGGCGTATTCCTTCATGACCGCTTGCGTGTCGCGTTCGGGATCCACCGTAATGAAGATCGGCGTCACCTGATTGGCGCCCTCACCCAGCTCGTTCATGGCCGCCGTCATCGTCCCCAGCGCCGTTGGACAGGCATCGGGGCAGAACGTGTAACCGAAATAGATGAGCTGCAACTGGCCTTTGAAATCGGCGTCAGTGACCGCCTTGCCGTCCTGATCAATCAACGAGTATGGACCGCCGATCGCCACGCTACCGGTTTCCACGCCGAGGCTGCGTTGATAGAGCTTCCAGCCGACCAAACCGCATAAACCCAGAATTGCCACCAGGCAGACAATCACGAGGCTCCGCGCCACACCCGATTTCGGCATCTTCCTCCCCCTCTCACCACATTCCGATCGATCAGCGGCGCTACCATAGCCGCCACACCCGCCGACTGGCCAGAGCGGTCATTCCTAGGCGGAATTATGTCGCAGGACGCATAAGATAAGGCCGCCTATCCGGTGCGGAAAGGCGGCCGATCGTTCGAAAGCTTTCCCTCGCGCCCCGTTGCGACTCGAGGCCCGCCTCAACTGGTCAATACGGTGCCAGAGCGCTGAGCAATGGCTGGGTATTGGGATTCTGGAACTTGCGTTGAATGACGATGGCGTAGGGCGAAGCGCCTTGCCCATAATATGCCCTGTTCCAGTCGTCCTTCTTGATGATCCCGGCGCCCTCGAAGGAAATGCCGCCATAGAGGCCCGAGGTCTTGGCAAAGCTGTAGACGTCGGACCCGAAATTGGTGGTGGTGTCGGCCCCCATGCCCTGACCGAGCGGCCCGGCCGCCGCAGAGACGTTCCCGCCCAGCTTCATCTGATTGTCGAGTACGGCATTCAGCGCTTTATCGCTCATGATGGTGAAGACGGCTTCGCTTGTCTGGCCGCCAATCTGCAATCCGATGCTGCCCGAGGCCAGCGAGTAGAAGGCCGGCTGGCTCCAGCCGCGTTGCGCATCGCGGACCAGCAAAACACCCGATCCGCCTTCACCGCCGATCACCACGCCGGCCCGGAACAGACCAGGGAAAATCATAATGGCCTTGGCTCGTTTCACATAACCGGCAAGCTGCGAAAAATCCGGTGAGGTGATCAACTTTTCAAAGGTGATGCGTGCCCTCTCCACCATTTCCTGCTGATCGGTCAGCGCCAGCGCCGAGGGCGCAAAACTGCAGGCGCCTAATGCTGCCGCAGTCATTAAAAAGGCGCGTCTATCGACTCTCATATCCATCCTCCGGCGACTCGGTTGCATTTCTGCGGATGACACAGGCAAGAGATAACCTCCGATTCCATCATGCGCAATGGGTTCGCCCATATCAGCGGTCCAGACTCGCGGGATAAGGCCGGATTGTGGCACGGCTAAGGCGATCAGAAATGCATTGTTTCCTGACCACAAGCTATCGCGCCAGATTCCGCGGATGCCGATTGACGGCGACGATTCGCCAGGAGGCACCTTCGCCCGGCCCATCGATGCGATCGATGCGCGTCACCGAGCAGGTATCGATGGCGAAACCGAGCGCCCGTTCCGGATCGAGATCGAGTGCCACCGCCAAGGCAGCGCGAATGGCGCCGCCATGCGTAACGGCGACGATGTCACGGCCGAGATGCGCCTGCGTGCGGCGTTCGATGGCGCCGGCAACTCGCGCCACCACATCCTTGAAACTCTCGCCATTGGGCGGCGCGTGATCGGCCGGAGCATGCCAGAAACGATGATAGGCGCCATCGCGCCGTGCCTCGAGTTCGGCATAGGTCATGCCTTGCCAGTCGCCGAAATGCTGTTCGGCAAGATCCGGTTCGACCTCTACGACCGGTTCCGCGGTATGGCCGAGGGCAAGATGAAGGGCCGCCGCGGTCGCCTGTGTGCGCCGCAACTGGGTCACCAGCCAAATCGGTTCCGTCGGCAGCAGCATCGCCAACTCGGCAAAGACGGAGACATCTGAACAATCGCAGGCGAGGTCGTCCTGGCCGTAAATACGGCCTTCGGCACCGATGACCGGCGCATGCCGGATCAACCACCAACGGGTGACGACGTGACTCATGAGAAGGAACCAGGTGACACGGAATTCAGCACCAGGGAAATCAATGGAACCAGGGAAGTCAATGGAAGGTCACAAAGTTGATTAGGACAGCGATTTCCACCACCTGTTCGACCGCCCCAAGAACATCACCCGTATAGCCGCCGATATGGCGTTGGGCGAGCTTGGTGACGAGGAATGCAGCCACCAGCGCCGACACCGTGGCGACGATCGCGGCCCCCGGCCCACCCACCACGCCGACGATGAGAATGCCTAAGCCGAGCGACCAGTACATGCCTTCCGCCGATGGCTTGCCGGCATGGACCGCAAGTCCGTCAGGACGCGCCAAAGGCAGAGACCGCATGGCCACCGGCAGTACCGCACGGCTGAGGACATGGGCTGAAATCAAGGCGCTGGCGACCTGTCCCGGTACGGCGAGGTCAATGATCGCGCCGACCTTCAGAAATGTCGCGAAAATCAGGGCCAGCACACCGAAGCTGCCGATCGTGCTGTCGCGCATGACCGCCAGCTTGCGTTCCCGGCCACCTCGCACGCCCAGCATATCGGCGAGATCAGCCAGGCCGTCCTCATGCAAGGCACCGGTCAGGACTGCCGTGGCCGCCACGGCGAACAAGGCCGCCAGCAACCCGGAGAGGCCGAGTCGGAAGGCCAGCATATAAGCCAGAAACCCGACAATGCCGATCAGAACGCCGGCCAGGGGAAAGGCCCGGACAGCCGTCGCCAGCGGCACGGCCGATGCCTTGACCGGCAAGCGGGTGAAAAAGCCGATAACCGCCAGCAGATCGTCCCCCCAGCCCAGCCCAAAGCGCCGCGCCTTGCCAGCCAAAGCGGCATCCGCTTGCGCCTGATCTGGATCGGCCTGCGTCTGCTTTGGATCGGTTTGGCCCGCCTCGGCCGGCGCGGCGGTTTGCCCAGCCGCCTGAGCCGCCGACGGGTCCGGCGCCTGATCTGGGGATTGATCCGTGTTCCGGGTCATTTGTGCGTTCTATTGGTCGCAGTCATGTCGCGGCCTGACAAGTCCCGGCCCCAGAGGACGGCACAATCCGCTAACGCGACCCTTTGCCGAAAGCATATGGCGCCGGTTGCATCGGCGTCCGATGGCCAAAAAAGGAGGATTGCTGCGGTCATTCCGTATACCTGGTTGCTGGGGCGATATTGCCTGCCGGTGCCAACCGGGTCTATCACAGCGCCGCAACAGATTGCAGCCGCCCTCAAGACCGGCCGGAACCGGAAAAAAAGCTTATCCCCTTCTCTCACTCTCTTCTAGCCCATGGAGCCCATGTTGGATCGCCAGCCCGTCGCCAGTTTTGCTGAAATCCGTCAAATCCTGCGGGAATTTCCCGGTCCGGATCTTGAAGCCGCCACGCGCACGGCCGACCGCGAAAAAGTCCTGACCAAACCGACCGGCGCGCTGGCCAGGCTGGAAGAAGTGACGCAATGGCTGGCCACCTGGCAAGGCAAGCATCCGCCGGCGGTCAACCATCCGCGGGTGGCGGTCTTTGCCGGCAATCATGGCGTCGCCGATCTCGGCGTCTCCGCCTATCCCAAGGAGGTCACCACCCAGATGGTGCTGAACTTCCAATCCGGCGGGGCCGCCGTCAATCAGCTCTGCAAGAATGCCGATGCGGATCTGCGGGTCTATGAGATGTGCCTCGATCAGCCGACCGCCGACTTCACCCAGGGCCCTGCCTTGACGGAGGAAGAAACCGCACGTGCCATGGCCTATGGCATGATGGCCGTGGAGCCCGGCATCGATCTTCTGTGCCTGGGCGAAATGGGCATCGCGAACACCACCAGCGCCGCCGCCATGGCCGCCGCCCTGTTCGGCGGCACCGGCAGTGACTGGGCCGGCCCGGGTACCGGCGTGCACGGCGCCGCACTCAGCCGGAAAGCCGAGGTGATCGATCTCGGTCTCGAGCGCCATCGCGATCGCTTCGCCGACGGCCTGGCCATCATGCAATGTCTCGGCGGCCACGAACTGGCCGCGATCACCGGCGCCGTTATTGCCGCGCGGATCGCCCGGGTGCCCGTGCTGCTCGACGGCTTTGCCTGCACCGTCGCCGCCGCGGTCCTGCTCAAACTCGACAACCGTGCCCTGGATCATTGCCTGGTCGCCCATTGTTCAGCCGAACCCGGCCACCGCAAGCTGCTGACCCTGATCGAGAAGAAGCCGCTGCTTGATCTTGGCATGCGACTCGGCGAAGGTTCGGGAGCTGCCTTGGCGATCCCGCTGGTGCGTGCCGCTGCGATGTGCCATAGCGGCATGGCGAGCTTTACCGAAGCAGGCGTCAGCAACAAGGACTAAACCGGGGACCGGCCCAGGATTGCGGGATCGCTTCGGAACGGAGAGGATTGATGAGCGACCCGCATTTGCGTGCCTTTCTGTTGGACCGGCTGGGTCTGCGCGGGCCGCTCTGGAGCAAGTCTGAGGCAATCGCGGCAGCGCCGACTCTCGGCATGATCCAGATCGATTCGATCCGCGTCACCGGATTGCGCAATCACGAAATCGCCTGGGCTGCGCGCAGCGACGCGCCGATCGCCGATTTATATCATCTGCTCTATGGCACGCGCGGGATGCTGGAGACGCATTATCCCGTCTTCGCCACGCGGCGCGATTGGCTGCCCTGGTTCCTCAAGGATTTCGGCAAGGCGATCAATGCCGACCGGCTGCATGAGATGAAACCGCTGATGCGGCGTGTTGCACGGCATATCGCGGAGAACGGCCCGGTCTCGCCGGCCGATTTCCAGTCGGAGCGCGTGATCGGCGGATTCAACACCATCAAGGCCACCACCAAGGCGCTGGAATATCTTTTCTATACCGGCAAGGTGCAGATCTCCGGCCGCACCAATCACTTTCACCGCCTCTTCGACCTCACCGAACGCGTCGCCCCGGATCTCCTGCATCCGGTGGCCGATTGGCGCCGCGCCAGCGGATTATTCTTCGTCCAATCGGCGCTGTCGGTCCTGAAACTGGCGACGCCGCAGCAATTGGCCGAACGCACGGCCCATCATATCGGTTCCTGGCGCGGCGGCGGGTTGCCCCTCGCCCGCCAACTGGTCGCACGGGCGCAGGAAAAAGGCCTGGTCGCGCAGTTCCCGGCAGAGGGAAAGACAGTGCATCTGGCCCTGCTAAGCGATATCGACGCCTTTCAGCAACGGGCGGCGATCGAGGATGAAACCGCCCGCCTTATTCCGCCGCTCGACAATCTGCTCTTCAGCCGCCGCCGGCTGACCGAACTTTTCGGCTTCACCTATAAATTCGAGGCCTATACGCCGCAGCATCAGCGACGCTTTTACTTCGCCTTGCCGATCCTCTATCGCGATGCCGTGGTCGGGCAGATCGACATCAAGAAGGAGGGGATGACCTGGCAGGTGCTGGATCTCGACATGACATCGCCCGTTCCGGCTGATGTCTTGCGCGGGGCCGTTCATCGCCTGGCCGGCATCGCCGGCGCGGAGCAGGTATCGGTTAATACGCAGTTGGCGACTAAATGGCGCCGCGGACTTGCCGGCCGCGTGACATTGTCTTGAAATCGCTGGGTTAACAGCGTGGATTTAAATCCGTCTAAGGCCGTCGCGAGGTTGAGCGCCGATTGAGGGCTGACAAAGTGGGCCAACATCCCCATATATACAACTGAAGATCGCCAGGATTGGCGGATTATAAAGATTTAGCGCCGATGCGCACGCTCGGCGGCAAATGCCCTAGAATGCGGGCGGTGAGACATGCTCGGAAGGATTGTCCGAGGGAACTATCACGGCCCATCTTCGTTAATGTTAGCCGCCCCAGAGAAATACCGCTTTTTGATTTGCAGGAGGTGTCATGGCACGACGTAACACCCGAACCGTCGAACATTCCGTAGACGACATAGTGACCGAATTTCGCGACCTGGCTTCGTCGATTGACGAATTGCTTGCCGCCACCGGCAATGAGGGCAGCGATGTTCTGGCAGCCCTGAAAAGCAAAGCCGCCGACCGCCTGAAGCAGGCGAAGGCGACGATCGGTAATGTAGAACGTTCTGCCCTGCAGGCAGCCAAGGATGTCGCCACGAAGTCCGACGATTATGTTCACGACAATCCCTGGACATCGATTGCCATCGGAACAGGGGTCGGGCTGGTTCTCGGCCTGCTGATCGGTCGCCGCTGATCCTTCGCAATGCCGGAACCGGATCACTCACAACCAGGCATGCAGGCCGGTCCGGGACGCCGCGGGCCGGCCGAACGCCTGTTGGGAATCGGCGGGCGGATGCTGGCGGCACTGACTGCCGCCGTCCAGACACGCGTGGAATTGCTGGCCGTCGAAATGGTGGCCGAGAGAAATCGCCTGGCCTGCCTGCTGCTGAGCGCACTGGCGATTGCCGTCGCCGCTCTGCTGGGCCTTGCTTTCACGTCGTTCCTGGTGATCGCTTATTTCTGGGACGACCATCGCCTGATCGCGATTGCTGCCGTTGCCGCCTTCTATTGGGCCATCGTCCTCGGCCTTGGATTGATGCTGCGCAACTGGCTCGATCGCTACCAGCGACCTTTTGCGGCAACCGTCGAAACCTTGCGACGCGATTATCATGCTTTGCTGCGCTCGATCGGCATTACACCCCTGCATGATAAAAAGGATCAGCCGACGGATCTGACAGCCGCTCCGGACGAGGACCGCTGATCGTGCCGACGGCAATCGCGCCCCGGAGATCGATATCAGAAACACGCAGCAATCGGATCGCCCGGCTGATGCTGGCGGCAGACAACCAGCGGGCTGTGATTGGTTTGGCGGCTGACGATTACCGGGACCTCACGGCGCCGGTCGATCGCCTTGTTCAGCGTTCCGAAGATTTGGTATCGCGGCATCCAATGCTGGTCAGCGCGGGCTTGGCTTTGGGCAGTTTGGTGTTTTGGCGCGTGCGCGGAAAACTCCCCCGCCTGATCCGCGGCGCCATGTTCGGCATCAGTATCGTCAAAGCCCTCCGCGCGGGTCGCGCCCGTTCCTGAGGGCGTTGCCCGCTATTCGCCGACCTGCAGCAGCAATCCCTTCCGGCGGGCCAAGGCAAAGGCATACAGATAGATGCCAAGGCCGATCGCCATCAACACGCCATTCAGCGCCAGCGACATCAGAAAATAATCCCAACGAAACAGATGGTCGAAGAGGACGCCGCGCATGCCTTCGAAAACATAGGTCGAGGGCAGCGCCCAGGAAATTATCTGCAGCCATCCCGGCAGCGTGCCGACCGGATAATAGACGCAGGAGATCGGCGCCAGCAGAAAGACCAGGAACCAAGCCAGATTCTCTGCCGCGAGACCGAAACGCAGAATCATCGCCGCGACGATGAGGCCAAGGCCGCAGCCCATGATCAACAGATTGAAGAAGAAAGCCGCCAGCGGCAGCCCTAGCGAGAAGATCGAAAAACCGTAGAACGGGATCGCCAGAACCATCGCCGGCAGGACGCCGATCGAGGCGCGTACGAAGGCCATGACGATGAGCGCCGCCACATGTTCGATCGGCCGCAACGGGCTGCAGAACAGATTGGCGAGATTGCGTGACCACAGCTCTTCCAGAAAAGAGAGCGAGAAACCCAACTGGCCGCGGAACAGCACGTCCCAGAGCATGACGGCCGAAATGAGGACCCCGAAGGCGCCGGCCAGCCAGGAGCTATGGGCATAAAGAAAGGTACTGAAGAAGCCCCAGATAATCATTTGCATGGTCGGCCAATAGGCCATTTCGATGAGCCTGGGCCAGGACGTCCGCAGCACATAGAAGTGACGCAGGATCATGGCGTTGATGCGGCCGAGAGCGGAATCGCGAAAACGTGGCGGCGGGGCTGGTGCCGCCACAAGCGCAGACTCTCTTGCAGGCTTCATGGTGCCGCGTCCCTCATGTCGGTCCTATTTCGCTATCCAGCGAGGGAGCACCGCCGGTCATGGCATCGCTGTCGCCCGTCGCCGCATTGCGGCTGCCGGCACGGCGATCCCGTGCGATATCGAGAAACACTTCCTCCAGATTTTGCCGGCTATAGCGCCGGATCAGGTCGCGCGGCGCCCCCCGATCGACGATCAGCCCCTGGCGCATCATCAGGACATGATCCGCGAGGCGCTCGACCTCGCCCATATTATGGGAAGCCAGGAGAATTGCGGCACCGTGGCGAGCCTGATACCGCTCCAGATAGCCGCGGACCCAATCCGCGGTATCGGGATCGAGCGAGGCGGTCGGTTCGTCGAGCAGCAGCAATTCAGGCTGGTTCAACATCGCCTTGGCCAGCGCCACGCGCGTCTTCTGTCCGGCAGAGAGCGTACCTACCCGGCGACCGCTGAGGGCCGTCAGTTCCAGATCCTCGATCACTGCCTGCAAACGTGCCTCACGCTCCACCAGACCATAGAGCCGGGCAAAAACCTCCAGATTCTGACGAATTGTCAGGCGGTGCGGCAATTCGACATAGGGCGAAGAGAAGTTCATTCGCGGTAACAGATAGTGGCGCCGGGTGGTCAGATCTTCGCCAAACAGGCGAATGGCACCAGCACTGGGCTGTAACAAACCGAGCAGCATGGAAATAGTCGTGGTCTTGCCTGCACCATTGCCGCCCAGAAGGGCAACGGTCTGACCGGCGGGCACTGTGAAGCTGATTCCGCCGACGGCCGTGACGGTGCCGAAGATCTTGACCAGATCGGCCACCTCGATCGCCGGGGTCGCGCCGCTCGCCATATGACGGGTCGGCCGGGCAGGCGGCGGATGACCAAGCCGCGGAGAGCGGGGAATCGGGGGTTTTTGCGTCATGATCGGTTGCGCGACATCAACAATTCTCCGGAGCTTGGCTGTTCCTGGAGCAGGGAAATCCCGGGCAAGGCACCATCCTGGGGCGGCCGGCGATGGACTTGCCAAAGCACACTGTGCCACATCTTATAACCATGCCACCCTTTATCCTTATAAAGGCGGATCATGAGCGTAACCACAACCACGGCGACATTCCAGCCGCGCCTTCAGCGCAGCGGTCACGGACGTCTGCGGGTCCGCACCCTGTCAGTAATCCGCTGGATCGCCATTGCCGGGCAGGCCGCCGCTCTGCTGGTGGTGCAGTTCGGCCTGGGTTTCCACCTGCCGCTGGTACCCTGCATGCTGGCTGTGCTTGCTTTGGCCGCCGTCAATCTGCTGGGTCAGATCCGCCGGCGCCAGTCGCAGCGCCTGATGAGCGATCGCGAAGCGGCCTTTTCCTTCGCTTTCGACATCGTGCAACTGGCGATCCTGCTCTATATGACCGGCGGCCTGCACAACCCCTTCGCGGTCCTGATCCTGGCGCCGGTGACGGTCGCCGCTGCCGCCTTGTCGCTGCGCAGCACAATGGGACTGGCGGCACTGGCGATCACCGCCGTCAACGTGCTGGCCGTCTACCATATGCCCCTGCCCTGGGCCAGCGGCGGCTTCCGCCTACCGCAGATGTTGCTGGTGGCCTTGGCAATCGCGCTCGGCCTGGCGGTCATCTTCATTGCGTTCTATGTGTTCCGGGTGGCCGAGGAAATGCGGCGCATGTCCTCGGCCCTGAGTGAAGCGCAGGCCTCGCTCGATCGCGAGCAGCGCCTGTCCTCGCTGGGCGCCCTGGCGGCGGCGGCGGCGCATGAACTGGGCAGCCCGCTTGGCACCATTTCAGTCGTCGCCCGTGAACTGGCACGCGATCTGCCAGCCGACAGTCCGCTGCGCCCGGATGTCGATCTGCTGCTGAGCCAGAGTGCGCGATGCCGGGAAATCCTCAAGGAACTGTCGAGCCGGCCGGATGAAAGCGGCCTGCATCCCTTCGAGATGATGCCGGTGTCGCTGGTCGTCGAGTTTGCCGCCGCACCGCATCAGCGGCCCAATGTTACGTTGCGCATCGAAACGACGCCGGATCCACTGGACTCGGACATGCCCCTGATACCGCACCGGCCCGAGATTCTGCATGCCCTCGGCAATCTGATGCAGAATGCGATCGAATTCGCCCAGCAGGAAGTGAAGGTGGAGATTGCCTGGAGTTCCGACATGCTGACGATCACCGTCAGCGACGATGGCCCCGGCTTCCCCGAAATGTTGCTGGACAAGCTGGGCGATCCCTATTTATCCAGCCCGACACGTGGCGATGCCGAGTTCCGCGATGGCGACCATATGGGTCTCGGGATCTTCATCGCGCAAAATCTTATCGAGCGAACCGGCGGCAGCGTCGGTTTCAAGAACAACGCCTATCACGGTGCAGAAGTCCGCGTGATCTGGCCAAGAGAAAGCCTGGAAAATGACTGAAGATATGCCAAAGACCCTTCTGATCGTCGATGATGACGCGCCTTATCGCCAGCGCCTGGCGCAGGCCATGGAACGCCGGGGCTTCACCGTGCAGCAGGCGGAGACCGTGGCGGACGGCATCACCGGCGCCAAGTCGATGTCGCCGCGTTTTGCGGTCGTCGATCTACGCCTGACCGATGGCAGCGGACTGGATGTGGTCAGCGAGATCCATAAGCACAATCCGGATTGCCGGGTGGTCATTCTGACCGGCTACGGCAATATTGCGACTGCCGTGGCGGCGATCAAACACGGTGCCGCCGATTATCTGCCGAAACCGGCCGATGCAGATCAGGTGGAAGCCGCCCTGCTGCAGAACAAGAGCACCCTGCCGCCGCCGCCCGAACAGCCGATGACAGCCGACCGGGTGCGCTGGGAACATATTCAACGGGTCTTCGAGCAATGTGACCGTAATGTGTCGGAAACCGCCCGACGCCTGCGCATGCATCGCCGGACCCTGCAGCGCATCCTGGCAAAATACGCTCCCCGCGGCTGAGCACCCGATCGCATAAGGAACGCCCTTTCTCGAACCGCGCCTGCTCGGATTCCGATTGCCTTTGGCGGCGTCTCGCTATATCCGGTTGGAAATAGCGAAACCGAAGGGGAATCGACCGCCATGACTCAGGAAATCTCGCAGCCCAGCCGCCGGCGCTGGCTGTCTCGGCTTGGAGCGCTCGCTGTTGTCGGATTTGTCCTGGCAACCGGTCTCACCGGCCCGGCCCGTGCCGATGCGCCACGGCTGACCGTCTTCGCCGCCGCCAGCCTGCAAAATGCGATCGACGACATCAACGCGGCCTTTGCCGCGAAGCATCCCGCCAATCTGAAATCCTCCTATGCCAGCAGCGCGGTCCTGGCAAAGCAGATCGAAGCCGGCGCAAAGGCCGATCTTTTCATCTCAGCCGATCTCGACTGGATGAAATATATCGCCGACCGGCATTTGATCGCCGAGGGCACCGATCACAACCTGCTCGGCAATCGGCTGGTGCTGGTCGCCAAAGCCGGCGACACCGTCACGGTGAAACTTACTCCCGGCGCCGATCTGGGCCAGGCATTGGGCGATGGCAAGCTCGCCATGGGCGATGTGAAGAGCGTTCCGGCCGGCAAATACGGCAAGGACTCGCTGGAAGCGCTGGGCATCTGGGACAAGGTGCAGGACCGCGTGGTCTCCGCCGCAAACGTCCGGGCGGCCTTGAAGCTGGTATCGCTGGGCGAGGCCAAGCTCGGCGTGGTCTATGAAAGCGACGCCAAGGTGGATAAGAGCGTGCAGGTGGTCGATGTTTTCCCGGAAAGCAGCCACGCCCCGATCATCTATCCGGTTGCCGTCACGAAATCAGCGGCAGGGCGCCAGGATGGCGGCGCCGATCTGGCAAAAGCCTATGAGGCGTTTTTGAGCAGCGATGCTGCGGCGCAGATCTTCACGCGCTACGGCTTCACGCCCCTGAAATAAGGACTCCCGAAGCCTCAAACCTGCCGGCCGGTGGCGTTGCGCCCACCGGCCGATTTCTTTGGCGTGGCACGCTTTGGTGCCGCCAAGGCATCCAATCGCGCCAGCGATGCCGCCGCTGCTGCCGCCGTCACACTGTCGATATCAGCCAGACAAGTCAAAACGTTGTGGCCGGCGGCGGTCAGAACGGCGCCGCCACCGCCGCTGCCGCCCGGTGCCTTTTCCACCAGGGGCTCGCGGAAGCTGCCATTGACCTCTTCGACCAGCAGCCAGGCGCGGCGATATGACATATCCAGCGCACGTCCGGCCGCGGAGATCGAGCCGAGCTCATCGATCAGCTCCAAAAGACGGCGCTTACCCGGCCCCAGCCGCCCACCTGTCGTCAGATCCACCCGAAAAGAGAGAGTCGCCATGATCGCCGGCCTTTGATGTCACGATCGGTCGATACTAGCGCCGCATCGCCGACTGCCAAGCATAAATCGTTGCCGCAATGCACCGAGTCAGCGTACCGGTTGGCCGGTACGTTCCTGATCCGCCGGCTTGGTCTGCAGCATGTTGTCGATCAGGCGACCCTGGTAAAGGGAAAGGCCGAGTATCTCGCCGATCTGCACCGCTTGTTCGTTGTCGACACGGCAGAGAATCACCCGCTCTCGGCCGATGCGATCGACGGCCTCGCGCAAATCCCGCGCATGCCGCCCCTTGACATGATCGAGCATGGCCGGCGTCCAGATGATCTTGATGAGATCGAAGCCCAGAAGTTTGCGATCGAGCAGCGGCAGCATGAGATGCGGCAGGCCGTCGATCGTCAGCTTGTAGCCCCGTTCCTTCAGGAAATCCCGTGCGAACAGATAATCGCCCGGTTCCGAGAAGACTTCGATCGACGGCAGCTCGATCGACATGACGCCGCGGTCCTTGAGATTGGTGACGCGGTCGAATTCAAGAAAGTCCCGACCGAGCACCGTATTCAAGGTGAGATTGAGGCTGGCATAGCGCAGCAATTCGCGATATTCGCGCTGGGCGATCAAGGCCAGCATGCGCTGATCGAGAACACGGGAGAGATGCTGAAACAGCCATTTATCCGAGGTCACGTCATAGCCGGGCAGAATCGTATCCGCCAGATAACGCATGGAGAAATAGATCTCGTGGAAGACCGCTTCCGGTCGCTGGCCGGGAACGAGCGCGCAGACCTCCTGGCGGCGCAGCAGATTGGCAAGATCGGCCTTGGCGATGGACCTTTCGAGAATCTGCAGGTGGCTGGGATCGAGCATGGCGCCGGCGGCAACCTCCGGCTCGTCCATGCGGCGCTGGGCCGCCGCCGCGGCAGCTTTTGCCTGACGGCTCTCATCATTGAGCTGCTGAATGCGACTGAGGAAGACCGGATAATCCCGTGTCAGATCGTACCAGGTGCAGAACTCGTCTTCGCTCCCCGCCCCGGCACGCAGCGACAGCAAGGGGTCTTCGCTGAAAAGATATTTCACCTGCAGGACACAGGCATCGATATCGGCGACACCGGCCCCCTTCACCAGGACGACTACGTTGTTGTTGTGGATGGTGTAGATGCCGGCATCGTATTTCTTCGCCAGGGGCTCGAAAGTCTTGGCAATGATGCGCAGATGTTGCGGGCGCTGATGATGCGGCCGCAGCAACGAGACGTGAACTTCAACGGCGTGCCAGCCATTGCGGTGCCGGTCCAGGCGCTGGGCATAGTCCAGCAGCACTTCTTCGTTGGACAAGGTCCGCGTGTCCTTAAACCACTCGCTCATCGCACTCCGCCGTCAGCGCTTCATGAAACTGTGGCCAAGGTCGCCGAACATCATGAATTTTCTACTAACGCGCGGCGTGAAGGCAGATATTTCAGATGCTTAGTTTGATTGCATGCAGGCGATAATCCCGTGACGCAGAGATGACCGACGGGGCTCTCAGCGCATATGCAACCACCATCTGTGTTCGTTGATGGAATAGACCGGCTGATAATGCTTCACTGAATTGGCCGGCACGACCGTACCGATCTGGTTGTCGAGCAGCATGGGGACGTTATCGACATAGACCACGAGAACGGCATGGCCCAAATTCAAGTTGAGATCGCGCAGGGCGACGACCCGCATGTCGTCGATCGGCACACCGAGGGCCTTCAGCGCCATATATTTTGAAATCGCGAAATCCTCGCAATCGCCGCTCTTTTTCAGAAATTCAAAAGGCGTCTCCCAATAGTCGTCTTTCCCCCAATTATTGATATCGAGAATATAGGGATGCAGATTCATCTCGCGGTTGACCACCTTCAACTGCGTCGCGAGATCCTTGCCGCGCAAACTGTCGATCAGTTTCTGCCAGCCTTTGGTGGTGCAGGTGGCGCTCTCGCAAGGCGCCCCGTCCTTCCAGCGTTTCAACATGTCGGTCCATTTGGGGAACCTCTTCATATTGGTGGACGCAAGTTCGAAGGTGCCGAACAGCTTGGGATAGCTGCGTGCCGCGGCCGATTGGGCAGGTTGGACAAGAAGAATCAAGAGCAGGGGGGCGACCACCATCGGCACAAGACCGCGAAGACGATGCGGCGTGCCGATAGCCCGGAAGACGGTCAAGCCGATACCGCCGGTCAGGACGATGGTCAGCAATGCGAGCATCTGGATCCTGTCGCAGGGAACAAGGCCACCTACCGCCTCGGTTGTATCCAATCACCCGACTGCGGACAACTCATCTGAGTTTAGCTATGTTGATACGCTACTTCGGCCAGATTGGCGCAAGATTGCATTAATTAATCGTTAATTGGTCACAGACGAGTATCGTGATAAAATTCGACTAAAGATCGCGATATATCAGACGCCTAGCATAGGAACACTTGGGGGAGAGCGACCGTGACGATCGGATCCGACCAGCCGGAGAGCCATGGCACTCCGAATGCCGCCGCCGCAGGGGGCGGCAGTGGCCCGTATGTCGCCGGATTGCCCGATGACCCGTCCCAGAAGCCCCTATTCGACATCAGAGTTCTGTTTCCGATCCTGCTGGTCATCGCCCTCGGCATCATCGGTATCTGGGCGATCAGCCAGTTCGTCAGCCAGGAGCGCCAGCGCGAGCAGACCCAGTGGCAGGTACGCATGGGCATCATTGCCGATAGCAGGGCTGCAGAGGTCAATCGTTGGCTGGAGCGGCAGATCGGAAGCTTGAGCGGCCTGGCCAGCAATGAATCGGTTCAGCTCTATGTCAGCTCGATCAGTGAGTACAACACCGTGGTGGCCGGCGGCCATCAGGATGCCAATCAGCAGGACGAGGTCAACGGCTTCAAGGAATATCTCCGCAATCTGCTGACCGTCACCGCCGAACGTTCCGGCTTTGCCAGCGACAAGAACCAGCAGACCGTCAAGGTGAACGAGCAGCAGGTGGCTGCCGCGGGCCTCCTGATTACCGACATGCAGGGCACCGTCTTGGCCGCCTCGACCGAGGCGCCGCCCTTCGACGGTCCGATCAAAGACTTCGTCCAGAGCGTCAAGGCCGGCAATACCGGCATCAGCCCGATTTATCTCAATACACGCGGTAATCCCAGCCTGATCTTTGTCGCGCCGCTCTACGCCGTGCAGTCTGATAATGCCACGACGGCCCAAATCGGCCATGTCGTCGGCGTCAAAGAAATCAGCAACGAGCTCTATCCGCTGCTGCGCCAGCAGGGCGACACCAGCCAGACCGCCACGACCGTGTTGCTGCAACGCAATGGCAGCAAAGTCACGTATCTCTCGCCGATCCCGGATGACAAGCAGCCGGTGGCGCCGCTGGGTCTGGAGATGGATACCGGTACACCGAACCTCGATGCCGCCTTTGCCGTCGATAAGGTCAACGGCTTCTCCATAGATCGCAAGAATTACCGGTCGCAGGATGTCCTGGTAACCTCGCGCAGCCTCAGCCAGGTCCCGTGGGTCTTGATGTATACCGTCGGCTATAAGGAGGCCTTGGGCGAAGCGGACGCCCGTTTCAATCAACTTGCTGCCTATCTCGGCCTGGGCCTGCTGGTTCTGGCGGCCGCGATCATCGCCGTGTGGCGTCACGGCTCGTCACGCCGTGCCATTCAGGCGGCGACGCAATACCGGAACATGGCCAAGCGATTCGAGGAGCAGAAGGAATTGCTGCAGGTGGTGACGGACAGTCAGCCGACCAGCATCTTCATTCTCGATTCGCATAACCGCTATCGCTTCGCCAATGCGCAGACCGCCCGGCAGGCCCATCTCTCGCCGAATGAATTGCTCGGCAAGGAAATCAATGCCGTGCTGGGGCCCGCCATGGCCAAACGCTATGTCGAACTCAACAAGCAGGTACGCGAAACCGGTGCGCGCGTCAGCAATGTCGCGCGACAGGAACAAGATCAGAAGCTGCAGGTGGTGCAGACGGAGCAGATTCCGCTGCGCGGTTATGCCGGTCTGAATGATGATGTATTGACGGTCGAACGCGACATTACCGATGTGGTGACGGAGCGCGAACGCCGCGCGCGTACCTTGCAGCAATTGATCAAAACCCTGGTCGGCGTGGTCGACAAGCGCGATCCCTTCGCCGCCAACCATTCGATGCGCGTCGCCGCCATCGCCCGTGCCGTTGCGGCCGAAATGGGGCTGAGCGAAACAGAGAGCGAGACCGCCGAGATCGCCGGCAATCTGCTCAATCTCGGGAAGATCCTGATCCCGAGCGATCTCCTGGCGAAGACCGGCAATCTGACCCCGGTCGAGCTCGAGATGGTTCGCAACAGTATTCAGATGAGCGCGGATCTTTTGCAGGATATCGAATTCGACGGCCCTGTCGTGGATACGCTACGCCAGGCGCAGGCCCGTTGGGACGGCACAGGCGTGCCGCCATTGGCCGGCGAACAGATCCTGGTGACGGCGCGGATCATCGCCGTCGCCAATACGCTGGTCAGCATGACCAGCGACCGGGCGTTCCGGGCCGCGTTGAACATCGATGACGCCATCGAGTTCCTGCTGAAGGAATCCGGAAAAGCTTTCGACCGCAGCGTCGTGGCGGCGCTGATCAACCATATCGACAATCATGGCGGCCGCCAGATTCTGGAGAACATGACATCGCCGCGGGAGGCGACTGCCTAACACCCGCAGCCTATCGATCGCTTTCACTGAAAGCCGGTATGGCCAGTTCGAGGCGCATCAGGCGCCGACAGGCCGTTTGCGCGATACGCAGGGTTTGGGCCCGGCGCCTGGCGGCATGCAAAGGCGTCAATTGCCCCGGTCGCATGATGGCGGCGCCATAGCCATCGGCCAGGATCAGGCCGCATTCCGTCGGCAGCATGTCCAAGGGAAAGTCCGGCGCGACACCAAAGAAAAAACGGTCACAGAATTCCAGATATTCCCGCCATTTTCGATCCGTCATGAAATCGACACGACTGCTTTTGATTTCGACGATGATAATCTGACCCTGAGCGTCGATTGCGATCAGATCCGCCCGACGGCCATTGGGCAGCTGCAGCTCGCTGAGGGCAGCAAGGCCCATATCCGCGAACATGATGCCAATTCCACGCGCCAGGCGCGTTGCCGTGTCTTCCATGATACCTCGCTTTCGCTCCTCCGCCCCGCGGCATCGCGAGCATTATGATACCGGTGTAAGCTGGCGGCCAAGTGAGGCGGAATAGGCCAACTGCCATTGGCGGCGATGGCCGGTTGGCGGTCGCTGCCGGAAGCCCGCTTGTCCGTTTCACCCGGCGCCGTTATCTAAGGGGGTATGCAAGATGACAGCCCGCCACCTTCGCCACCCGCCGCCGCGCCTGCCGGCACGGATGGCGTACAGACGGAACCGAAGGATGTCGGGACCGTGCCGGTCGAACTCGCATCGAATACTTTGCCTGGGCAGTCCGACCGCTTGCTGATGCCGCCGCCACAAAGCAAGGGACGGCATCTCGGCCGCTGGCTGCTGAAATTGATCGCGATCGCCTTCGGTTTTTCGATCCTGATGGTGGTGATCTACCGCGTGGTACCGGTGCCGGTGACGCCGCTGATGTTGATCCGCTTGCTGAGCGGCGAGGCATTGCACAAAGACTGGGTTCCCTATGACGCCATTTCACCGCAATTGGCGCGCGCAGTGATCGCCTCGGAAGATTCAGGCTTTTGCCAACATAACGGCTTCGACTGGTCGGCGATCGAGAGTGCCTGGGACCGCAATCAGCATTCACCGCGAATCCGCGGTGGCAGCACGATCAGCAACCAGACCGCCAAGAACGTCTTCCTCTGGCCGGACCGCAACTATGTCCGTAAGGCCGTGGAATACTATTTCACCGTGCTGATCGAATTCTTCTGGCCCAAGCGCCGGATTCTGGAAGTCTATCTCAATGTCGTCGAATGGGGGCATGGGATCTATGGTGCCGAGGCCGCGGCACGCGCTCATTTCGGTAAGCCGGCCAGCGCCCTCAATCGACGGGAAGCCGCCTTGCTGGCCGCCGTTCTGCCAAATCCCCGCCGCTGGTCGGCCAGTAAGCCGAGTGCCTATATCCGCAACCGCGCCGGCACGATCCAGGCCCGCATGGCCGAGATCGCCGACCCTACCGGCGATCCCTGCCGTCGATAGGCTCGAAGCTCGCCATTTGCGGCAATCAGAGAAAAGGATCAGTTCTTGTTCAGGAGGCGCCGTAATGCTTCCGCGGTCTGCTGCTGACCGAGATCGGATTGCAGGTTGCGCTGCAGGCGCTGTTTAGCCGCTTGAACTTGCATCGCTTCGGCCAATCGCGTCTGGCGCTCCGGTGTCAGCAGTTTCGCAGCCAAAGCCTGGCGCTGTGCCAGCGCTTCGTTTGCGGGCGACTTGGCCCGCTTCGCCCCGCCTGAACCTGCATTCGTCTTTTGCGGCTTGGCAGCCGATCCGAGCAATCGAGACCAGAACCCCATCTGCGCACCTTGATACTTTGCGGCAAGATGAGTGCTAGCAAGAGAGCCTTAAAACTTCGTCAATTCCGACTCTCGATTTACGGCCGGTCGCAACCGTGCCCACACAGCCGAACGAGCGGATCTTCAAACCTCTATGATCCGCTCGTTCATCGTTGGCCGCCAAAAATTCAAGCGACGTGCAAGACGTCTCGGCGCGGTTCGCCAATCACCCGGAACTGATCCGCCGTGACACCCCGAACGTCGTGATTGTCATTCAGATGCAGATCGTATTCCTGCCGGCTGGCGCGGATATTCCAATAGCGGCCGAGAATATATCCCTGTCTGCCATCCGATAATTGAATCGGAGTCGTCAAATCAAACTGTTCTTCGAAAGCCACTTTGCTGCGCATCTTCGTCTCACTGATGAAAGGTCGCCAACCATCCGGGGCGCCATCGGCGATACTTCTCAACGTGGGATGTCACGGAGAAGGAGTCACGTGACCGCCGTCACCAGCGATCACGGCATGAGAAAGATATGGCGCGAATGAATCGTTCCCGCCACGCAGTCCAGTGATCCGGGAGGTTCGATGATCGCAACCGCAGAAGACGGCAGCGAAACCAAGTCTTTGGGCTTCTGCGTCAAAACGTCGCAGTTCGGGTGAATTCCGGTCGTGCCGCATTCCGTCCCAGGGGGACCGGGGTGGTTACAGTCAAGTTGTGATAAACTCGGCTATAAACTCATTTGAAAGCATTGGCTGCGACCATAATTGTCATAATTTAGGAAATCGATCCCGTCGCAAGTTACAGGTCCAATGAGTCAGTCCAATTACGCGCATCAGTCTCAAGCCATTGTTCCTGCTCGGAATAAAGCGGCCGTGCAGTGGCCGAATCAATGGCCGGTCGAAGGCGTGCCGGTGAAGGTCATCATTCCTTTAGTGCTGATAACGTTAATGATGGCCGGCTGCGCCATTTGGTTGATAGACCATTCGGCCATTAGTACCGCGCGGACGCGTCTCGCCCAGCTTGCCGTTTCCGTCGCCGAGCAAATGGGCCGGGACGCCGAACAGATCAATGAAGTGCTCGATAGCGGCGCTCGCCTGTTGGAAGGTACGCAGGACATCAATCGTCCGGACATCAATCGCCTGCAGGAACAGATTCGTCCCCGATTGATAGGAACGCCGCTGCTGAAAGGTGTCGTTTTTAGCGACGAGACCGGGACCAGGCGCGTGGTCACCCGCGACTTCAACGATCCGATCTACGGCTTCGATGCCCTGGCATTCTACCGTGACTATCTGCGGCATCCGCACAGCGCACTGATTGTCGGCGCACCCTTTACCTTTACCAATGGCGGACAAGGCGTTCCGATCACCCGCGTTGTCCGATCCGACAGCGGCAGCCTGAAGGGATTGGTCACGGTTCTGCTGAAAGTCGAATTGCTGGTGGAATTCTATCAATCCATCGCGCCAAACGCCGCCGACAATATTGCATTGCTGCAGCCGGACGGCCGGGCGCTGATCGGCAAGACGCCGTTGACCGCCGATATCAGCGAGGCGATCCAGGCGCAAATCCCCAGGTCGCTTGCCGTGGACAACCGCGATGACGGCGACAGTGACGATGCGGCCCCCGTCGATATCATCACCAAATCCGGCCAGCTCAATTATCTGGCGGCAAAGGAGGTCCCGCATATCCCGATCGTAGCCATCGCCATGACCACACGCCTTGGCGTCATTCGCGGCTGGGCTCTGCAAGCCAGCATCGTTGCCGGCGTGATCATTGCCGCGGGCCTTGTTTTGGTCGGGCTCACGCTTTATCTCGGCCGCAAGATCATCGGCAACGAACGCTCTTTGCTCGCACAAGCCAACTTCGTGAATTTGATCATCGATTCGGCCGAAGTGCTGATTTTCGTGCGCAACCGCGACGGCGATATTGTCCGCGTCAACGATACCGCGCAACGACATCTCGGCTATTCATCGGCGGAATTGGGGACGCGGGATGTCTGGCGTTCCCTGCTCCTGCCGGAGGAACGACGGCAGGTCAATAACGCCTTCATGTCGAATGACCCGACGGGTTACCCGAACATTCACGAAACCCATCTGGTGACACGCAGCGGCGAGAGGCGGTTTTACCGCTGGTCGAATGTTGCCGTGCTGGACAAGACTGGCCGGATATCGCTGGTCATCGGTATCGGCGAAGACATTACCGTCGCAGCCCAGGCCCGACGTCTGCAGGAGCGCAGCACCGCCGCGATGACCGATGCCCAACGCATGGCCGGCATACGTTATTGTTTCAGCAGCCCGCAATTGAGCCCGCAGGAATCCGAGACCTATTCCTTCTACACGCAGATGGCCGAGATTCTCGACGTGCCGCCGGCTGAGATGCCGCGGGAGTCGGAGATCTTTCTCAACCGCTTCCTCCACCCTGACGACCGCGAGGATACCCGCCGGCATTTCCGCGAATTTACTGCCGGTCAAAGCGATCAGTACCTTATCGAATACCGGGTCTATAAACCGAGCGGCGAGATGCGCTACATTCGCGAGGGCATCAAGCGCTTGGTCGATGCGGTTGACAATTCCACCCAATCGGTCGGCGTCATCCATGACATCACCGATATCAAGCGCACGCAGCTGGCATTGGAACGCAATGCCGCCCTGATGAGCCGGGCGCAAAGCATCGCCAAGATGTGCCATTGGCACTTCGAACCCGCCGCCAACCCGAAAACATATGATGACGGGCATTATTTCTATTCGGACAATGCCGCCGACATCTTCGGTCTGCCACCGGCTCAACTGAACATGAGCGAAGCAGATTTCGCGGCCAAACTGGTCCATCCCGATGATCGCGATTTTGTCTATGAATCATACCGGGCTTTCGTCGAGGGGCCGGAGCTGAAATACGAGCGGGTATACCGGCTGCTCCTGCCCGAGGGATCGGTGCGCTATATTTCCGATGCCGGTGAAAAGCGACTCTCCGCCGACGGCAAGCTGGCGCTCATCTTGGGCATCTCGCAGGATGTCACGACCCTGCATCTCTCAGAGGCCTCGTTGCGCCGCACTGAAAGCCAACTCCGCCACGCCTTGCGCATCGCGGCGATGGGGCATTGGCATGTCGAATATTCCGATTCGACTGAACGTCGCTACGTGATGCAATATTCCGAAGAGGCAGCCGCGATCTTCGGCGTCATGCCGGATGTCCTCACGCAACTGGATATCGCGGCATTCGTGAGCCGTTTCGTTCTCCCGGATGATCAGCCGCAAACCCTGGACGGGATGCGGCAGTTCTGGGATGACCCCGAGGCCAGCCTATCGGTCGAGTTCCATATGCTGCGTAACGATGGCAGCATCCGCGCCGTCCGCATGATCGCGGAGCGCGTGCGGATGACACACCCCTCGCTGGTGCAGATGGTCGGCGTGGTGCAGGACATCACTGATCTCCGGCACCATGAATTGGTGCTGCGGCAGACCGAAGCGCTGCTGCAACACGCGCATCGCCTGGCCAAGATCGGATATTGGCTCTGGCATCCATCCGATACGTTGGATTCAGCTTCGGGCAAGCTGTCTTATTCCGAAGGGCTGCAAACCATGCTCGGCATCGACGGCATGGATTACCATGGCATCGATGAAGCCTTCTGCCAACGCCATGTGCATGACGATGACCGGCTTGCCGTACTTCAGGCTTTCATCGACTACCGCCGGGGTGCGACGGATTCGTATAATCTGGAATACCGGTTCCTGCGCCCCGATGGCAGGACGATCAATTTGCGGTCCGTCGCCATGCGCGTCCGTGACGAGGCCGGACATATCCTCTATGCAATCGGCGTCGCGCAGGACATCAGCGAACAGAAGCGGCATGAAGAAGAGCTGATCCAGGCCAAGAACGAGGCTGATCTCGCCAACCGCTCGAAGACCGAATTCCTCGCAAATATGAGCCATGAATTGCGTACGCCGCTGAATGCCGTCATCGGCTTCTCGCAGCTCATTCGCGACCAGGCCTTTGGGGCAAACCCGGAACGCTATGTCAGTTACGCAGAGGATATCAATGCCAGCGGCAAGTTGCTGCTCGACCTCATCAACGACATTCTGGACATGTCACGCATCGAAGCCGGGCGACACATCTTGAGTGAGGAAGAGCTGCCGGTCGCCACGGCCATTCACGATTGCCTGCGTATCGTCAGCCCACGCGCCGCGGACGGCAATGTCACTTTGGATTTCCAACCGGCGAGCGACCTGCCGATGCTCCTCGCCGATGCGCGCTCGCTGAAGCAGATCCTGCTCAATGTTGTCTCCAACGCGGTGAAGTTTACGCCAGCCAGCGGACGGGTCAGTATTGGTGTCTCAATACGCCGGGACGGCAGCATGCAGGTCGTGGTCAGCGATACTGGAATCGGTATCGCCGCGGATGTCCTGCCCAATCTGTTCGCACCATTCCGGCAGGGCGACAACTCGATCAGCCGCCGGTTTGGCGGCACCGGCCTGGGGCTGGCCATCAGCCGGAAACTGATCGAATTGCATGGCGGCAGCATCGAAATCGACAGTTTGGTGGGGCGGGGCACCACGGTTCGGCTGGTCTTTCCGGCCGAACGAGTCCGTATCGCCCGTCAGGACGGCCACGACCACAGCCTCACGGGCGCCCGCGTCACCGGCTGACGATCCAATCGGAACCCCATTCCACGGCCGTTCGAGACAGGAAGCCCCGCATAGCTGCTCCGCTTCCGATTGACTTGCACCCCTAACCAGTTGTCGTATGTTGGCCCTGATTGGCCTAGGCTGACCGCGCAGGATATCCCCGGCGCTGCAGAGACCCCGCCCGGGCCGCCGGTTTTGGAGGTCGACTTGGCTCAGTATCGTTCCCGTACATCCACCCATGGCCGCAATATGGCGGGCGCCCGCGGTTTATGGCGCGCTACCGGCATGAAAGACGGGGATTTCGGCAAGCCGATCATTGCCATCGCCAATTCCTTCACGCAGTTCGTGCCGGGCCATGTTCACCTCAAGGATCTCGGCCAGATGGTCGCCCGCGAGATCGAGGTTGCCGGCGGGGTTGCCAAGGAATTCAACACCATCGCCGTCGACGACGGAATCGCCATGGGACATGACGGCATGCTGTACAGCTTGCCGTCCCGCGAAATCATTGCCGACGCGGTGGAGTATATGGTCAATGCCCATTGTGCCGACGCGCTGGTCTGCATTTCCAACTGTGACAAGATCACGCCGGGTATGCTGATGGCTGCGTTGCGGCTCAATGTTCCCACCGTGTTTATCTCCGGCGGTCCGATGGAAGCCGGCAAACTGGTCATGAAGGACGGCAAGTTGCAGGCGCTCGACCTGGTGGATGCCATGGTTGCCGCCGCGGACGACAAGGTTTCGGACGAAGAGGTCGCCAAGATCGAGCGTAGCGCCTGTCCGACCTGCGGTTCCTGTTCCGGCATGTTCACCGCCAATTCGATGAATTGCCTGACCGAAGCGCTGGGGCTTGCTTTGCCCGGCAACGGCACGATCGTCGCCACCCATGCCGCCCGCAAGGAATTATTCCTGCAGGCGGGGCGTACGGTGGTCGATCTCACGCGGCGCTATTACGAGCAGGATGATGCCAGCGTTCTGCCGCGATCGATCGCCAGCTTCAAGGCCTTCGAAAACGCCATGACACTGGACATCGCCATGGGCGGCTCGACCAATACCGTCTTGCATCTGCTGGCCGCCGCCTATGAAGCTGGTGTCGATTTCCAGATGTCGGACATCGACCGCCTGTCGCATCGTGTGCCGAATGTGTGCAAGGTGGCCCCGGCCCTCAGCACCGTTCATATCGAGGACGTGCACCGCGCCGGGGGCATCATGGGCATTCTCGGCGAATTGGACCGGGCGGGCCTACTGCATACGGAGTTGCCCACGGTGCACAGCAAGACCATGGCCGAGGCGCTGGATAAATGGGACGTCAAGCGCAGCAATGCGGCCGAGATCCATCATTTCTACAAAGCTTCGCCCGGCGGCGTCCCCACCCAGATTGCCTTCAGCCAGGAGCGTTACTTCGACGATCTGGATCTAGACCGCGAAAAAGGCGTCATCCGTAATGCCGACAATGCCTTCAGCAAGGATGGCGGTCTGGCCGTCCTGTTCGGCAACATCGCCGTCGACGGCTGCATCGTGAAGACGGCAGGCGTCGACAAGTCGATCCTGACCTTTTCCGGACCGGCCCGCATCTTCGAAAGCCAGGACGCCGCGGTCGAGGGCATCCTCTTCGGCAGGATCAAGGCCGGTGACGTGGTGGTGATCCGCTATGAGGGGCCGAAGGGCGGCCCGGGCATGCAGGAAATGCTCTACCCGACGAGCTATCTGAAATCGAAGGGGCTCGGCAAGGCCTGTGCATTGATCACTGACGGGCGCTTCTCCGGCGGTACGTCCGGCCTATCGATCGGTCACGCCTCGCCGGAAGCCGCGGAAGGCGGCGCCATCGCCTTGATCGAGGAAGGCGATATCATCGATATCGACATCCCGCAGCGGAAGATCGATGTGCGGCTCAGCGACGAAGTGCTGGCACAGCGTCGTGAGGTGATGGAAGCCAAGGGTAGCGATGGCTGGAAGCCGACCGAGAAGCGCAATCGTCGTGTATCGATGGCGCTGCGGGCATATGCGGCACTCACCACCAGTGCATCGCGAGGTGCCGTCCGAGTGGTTCCCTGACGCTCGGGGCGATGCTGGTCTAACGACCGGCTATCGCCAGGATGTAATATTGCGAATCATTAGATTACCGGCCCTTCGCCATTCCGGAGGGCCGGCGGGTTGGTGGGCACTCCGATGATGCGTCTGATGAAGGGCGCGATTTCGATCGGGACAGCGACAGAAATGATCTTCGATTTCCGTAATCTCGAAGAACGACGCGCCGGCCTGGCGCTCAATCGGCTGTTTCCCCTGGCCTATGACTATTGGTGCCGGCTTGCCGCCGATCGGTTGGCTCAGCGCGCCGACATCGACCCGACCGCCATTCCCGCAGTATTGCCGAATATCATGCTGCTCGATGTCCTCCCCGGCGGCCGGGATTTCCGGTACCGCTTAGCGGGTAGTAACGTCGAGCGCAATTTCGGCAGCAGCGCTAAAGGCATTATCCTGTCCGATATCGTGAAGGCGTTTCCGTCCTTTCAGCCGATCATCGAGGTCAAACAGCGTTGCGTGGCAACTGCATCGCCTTATGCCTGCGACGAGGCGATCTTCACGCATTTCGGCACATTGAAGCGGGTATATTGCTTTGCCATGCCGCTTTCCGATGACGGTGTCACGGTCAGCCATATCTTCGCCGTCGGCATCCTTGAGCCGGTGGAAGATGCGGCACCCCAACCAGGCTGACGTGCCCGGCCAGACCGACGGCTGACAGGTTGCCTCTCGGTCCACAGCCGATTATGACTACTCCAGGAGAGGCCCGCGGGGAACCGCTCCGTTAGGATCGGCCGGAAACATCGCATCAAGCGGGCGGCCCAATTGTGTCAGGGGATTCACCGTATCATGAAGGTTTATATCAGCGTCGATATCGAAGGTGTCGCTGGCATCACCCATTGGGACGAAGCCACCAAGACCCATCCCACCTATCCGGAATTCCGCGAACAGATGACACGGGAAGCAATTGCCGCCTGCAACGGCGCGATTGCGGCAGGTGCCACGGAAATACTGCTGAAGGACGCGCATGACAGCGGCCGCAACATTATCACGGCAGATCTGCCGGATTGCGTCCGCATCATCCGCGGCTGGAGCGGTCATCCGCTCAGTATGGTGCAAGAGCTGGATGACAGTTTCGCCGCCGCGATGCTGATCGGCTACCATTCTAAGGCTGGGGCAGAGGGCAATCCGCTCGCCCATACCATGACGGGCCGGGTCAATCAGATCACACTCAACGGCAACGTAGTGTCGGAATTTCTGCTGCACAGCTATGCTGCCGCGATGCAGGGCGTGCCGGTGGTACTGGTCAGCGGCGATAAGGGCTTAGGCGAGGACGTCAAGGCGCTCAATCCGCATATTCATACCTTGGCGACCAGCGAAGGGATCGGCCGTTCGACCATCAGCCTCGCCCCAAAGGAAGCCGTCCGCCTGATCGAGGCAGCGGCGACCGCGGCCCTGCGCGGCGACCACGCCGCCTGTCGACTTATCTTGCCCTCAGCCTTCACGCTGGAAATCAGCTTCAACAATCCGACCGACGCCTATGCCGCCTCCTGGTATCCGGGTGTGCAGCATATCGGCCGCCGCACGATCCGCTTCGAAACCAGGGATTATTTCGAGGTGCTGCGCGCGGTGAAATTCACGCTGAAGGCCTGATCATCCCAACGCCCTTAATCTGCCGACGGATCCGCTAACATAATAGTAAGCAGTTCCCGCCAGAATCGCCGCCATCATCGGCTGGGCACATCCGCTCCAGTAACAGGAAAATAGGTTATCACACGGCTGCAATGTCGACTCATCCTGCGAATATCCTTCAGCTTCTGGCTTACTGGCGCAGTCTCGCAGAAGGCAAGACGCCAGCACGCCGGCAGATCGATCCGGCAGCGATCAAGACTCTGCTTCCCTATCTGCTCCTTGTGGGTTTTGAGGAGGCGCCGTTCCGAGTCCGTTTTCGCCTCACCGGCACCATTGTCGATCAGATGACAGGCATGAATATCACGGGCCGATATCTGGATGAATTTGCCACGGGCATATATAAGCCGTCAGTCCTACAGTTACAGACTCATTACCGGCAGGCTTGGGAAACCGGCCAGCCGGTCATTGACACCTATCATTGGCCCGCCGGCGACAGCTATTTCCTTCATGTCTCCTATGGCCTGTTCCCGATGCTGATCGATGGTACCGTCCGGCAATGCTTGGCAATCGAGGACTATGGCGAACTGACCTTCGATTCGCGGATCATCGATTGGTCTGTGCCGCTCAAGGATAAGTGACCTCCTCGTCGACCGGATGAGACCACCCGCCCGGCACGGTTGCGGTCATCGGCAAATTCCGCTTATCTGACGCAATCCTGGCAGATTCGGCGATTTTGACTTATCTGGTGCATTTTCGGCCGCTCTCCGCTAGTGTGCGCCTCGCACGCCTGACTTCCAGCGCTGATTTCGTCGACTCAGCTCACGCCAGCCCAGACGTCGTTAAGGAACGCCTCGTACGACGTCGGCTCAGCGCGGTGTTACACAGAAAGATCATATCATGCTGAAAAGAATGACTTTCGACCATTCGAGATATGGACATGTTCAAAAAACCGAATGTCCTATTTCCGGACGAAAGAACAGCAGTTTGCCGAAAGAGCATCGAGGGAGCGACCGGTGATGCAGCACAAATTCAAAGTTGGCCAGATTGTTCATTTTTCGCCCAATATGAGCCATGCGGCCAGTGCGCGCGGCAGTTATGAGGTTGTCCGCCTGTTGCCCAGCGAGACGCTCGATTTCCAATACCGCGTCAAAAAATCAAGCGACGGCCAGGAACGTGTGGTCAAAGAGAGCGAACTTACTTGAAGGCCGCGACAAATAATCCAATGCGATTGGGGGAGAGATGGCGCTAAAGCCCAACTATAATCAGCAGCGGTCTGAACGGAATCGCGCGAAGCAAGAGAAAAAAGATCGGAAGCAGCGGGAACTTCAGGAACGCAAGATGTCGAAAGCCGCTACCGGCGATAATGACGAAACGGGAACAGCCGGCGATGTCCCTGGCTCGGCAATCGAGTGATTGCGGCAGACATCGGTACATACAATTGATGGAGATGGGCATGGCCCGCAAGAAACAAAAAATAAACGACGACGCCCTTCGATTCTTCGATGTCTTGTACGAAGACGGATCCCGCAGCTCGAATCGCAAGATTCAATATTCCGAACTGGACAGCTTTGACGAAATGGCTTCGGCCAAAGCAATTCTGGAAGCGCAGGACCGGAAGATCGCCGAGCTTTCCGGCCGTCCGCGCTCAGTCATCAAATCCGTCACGCGATCCGGTTCCTGAGACTCATCGCAACGGTGGGCATGAAAACAAGACAATGCAGCCCATCGGCCGCATCGTCTTGTTCTGTTCGCCTGCAGCAATGACTGTCAGCGAACGGAAGGCTTAACCTTCCAAAGATCGGGCAATCGCGTCGAAGCCCGCCAACATCAAGCGATCCATCTCGTCATCTACCGGCAGCTCTTGCGACGATGCCTTGGCGATCACCACCTCGGCAGCGGGATCGACATAGATCCATTGGCCATGAATGCCGATCGCGCAATAGGCGCCATGCGCATTGCCGGTGAGATACCATTTGCTGCGATAACGCCCTTGCCGCAGGAATTTGGCACTGGCGCCACGCTGCCAAGCGGCGGGATCGCCATTTGTCAGAATGTCTTCAATCCAGCTGGCAGGGACGATACGTTGATCCCCCACGACCCCACCGCACCGCATCAATTCACCGAAGCGGGCAAGGTCACGCAGGCTGGTGCAGATACCGCCGGCGGAACGAGGAGCGCCGAGGCGATCTACCGTGACATAGGCGTCGAACTCGGCACCCATTTTCTGCCAGATTTGCTCTGAAAGCAGCGTTGCATAGGGTGTGTTCGAGGCACGCTCAAGGATCCAACCCAGCATATCGGAATTGGGCGACACGTAATAAAAGCGCTCGCCATGCGGCTGCTGACCCCGCGGTAAGGTCAAGAGAAAGCTGCGCAGATCGTTCAGCCGCGCAGGATCGTAGACGGGATTCCAGCCTGTGGCATCGCGATATCGGGCGAAGGCACCGTCGACATTCAAGTAGTCTTCAACGAAATCGATGCTAACCGTCATGTCCAGGACGTGCCGCACCGTGCAATCGCCATAAGCCGACGTCGCGGCCTCCGGAATATACCGTGTGACCGGTGCATCCGGATCGAGCTGGCCATTTTCGACCAGAATGCCGGCCAGCGTCCCGCTAATCGATTTGCTCACAGAGAAGACGATATGCGGATCCGATGCGGTCTGGCCACCGGCATAGCGTTCGGCGGCGATCTGGCCGTTTTTCAAGACGACAAAACCATCGGTCGCACTCGTCGCCAACATCTGGTCGAGCGTCCAGTCGCGACCGCGGGGACCGCGGAAGGTCAGATTTTTGAGCGGACGCGGAGCTTGAGGCAAGGAAACTACCCCGGCAGTACTGCGCCGGATATTCGCCGTCGGCAGGATCTGCCGTACGTGATGGAACGCCCAGGTATTGAATGGCGGACGCCGCCAGTTCTCCAATGTCACTTGCTGATCGGAAGCCGGCGGAAAGCCGATCATCAATTCCTGCGTGGTCACGATGCCCCCTGGTTTTGTTGGGATTGAAAGACGTCATCACCATAATCGATTCCGCCGTGCTGCCCGATCTGCCAATTCGGCATGACCAACATCCGCTTTCGATAGCAGCCAACCCCTCAGCCGGTCGGCTTCGGCGCGACCCAATCGACCGGCATGGTGCCCGGCGTCAGATCGCCATAATCCTCGATCGACAGGCATTGGCGGACGGCGCCATCAATCAGCAAGGGGAATAAACCGAACCAGACTTCGACCAGATACCCGTCCCGATTCGGCCAGCGATAGGTACCGATATAGGGCTGTCCGCTTTGACGGCAGAGCGCATAATGCTGCTGCAGCTCACGGACCGGTTCACGGCCGATATCAATGGCGAACTCATCCAGATAGTGTCCCGTGAGATTCATATGGCTGATTTCATCGACGCGCGTCCCGGTCAGCCGGTAACGCACGCGGAAGGGTGCATCCTCGAATTCGGCGATCAGCATATAAGGCAGCAAGGCTGGAATAGCCGCCGGATTAATCTGATGGCGCTGCGGCAGCCGGCCATCAGCCAGACTGCGCCAATAGTTCTGCAGGACCAAAATACTTGATGGAATCTGCCCCATCACCCATCCGATGAAAAAGAATCGGGCGGATTATAGAATGTTACGACCGGGCCGCAAACGCAGCACAGATAGATCCCGTTCGGTAGAGGCATGAACGTGCGGAACACCGCCGATCCCGCGACGGTGGGTTATCCGAAGCGTCTGGAAGCCCTTTTGACTGCGCCTGATCCTAACTACTGCAGGGGAAGCCCGGAAACCTCAACCTTTCTTAACTAAATTTTGGCACAATATGATCGAAAGTCGGTCCGGAACTCAGAAATCTTGCAAGACGACCACGACATTCATGTCGACATCCCCATCGCGCAGGTCAAATCCCAGCGCGTTATCGCATTCGACCGATATTGGCGCAGCAAGCTGGTCAGCGACCGATTGCCCGGTCGGGCCGATATCGACCCCGGTGAAATGAAGCCGTTCTTGCCTGGTCTGCTTCTGGTCGATATCACCCTTGAGCCGCTTCGGGTTTTCTATCGTCTCTGCGGTACCGAGGTCGCGCGCCTGCGCGGCGAATTGACCGGCTATTACCTCGACGAATGGCCGCACTGGACCGATCAGGAGAAACTGGCTCTGACGTTAGATTACCGATGTGCCATTTTTGAAAGGCGGGCGTTCTTTTCCTGGGACCGCGTCCGTCTGCAGAGCGGTTCATGGAGGTACTTCTATAGCGGCATCTGGCCGCTTTCCAGCGACGGCACGATCGTCGACAAATGCGTCGCCTATGAAGATTACGTCGGCATCGATCCTGCCGCAGTCCAGCGGCCATCCCGACCAGGCTCGATATCAACCCACTGAGCCCAGGTGGAATGGTCGCCAGCTGCAATCATTTCAGAATCACCGAATCGGTCGCGCGACTGGGACCACGGGCGCTGCTGCCGAAAACCACACCCCTTGCCTCCTTCCCGATTGCTGTCAGGATGACGATGACAACCGCGACGACAGCGACCGTGAGGGCCAGGGCATATGAGTAGTCATTGCCGTGGCTTTCCGCTAACCCGGCCTGCAGCACGGCATTCTTCGAGGCAAGCAGGTTGCCGAGCTGATAGACGACGCCAGGAAACGTGCCGCGAATCTCGTCCGGGGATAGCTCGTTCAAATGCACGGGGATAACGCCCCAGGCCCCTTGCACCGCGACCTGCATGACGAAGGCGCCTATCGCCAACATGACCGGCGTCGCCGAATAGGCCCAAAGGGGAATTGCCGGCAGTGCCAGGAGCGAGGCGATGATGATCGCCCTGCGACGGCCGATACGCTCCGACCACATGCCGAAAAGCAACCCGCCGGCGATCGCGCCGATATTATAGACGATCGCGATCCAGCTGACGGTCTGGGTCGAGAACTGATGCTGGACCGTGAGGAAAGTCGGATAGAGGTCTTGCGTCCCGTGGCTGAACGAATTGAAGGCCGTCATCAGGAGCACAGCATAGATCAGCAGGCCGGAATGCCGGCTGACGACCGTCCACAAGCTCGGCTTGTCGACGATATGCTGTCGCGCGACGAAGGCCGGCGATTCCTCCACCTTGCTGCGGATATAGAGAACCAGCAAGGCCGGGGCGGCGCCGACCATGAACATGCCGCGCCAGCCGATATGGTCATAGAACAACCCGAAGACGATGGAAGCCAGCAGATAACCCGTCGGATAGCCGGCCTGCAGCAAGCCGGAAATGATACCGCGAGTCTTCGGCGGGATCGTTTCCATGGTCAGTGAGGCGCCGACGCCCCATTCCCCGCCCATGGCGACGCCGTAAATCGCCCGCAGGATCAGCAGGGCCGTCAGGCTGGGCGCGAAACCGGAGGCGAACTCTACCATGGAATAGAGCAGCACATTGACCATCAAGGTCGGCCGCCGCCCAAAGCGATCCGCCGCAAGCCCGAAAAGCAGTGCTCCCACCGGCCGCATGGCCAAGGTCCAGAAAAGTCCTTCCGCGACGGCTTTGACATCCGTGCCGAATTCCGTGGCGATGTGCTTTAGGATGAAAACCATGATGAAGAAGTCAAAAGCATCCAGCGTCCAGCCGAGATAGCTGGCGAGGACGGCGCTCCGTTGCCTGGGCGTCAACGCGCGCAATTCAGATAACACAGACATGACGATCTCCTGGTCGCGGGACAGTCAAGACGGGAGGAACAAGGCGGGATGTGAGTCAACTCAGGGAAGTAGAAGTCTAACCAAGCCTTCGACATCCGCAAGCATTAACATTGCCCCTACCGGAGAATGGCACTGGCGCTGCTCGGGCTACCCAAGGCCGGATTTGAACCGGCCCTCTAGCGCGGTAGCGTCACCGTGACCGCCGTGCCAATACCGGGCGCGCTGTCGATATGGAGCTGGCCGCCATGCAGTTCCGTCAAGAGCCGCGCCAGCGGGAGACCAAGGCCGGTACCTTCATAGCGCCGGGCCAGGGAATTATCGATCTGGCGGAACGGCTGCAATGCAATGCCGATCTCATCGGCCCGCATGCCGATTCCCGTATCGATAATAGTCACCACGACGTCCGAAGCAGAATTCTCCGCTAGCCGGACGGCGACCCGCCCCCCTTTCGGGGTGAACTTGATGGCGTTTGACAATAAATTGAGGACGATCTGACGTACCCGTGTCTTATCCACGTGGAAAAGCTCTGGGCTGCTTCGGGTTTCCAGGGTCAATGTCAAGCCGGCATCATGGGCCCGGCCGCGCATCAGGCTGAGGCAGGAATCGATCAAGGCTTTCGGTTCGACGGCTTCGCGGGATAACTCCAGCCGCCCGGCCTCGACCTTCGAAAGATCAAGGATATCGTTGACGACGTGCAGCAGATGGCGGCCTGAATCGTGGATGTCACGGATGTATTCCGCCTGTTGTGCCGACAGCCCACCGAAATAGCCTTCCCGAAGGGCTTCGGAAAAGCCGATGATGGCATTAAGCGGCGTGCGCAATTCGTGGCTCATATTGGCAAGAAATTCCGTCTTTGTCCGACTTGCCAATTCAGCGCGTTCGCGAGAGCGCTGCAATTCCATCTGCGTGAGTTTGAAAGCCGTGATATCGACATGCATCACAACGACGCCACGATGATCGCCATCGATCGGCTCGACCAGGAACCGGAACCAGCTATCGGTCTCTAAAGACGACCGGTAATCAAATGGCACCGCCCCCGAGCGGCCGGACAGGGCAGATCGGATACCCTCGGTAATATGTCTCGGCGCGATGTCGCCGGCAGAGATAGCCTCGTCGCAAAGTGCGATGTAGTTGCTGCCGATACCCGCCGCGGCGCCGGGGATACCGCTCTGCGCCGCTGTCTCCCGCCAGATCCTGTTGACATAGATGACGGTCCCGGCCTCATCCAGCAAGGCAATATGTGCCGGCAAGGCATCGATGGTCGCCGAGCGCTCCCGTATCAAGCGCCGCATGTTAAGGTCGTTCTCACGCAATGCCGCTTCCGCTTCCACCCGCCGCGTCACATCGCGAAAGTAGATGACGATACCCTGCTCGGACGGATAGGCATTCACCTCATACCAGGCCTGATGCGGCGGATAGAAATCATTGATCGTCACCGCCACACGCTCGTTCATGGCCCGCTGATAGCCCTGCCAGAAGGGCCCACCGACCGCATCGGGGAAAGCCTCCCAATAATGCATATGCAGGAGATTGCGGCCATCGGCGATTAGCGCCTCGGCATGCCGGTTGAGATAGGTAACCCGCCAATTTCGATCCATCATGACGATGCTGTCGGAGGTGCCTTCCAACGCCATGCGCAACTGATCGGCGGCAAGTTGCGCTTGGTGATCCGCCGATTGGCGCTGCGCCAGCAATGTCCGTATTTTTCTGGAAAGATCGACGAGCCTGTTGCCACAAGATACGAGGTCGGCTGCCGGATCACGAAACATGAACACCATACCGATATCGATATCAGTGCCGTTCTCCCCGCCGGCAAATTGGATAGACAGTAAAGTCGCCAGATCCCAGCTGTGCAGCTTGTCGCGAACTGAGACGGATAAATCAGTCGCGGCAAGATCGGGACTGACGATCATATAAGGCTTACCGGGTTCGTGCAGGGCGACGAGCCGATCCAGCAACTGCTGATCGGCAACCACCCGCCCATCATATGTCGCGGCACGGTGGCGCGCGATGATCTGTGCGCTCGTTTCTCCGGCTTTTCGTTCCCAGCCGAAAGCGAGATCCGCGCCGATGTCGACGGCAACACATTTTAGAAAAGCATGCAGATTGGCCAGGAAGCCTGCAGCCGGATCAATCGCCGATTCCAGGCTCAACAGCAGATTGAGGCGGCTCTCGGTTCGACTGCGCAACAGCTGCTCACGATCAAGCTGCAGCTTCAGCCGTGCCAAATCTTCCGATGGGTCGGTCGCTCTACCCCCGGGAAAGGGCTCCTCGCCGCAAACCCCGTCTCGCTTCATGTTTCTCGCATCCGGCCTAGGTCGTGTGACATTCGCCCCACCCTCACCCATCGAGCCAGCACATGAGAACGGACATCTGTCCGGTCTCACATTGGCACGGGGGCGCCCTCAATCTTCGCCTGCGCCATTCTTATTAGAATTCGCCAATAGTTGTAATATCGTCAAGAGTAGTGAGGTATGGGGCAGCATGTCGGCGTTGCAGCAAATCTGATTACCGCAAGCATGGGGACACATTGTTAACAATGTGTTGCAACACGCCTCAGCGCAAGGTAGCGTTGTTTCGTCGGCGCAATATCAAGGCCGATTCCTCAATGTGAATGCGCCAGGCGAGCACCAGCGCATTCATGACGGAGAAAACCAGCGCCGCAATGGGCAGGTCAAGTGCCAGCGGCAACAGGGCGATCTCGAAGACGACCAGCAGATAGTTCGGATGCCGCATGAAGCGATATGGGCCGTGCTGCACGAGCGGCGCATCTCGCGGAATCAAAATTCTCGTCGTCCAGAAGCGACCAAGACTGACCATGATCCAAGCGCGAAAGCCCTGCATCAGGATATAGGCCAGCGTCGGCCAGATCTGCAGAACCGCGTCGCCCCGCAATGCGACATACCAAAGCCAGGCCAGCCAGGAGCTATGCAACAGGACAAGCAGCGGATAGTGACGGGCGCCGACCTCGACCGCACCGGCGGAGCGAAGGCGCTGCGTGTTCCGCCGGGCATAAACCAATTCGCCCAGGCGCTGCAATGTTACCAGGGACAATAGGAGGATAACGGGGAAAGCCACTATCGACATCGCCCTCATGCATCGATCAATTGAAAGCCGGCGGTGAAACCGGGCCCCAGCGCCGACATCAGATAGCGGCCGCTTAAACCCGCTTCCAGCATACGCTGCAAGACAAACAGAACCGTCACCGCCGACATATTGCCATAGTCGCGCAGGACATCCCGCGCCACCGTCATGGCGCCACGCGGCAGATCGAAGCTGTCTTCCAAGGCATCGAGAACCTTGACGCCGCCCGGATGACAGATGAAACCGTCTATGTCAGACAGGTCGCAACCGTAGCGATCCAAAAAGGTTGTGGCCGCCGATCTGAGATCCTGCCGCACCAGTGATGGGATATCGCGCGAGAAGAGGACGCCGAGACCATCGTCGCAAACATTCCAGCCCATGACATCGAGCGACCGTGGCCAGGTATGCATACCGGATGGACCGAGCCTAGGGCCGGCCGAGCCCGGCCGCCCGATGACCATGGCCGCGGCCCCGTCGCCGAACAGCGCCGTGGCGACGATATTGCTGTTGGACATATCGCCTTGACGAAAAGTCAGAGCACATAGTTCGACAGCGAGAAACAGCACATCGCCCTGGCCGTTCTGGCGTGCCAATGCCACCGCATGGCCAAGCCCGGCCGTTCCGCCGACACAGCCCAAGCCGAAGATGGGAAGACGCAACACCTGAGACGGCAGGCCGAGGCGGTTAAGCAGTTTCGCATCGAGGCTGGGCGTGGAGATACCGGTGGTCGAGACGACAACAACGGCGGCGATATCCTCCGGCCGGCGTTCGGCACGCTCCAGCGCATCGCTGGCAGCCTGGCTCAACAGCTCTTCGGCATGTTCAAGGTAAAGGCGGTTGCGCTCTTCCCATCCATGCTCCTGCTGATACCATTCCATCGGCACACAGGAATAGCGATGCGTGATGCCAGCATTGCTGAAGACCGGCATCAGATAATCGATGTTCGATAGATTGCGATCAAACAGGCTCGGCGCCATCGCCGCAACGGCGGTTTGATCCAGGCGATGCGGCGGTACTGCCGTGGCAATCGACAGCAATGTCGGATCGACAGAGCTTGTCATGCTGAGATGCGCCTGACGCCGAGAACCCAGCCGGAGATCGGCCCGCGGTTTGACGGATGTTTTTCTGGAAAGGATTGTCATTATTTGAGCTGTGCCCTACGGTCGTCATTGCTTAGTCGAGATCGTCAGTACGTCAACTGAAGATAATTCATTCTAGCATTCACCGTAGGTTTGTCGGCTGAAAAAAGCTGCGGCGATATCTGGAATAAAACGTCGACTAGTGGAGTCTATATGTGGTTTGTCTGCTTGCAGCAGCGCCGTCGTCACATCGTGTCGACAGACAATATGAAGTGTCACTGGAAGACTTACAACCGACTGACAGGTGGCGAATCATAATGGATGGTCGAGATGCATGACATAACGGCGACAGATGCCGCACCCCCGACAATCGCGGTCTGGATCGGCTTCGGCGCCTTGTGCCTGGGTATGTTCATGGCGGTTCTGGACATCCAGATTGTTGCAACATCGTTACCTGATATCCAGTCGGCGCTTGGTATGCAGCCATCGGATATGAGCTGGATTCAGACAGCCTATCTGATCGCCGAAGTGATCGGCATTTCTTTGACCGGTTGGTTGACTCGCGTCTTTGGCATGCGTGGATTGGGCCTCGCCGCGATCACCGGTTTCACCCTGGCGTCGTTGGGCTGTGCGCTCAGTTCCGGTTTCGGTTCGCTGATTGCTTTTCGCGTGCTGCAGGGTTTTTGCGGCGGCAGTCTTATTCCGGCCGTCTTCTCCGCCGTCTTCCTCTTATTTCCATTTCGCCTGCAGGGCCTAGCGACCACTATTGCGGGCGTGCTCGCGGTTCTCGCCCCCACGGTCGGGCCGCTGATCGGCGGCTGGATTACCGACACGTTTTCATGGCATTGGCTGTTTTTCATCAATCTGGGACCGGGCTTGTCAGCCGTTCTGGCGATTGCAATCGTGTTGCCTGGCGGCGATGCCCTTTCACATGCCTGGCGTCGCCTCGACTGGCCGGCACTGTGCCTCATGGCAATCACCCTGGCCTGTTTGGAGATCGGCCTTAAGCAGGCGCCGAAACATGGCTGGCTATCGCTTCAGGTCCTGTCGCTGCTCGGCCTGTTTGCCATTGCCGCTATCGCTTTCGTGTTGCGCATCAGACATGCGACAACGCGGCTGGTAGATCTTGGCTTGCTGGCTGATCGCAACTTCGCCGTCGGCTGCTGCCTCAGTTTTATTCTTGGCTTCGGCCTGTACGGTTCCGTTTACCTGATGCCGGTCTTTCTGGCCTTCGTGCGCTTGCACACCTCTTTTGAAATCGGCCAGACGATGCTGGTGACCGGGGCGACGCAGCTGCTCTGTGCACCGCTGGCGGTCGCCCTGGAGCGGCGTTATGACGCACGCCTGATCGCCGGCCTGGGCTTCGCGGCTTTCGCGCTCGGCCTTGGACTGAGTTACGACGCCACCTGGGAAACCGATTTCGCCGGCATGTTCTGGCCGCAGGTGATCCGCGGCGGCGCCATCATGTTCTGCCTGCTGCCGCCCACCCGGATTGCCCTCGCTCATCTGCCGCCGGCGCGTGTGCCGGATGCCAGCGCCCTCTTCAATCTGATGCGCAATCTGGGCGGTGCCATCGGCCTGGCCCTGATTGATACGGTCATCTGGGGTCAGGCACCCGTTCATGTGCAGGCGCTGGTGAACCGCCTCCTGGCCGGCGATGTGACGGCGGCGCGTTTCGTCGGACTGCCGACCGAGAAGTTCGTCGGCAAGCCGATGAAAGCACCGGACGAAGCGACTCAAGAGCTGATCCGTCCCTTGATCGAGCGGGCCGGGCTGGTATCCGCGATCAATGATGCTTGGCTTATGCTGGGCCTGCTGACCGCGCTCGGTGTCATTCTCATTCTCCTGATCTCGCAACGATCGAGATCTGATGACACAGCACCGCGCCTGTTATGAATCTGCATCCATTGCCATTGATGTACTGCATCCGGACAGCTACGGTATCGCAACAATCCCTGCGAGACCGATATCGATGAGGCGCCAATGCCGGATACCGTCCTGATAACCGGTTTTGAACCTTTTGCCGGACTGGCATTCAACCCGACCAGCGAACTCGTTCGGATGTTGGACGGGACGCTGATCGGGAATGTCCGGATCTGCGGTCACGTTCTGCCGGTCGCATTCGACGGTCATGCGGCGCGCCTGGAAGCTTTGCTGCATCAGACGACCCCGCGCCTTGTCCTGGGCTTTGGTCTTTATGCCGGTGAAGACATGATTCGTCTCGAACGTGTCGGGATCAATATCGCCGATTTCGGCGTCGCCGATAATGCCGGACTTCGTCTTCAGGGAGCGGCGATCGAAGTGGACGGGCCGCCTGCGCGTCTGGCGACATTCCCGTATGCCGAGATACGTTCCGCTTTGCTGCGGCTGGGAATCCCCACGCGTATCTCCAACTCGGCCGGCACCTATCTGTGCAATGCCACGCTATACAGCGCGTTGCGTCTTTGCGCTGATCAACCCAATCGTCCCCAATGCGGATTCATTCACGTCCCTTATGCCACGCAACAAGTGGCGGCAATGCTCAGCGGCGAACCCAGCAACGAACTTGCTATCGTCTCACCGGAATCGGTCCTGCCCTCGATGTCTCTCGATCTAATGGTCGAGGCCGCCAGGACGGCCATCCGTGTCAGCCTCGATACTGTCACGACATCATAGAGCTCGGCAGGCATGTCGCTCACGCCGTCATCGGCAGAGATATGCGGCAATATTAAATAAAATACGTGAAAAACTAGATTCGATACCTGTCATCATGATGTGGCTTTTCCTTTAGATTTGTGCTGACTCTCAGCAGTAGAAATGGGTGCGCTCTCCAAGGGTCGAGGGTCATCGATCGACATCGGGTAAATCGAACTAAAGCGACGTGACAGGCCGGCCGGTCCGCCAGATTGACGGATGCCGCCTGATACCGAGCCACAGGGAAGAGACATGGCCGAGTTCCACGAGGAACGACGGGCACGGCGACTGGCGTAAAAAAGCACATGGTTTGGGGACGTATGCAACTGGCGCGCATCGCAGAAGCGACCGCCGGCGAGGGAACTGAAGCAAATGAAGATACCCTTGAAAACACGGTTGCGCGCCTGGTGGGAGGGCTACGAGGCGGATGACCTCACGCGGCTGAACCAGCCTGCGCAGGCTTCATCGTCGACCGAAGCTTCGAAATCATTGGTCGAACCGTTGGCGCCTTGGGAAACGCCCGAAATCCGGATGGTACAGTTGATCTGGGGAACCGGTTACCACAAGCCCGGCGGGCCGGATTATATTCTCGGATTGGTCAAGCCTTTCGGTCTCGACCCCAGCAAAAGCATGATGGAATTCGGCTCTGGCCTCGGCGGTGCTGCACGAACCATAGCCAATGAATATGGCGTTTGGATCACCGGCTACGAGCAGGATGTTCAGTTTGCCCGCGCCGGCAAGCAGATGTCCGTCATGGCCGGATTGGAAAAGAAGGCCGATATTTTGCGCTATTTTCCTGACGACTTCGAACTGCACGCCAATATGTTCGACTGCATATTGTCGAGCGAAACCCTTTTCCGCATCGCAGACAAATACAATCTGCTGGAGAAGCTGCAGCGTGGCCTGAAGGTCCGCGGGCAATTGACCATCACCGACTTCGTGCTGGGAGACGGCATCTCGCCGACAGATCCCCGCCTGCAAAATCTGGGGCCCGAGACACTGCATTTCTGGGAGATCGGACAATACGAGCAACGCTTTCGCGAGCTCAACCTGGATCTGCGGGTGACGGAAGATATCACCGAGACATATCGCAAGATGATTCTGAACGGCTGGGCGAATTTCGCACAGGGCGATCCCGCGGCTTTCGCAACGGCCCGTGCCTACCCCACCGTCATCGTGAGTGAACTGAACACCTGGACAAGCCGGATGCAAGCCTTGGAAAGCGGCCTGCTAAAGGTGGTGCGCTTCTATGCGATCCGGAAGAGTACGACCAAGCTGATGTCCGATTGGTAGGCCGGACCTCACCAGCGGTGATGGACGGCCGGCTTGATGCGCGTTTCATAGATCCGCCGGACGGCGTCCATCTGGGCCGCCGTCAAGGGAGGCAGTTCGCCCGCAGCGATATTGTCTGACGCCTGTTGCGGCGACTTCGCCCCCGGGATCGCCGTCGTTACTGCGTCGAACATCAATATCCAGCGCAGCGCCAATTGCGCCATGGTGGCGCCGGCAGGAACCAGCGGCCGCAACTCTTCAACCGCCGCCAGGCCATCCTCGAAAGGAATGCCGGAAAAGGTTTCACCGACATCGAAAGCTTCGCCATGACGATTGAAGCTGCGGTGATCCGCCGGATCGAAATGACTGTCTGCACGCAGCTTGCCGGTCAGCAAGCCGCTTGCCAACGGCACCCGGGCAATGATCGCCACCTGCCTGCGCTTGGCGAGGTCGAAGAACAGTTCCGTCGGACGCTGCCGAAACATATTGAAGATGATCTGCACGCTGCTGATCGGATAATCCAGCGCTTTGATCGCTTCTTCGACCTTCTCGACGCTGACGCCATAAGCACGCAATTTGCCCGCGGCGACCAGCCGATCGAGACCGTCGAAGATCTCGGGGCGATAAAAGACCTCGGTCGGCGGACAATGGAGCTGCAGCAGGTCCAGGGCATCCATCTGAAGGCGGCGAAGCGACTCTTCGATAAATCCCGTCAGCGCGGCAACCGTATATCCGCCTGAAACATGAGGGCTGATTTTCCGACCGGCCTTGGTGGCGACAATGACATCCCGCTTGCCGCGCGCGGCGAGGACCTTGGCAATCAGCTTTTCGGAGCGGCCGTCACCATAGACGTCCGCCGTATCGATGAAATTGACGCCGCGATCGAGTGCTGTATTCAAGGCCGCTTCCGCATCCCGGTCGGACACCTCACCCCAGCTGCCGCCGATTGCCCAGGCGCCGAAACCGATCGGTGAAACCTGCCATCCGGTCCGGCCGAAAGTCCTACGTTCCATGGTTGCCTCTTCCCCTTGTTACACAATCGCGTCACGCCGCAACATCCGGCATCAGCCATCTTTGATTATCGGAGCTTTGCAGGCAGATATCGTATCTGCCGACACGTTTTCTCGGCATTTCAAACTAGATATGGACCTGATGCTACATAGACCTTTCGATCGAGCCGCAGCACCTATGATATGCGTCGTTTAGGAATACAGCAGCATCCCACTCCATTGCAAACTTCAGCTTGCCAAATCCCGCCCAGCAGGGCCTATCATAGCTGCGACACCTTCTACTCCGCTTCTCCAGCGCCTGTCCTTATGATCTCTTTTGATCTCTTTCCGATGGAGCGATCATGGCCCAGAATTTCTGTGACATCTGCGGCGTTCGGCCGGCTACAGTCCGTGTCGCCGTCTTGCAAAATGGACGTCAACGTCAACTTGACGTCTGCGACTTTCATTATGCCCAGCTGACACGCCATCAGCGGCAGATTTCGCCCTTCGAATCCCTGTTCGGCAGCGGCCTTGGCGATACGCCTGATAATGATGAGACAGAGGCTCCGCGGACAGGCCGCCGCGGCACCCGGCCGGGCGATCATCATGGTGTCAATCTCGATCAGTATTTCAGCGAACGGGCCAAGGAGACCCTGCAGCGCGCGGCGGAACGGGCCATCCAATTCGGAAAGCGAGAGGTCGATTCAGAGCATCTGCTTTACGAGCTGATCGAGAGCGATGTTGTCCAGGCGATTCTAAAGCAGTTCAAAATTTCGCCGGAAGACCTGCGGGGCTATATCGACCAGAACGCGCAGAAGGGCGAGGCAGAGCCGCCGCAAAAGGAAACCAGCATCACGATTTCGCCACGTGTCAAAAGTGCGCTGGACCAGGCTTTCCTGGCGGCACGTGAAATCGGGCACAGTTATGTCGGCCCGGAACATCTCCTGATCGGCTTGGCGGCCGTCCCCGACAGTTTCGCCGGCAATATTCTCGGCAAGTACGGCTTGACCCCTCAGGCCTTGCGGCAGCAGGCGGTGCAGGTGGTCGGCAAGGGCGCGCGGGACGGAAGGATCGAGACGCCCAGCACAACACCGATTCTCGACAAATACAGTCGCGATCTCACCAAACTGGCTAGCGACGGCAAGCTCGATCCGGTTATCGGCCGCTCCAAGGAAGTCGAGACGACGATCGAGGTCCTTGCACGGCGTAAGAAAAACAATCCGGTGCTGATCGGGGAACCAGGTGTCGGCAAGACCGCCATCGTCGAAGGGCTGGCACAGCGCATCATCAATGGCGACGTGCCGGAAGTGTTGCGCGACAAGCGGCTGATTGAGCTGAACGTCAATTCGCTGGTCGCGGGCGCCAAATATCGCGGCGAATTCGAAGAACGCGTCAAGCAGGCCATGGATGAAATCGCCGAGCAGCGCGACGGTCTGCTGCTGTTCATCGACGAAGTCCATACCATCGTAGGTGCCGGCCAGGGCGGTGGCGAAGGCGGGCTGGATATCGCCAATGTCTTCAAGCCGGCTCTGGCGCGTGGCGAAATGAATCTGATCGGCGCCACGACGCTGAACGAATATCAAAAATACATTGAGAAGGATTCGGCGCTGGAACGCCGCTTCCAACCGATTTTCGTGACCGAGCCGACGGTGGAGCAGACCATCAATATCCTTCGCGGGTTGCGCGACCGGCTGGAAGCGCATCACAAGGTGACGATTCAGGACGAGGCCTTCGTCGCCGCAGCCGAGCTTTCGGACCGCTATATCAGTGGTCGCTTCCTGCCGGATAAGGCGATCGATCTGATCGACCAGGCCGGCGCGCGCGTACGCCTCTCGACAACCTCGCGCCCGCTGGAGATCCAGGAACTGGAATCCGAGATCGCACAGCTCCAGCGTGAGCAGGCCTTCGCCAGTTCACGCAAGAGATTCGACCAGGCAAAGAGCTTTGAGGAGCAGATTGCGGCAAAGACCAAAGCCCTGAACGAGGGAACGGATCGCTGGAAGCATAAGGTCGGTTCCAGTACGGCCGAAGTCACTGTAGAAAACATCGCCGAGATCGTCTCGAAGCTGACCGGCATCCCCGTCACCGATCTCACCGAAGCCGAGAAAGCCAAGCTCCTGAAGATGGAGGAACGCCTGCATGAGCGCGTGATCGGCCAGGATGAGGCGATTCGCGCGGTGAGCGATGCCGTCAGGCTGTCGCGGGCCGGATTGCAACAAGGAAACAGGCCGATCGCGACCCTGCTGTTCCTCGGCCCGACCGGGGTCGGCAAGACGGAGCTCGCCAAGGCCCTGGCCGAGGTGGTGTTCGGCGATGAAGACGCCGTTTTGCGCATCGATATGAGCGAATACATGGAACGCCATGCCGTCGCCCGCTTGATCGGCGCACCGCCCGGCTATGTCGGCTATGAGGAAGGCGGGCAATTGACCGAGCGTGTTCGCCGCCGCCCCTATAGCGTGATCTTGCTCGACGAGATCGAGAAGGCCCATGCCGATGTCTACAATATCCTGCTTCAGGTTTTCGACGATGGACGCCTGACCGACGGCAAGGGAAGGGTCGTCGATTTTACGAATACGCTGATCATCGCCACCAGCAATCTGGCCTCCGACGTCATCACACAAGGCCGCCGGGCACCTGGCTTCATCACCCGCGAGGCGGAAGATGAACCCGTCAAGGACCGGGTGATGAGCTCCCTACGCCAGCATTTCCGTCCGGAATTTCTCAATCGCATCGATGAGATCATCATCTTCCATGCGCTGGACCGGGAGCAGATTAAGACGATCGTGCGACTGCAATTAGAGCGCGTGCGGCAGACGGCGCGCGGTCAGGATATCGAACTCAGTTTCGATGACACGCTGATCGACCATTTGGCGGAAAGAGGCTATCTCCCCGAATTCGGTGCCCGCGAATTGAAGCGGCTGATTCGCCAGACATTGGAAACGAAACTCGCAAAGGCAATGCTGCGCAGCGAGGTTGTCGAGGGCAGCCACGTCCGTTGCGGCTATGACCCGGTGAAGAAAGAGATCACGTTCGCCGTTAACGGATCATCGGATCAAGGGACATCGACTCAAGAGAAAGGGGGACAGGTTCAGCAACTTCGCGCAAGGTAATTGCGTCATCCTCCTGGCAAGAGTAATTTTCCCGAATCGGTTGCCGCCGGCCTAAACAACCAAAGACGAAACGGTCGGACTTTCCCGGAAACAGCACAGGAGTGCCCAGCATGATCCGTTCTGAAAGACTGAGATTTGGTCAACGGCTTGGCATGTATGCGCTGATCATCGATGACGAACTCAACGATCAAACCGCGGCCGGCCGGGCCTTGCGGGCGCTGGCGGAAGATCTGCGAGACCGGGATGTGGACGTCATTGAGGCAATGACGGCGCATGATGCGAATGCCATCGTCGCCTCCGACACCGCCATCCAGTGTGTCCTGCTGGACTGGGATCTGAAGAACGACAAGGGCCATACGCAGGCCTCATCGGTGCTGGCAGCGATCCGCGCCAGAAATGCGAAAGTGCCGATCTTTCTGTTGACGGATCGAGGCGCCGCTTCGCGGATTCCGACCGAGGCCATGCAGCAGGCGGATGATTTCATCTGGCTCCTGGAAGACACGACGGATTTCGTCGGTGGCCGCATCGTTGCCGCGATGCAGCGTTATCGCGAGCAGGTTCTCCCGCCGATGTTCCGTGCCCTGGTGCAGTTTTCCCGCGTCTATGAATATTCCTGGCATACGCCGGGCCATACCGGCGGCACGGCTTTTCTGAAGGCGCCGGCCGGCCGCGCCTTCTTCGAATTCTTCGGCGAGCCTCTCTTCCGCTCCGACCTCTCGATCTCCGTCGGCGAACTTGGCTCGCTGCTGGACCATTCCGGGCCGATCGGCGAAGGGGAACGCTATGCCGCCCGCGTCTTTGGGGCCGATCGCAGCTATACGGTGACGAACGGTTCCTCGACCTCGAACCGGGTCATCCTGATGGCCAGCGTAACGCGCGGTCAGGTGGCCTTATGCGACCGCAACTGCCACAAATCGGTCGAGCACGCGATGACATTGTCGGGCGCCATTCCGACCTATCTCATTCCGACGCGCAACAAGCTCGGCATCATCGGGCCCATCCCGCCGGAGCACCTGACGCCCAAAGCGTTGCAGCAGTCGATCGCCAACAATCCGCTGGTCGGCAAGGATATCGATCCGACGCCTGTTCATGCCGTCATCACGAATTCAACTTATGACGGCCTCTGCTATAATGTGACGCGGATCGAAGAGGTTCTCGGCAAATCGGTCGATCGCCTGCATTTCGATGAGGCCTGGTATGGCTATGCGCGGTTTAATCCGATCTACCGGGATCGATTCGGCATGCATGGCGACCCCAAAGCACGCAAGCCCGACGGGCCAACTGTGTTCGCCACCCAGTCCACACACAAACTGCTGGCGGCGCTCTCGCAGGCCTCGTTCATTCATGTGCGCGATGGCCGGCGGCCGATCGATCATGGCCGTTTCAACGAAGCCTTCATGATGCATGCATCGACCTCGCCGCAATATGCCATCATCGCCTCCAACGATGTCAGCGCCGCCATGATGGAAGGATCCGGTGAAGTCCTGACGACGGAATCGATCCGGGAAGCGGTGGGTTTCCGCCAGATGATCGCCCGGCTGCATGCCGAATTCGCCAAGAAGGGTGACTGGTTCTTCAACGCCTGGCAGCCGGAAACGGTGAAGGAAACGAAGAGCAAAAAGAAGATCCCGTTCCATCAGGCACCAGAAGACCTTTTGGTCACCGATCCCGATTGCTGGGTCCTGCATCCCGGCGAGGCGTGGCATGGCTTCGATCAGCTGGAAGACGGCTATTGCATGCTCGATCCGATCAAGGTGTCGATCCTGACGCCCGGCGCAACACCCAGCGGCGGGATCGGCAAGGAGGGGATTCCGGCGAGCATCGTGACGGCCTATCTGGGACAGCAAGGCATCGTCGTGGAGAAGACCACGGACTTCACCATCCTGTTCCTCTTCTCGCTGGGCGTCACCAAGGGGAAATGGGGAACATTGGTCAATACCCTGCTCGATTTCAAACGCGACTATGATGCCAATGTGCCGCTCGAACAGGTTCTACCGGCGCTGGTCGCCGCCTATCCGGATGATTATCGTGACAAGGGATTGCGCGATCTCGCTACCGAGATGTTCGCCGCCATGAAAAAGGTTCGAACCACCGAATTCCTGGCGAAGGGCTTCTCGGTCTTGCCGAAACCTGATCTCAGCCCGGTCGAGGCCTATGAGCAGCTGGTCAAAGGCGAGGTGGAGCGGCTGACATTGGATGAAATGGTGGGGCGGACGGTCGCAACCGGTGTTGTTCCCTACCCGCCCGGCATCCCATTGCTGATGCCCGGCGAAAATGCCGGCCCGGCCGATGGGGCCCTGCTCGGCTATCTCAAATCCCTGGAAGCCTTCGACCGCCTGTTTCGCGGCTTCACGCATGATACGCATGGCGTCGAGGTGGAGAATGGCACCTATCGCGTCTACTGCATTAAGAAGGGCAAAAAGAAATAGGATATTGCAGCAGCGTAAGGTGCGTGAGTAAGTAAAAGAACCTGATGCAAGCGCCGCCGGGAATATTCCATGACTAAGCCAAGTTCCGAGAACAGATATCGCGATAATCTCCAGGGGGAAATCGACAGCGCGACGCTTTATCGAACCCTCGCCGAAGCGGAGCAGGACCCGAAAATCTCGCAAATCTATCGCCGCCTCGCGGCGATAGAAGAGGCCCATGCGGAGTTCTGGCAAAAGCGTCTGATCGGTATCGGCAAGAAGGTGAAGCGGATGCGGGCGGGATGGCGGACCCGGGCGCTGGGCTTTCTGGCGCGTCGCTTCGGGCCCGATTTCGTCCTGCCGGCGATCAATACGCTGGAGCAGCTGGATAGCGGTAACTATGACAACCAGCCCGAAGCTGTCGCCGGTGGTCTGCCGCAGGCGGAAAGATCGCATGCCCGTATCCTGGAAGCCATCGCCGGCGGCCCCAAAGCCGGCATGCCGGGACCGCTTCTCGCCCGGATCGAGGGTCGGCATCGCACCGGTGGCAATGCTTTACGGGCAGCGGTTCTCGGCGCCAATGACGGCCTGGTCTCCAATCTCAGCCTGATTACCGGCGTTGCCGGCGTCTCTGTCGATACGCATCTGCTGCTGATTACCGGCCTGGCTGGGCTGATGGCCGGGGCCTGTTCCATGGCCATGGGAGAATGGCTCTCCGTCAACAGCGCCCGTGAGCTTTATCGCAGCCAGATCGATACCGAAGCAACCGAGCTTGAGCAATCGCCGGACGAAGAAAAAGAGGAACTGGTGCTGATCTATCAGGCCAAGGGTCTGTCGGAGATCCAGGCCCGCAACCTGGCCAATCAGTTGATGGCGAGCAAGGACACGGCGCTGGACACGCTGGTACGCGAGGAATTGGGGATCGATCCCGGCGAATTGGGCGGCTCCGCCTGGGCGGCAGCAGCCACCTCATTCTGCCTTTTCGCAATCGGTGCCATCTTTCCGGTGGCCGGCCTGCTCTTTCTCTCGGGACAGTCGGCCATCATCGTCGGCATTGTCAGCAGCGCCATCGGCCTGTTTGCAATCGGCGCCGGGACAAGCCTTTTCACCGGTCGCGGTTTGATCTTTTCCGGCTTGCGCCAGATGAGCGTCGGATTGCTGGCCGCCGCTGTGACCTTCGGCATCGGCCGGTTGATCGGCGTCAGCCTCGGCGGCTGACACCGATCACGCCGTCTTGCGCTTCAGCCGCCGCAGGATAAGGCCGACAATGCCGTCGCGGAACAGCAGGACGCAGGTCACGAAGACCAGTCCCTGCACCACCGTCACCCAGGCCCCCAACTGTGCCAGGTAATTCTCCATCGCAACGATGATCAGGGCGCCGATGACCGGCCCCACAATGGTGCCCATGCCGCCGACCAGCACCATGAGGATCACTTCGCCCGACATCATCCAATGGACATCGGTCAGCGACGCCAGCTGAAAGACAATGGATTTCGTCGCACCCGCCAGGCCCGCCAGCGAGGCGGACAGCACGAAGACCAGCAGCTTGTATTGGTTGACACGATAGCCGAGCGAGATCGCCCGCGGCTCGTTGTCGCGAATGGCCTTCAGCACCTGGCCGAAGGGAGAGTGAACGATCCGGAAGATGAAGAGAAACCCCGCCAGGAAGATAGCGGCAACGACATAATAAAGCGTCAGGTCGTTGGCCAGATCGATGAAGCCGAACAGCAAGCCGCGCGGCACCGATTGAATGCCGTCTTCACCGCCGGTAAACGGTGCCTGCAGGGCGAAGAAATAGGCCATCTGGGCCAGTGCCAGGGTGATCATCGCAAAATAGATACCCTGACGGCGGATCGCCAGCGCGCCGAAGATGAGACCGAGCAGGCCGGCCGCGACGACGCCCAGCAGGATCGCCAGTTCCGGCGACAATCCCCAGACTTTCGCCGCATGGGCGCAGACATAGCTCGCCATGCCGAAATAAACGGCATGGCCGAAAGACAGGAGTCCGCCATAGCCCAACAGCAGATTGAAGGCGCAGGCAAAGAGCGCAAAACAGAGCACCTTCATGAGGAAGACGGGATAGGCCAGGAAGGGTGCGATCAGCAGCAGGATCACCAGGCCGGCAAAAACCGGCAGGTACGATCGGTTGTAGGCCGGCGGTGAGAAGGTGGTGCCCGCTGCCGCCGCGCTGTCCTGCTCCATCACATCCGCCTCCCGAACAGGCCGGCCGGCTTCACCAGCAGGACAAGAACCATGATGACGAAAATAACCGTCGAGGAGGCCTCGGGATAGAACACCTTCGTCAACCCCTCGACCAGCCCCAAAGCGAAACCGGTCACGATCGATCCGGCGATCGAGCCCATGCCGCCGATCACGACGACGGCGAAGACAACGATGATCATATCGCCGCCCATATTCGGATTGACGGAATAGATCGGTGCCGCCAGGACACCGGCCAGAGCCGCCAGAGCCACGCCACCGCCATAAGTCAGCGTGATCAGGCGCGGCACGTTGATGCCGAAGGCTTGCACCAATGTCGGATTTTCCGTCGCCGCGCGCAGATAGGCACCGATCTTGGTCTTCTCGATGATCAGCCATGTAGCGCAGCAGACGAGCAGCGACAGCACGATCACCCAGAGCCGGTAATTCGGCAGAAACATGAAGCCAAGATTCTGGCCGCCGGCCAGGATCGGCGGAATGCCGTAAGGCAGGCCGGAGACGCCGTATTGAATGCGAAAGGCGCCCTGGATGATGAGGGCCAGACCGAAGGTCAGGAGCAGGCCATAGAGATGGTCCAGATGATGCAGCCTGGAGATCAGGAACCGTTCCAGCAGGATGCCGATGATGCCGACCAGGATCGGTGCCAGCACGAGAGCACCCCAATACCCGACGCCGAGATAGCTCAGCAGCATCCAGGCCGCGAAGGCGCCCATCATATATTGGGCGCCATGCGCGAAATTGATGATGTTGAGCAGGCCGAAAATGATGGCGAGCCCCAGACTGAGCAAGGCATAGAAGGAGCCGTTGATCAGACCCAGCAGCAGCTGGCCGAACAACGCCTGTGACGGAATCCCGAGAATCGTGAACATATCTAGGTGACGCCCCTTCTCACCACGTCAGTCATCGAGCGCGCTGGAACGGCAGGTCACTTGACCAGCGGGCAGCCGCCATCCGCGAGCGGACGGAAAGCCTGATCCGCCGGGATCGTCGCGAGCAGTTTGTAATAGTCCCAGGGCCCCTTTGACTCTTCCGGTTTCTTCACTTCGAACAGATACATGTCATGCGTGACACGGCCATCGGCCCGCACCTGGCCCTTGCCGAAGAGCGGGTCATCGGTCGGCAGATCCTTCATCTTGGTCATGACGGCGGCCGATTCCTTGCTTTTCGCCGCATCGATCGCTTTCAGGTAATGCAGCACGCTGGCATAGACGCCGGCCTGCACCATGGTCGGCATCTTGCCACCGCTCTGTTCGGCAAATCGCTTCGACCAGGCCCGAGTGCCGTCATTGAGATCCCAATAAAAGGCTTCCGTGAGGACCAGGCCCTGCGCGACCTGCAGACCGAGCGCATTGATGTCGCTGATAAAGATCAGAAGACCAGCCAGCTTCTGGCCGCCCTGGGTAATGCCGAATTCCGATGCCTGCTTGATGCTGTTGATGGTATCGCCGCCGGCATTGGCAAGGCCGATCACCTTGGCGCCGGAGGATTGCGCCTGCAGCAGGAAGGACGAAAAATCGCTACCTGGGAAGGGATGCTTGACCGATCCCAGCACCTTGCCGCCGGCTTTCTCGACCACGGCCGCGGTGTCGCGCTCCAGGGCCTGACCGAAGGCATAATCGGCGGTGATGAAAAACCAGCTGTCGCCCCCCTGCTTCACCATGGCGCTGCCAGTGCCATGAGCAAGTGCCCAGGTGTCATAGGTCCAGTGCACGGTATTGGGTGAACATTGCTTGCCGGTAAGATCCGCAGCGCCTGCGCCGGAATCGATGAAGATCTTGTTCTTTTCCCGGGTCACCTGCGAAACCGCCAATGCCACCGAAGAGGTCGGTACGTCGAAGATCGCGTCGACGCCGTCCTGGTCGTACCACTGACGGGCGATATTGGAACCGACATCCGGTTTGTTTTGATGATCGGCAGAAACGATTTCGACCTTGATGCCCTTATCGACCGCCTTGAAATCCTCGACCGCCATGCGGGCGGCGATGACCGAGCCTTCACCGGAGAGATCGGCATAGACACCCGAGCGGTCGTTCAGCACACCGATCTTCACATTCGTCTCGGCCGAGGCCGATACGGCGAAGAGACCGACGAAGACACCGGCCAATAAAATCATTCTACTGTTCATGTATACCTCCTCGATGACGGCATTCTGCGTCGTGCCATTGTCTTTCAGACACCCAGATAGGCGTGCAGTTTGTCCATATTCCGTTCCAAATCAGCATTTGGAATCATATCGACGATCCGGCCCTGATCGACCACATAGTGGCGATCGGCAAGCTGGGCGGCGAAGCGGAAATTCTGCTCCACCAGAATGATCGTGAAACCCTGCTGCTTGAGCTGCCGGATGGTATTGCCGATCTGCTCGACAATGACCGGCGCCAAGCCTTCTGTCGGCTCGTCAAGCAGGAGCAGCCGGGCGCCGGTCCGCAAGATACGGGCGATGGCCAGCATCTGCTGCTCGCCGCCCGAGAGCTTGGTTCCCTGGCTGACCAGGCGTTCCTGCAAATTGGGAAACAAGGAAAAGATCTGTTCCAACGCCAGGCCGCCGGCCTTGATCACCGGCGGCAATGTCAGATTTTCCTGCACGTTGAGACCGGCAAAGATGCCGCGCTCCTCTGGGCAATAGCCGATGCCGAGGCGGGCGATCGCATTGGACGGCAACCCGATTGTCTCGCGATCCGCAAATCGGATCGATCCGCGCCGCTTGCGCATGATGCCGATGATGGAACGAAGCGTGGTCGTCTTCCCGGCGCCGTTGCGGCCGAGCAGCGTCACCACTTCGCCTTGCCGCACGTCGAAGGTGACGCCATGCAACACGTGAGACTCGCCATACCAGGCTTGCAGATCCGTAACACCGAGCAGAACCGCCTTATCTGCGGCGGCATCACGGGATGCATCGATGACGGCATCAACCATGACCGGTCCCCAGATAGGCTTCGACGACCTGGGGATTCTGCGAGACGGTGGCATAGTCGCCCTCGGCCAGGACACGCCCTCTGGCCAGGACGCTGATACGGTCCGATAAAGCGGCAACGACCGACAGATTATGCTCGACCATCAGGATCGTGCGATTGGCGCGCACCCGGCGAATAAGGGCGGCGATCCGTTCCACGTCTTCATGACCCATCCCGGCAAGCGGCTCATCGAGCAACAGCATCTCCGGGTCGAGCGCCAAGGTCGTGGCGATTTCCAAAGCACGTTTGCGGCCATAAGAGAGCTGCCCCGCCGGCACCGCGACGACATCCTGCAGCCCAACCTCCTCGATCAGCGCCAAGGCTGCTGGATTGAAAGCCGCCAGCACGCGCTCGGAGCGCCAGAAATCGAACGAACCGCCGCGCTTGCGCTGCAGGGCGATCCGCACATTTTCAAGCACGGTGAGATGGGGAAAGACAGCCGAAATCTGGAAGGAACGGACCACACCCAGCCGCGCCACCGCGGCCGGACGCAAGGCGGTGATATCGCGGCCCTTATAGTGAATCGACCCGCTGGTCGGCGCGAGAAACTTCGTCAGAAGATTGAAGCAGGTGGTCTTCCCCGCCCCGTTCGGCCCGATCAAGGCGTGTATGGTGCCTTGCTGGATTTGTAGATTGATGCCGTCTACGGCACGGAAGCTGCCAAACGCAATGGTCAAATCTCGCGTCGCCAGAATCGGCTCTGCTTCCATTCAGCGCACCTCCCCGTGCCTTCTTGCTGATTGAGAATCTAGGCTTCAGTTCTTATTTTTTAGGTCCATTGTCTCCAATGGTGCCGCTTGAAAGCTTATTGCATCGCAACGGATCGGTCGAGCCAGTTTCAATAAATATCGTGAACTTTGCAGATGCGCCTATCGCAAATTTGCTCCTTTGCGCGATAGAACTAAATCAAATCAATGATTTGTGTCTGAATGGCCTGGTGGGAGAGCTTCATCACTGCTGTGGCGCCGATACCGAATCGACTTTGAGGCGGAAGAGCGACGCGCCTTATTCGGCCTAAGCCGATACCGGCTTAGCAAACGCATATTCCGGCTCTCCGCTCAAAAGCCATTCAGCACGATCTTGCCGATCGACCTGCCGCTTTCGAGCAAGGCATGGGCACGTTTGAGGTTGGCGGCATTGATCGTGCCGAAGCTTTCGGCCAAGGTCGATTGCAGTTTGCCCTCGTCGATCAACTGCGCCACCTCCGTCAAAATCTCATGTTGGCGGGCGATATCCTTCGTTTCAAACAATGATCGTGTGTACATAAGCTCCCAATGCAAGGAGGCGCTTTTGCGCTTCAGCATCCGCACATCGATCGGCTCGGGATCGTCAATGAGGCCGATCTTGCCCTGGGGCGCAATCGCCGCAGTTATCGCTTCCCAATGATGATCGCTGGCATTTGTGGAGAAAATGTAATCGACATCCTTGAAGCCGATCGCCGTCAATTCCGCCGGAATGGATTTGCGATGATCAATCACGTGATGGGCGCCGAGCTTCTTTGCCCAGGCCACGGTTTCCGGCCGTGATGCCGTGGCGATCACCGTCAGACCGGTCAGCTTGCGGGCCAATTGAATGGCGATCGATCCGACGCCGCCAGCGCCGCCGATAATCAGCAACGACTTGCCGCCCTCACCCCGGACAATCTCCAAGCGGTCGAAAAGCATTTCGTAAGCGGTGAGTGCCGTCAGCGGCATTGCCGCAGCTTCGATGAAGCTCAATTTGGTTGGCTTGGGACCGACGATCCGTTCATCGACCAGATGGTATTCCGCATTGGTCCCGGGCCGGATCAGACTGCCGGCATAGAACACGGCATCGCCCGGTTTGAACAGACTGACCGCACCGCCTGCAGCTTCCACCGTACCGGCAGCATCCCAGCCGAGGATCACCGGGGCTTCTGCCGTACCGGCCCGCCCTTTGCGCACTTTCGTATCGACCGGATTGACCGAAATCGCCGCGACCTTCACCAGCAGGTCATGTGGTCCCGGCTCGGGTTTCGCGATCTCCATATCCGTCAAGGCACGTGGATCGCTGATAGGCAGGCTTTCAATATATCCGACGGCTTTCATGGGGAGTTTTCCTTCCGGCTTACCAAGAACATGGGATAGCTTGTCACCGATTCATCCATAACAGAAATTCATTGTTGATATTTCTATCATATGAATTTTAAATGGATGTATGAGCTATCAGGATCTCGACATCGAGGGCCTTCGGGCCTTTGCGACCGTGGCGGAAACCGGCGGATTCACGGCCGCCGGTGAATTGCTGGGCCGGACGCAATCAGCCATGAGCGTCAAAATCAAGAAACTTGAGGAGATGTTGGGCCATCGCGTCTTCACGCGCACCAGCAGGTCGTTGTCGTTGACGCCGGAGGGCGAAATTCTGCTCGTCTATGCCCGTCGCCTGATCGACCTCAATGACGAAACCGTTCAAAGGCTGTCGGGGTCGGAGACAACGGGGTCGATCCATCTCGGTGTTGCAGAATACGTCGTCCCGGAACATTTGCCCGAGGTATTGTCACGCTTCAGCAAGGTCTACCCGCAGGTCTATGTCGAAGTGAAGGTCGGCACCAATGCCGCTTTGGTGAAGTCGCTGGAAAAAGGCGATCTCGATCTGGTAATCGCCAAACGGGATGAAAGCGAGACACGCGGCCGCGTCATTCGCCGCGAACGCCTCGTCTGGGCCTGCGCGCGCGACATGAATCTCGACCTTGGCGCCTATATTCCCCTTTGCGCACTGCCCGCACCATGTGTCTTTCGCAGCCGGGCCATGGATGGATTGAAGCAGATGGGACGCGCTTGGCGCGTGGTTTATACCAGCGACAGCGTTAGCGGCGTGGTGGCAGCCATACGGGCCGGCCTCGGGATCGCTGTCATTGCCGAAAGCTCGCTGGTGCCGGAACTACGTGTGCTGACAAGCAAAGACGGCTTTCCATCGTTGCCGGATGTCGAGCTGACGGTCTTCGGCGAGAATCACCAAAAGAAAGCCTTGAAAGCCGCTCTCGTCGGCTTCATCGAAGAGAGCTTGCGATCGCTCGATATCCGCCGGAACTTAAGTAACCGGCGACGACAAAAAATGAGCGCCTAACTGCCGCCACCGGAACCGCCGCCGCCGGAACTCCCGCTCCCTGAACTACCGCCACTCGTTCCGCTGCCCACACCGCTGGTCGAGGGCGAGATAGAGGTCCCGGTTCCGCTACTGTTCGGGGTTCCCGAATTCGGATTGCCGACGGCATTCGGATTGGCAAGGCCGCTCCCATTTCCAGTCGTGCCAGGACTGTTGCCAAGCGTATTGCTGCTGCCCAGGCCGCTGGTTCCGCCGCTGCCCATTGTATTGGCGGGAGTACCGGCACTGGAGCCGCTCAGCGTCTGCTGACCCATCGTCCCATTCAGATTGCTGCCGCTATTTGCCGCTTGGCTGCGACGTGTTTCGCAGGCAGAACGCGCGGCCTCATCAAGGACGTCACAATCTGATTTTGGCGGAAAAGTCTTCGGTTCCGTCGACATGCCATGACTCGTCAGGGGCTGCGTCGCTGACGTCTGTGCATCGGCAGACAGGGGAGCAAAAGCGAGAACCGGCACGCTCACAATCATCGCGGCCGATAGAATGAGACCTGCTTTCATCAATGCACCTCCATATGGGTATGCGCAATGGGTATGCGCACCGGTGGCCTTGGTGCGATACCGGCTCCCGCGGCAAAGGCCACGAGTCTTCAGCAATACGGACTCAGGGAAATCTGACCGGACGACCCTGACCTAGGATTAAAAAGAAAGGAGCGCAATGGTTCCCGAGAAGCCCCCGAAACGCCATGGGCGGCCAAATAGAAGCCAAGCGCAGCGAACCAATGTGCGGTGCAGCATATACACCCGGCCCATCGCTTGATCCGGCTCATCGCTTGATTCCGGGGACGACGGCGAACAACCGGCCCTGGAAATCGCTGCATTCCCTGAAATCATATCCTGCTGACAATTAAGCGCCGTGTCAGCAGGCCAGGCAAAGAATTACGTTACCTAACCAATGACGGCCGCCCGAGAGGCAGGCGTTGGGGGTACTGCTATAGCAACTGCATGCTTTTCCGTTTTCGTGCTGGTCCCGAGAACCGCAAAGCATGTCGTCTTCGTCCGCTATCCAGCACGACATGCGTCGATGCGACCGCCGCCGACGATCTTTTGATTAAAGGAATTTTGCATGGATCTCGATTTATCGCCGCGGGAAGAAGAACTTGCCGCGAAGGGACGCGCATTCTGCGATCAGGTTCTCATCCCACTTGAGCTCATTGCGGACGAGCATGGGGAATTGCCGATGGACAGCCGACCAGCCGTGCGCCAAGCCGTACGGGATTGGGGACTGGCTGGAATCAATCACAGCAAGGAAAATGGCGGTCTCGGTCTGACGATGCTGGAGCAGACCGTCATCGAAGAGCAGCTCGGTCGCGTCACCAATGGCCTCTGGAGTTGCGTCTGGCGTCCCCCGGTCAGTCTGAAATTCGGTACGCCGGCACAAAAGAAAAACTACCTGCAGCCATCTTGCCATGGTGAACGGCGCGGTTGCTTTGCAATCACCGAGCCTAATGCCGGCTCCGATCCGAGACAGGTGGAAATGACGGCGGTTCTGAAAGACGGTCGCTGGCATCTCTCCGGCGAGAAATGGTTTGTTACTTCCTACAATGCTTCCGATTTCATCATTGTGCACGCACATGTCGACGGGGATCCGGATAAACCAACCTTATTCCTGGTGGACAAACCTGCGACCGGCATGACCCATTTGCGGTCGCCGAAATTCATGCATAACTTCGCTTTCGATCACGCCGAGCTGCGTTTTGAGAATGTGCAGATCGATGCAGACAAAATGCTGGGCGAGGTCGGCCAAGGTTTTGAATTGACCAAAGACTGGTTCGTCGAGGCCCGATTACAGATTGCGTCGCATGCATTGGGAGCCGCAGTCCGGGCCGCCGAAATCGCCAATGACTATGCCAGTCAGCGGATTCAGTTCGGCAAGCAGATCCGCGATTTCCAGGCAATCGAATTCATGCTGGCCGATATGGCTGTAGAGATCTTTGCGGCCAAGACCATGGTCTATCGCGTCGCCTGGGAAGTCGATCGCAAACTCGATCGCAAACTGGTTCATGCTCATGCCAGCGCCCTAAAACTGCATTGCTCCGAAATGGCGGGCCGGGTTATCGACAAGGCGCTGCAAATTCTCGGCGGCCGGGGCTACATGCGCGAAAATCCCGTCGAGCGCCTTTACCGTGATATCCGGGTCGATCGCATTTGGGAAGGCACGTCGGAAATCCAGCGGCTAGTGATCGCCGGGCAAATCCGCAAGCGTGGTTTCAGCACTTATTCCGCTTGGGTTTGATACAGCACGGTACATCCGTGTGCGATAACCGTCCGTCCTAGAAGACCGACATGGAATAGCGACATCCTCTGTGATGTACCTTGCCCGGCACACGATTCATCCGCTGCACGATGCTGGGGTTGTCCGCACGGGGGGTTGTCCGCACGGGGGCTGTCCGCGCATCGCAATGAAGGTAGCGCTCCACTGATCGCTCTTCATTTGCGCCGAATCTTGTCCCGGCCGCGCTTAAGTTCCATTGGATTGCTGATTCAGTTTTCGCAAGGACTGGACAGATATAGGACCAAGACCTTATTTGCCACGTCCTCCAAAGCCGTATCGAAGATGGAAAAGTCCAAAAAAATGCCTTAACAGCGGTCAAAAGACGCAGAAATGAAGAAAAGAATCTGCAACAAACAGCCTTTTATACCCAGGACACACGACCGTGATGCCACTTCTGTTTGCACCTGACGAGGCCCCGCCGAGGCCGCTGAAATAGATTAGAAAAGCCCTAAAATCATGATACTCAAGTGTGAGAATTACAAATCGTCTGCGGTCTCATATAACGAGATGTAGGCGATCAACCCCATTGGTCACACAATAAACTGCATACCACCAATGCTGGACGACATTTACCAGCAGGTACATATCCTAGGTTCGGCTGTAGACACGTATTACGATAGTATATCTAAATAAGACCCGACAGCTTGAAGCTGAAGAAAATCCCCGCTGGTACTCTGGAAGCAGTTCCCTCTCAGACCGAGATATTCCGAAAGTCCGCGTCTTTCCGGGCTTAAGGTCGCATATGTGGTACCTGCGGGATGGCTTCCTATTTCAAATTTAACAAGAAAACGCTATAAATGTGATTATACCATAGGTCGAAGAGCACCTACCTTGGGGGCTATGGAGTTGAGTTCAAGTTCTAGTTCAGGGATGACGAGGGGACTCGATTAAGTTGAGCTCAGACGGGTGCAATCGTCCAAGTTGGGGGTGAAACATGCGTAGCATGTTGTTTAGGCGTGACCTGATAGAAGCGCTGAGGAATCAAGGCACGGAGCGTAGCTTTCTAGCATCGACCGCTGAGAGCAGCGCGGATTTACTCAGCAACCTCTATGATGTGACCGGAGCGCCGCAAAATTGGATGCGATTCCTGCACAACGTAACCCCACTCCTACATGGTTCCGCCGCCGGAATCGGGACGTACGTATCCGGCGATGACGGAGATACATTGCATGCCGTGCATTTGCAGGAAGCTGGGGCTGAACGGTCATTTCCGATAGAAGGTGTGATATCGCGGAACGCGAGCATCGGCGGCGCGGGGCCGACGCGATCGACCTTACCGGTCGGCGTCCTGCAGCATCTAACGACGCTGGAAGCGCCTTGCGTGCTCACGATCACCATCGAACAACCCTGTCTGCTGCGAGAACTCGGCTTTACACAGGCTCTGATTGGATTGTGCAGTCAACAGGATGGCATGCTGTCATATCTTGTCATCGCTCGACGCGACGAGTCTGTCTTCTCTCTGTTGGATGAACTGGAGATACAGCCGTTCCTGCCGCATGTGGCCCGCAGTCTTCATCTGCACCAATTGATCAAGCGATTATCTGCCGGCGTCAATACTGCCGTAAGCGTTCTGGATCGGCTGCCGGTCGGCATCATTTTCTTCGACGAGCAAGCGACATGCTTATCGATGAACGAAAGCGCACGCCGGTCGATTAACGATGCCCGGTTTCTGCTGCGCCACATGCAGACATATATTCTGTCCAAGGGGAAAGCCGGACGCTCAATCGACGGAGACGGAAAAATACCGCAGGTGGTGGCTTTGCCGCCGCAACATGGCGATCAGCATTATTTCTTGCTGACCTGGGATATCCTGGCAGACAGCCGGGACAGTCTGCATACCGTTTTCTTTATCATCAATCCGGATCAGAAGATTCACATCGATGTTCAGGCGCTTTGTCGGCTGTTTCGCCTGACTGCGTCGGAAGCTAAGGTGGCGTCATTGATCGCCAATGGCACGCATCTCGATGATGTCGCCGTTCAGCTGGACATCAGCCTCAACACCGTACGGACCCATCTCCGGCATATTTTCGAGAAGACCGGTGTCGAACGGCAGGCCGACCTTGTACACCTGCTGCTGCGCGCCCTCGTCGCGATCCGGGCGCCGCAAGCCTGAAAAGAGGCCCCCTCATTTCAGGCTCGCAACGAAACAGCCTAACTTTGTCTTGGTTTCCAAGTCTTGATATAGGCGTCCGCTGGACCCAGCAATTTGGGATCAAGCGTCGCCCGAAGCCGCTCCTTTTCAGTCTCGGCCTTCTTGCTGCCCCCTTGGGCAGCCAGACCGTACCAGACATAGGCTTGCATCTGGTCCTTGGGCACGCCATGACCAGCCTCGTATAAGGCAGCCAAATTATATTGCGCGGCAGAAACGCCGTAATTAGCCGCGATACGATACAGCTGAGCCGCCTGGTCATAGCTCTGCGTCACGCCCTGCCCCATCTCGTAAAGTGTTCCGAGATTGGTAATGGCATGGGTATGTCCCTTTTCCGCCGCTTTTTTAAACCAATCACTGGCAGCAGCGTAATCTTGTTTAACGCCCTGCCCATTCATGTACATCATCCCAAGATCATTCATTGCATTCAGATTTCCTTGGGCGGCCAATTGCTGAAATCCCTGATAGGCCGCCGCGTAATCCTTGTGCTGATAGGCGGTGAAAGCATCGGGCGTCTGTGCCTGCACCGGACTTGC
>LNAP01000055.1_pt1 | contig 113350 bp, 106 predicted proteins | sample 602601 | NCBI WGS metagenome assembly LNAP01 (sample SAMN02440304, study PRJNA202911) | soil metagenome | biome: Subtropical and temperate rainforests or woodlands; isolation source: soil samples (1 kg each in a 20% v/v slurry with milli Q water) were... ... | reverse complement strand
CAGTGAACACGGGCGGCGCATGGAGCGCAAAGCCGCTGCTTTGCAGGCGGCTGCAGATCTCATCGAGGGGATTCCCTCGATGAGATCGCTCTCGCGCTCCATGCGTGAGAAAGCGGAACGTCTGCGCGGCAGGACGTTCACGATCGCCTTGTTCGGCGCCTTCAGCGCCGGCAAGTCCTCGTTCGCCAATGCCTTGATCGGCGAACGCGTCCTGCCGGTATCGCCGAACCCGACGACGGCGGCCATCAACCGCATCCTGCCGCCTCAGGATGGCTGGCCGCATGGCACGGCCAAGGTGAAAATGAAATCCCGCGACGCCATTCTGCAGGATATTCAGTACTCGTTCGAGGTCCTTGGCGTGCCTGTGGCTGATGTGGAGAGCGCCGTGACTCGGATCGGCGCTCTTGTCCCGAGTGCGGTAACCGCTAAAGGAAAGCCTCACTTCTCCTTCCTCAAGGCCGTAGAAAAGGGCTGGAAGGAAGCAGAGGCCAACCTGGGCGCCGAGCTGAGGATTACAAAGGACGAATTCCCCGGCTATGTGGCGGACGAAGCCAAGTCATGTTTCGTCGACTACATTGAGCTCTACTACTCGAATCCGCTGACGGACCAGGGCATTGTATTTGTCGATACGCCGGGAGCCGATTCGATCAATGCGCGGCATACCGGCGTGGCGTTTAATTATATCAAGAACGCGGACGCGATATTGTTCGTCACTTATTACAATCATGCCTTCTCGCAAGCGGACCGGGAATTTCTGCTTCAGCTTGGCAGGGTAAAGGACAGCTTCGAACTCGATAAAATGTTTTTCATCGTCAACGCGGCAGACCTCGCATCCTCGCCCGAAGAGCTGGATGGCGTTGTCAGGCATGTCGAAACGAATCTGCTTCAACACGGCATTCGTCATCCCCGCATTTACCCGTTATCAAGCTATTTGGCAGCCGAAGGTAAAATCGGACGGGACTCCGGACTGCTTGAGCAATCGGGGATCGTCCCTTTTGAAGAGGATTTTGTCAGCTTCTCGTTGGAAGAACTGAGCGAAATTGCGATTCATGCAGCCGATCAAGAGCTGCATCGCGCCATGCATGTACTGCAGCGCTGGATTGAAAGCGCTCAGGAAGGGGAAGCGCAGAGAGAAGCGTCTCTGCAGCTGCTTCGGGGCTCGCAGGTAAAGGCGCTGCAGTATTTGGACGAGCAAGCAATGAAACCCGGCTTACGCGAATTAACGAAGGAAATTCAAGAGCTGATTTACTATGTGAAGCAGCGTTCCATGTACCGGTTCGGGGAGCTGTACAATCTGGCGTTTAATCCTTCTTCGTTCAGGGAAGACACCCGCGATTCGAAGCAGTCGCTAACGATGGCCTGGCAGGAGCTGCTGCGGATGATTGCTTTTGACTTGTCACAGGAAATATTGGCCACGACGCTGCGTGTGGAGAACTTTATGAACCGTTCTGCATCTGAACGGTATCGAGAGTGGGAATCGAACCTGGCGGCTATTGTCCCCGGATATGAATGCGGAGAATACGAGGCCTGCAAATTCGCCACGCCTGGGGTTACAGCGAAGCTGGAAGCCCCGGACGTCTCCGAGAAGCTGCTGACAAGCCTCTTCAAAAATGCTAAGCATTTCTTCGAAGGCGAGGGCAAAGTCAAGCTGCGGGGAGAACTTGAAGCCAGACTGCAAGCTCCTGTGGCTTCCTTGATGGAGCGGCATGTGCTGGAGCTGGAAGCGGAATATGTGAAGCAGCTTGAGGCATGGCTTGCACAATTGCTGGAGAAACAGAGGCAAGCCCTAACGGAGCATGTGGAAGGTCTCCTCGCAGCGTTGGAAATGAAGGTGAACCTCGAAGAGCTGGCCTCCATCCGCGACGGCCTCCAGTTGCTGATATAAAGGATGCTCATTTGACTGACTGCCGCCGGCAGGGTTTGGCGAAGGCATAAATTCCGTGACCGGAAAGATTAATTTTACAGAATGTTCCTCAGCAGCACACGGATGCATACAAGCTGTCCCTATCATACTTGGGATAGCTTCTTTTTTTGTGCAACAACCATCGTGCGGGCGAATAGCTTAGTAGTAATGAAGCGGCTTTTGTTCAGTGTATGAGAAAGCCTGTCAAGGAGGAGAACGATGCAGATTGAAGTGATTGATCGCAGTGAGACGCTCTGGAGCATTGCCGGAAAATATGGAACGAGTGTAGAGGACATTGTGCGTATCAATGAGCTGTCCGATCCGAATAAGCTGGTTATCGGCCAGACAGTTTTGGTGCCGGCTCAGGTTCGTACGCATAGGGTTAAAGCCGGGGAGTCGCTCTGGTCGATATCCCGCAAATATCAGGTGCCGATGCAAGCGATCGCTCAGCTCAACGGCTTGAGCACAACCTCTGTACTGATTGCAGGAACCGTTCTGCGCATACCTGAAGGACCCAAACGAACCATTGAGGTAAACGGCTATTTACAAATTTCGGGCACGGAAAAAGACAGCCGTCTGGTAGCAAGTACAGCGGAAGCGATGACTTATTTCACTCTTTTCAGTTATCGTGCAGATATGTCCGGGAACTTGTCCCCGCTTCAGGATGACCTCGCACTTGCCGCCATTCGCAACACCGATGCCGTACCGATGATGTGCGTAACCAACATCCAGGAGGGAGCTTTCTCCGCCGAGGTGACCCAAGCGATTTTCGCCAGCTCCGCGGTTCGTGAAAAGCTGGTGAATAACATTGCGGCTACAATGAATCAAAAAGGATTTTTTGCGGTGAATATTGACTTTGAATTTATTAAGCCGGAAGACCGCGAGGATTACTTAACATTTCTCCGGGAGTTGGTTGCGCGCGCCAAAGCGGACGGACATCTCGTTTCCGTGGCCATGGCTCCGAAAACAAGCGCCGCACAAGTAGGACAATGGTACGAGGCTCATGATTATGCGGCAATCGGCGGCATCGTCGATTTTGCGATTATTATGACCTACGAATGGGGTTGGTCCGGCGGTCCGCCAATGGCTGTTGCTCCGATTCCGCAAGTGAGGAAGGTACTCGATTATGCGGTATCCGTAATTCCGCGCAATAAAATTATGATGGGAGCTCCGCTTTACGGCTACGATTGGACATTGCCCTATGTCAAAGGCGGAAAGTTTGCAAAGGCGCTGGGAATTCAGGAAGCCGTAGACCTTGCTTGGAGAGTAGGAGCAGTCATCCAGTTCGATCATACCGCGCAAGCTCCTTTCTTCCGCTATTATGACGCCGATCGCAAGGAGCATATCGTCTGGTTCGAGGATGCCCGCAGCATGGACGCCAAATTCGATTTGATTGATGAATACGGGCTCCGCGGCATTAGCTATTGGGCGCTTGGCAAACCGTTTCCGCAAAATTGGGAGCTGCTGAAGGATCGTTTTACGATTCGTAAATACAAATAATGCCCTTGAAAAAGGAATAAATTTTTTTTATTCCCCCATGCTAAGGAGGGGTGGAAGGTTTTCCATATACCGTCAAAAAGCTTCCTCCGGAAGCTTTTTCGTCATGTACGCCCGGCATGGGCGTCATCTCTGCGGTGAAAGTCCGGATTGGGGGCCTGCCGCCCCCTGCTGCTCGATTTTCTTAACCCGATGCTTATTTTCTTGCATGCACCTTTACTGCTGCTTTGTCCAGACTTTGGGGAGATTTGCAATATTAAATCAGAACCTTTACTCTTAATTTATAGAAACATTTGTTTGAAGGAGGGGCTCTGAATTGAAATCATCTCTTACTTTATGGGGACTTTTGGGCATCACAGCAGTGATTTCAACACTTGTATTTGCCGGAGGTTTCGTCTATGCCTCGAAACAGATTCTTTATCCGAAAGCTTCCACAGATAGCTTGACGCGCACACCGGCGACGGGGACGCAGCGTACCGTTGAAGAAACGAAAGAAAAGCTGAATATTGTCGCTTTGGGGGACTCCCTGACGGCGGGCACAGGCGACTTGATCGGTAAGGGCTACGTGCAGCGGGTCCGCGAAAAGCTGGAGCAGCAAATGGGAAAGCCGGTTTTTTTGCTGAATAATTTGGCCATACCGGGATATACGAGCGTTCAGCTGCTGCAGGATCTGGCATTGAAAAAAACAAAGGATGCGCTCGCAGAAGCGGATATAATCCTTTTTACCATTGGCGGCAATGATTTGTTTGAGGGCGGAGAGGGATTGTTTAACGGACCAGACCAAAACGAGTTTAATCCGGAGGCGGCCGAAGCGCGGATCTCTCCAGGATTGGAAAGAGTCGGACAAATCCTCGGCAATATCCATGACGCCAATCCGAACGCGCTTGTGATTTACACCGGCCTATACCATCCTTTCCTGGATCTGGATCCTGAGCGCAAGGGATCGCTAGTGGTGCAAAAGTGGAATGACAGGGTGTTCGCGATGATGAACAGTTACCCGAATGCGGTGATGGTGCCGACCTATGATTTGTTCGAACGCAACTTGAACAAGTACTTGTATACGGACCATTTTCACCCGAACCAGGACGGTTATGAGCGCATTGCCGATCGAATCGCGCAAATTCTGAAGTAAGGACGAAGGGGAGGGAACTTTACGATGTCAACGCCGTCATCCGTAGTGCTATCGGTTAAGAACGTGAAGAAGCGGATTAAAAATAAAGAGATTATCAAAGGCATATCCTTTGAAGTTTACGAGGGTGAAATATTCGGTTTTCTCGGGCCTAACGGCTCGGGGAAGACAACGACCATCCGCATGCTTGTCGATTTAATTCGGCCGACGGAAGGATCAATTTCGATCTGCGGCTTCGATGTCCACAACGATCATAATCAAGCCATGCAGTATGTGGGCTGCATCGTCGAGAACCCGGAGCTGTATCCGTATTTGACCGGTTGGGAGAACCTGGAGCATTTTGCCCGCATGCTGCCCAATGTGGATGAGAAGCGAATAAAGGAAGTCGTCGAAATTGTCAACATGGATCAACGGATTCATGATAAGGTTCGCACGTATTCGCTCGGTATGCGGCAGCGGCTGGGTATCGCTCAAGCATTGCTCGGACGTCCGAAGCTGCTGATCCTGGACGAGCCTACCAACGGGTTAGATCCGCAAGGAATCAAAGAAATGAGGGAATTTATTATCCGATTGGCCAAGGATGGACTCAGCTTGTTCGTCTCCAGCCATCTGCTGAGTGAAATTCAGCAAATGTGCGACAGGGTGGCGATTATTAGTCACGGTAAAGTGATCCGGGTGGGCGCTGTCGATTCGTTGATCTCACAGGCCGGAAGCACTGTCGCTTGGAACGTTTCGCCAGTAGAGCGGGCGCGGGAGCTTTTTGCAGCTTCGTCTGATGTGCATTTGGTCAAGAATGCGGAAGAGGTCCAGTCGGGAGAAGCTTCCCAACGAATTATGACGCAAATGGATCCTGAACAGGTTCCCGTGTGGAGCCAGAGGTTCGTTGAAGCAGGAATCCGGCTCTATTCCGTAGAATTGAAAAATCCGACGCTCGAGGACTTGTTCCTTGGTCTGACAGAGGGTGAGAGAATTGACTAGTCTGATTGCGCTGGTGAAAAACGAATGCATTAAAATGATCAAAAAAAGACGCTTCATGGTCGTTATTCTCATATTATTAGCCTTAATTCCTATGTTCACCTATGCCCAAATGAAAGTCGCGCAAAATACGCAAAAGCAGTTCGGAACGACAGACTGGAAAGCGGAGCAGCGGCAGCGAGTTATCGATTGGCAGAAGCGGCTCAGCAGTCCGCGTGTGCCGGAAGAATGGAAGAAGAACCTGCAGGTGCAGATTCAAATCGCCAATTATTATCTGGATAAAGATGTAAATCCTTCTTCGCCCAATGCTGTCACATTTACCCGGGAATTCGTGAAAAATGCTGTCGGTTTATTCATTCCGCTTATCATTATGGTCATCTCCGCAGACATTGTTTCTTCCGAACATTCTACCGGCACTATCAAATTGTTGTTGACAAGACCGGTCAGCCGATGGAAAATCCTTATGAGTAAGTTAATCACGCTTATCTTCTTTACTTCGCTGGTCGTGCTGTCCACCGGGATACTGTGTTATCTCATTTCCGGCATCGTCTTCGGTTACGGAGGATGGGACATGCCGGTCTTTATCAACATCGGCGCAGCTGGGGCCGATGTTGATTTCAGCAAGGTTCAGGCGGTTGACCAATGGCTGTTTATACTGATGGAATTCGGACTGGTGTGGTTCGCGGCATTGATCGTGGCCATTATGTCGCTTATGCTGTCTGTACTCGTGCGCTCCACGGCGGCAGGAATGGGCATTATGCTGGCAGTGTTGATCTCGGGTACCATTCTTTCAAATATGGTTTCCTCGTGGGAGACGGCGAAATATTTATTCATGGTGAATCTGGAGCTGACTGACTATTTGACGGGCGCGCTTCCACCGATTGAAGGAATGGATTTGGCCTTCTCGCTAAGCGTGTTATCGGTATGGGGGATCGCTTCCCTGATTGTATCGTTCGTCGTATTTACACGCAAAGATGTGTTAAACTAGAGCTTGCAATTATTTTAAGGAGGCGCTTCGATGGCCGAACAGCTAGAATTGTTTGCGAATCAGGGAACTCCCGCTTCGGACTATGGCGCTGACGATATACAGGTGTTGGAGGGTCTGTTCGCTGTCCGCAAAAGACCGGGGATGTATATCGGCAGCACCAGCGCTTCCGGTCTGCATCATCTGATTTGGGAAATTGTCGATAACGCTGTAGACGAGCACTTGGCCAAATATTGTTCCAAGATCAGCGTCATTATACATAAGGATCATTCTGTCACGGTTCAGGATAACGGGCGCGGGATTCCGACCGGAATGCACAAAACGGGTATTCCTACTCCGCAGGTCGTTTTCACCATCCTGCATGCAGGCGGCAAATTCGGCGGCGGGGGATACAAAAAGTCAGGGGGCCTGCACGGAGTAGGAGCCTCGGTTACCAACGCGCTGTCGGAATGGCTGGAGGTCGAAATTTTCCGAGACGGCAAAATCCATAAGCAGCGGTTTGAATATTGGGTAGATACCAAAGGGCAGGAGCACGTCGGAGAGCCGACAAGCGGACTTGAGGTCATCGGAAATACGAATAAAACAGGTACAAAGGTCACCTTCAAGCCGGATCAGCGCGTTTTCCAAGGCGGCATTGCTATCAACTACGATACGATTGCCGAGCGGCTGCAGGAAATTGCATTTTTGAATTCCGGTCTCCAGGTGAATCTGAAGGACGAACGCAGTGACAAGTCGGAAATGTTCCAGTACGAGGGCGGTGCCAGCCAATTCGTTCAATTTCTTAACGAGGACAAGACGGTGCTGCACGATGTGATTCATTTTGCGGCAGAGAAAGACGAAATTGAGGTGGAAGTAGCCCTCCAATATAACGATGGGTACACCGAGACGATCGCTTCCTTCGTCAACTCAATCCCGACTCGCGGCGGAGGGACGCACGAAACAGGCTTTAAGACGGCGTATACCCGTGTCATGAACGAATATGCCAGAAAAAGCGGCATTCTCAAGGAGAAGGAAAAGAACCTGGACGGTACGGATCTCCGCGAAGGCATGATGGCTGTTATTAATATCAAAATGGGTGAAGTCGAGTTCGTCGGCCAGACGAAGGATCAGCTGGGCAGCGCGGCGGCAAGAAGTGCGGTGGATGCGGTCGTCTCCGAAAAGATGGCGGTGTTTCTGGAGGAAAATCCGCAATCGGCGCAAATGATTCTGAAAAAGTCCGTACAAGCGGCCAAAGCGCGGGAGGCTGCGCGTAAGGCTCGCGAGGAAATTCGCAGCGGCAAGAAAGGCAAGAGCGAGAGTTCTAACCTGAACGGTAAGCTGACGCCGGCGCAGTCCAAGGATTTCGCCCGTAATGAGCTTTTTATCGTCGAGGGCGATTCGGCGGGCGGCTCGGCCAAGCAGGGCAGAGATTCCAAGCATCAGGCAATACTTCCGCTGAAGGGAAAGCCGATGAACCCGGAGAGGGCGAAATTGCTTGACGTTATGAAAAATGACGAATATAAAGCTATTATCTCAGCTATCGGAGCGGGAATCGGATCGGAATTCGATTTGGAAGAGTGCAACTATGGCAAAATTATTATTATGACGGATGCCGATACCGATGGCGCGCACATTCAAGTGCTGCTTCTTACCTTTTTCTACCGCTATATGAAGCCGCTGATCGATGCCGGCAAGGTGTATATCGCTCAGCCTCCGCTTTATAAAGTGACGAAAAAGGCAGGAAAGAATTCCTCCATTCGGTATGCCTGGACGGATGAGCAATTACAAGGGCTTATGAAGGAGCTGGGCAAAAGCATCGAGCTCCAGCGTTATAAAGGTCTGGGCGAAATGAACCCTGACCAGCTGTGGGAGACGACGATGAATCCGGAATCGAGAACACTTCTTCAGGTGCAAATCGAAGATGCAGCAAAAGCTGAACGCAGAGTATCAACGCTGATGGGTGATAAAGTCGATCCGCGCAAGCGTTGGATCATCGAAAATGTCGATTTCACGGAATACGAACAATAAAAATTTCCGAGTACTATTCGGAAAGCCCCGCAAACAAGTCAAATTACAACGAGTGGTGATGAGTGTTTGAGCATGTTGGAGCAATTTTTACCCGCATATTTGGAAGAGATCGTCGGCGATCGGTTTGGCCGCTATTCCAAATATATTATCCAGGACCGCGCGATTCCCGATGTCCGTGACGGTTTGAAGCCCGTGCAGCGGCGGATATTGTACGCGATGTACGATGCCGGCAACTCGCCGGACAAGCCGTACCGCAAATCGGCAAAAACCGTAGGGGACGTGATGGGGAACTATCATCCACACGGGGATTCCTCGATTTACGAAGGAATGGTGCGCATGGCGCAGCCTTGGAAAATGGGGCATGTGCTGATTGACGGCCACGGCAACTGGGGTTCGCTTGATGATGATCCGGCAGCGGCGATGCGTTATACGGAAGCGCGCTTATCGGAAATTGCGATGGAGCTTCTTCGCGATATTGAAAAGCGGACCGTACTGTTCAAGGATAACTTCGACAATACGACGAAAGAGCCTGTCGTGCTGCCGGCTCGCTATCCGAATCTTCTTGTTAACGGGGTGAGCGGAATTTCATCCGGCTTTGCAACGGAGATTCCGACTCATAATTTGCGTGAGGTGATCGACGCTTGCACTCTGCTGATCGATCGTCCGGACATGACCATCGAGGATTTGATGGGCGTGATCAAGGGACCGGATTTTCCGACCGGCGGCATCATTATGGGGGAAGAAGGAATTAAAGAGGCGTATCAGACGGGAAAAGGCCGCATCTATATCCGCGCCAAAACGGCAATTGAGGATCAACGCGGCGGACGCCAGCAAATCGTCATCAGCGAAATTCCTTACCAGGTCGTCAAATCCCGTCTCGTTACGGCGATGGAAAACATACGCCTGGAGAAGAAGGTCGAGGGCATTGCCGAAGTGCGGGACGAGAGCGGCAGAAATGGCCTCCGCATCGTTGTGGAGCTGAAAAAGGAAGCCGATGCTCAAGGAATACTGGCCTATCTGCTGAAGAAAACGGATCTTCAAGTGACTTATAATTTTAACATGGTCGCGATTGTCAATAAAACGCCTAGACAGCTGGGTTTAAAGGAAATGCTGGAAGCTTATATCGAGCATCAGAAGGAAGTAGTTACTCACCGGTCCCAATATGAGCTTGAGAAGGCCGAAGATCGCGCTCATGTGTTGGAAGGTTTGGTTAAGGCGCTGAACATCCTGGATGATGTGATTGCCACGATTAAAGCTTCCAAAAATCGTCAGGATGCGCAAAACAACCTCGTCGCCAAGTTCGCTTTTACAGAACGGCAGGCGGACGCGATTCTTGTGCTCCAATTGTACCGCCTGACCAATTTGGAGATTACCTCACTCGAGAAAGAGTTGAAGGATGTTCACAAGACAATCGCCTACTTGCGCGGCATTTTGGATAACATGAATAAGCTGCTGAAGGTGATCAAAGAGGAAATGGCGGAAATTCGCAAGAAATACGGCATTGATCGGCGTTCGGAGATTCAAGGCGAGGTTGAAGAGCTGAAGGTGAACCTGGAGGTCATGGTCACGCCTGAGGACGTTCTTGTTACTTTTTCCAACGAGGGCTATCTGAAGCGTACAAGCAAGCTCTCCTTTACCCGTTCCGGCGGGGAATTGGATAATACGGGGCTCAAGGAAGGCGATTATCTCAGGTTCCTGTTTGAAGTGAATACGATTGAGAATTTGCTCATTTTTACGCAAAAGGGTCAATACTATCTCCTGCCTGTTCATCAGGTTCCCGAGTATAAGTGGAAGGAGAATGGCACGGCGATCGTCAATGTTATTCCTATTGCCAGGGATGATCGAATTGTCAGCGTGATTCCGGTGAAGGACTTCGAGGAACCGGGCAAGTCTCTCGTCTTTATTACCCGTAAGGGACAAGTTAAACGCACCGAGCTCAAAGAGTATTTCACCAACCGGTCCATCGGAATCGTCGCCTGCAAGCTGGCGGATCAGGACGAAGTTGTCCTCGTTCAGCTTAGTGACAATTCGAAGGAAATCCTGCTTGTGACCAAGCGGGGAATGAGCATTCGCTTTCGCGAAGAGGAAGTGAATGCGATGGGACGAGCCGCAGCCGGTGTACGCGGAATTCAGCTCAAGGAAGACGACGAGGTCGTCTCCGCTGAATGGATTTATGGAGATGAGGGCGAAGTTTTAGTCATTTCTGATCTCGGCTACGCCAAACGATCTTTAGTCGTCGATTATCCGATTCAAGGACGTGGCGGCAAGGGGATATCGACTTTCGAGTTTAAGGAAGGGAAGAGAGTCAGACCAAACGGCACCGCCCTGATTCAAACATTTATCGTTAAAATGGATTACGAAATTATAGCGATCATGGCTAGCGGGGGAAGAATTCGCTTTTCCACAGAGACCGCTCCGCTTGAAGACCGCAAGTCACAGGGCAAGCAGATCATTCCGGTAACGAAAACCGATAAGATACTCGATGTGCTTCGATTTCCTCAATCGTAACTGACGGAAGGCGGATCCAGCTTTTCGATCAGCTGCAGCGCCAGCTCAATTGCGGCCCACACCGGCATCGGTTCATCCAACCGTTGAAGCCATTGTGGGTCTTTTAGAATCCCCCTGTCTATCGCTTTTTGTACCAGCTCGAGCTTCCAAGCTTCCATGAGGGACACGCTCCTTTTCAAGCATAATCATCTATTCCGCAGTATATGAAAGTAAGCGGCAAAACGTTCGCTACCGCGGGTCTCGACAAAAAAAAGAATGTCAAAACTCGCAGTTTTCACATTTTTTGTCGTGTCGGCAAGCGCTTTTTGTCAGAAAATATTAATGCCGTTAACCTTTATTCCTTGCCTTCGATCTGTTATAATCGAAATAGGATATTTTGGAAAACGAGGGGATAAGCATGTATTCCAATGAATTCGGAAAGTTGTGGCTGAAGCTGTCCAAGGAATTAAAATCCCATATGGAAACGGGGCTGGCGCCTTCATTGACGGAAGGGCAGCTGCATGTGTTGGAACTGCTTAGTTCGGGAGACCTCATGAAGCCTTCGGATTTAATTGAGTATTTGGCAACGACGCCGGCGGCGGTAACTACTTTGCTCGACCGGATGGAGAAGAACGAATTGATCTTGCGTGAACGGGACGAAAAGGACCGGCGCATCGTGTGGATTCATGTTACGGACAAAGGCAAAGCGGAATGCGAACGAGGCGTTCGCATTCGGGAGGAGCTCCTTCATTCGTACCTCAACCGCATATCCGCCCATAATCAGCAATTGCTTGTCTATTTACTTGGAAAAGTTGCGAATTAATTCGGACCACGAAAACCAGGGATGCTCTTCAGGCGGCCGCGAATGGAAAGTGAGCGTTTCTTTGAGAGTAGGATGCTCGAAGGTCAAACGGGTCGACCAAAGCGCAAGCTGCTGGCCGGGCTTACTTGATCCGCTTCCGTAGCGCTGATCCCCGTACAAGGGACAGCCGATACCGGCAAACTGAACCCGGATCTGGTGAGGGCGGCCCGTATGGAGATCCACCAGTACAAGGCTTAAACCTTCCTTGCTGCCCAGCAGCCGATAATCCAAAATCGCTTCTTTGGCGCCAGTTGTGCCTTCTTTAACAATAGAGACCATGTTTGTTTTCGTATTCTTTAACAGCCAATGGGTTAGTGTGCCTTGAGGCTGTTTACATTTGCCGTGCACAACAGCCAGATAGATTTTATCCAATTTCCGGGTCCGCACCGTATCTGAGAGGCGGGACGCGGCTTTCGACGTTTTGGCGAATACCATCACGCCGCCAACCGGGCGGTCCAGCCGGTGTACGAGGCCCAAATATACATTGCCGGGCTTGCGGTGACGGTGTTTCAGGTCCGCCTTGAGCACGCTTAATAGGTCTGGGTCCCGCGAGTCATCCTCTTGCGTAGGCATATTGACCGGCTTCACGACGACGAGGATGTGGTTGTCCTCATACAGAATGGGAATGCTCCCGGCCTCACTCACATGATTAGGGCCTGCCATACGCCTAAGCCTCCCAACGCGCTAGAATTCCACAAGGTAATGAAAGCTCCGAACCGGTAATCGGGAGTCCGATTTCTCCGCTTGTGATCGTCCCGCCGAACTTTCGTTTCATCGCCATAGTGAGAATATTGTGCAATACGGTAGCTGAGACGCCGGTCGTATAAGAGTTGATCAAAAGAAACAACGGCTTATCTGTGAGAATCGTCATGCAGGTTTGAATAAAAGGAAACAGATCGTTTTCGAGCTTCCAGGTTTCCCCGTTAGGCCCGCGGCCGTAAGAAGGGGGATCCATAATAATGGCATCATATTTACTGCCGCGGCGTTGTTCGCGCTGCACAAATTTAAACACGTCATCCGTAATAAAACGAACAGGCCGACTGCCGAGCCCGGAAAGCTGCAAGTTTTCTTTCGCCCACTGCACGACCCCTTTGGAGGCGTCCACATGGCACACTTCCGCACCCGCAGCTGCACAGGCTGCCGAAGCGCCGCCTGTATATGCAAATAGGTTCAATACTTTTACCGGACGATCCGCAGAGCCGATTTTGTCCATCATCCATTTCCAATTGACAGCCTGCTCCGGAAAAAGTCCGGTGTGCTTAAAGCCTGTTGGCTTGATGTAAAAGCGCAGCTTTTGATCATAGGAAAGGGTCCAACGCTCCGGAAGCTGAGTCCGGTACTCCCATTGACCGCCTCCGCTCGAGCTGCGGTGATAGTGCGCGTCCGCTTTTTGCCAGGCCGGGGTTTCTTTATCCAAAGGCCAAATGATTTGTGGATCCGGTCTTCGTAAGACATAGCTGCCCCAACGCTCCAGCTTCTCGCCGTCTCCTGTATCCAAAAGCTCATAATCTACCCAATCTTTAGCGATAAACATGTTGAAATCCATCCTTATCTTCGATAATAGTCAATAGTTCATTTTACTACATATAAGAAGAATTCACCAAACGTCTTACGCTGCTTCGAATTGCGCGCCCGCTGCAAACCTTTTTTGTTTATCAAAATTAAAGGATTTTTCAGGACATGTGTAGTATTTAATTCATTAGGTGTACATACCGCAGAGGAGTGGGGTGGACAGATGAGCACGTTTCCGAGCTCGGAAGATTTGTACCTGTTTCATGAAGGCACCCTCTATCACAGCTACCGGATGATGGGTGCGCATGTGACAAATGTACAGGGCGTGGCCGGGGTGCGTTTTACCGTTTGGGCGCCGAATGCATGCGCGATCCGGGTGCTTGGTGATTTCAACGGTTGGGACGGAACCGGTTGCGGGATGGAGCGAGTGGATTCGAACGGGGTATGGACGCTTTTTGTACCGGGAGCCTCCGAGGGGAATCATTATAAATATGAGATTCACGCCTCCGATGGACGAATACGCCTTAAGGCCGATCCCTATGCTTTCTATTCTGAGCTGCGGCCAGGTACCGCTTCAAGGGTATATGATCTGCGCGGCTATAATTGGCAAGACCAACAATGGCAGCGGAACAAGCGGCAGACATCTTCGTACAACCGTCCGCTATCGATTTACGAGGTGCATCTGGGCACCTGGAAGAAGAGGGATCAGAGCAACGAAGAATTATACACATATAAGGAGCTGGCCGAGGAACTGGTCGACTATGCGGCGGAAATGGGCTATACACATATTGAGTTGATGCCCCTCGCCGAGCATCCGTTCGACCGCTCCTGGGGCTATCAGGCTACTGGGTATTACTCGGTGACCAGCAGGTACGGAACCCCGAAAGACTTCATGCATTTCGTAGACCGTTGTCATCAAAAAGGCATAGGAGTCATTATGGACTGGGTGCCGGGCCATTTCTGCAAGGATGATCATGGCCTTAGGCAATTCGACGGACAGCCCGTTTACGAATATGCAGACCCGCTTAAAGCGGAAAAGCTGGAATGGGGTACGCTGACTTTCGATTTCGGTCGAAAAGAAGTTGTCAGCTTTTTAATTTCCAACGCGGTATTTTGGATGGACTTGTATCATATTGATGGAATAAGGGTAGACGCCGTCGCCAGCATGCTGTATCTCAGCTTTGGCCGACCGCCGGAACTTGCCGTCAAGAACGAGTGGGGCGGAGACGACAACCCTCACGCAATCGCTTTTCTACGCAAACTCAACCAAGTGATTTTCTCCTATTATCCGCAGGCATTAATGATGGCGGAGGATTCTACGGACTGGCCGCTGGTGACGGCGCCGGTACACAAGGGAGGCCTCGGCTTCAACTTCAAATGGAACATGGGCTGGATGAACGATATGCTGCGCTATATACAGCTCGATCCGGTCCACCGCAGATGGCACCATAATCTTATCACATTTTCCTTCATGTATACTTTTTCTGAAAATTACATTCTTCCGCTTTCACACGATGAGGTCGTGCACGGTAAGCGATCGCTGCTGCATAAGATGCCAGGGGATTATTGGCAAAAATTTGCGAATTTACGTGTTCTCTTCGGGTATATGATGGGGCACCCCGGCAAAAAGCTGCTTTTCATGGGCGGAGATTTCGGCCAATTCGACGAATGGAAAGACCTCGAAGATCTGGATTGGTTTTTGCTCGATTATGAGCTGCACGGCAAGATGCATCGTTATGTCCGGGAGCTCAATCAGTTTTATCAGCGGCAGCCCGCTTTATGGGAACTGGATCACCAGTTGGACGGGTTCCGGTGGATTAATCCGCACGACGAAAGCCAAAGCGTTGTTGTTTTTCAAAGAAAAGGATGTAATCCGCAGGATGATTTGATTCTTGTCTGTAATTTTACACCGACGGTCCATCCGGATTATCGAATAGGAGTTCCGCATCCGGGCGTCTATCAGGTCCTGTTCAACAGCGATGCGTTGGAATATGGCGGATCGGGGCAATCCAATCGGGATGAAATTCTCAGTGAGCCCCGTGAATGGCATCAGATGCCTTGCAGCTTGTCAGTCGTAGTTCCGCCGCTCGCTGCGATATATTTGAAATGTATCAAGGAGCTGACAATGGACGATGAAGAAGGAGGTATCCAGGAATGCGCAGAAAAGAATGTGTTGCCATGCTCCTCGCAGGCGGTGAAGGAAGAAGGCTCGGAGTGTTGACCAAAAATCTGGCCAAGCCTGCCGTGTTCTTCGGCGGCAAATACCGCATTATCGATTTCACGCTTAGCAATTGTACGAATTCCGGTATCGATACGGTGGGCGTATTAACGCAATACCAGCCGCTCGTGCTTAACTCCTACATCGGTATCGGAAGCTCTTGGGATTTAGATCGTAAATACGGCGGAGTCACGGTTTTGCCGCCTTTCATGGAACAAAAGGGCGGAGATTGGTACAAAGGAACCGCTGATGCCATTTATCGCAATATCGGCTTCATTGAGCAATACGATCCCGAGTATGTGCTAGTCATATCCGGCGACCACATTTATAAGATGGACTATGATTTGATGCTGAATTACCATAAACAAAAGAAAGCCGATGCATCGATCGCGGTCATCGAAGTGAAGTGGGAGGAAGCGAGCCGATTCGGCCTGATGAGTGTTGACGACAATCAGGCGATTACGGAGTTTGCCGAAAAGCCGAAGGAGCCGAAAAGCAATTTAGCCTCCATGGGCATTTATATTTTTACATGGAAAGCGTTAAAGCACTACTTGCTCTTGGATGAAGAAAATCCGAATTCCAGTAATGATTTCGGCAAGGATATCATTCCGATGATGCTGAGGGACCAGGCAAGAACGTTTGCTTATCCGTTTGAAGGATATTGGAAGGATGTCGGTACCATCGAAAGCTTATGGGAAGCGAATATGGATTTATTGGATCACGAAACTGAACTGAACCTAAACGAGAAAAATTGGCGCATTTATTCGGTAAATCCTTATCAGCCCGCGCAATATGTGGCGCCTACGGCTCATGTAAAGCGTTCGCTCGTCAATGAAGGGTGCGCGATTTTCGGGGATGTGGAGCATTCTATTCTTTTCTATGGGGTGCAGGTTGGCGAGGGAAGTGTAATCAAAGATTCGGTCATTATGCCGAATGTGAAAATCGGCGAGAATGTGAGCATCCAAAAAGCGATTATAGGAGAAGGAACGGTTGTGGAGGATGGAGCTCAGATTGACGGCAACGGCGAAATTGTGCTGATCGGCAACGATGAACGGATTCAAGCTACTTCATACCGGAGAGGATGAGCTGACAATGAAGCATGTCATGGGTGTCATTAACTTGGTGAACGAACCGGACGGTTTGGAGGAACTGACCTATCACCGCTGTGTGGCTTCCGTACCTTTTGGCGGACGATATCGGCTGATCGATTTTGCCTTATCGAATATGGTGAACTCGGGCATTGATAATGTCGCCGTTTTCACACAGCATAAATACCGTTCCTTAATGGATCATCTTGGTTCCGGCAAGGAATGGGACCTGGACCGCAAACGCGGAGGGCTGTTCGTACTCCCGGCTGTACTCGATGAACCTTCGGGGATGTCCCGGGGAGATTTGTATCAATTCTATTGCCATCGCGATTATTTCTACAGAGGTAAGGAAAAGTTCGTCATTATTTCCCGCAGCCATATGGTTTGCAATATTAATTTCGCCGACGCGGTTCGCTGTCATGAGGATATGAAGGCGGATATTACCGTTATCTATAAAGATGCTGCCGAAGAAGATCCGGCTAAATTCCGCCGGTTAGCCGTGAAGGAGGATGGACGGATCACGGTCATGGAGGACCATACAGGCCGATTAAGAACGAATCATGTGTCTATGGAAATGTACATCATGAGCAAAGCACTGCTGCTCGATATGGTGGAGTCCTGCCTTGCGCAAGGCTATGACCATTTCGTTCGCGACGGGATCATGAAAAATATCGATAAGCTGAACGTATACGGCTACAAATTCGAGGGACATGCCAGCATCGTAAACTCCATTCAAAGCTATTACAAGCACAGCATGGAGCTATTGAATCCGAACATATGGCGCGAGCTGTTTTTTCAGAAAGATTTGATCTTTACGAAGGTCAAGGATGAGCCGCCTGCCAAATATTTGGATAGCGCGATTGTCAAAAATGCGTTGATCGCGAACGGCTGCACCATTGAAGGTAAGGTGGAGAACAGCATCCTGTTCCGGGGAGTGAAAATTCGCAAGGGCGCTTATGTGAAGAATAGTATCATCCTGCAAAACTGCGAAATTGAAGAAAATGTCATTGTCGAGAACACCATTCTGGATAAAGACGTATTTATCAGCAGAGGCCGGGTGTTGACGGGAGACAACGCAGCCCCGTTCATTGCGGCTAAGACAAAAGTGATTTAATACAGACAAAGCTTGCGTGAAGCAGGCCATAAGGGGTGGAGAAAGTGAAGGTTTTATTCGTAGCTTCAGAAGCGGTGCCGTTCGCAAAGACGGGCGGATTGGCCGACGTTATCGGCTCATTGCCTAAGGAACTTCAAAGGCAAGGGCTTGATGTGCGAGTCATTCTTCCCAAATACGGGGACATCCCCCAAACGTACAAAGATGCCATGGAAACCTTGACTTGGTTCGATGTACAACTGGGTTGGAGGAAACAATACTTCGGTATCCAAACACTGGTCCATGAGGGCGTCACCTACTATTTTGTTGATAACGAGTACTACTTCATGAGGGACGGACTGTACGGCTTCGGAGATGAAGCAGAGCGCTACGCCTATTTCTGCCGCGGGGTCATCGAGGCGCTGCCCTACCTGAACTTTCAAGCGGATCTCATTCACTGCCATGACTGGCAGACCGGTATGATCCCCGTGCTTCTGAAGGCGCATTACAGCCACCTGCCGTTCTATGCCAAAATGAAAACGGTGACGACGATTCATAACTTAAAGTACCAGGGTGTTTTCTCCAGACATGAGTTCCAGGGCTTGTTCGGCTTGGGCGACGAATATTTCACGGGGCTAACGTTAGAACTGCATGGAGGGGCGAGCTTCCTGAAAGGGGGCTTGCTCTATGCGGATCGAATCACAACCGTAAGTCAGACGTACGCAGAAGAAATCCAGACTGCTTATTTCGGTGAAAATATGGACAGCCTGTTGCGTTATCGCAGCGATAAGCTGACCGGCATCGTCAACGGCATCGACTATGAAAGCTATGATCCTATGCAGGATCCTCACCTGGCCGTCAATTATCGCGATTCCTTGGTCAAGAAACAGCAGAACAAGCTGGCGCTGCAGGAGCGTTTGGGACTTCCCGTTAATGCGAACGTTCCATTAATAGCGCTGGTGAGCAGATTAGTTCAGCAAAAAGGCCTCGATCTGATCCAACACGTGCTTCCAGAGATGCTTTCGATGGATGCGCAATGGGTCATTCTCGGCACTGGAGAAGAGCGATATGAACTGCTTTTTCGCGATGCGGCCTGGGTACATTCCGACAAGTTGTCTGCGCAAATTTTATTCGACGAAGGTCTTGCCCGTCAAGTTTACGCGTCATCTGATTTGTTCCTGATGCCCTCGCAGTTTGAACCCTGCGGCATCGGACAGCTGATCGCTCTGCGCTACCGATCGATCCCGGTGGTACGGGAAACCGGAGGCCTGAAGGATACGGTTCGGCCCTTCAACGAGTTCACAGGGGAAGGGACGGGCTTCAGCTTTGCGAATTATAATGCCCACGACATGCTGCACACGTTGCGCCGTGCCGTCTATGTGTACCGGAATGATAAGGAAGCCTGGCAAAAGCTTCACCAAAATGTGAAAAAATGCGACTTTAGCTGGAAAAGGTCGGCACAGCAATATATTTCACTATATAAAGAAACGGTAAAGGATTACTAGGCCCGAATCCGGGAGCGGACTAGATATTAATTGGCCCGAACCTCGCTTTCAAAGTTTCCTTTATGCGCACCGTTACAAAATGGCTTGTTGCTGGACATACCGCATCGGCACAAGTATGTAGCTTGTTTCGTCTCGAAGCGGTTCCCTTGACCGTCTAAGAGTTCGATTTCGCCGTTAACAACCAGAGGGCCATTATTGGATACCGTTATTTTCACGTCTGGCATAATCATTAATTTTGACTATTATAGGAATTGCAAAGATCACTAGGGGTGCCGCAAGGCTGAGACGGATATAATCCGGACTCTCCGAACCTGATCTGGTTTGTACCAGCGTAGGAAGTGGCCGCGTGACGTTTCATGCTTATTGTTAGATCAAGCGGGAGGCTGCCACTTTTCTTCGGGAAAGGGGTCTTTTTTTATTTGCTGCCGAGATTCATCAATTTCGCGCCTATACCCAAATATATTTGTGCAAAAGCCTCAAATAAGCTTTAAAATAAAGAAGATTGAGGTGAAAAAAACTTATACTTGGAGTGTGGGGAAATGTTGAAGCAAGTCTACCAAGCATTACAACATAGAAAGCCGAAACCGATGGGTCACCAGAATCTTTTTCAATATGCGGTGATGGTCCCTCTGGTTGAAGTTCACGGCGAGCTGAACATCTTGTTCGAGGAGAGGGCTCATCATCTCAAAAGGCAGCCGGGAGAAGTATGTTTTCCCGGCGGGAAAATCGACGTAGGCGACGAGAATGAGAAGGCTGCTGCCGTACGCGAAACCTGTGAAGAACTGGGGCTTGATCAATCCTATGTAGAAGTGATCGGGCCTCTGGATTACAGGGTCACTCCATTTCAAATTATTCACCCGTTTGCGGGGAGAATTTCCGATTATAATAAAATCCGGCCTAACCCGGATGAAGTGGCCAGTGTGTTTTGTGTGCCGCTTGAATACTTGCGAAGCTGTATTCCCGAGCTTCATTTTGTCGAATTTCAAACGGCTCCGTCTGACAATTTTCCATTTGAACGGATACCGAACGGCCGAGATTACAAATGGAGAACAGGACAAATCCCCGAGTATTTCTATCATTATGAAGACCGTGTTATTTGGGGTTTAACTGCGCGAATCCTTCATCATTTTCTTGAAATTACAAAGTAACCGACACACTGGCCGGCGTATACCGCTATGTGGGATTAGCTCTCGGGCCTTACGATTCTCCGGTTCAAATCACTTTTTTGGGGGCTAAAAATTCCTCCACCAAAATGGCGGATTGGGGAAATTGTAATCCCAGCTGCCATGCACCGACTCCTCTTAGACGATAATCGACTACCAATTGCAATTTCACAGCACGCGCACGCGGATCTTCAAACCAAACCGTATGCCCTTTGCCGTCTTCATCCCTATAAGTAAAAAAAGCTTGCTGATACAGAGACGAATACTGGATAGGCACTTGATACCTCATGGCAGTCTGAATGGCTCCGGCAACTGAAACAGCGCGGCCGCTTATCGCGGTTCCATTATCCATCGTCCAGTCATACCCATACCGCGCGAATCCAAGAATGATCTTATTTCGCGGCATTTGTCGAAGAGCGTATTCAATGGTACTCCGAACTTCTCCGATCGGGGCTACAGGACCCGGCTGGCTGTGGGTCTCATGCCAATCGTAGGCCATTATGAACATGAAATCAACAACCGAACCGATTCCTGCGTAATCGTAACCTCTTAACCAGGGAATCTCATCGCTTGTTTTCGGCGGAACCGCAACCGATATATAATATCCAGCGGGCCTTAATCGCTCGCTTAACAAACGTAAAAATCCGCTGAACAGATCTCTTTCTTCGGCTCTCACGCGTTCAAAATCAATGTTTACACCGGCATAGTTTTTTGTTGTCACCAAGGAATAAATATTATTAATTAATTTTGTTCTTATTTCAGGAGAAGTTAGTGCTTGCCTTAACACTTCGGGACTAAATCCGGCCGGTGTCAGGTTGGTTATTGTCGCAAGCGGGGCTACTCGGTTTCTTCGCGCCTCTTCAATAAGGTGAGTGTCATTAAGAGTGCTTAGGTTCCCGCCTTCGAGAATGTGGTATTCGAAAATGCCGAAATAAGTATTAATGGGAGCAAAAGAGCCGACAATCGCCAGATCCTGCTCCGGAGTGGTCGGAACAATGAAACTCAAATCTTCTGTTGGATATTTGGTTCGAGGCGGCAAAACCAATCTCATTCCGATGAGCAGCACATCGGACGTCAGCCTGTTTGCTGCGCGTAATGTATCTACAGGGATCAGGCTCATCTGGGAGATCAGATATAGAGAATCACCCGGTTGAACAATATAGGCATTAGTCGGGATGAGAAGAGACTGTCCGGGTACCAGCGTGGTATTAGTCAGTCCGTTCACCACGCGTATTTCATTCATGGAAACTTGGTATCTTGATACGATGGAAAACAAAGAATCCCCTGTTTTTACCGTATAAATAAACATGCAACCGCCTCCTATCCTATTAGGAGTATGTAACTGCACGATAATTATGTCTAATTTATAATGATATATGCAATAAAGCCTAACCGCTAATTTCAAAGCCTTGAAATCCGCTCCAGTACTCTTCTTTTTCGATACATCATCCTGGCGGCTTCCGCAACATCTTGAAGCGTGCCGCGGTTGATGATGGCTCCAAAAAGCATGCCCGCAACGGGGATAAGCTGAAAAAGTTTTTTCCAGCCGAAATTATCCCGGTAAGCTTGTACAACCTCTCTCCACCCTTGTAATTGGGAGATGATGTGAGCCTGTTCATCCCCGTCGTCAAACCCGGCAAGATCTTCAAGTATGGCCTGCTTGCCAACGATATCAGAGGAAGCAAACTGAAGGCATTTAACGGCAAATATACGTTCTTGTTTCTCATCAGGATCGAACCCGTAGCACACAGCCAACTCCTGTATCGCCTTGAGAGACATTCCGAGGACAGCCGGAATATCCACGGCCAGCGTAAACAATCCGCCGAACCCCGTAGTGGCTCCTTGAAGCGCGGCGAGTTTTGAACTTTTCTGCGACAGACTGTCTGCGGCCCGATCCATGACCGTTAAGGGAAGGCTTGATATAGCTGTCAACGTTAAAGTCGGTTCATTTTGTTTAGCAGAAGCGGATAAATGATGCTGGAGCAATTTGAAGACATTCTGCTTGGATACGAGATACTTCCCGCCTGACTGGATATAGCTTCCCAATTCATTGATAGCTTCGCCGATTTTCTTCTGTACAATTCGCGGAGTCCATCGATCGAGCAATTGAAAAGGCAGTCTACCGAGCTTTTCCAAGAACCATAAATCCTTCTGTTCCGATTCCCAAGCTTCAATGTTCTTTAAAGCAGCCAGCAGCTCTTCCTTAGTTTCGGGAGGATAATCTAGCATGGACAAGCCTCCTTAATTATTTTCCAGTAAGCCTACATCATTTTTATAAATCTCAATTTTTTTAACTCGGTGTTTTTCTTTTTCGCGAATAATGAAGGCAATGCCATTGAACTGCCATTCGCTGCCTTTTTTCAGTTCCGAATTTTGTCCGTAAAGCCAACCGCCGATCGTATCGACTTCCTCGTTCTCGATCTCAGCTCCAATCAAATCATTGATATGGGTGATTGAAACCTTCCCGTCTACGATAAAATGATTATCGCTGATTTTTTCAACCTGTGCCGTTTCTTCCGTGTCGAATTCATCGCGTATTTCCCCGACGATCTCCTCCAAAATATCTTCGATCGTCACCATACCCGAGATTCCGCCGTATTCGTCCACTAATACCGCTATATGAGCTTGCCGCTGCTGCATGTTCTTAAGCAGAGTTTTAACCGGCATGACATCGGGAACCGTTAATGCGGGATGGATGAGTTTTGCAAAGTCAAGCTCTGGATTATCATCGAAATGCAGGAAGAATTCCTTCGTATTCATCATTCCGATGACATTATCCTTATTCTCGCGAACTACAGGAAACCGGGTGTATTGTTCTTCTTTGATAATCCGGATATTTTCCTTCAGCGGTTTATCCACATATAAGCAAACCATATCGGTACGCGGAACCATAATTTCTCTCGCAAGCAGGTCGTCGAACGCAAATATCCGATTGACATATCCATACTCGGTTTTATTGATTTTTCCGCTTTGGTAGCTTTCCGACAAAATAATCCGCAGTTCATCTTCGGAGTGAGCGTCTTCGTGTTCCTTGACCGGCTTTAAGCCGAACCAACGGATAATCCGGTTAGCCGAACCGTTCAATAACCAAATAAACGGATACATGATCTTGTAAAAGCCGATGATCGGTTTAGCGAACATAAAACTGATCATCTCCGCCTTTTGAATAGCTAACGTTTTGGGAGCCAGCTCTCCAAGAACGACATGAAGAAAAGTGATCAAGAAAAATGCGATGAAGAACGATAACAGGCTGGTGATTTCATTAGGTAGACCAAAGTATTCAAACGCCGGATGCAGCATTTTTTCAACGGTCGGTTCACCTAACCATCCGAGGCCTAGTGCCGTAATGGTGATTCCCAGCTGGCACGCGGATAAATAGCCGTCGAGATTATGGGTCACTTTTTTAACGGCAAGAGCATTTTTCTTGCCCTCAAGCACCAACTGATCCACTCGGCTGGAGCGGATGCGGATAATTGCAAATTCTGTAGCGACGAAAAACGCAGTGGCGATAATCAAAATGGCAATGAGGAGTAATTGCAGACTAAACATAAGAATCTCCTTTGTATGAATAATCATAAAACTGGTTCATATGAACCATTATAAGAACTTACTGCAAAAAAGACAAAGCTCGTATGGGGAGATAATTGATCATAACGCCGGTTTATCAGGGAACTGCAATAAACAATCGGTGTTTACCTGCTATTATTAACCCCTTTGACACTCGCACGATAAAGTCTTATGATTAGTTCATATGAACCTATATGCTCAAAAAGTGAAAAGAGGCTCTTCGATGGAAACTTTTCATCTGACAAGAAAAGAAATGGCCCAATTGCTGCTATCCATGAAAGGAAAAGTCGATAAGACTCCGTTAACGGTGCTTCAGGAAGCTTGGGCGAAAACACACAAAAATGATATTGCTCATGGAAAGTCGTTTGCCGCTTTTATTGCTACATCACTTCCTTCTATATTCGAAAAAATCATTAAAATGAACCAGCAGGATGGAGGGTTTTCGCTTACCGATATTGTTTCCCTGGGCAACCAGGTGGAATACACGAATTTTTCCATTACATCTGTGCAAAACTGGGTGAAGCGAGACCTTAAAGAAGTGTTGGGGATTCCCAAAGCTGGTAAAAAATATACTGTAGATCAAGCCGCCATTCTCTTTATCGTTGAGGATATGAGAACCTCGCTCGATTTTGACTCTATTCGCAAATTACTAACGATGGTATTCAACAATCCATATGACGACACGGATGATTTAATCAGTCCTGTTGAACTTTATTGCGCCTATTCAACTATTTTTGAAGAGCTTGACAGAAATAACGACCAGGTTCTTGATATACATGGACATGAGGCAGACCGCAAAAACCATGATCACATGCTTGAAAATCTGATGAAGCAGCGAGCGGATGAGTTTGCCAACACTTTGACCGGTCTGAACGATGGGCAAATTGAAGCGATCAGCAACGCCATCGTCATAGCCATGGTTTCCGTGCAAACTTCTTTTTTCCAAACGCTGGCGAAACGATTTTTAACGGCAACTTTATTTTTGAAAAACATCAAGTAAAAAATGCAAATAGGAGAATCGGTTTATGCCTCTGAAAATCCTCGGAATTATCGTTTTCGGTACCCTTTTTCTCTATGGTCTATTCACCGTCGGAGCCCCATTCTTGCTGGCGCTTATCATTGCCATTTTACTGGAGCCGGTCGTACAAGTGATGGTAAAACGGCTGAGGCTTTCACGAACGTTCGCGGCGGCGGTTGCAAGTTCTTTATTTGTTATTGGCTTGCTGGGCGCTTTTTATCTAGTCGGTCTGAAGGTGTTCTCCGAATTGATTGTTTTTCTCGGCAAGCTGCCTGCTTTATTAAGCGGTGTCGATCTCTATGTAACTAAGGCGCTGGCCGGCACCGGCGGATTGTACGAAACGCTGCCGGCAGAGTGGGCGGAACATATTCAAAATGGCGTAGTTATGGGAGTAGGCGCCATTACGGATGGGCTGAAGAATATCATTGCCTCCGTTTCCTCCATATTTTTCAATTTTGCCAAGACACTCCCCGGATTATTTATTTTTGCGCTTGTATTCATGATTGCTCTTTATTTGTTCAGCTTTGGATTAGATCGTTTAAAACAATCTTTTATCCATCTGTTTGCAAGTGAATCCCGGCCTAAAATCGATCAAGTCTTATCCCAATTGAGAGATGCTATTGTCGGGTTCATTAAAGCGCAATTTATCATCAGTGCCTTAACTTACGTGGTTTCGTTAATCGGACTTCTTATTCTGGGTGTCGATTTCCCTCTTGCTATTGCATTGCTGATCATTACCGTAGATTTGCTGCCGATCCTCGGGACCGGATCTGTATTAGTTCCTTGGGGCATCTATACCATTGCTGTCGGGGGAGATGTGAAGACGGGAGTAGGTCTTATCATTCTGTTTGTAATCATCACCGTTTTTCGGCGAATTGTAGAGCCCAAAATTCTTGGCGACGCCGTCGGAATCAGCCCTTTGGCGGCTTTAATCAGCCTATATGTCGGCTTTTCATTGGTCGGCGTTGTCGGATTGTTCCTGGGTCCGGTTGTCGTCATCGTTTATCAAGCAATGAAAAAGGCCGGATTGATTCATTTCCAAATCAAGCTCTGAGTAAACCTCGGCAGCCGAGATACGGGACAAAAAAACTTGATTTATATTCATGATAAGAGTATCCTTTAATTGACAATTTAATAGTAATGGGAGCTTGGGTTTAGCCAGGCTGAGAGGATAACCGGCACGTTATCGACCATAATACCTGATCTGGGTAATGCCAGCGGAGGAAACGACTAAGCCTTTGTATACACAAAGACCGCTTCTTTACCGATGCGGTCTTTTTTATGTAAACTAGGGTGCTCTCCGCTTAACTCATTCATTCTAAGGAGGAAATGAAATGACAAGCGAAAACAAGCAAGCGATCCCTGATGTAACATCTTTTCCAGGAAGTAAAAAGGTTTATATCCAAGGTACAAGACAGGATTTGAAGGTTCCGATGCGTGAAATTACGTTAAGCCCGACTACGGGAATCCATGGCGAGCAAGTCAATCCGCCTTTACGCGTATACGATAGCAGCGGCCCCTACACGGATTGCGATATTCAAACGGATATACGCAAAGGCCTTCCGGCAAACCGTCTTGCTTGGGTAAAGGAACGGGATGATGTCGAAGAGTATACGGGAAGATCCGTCAAGCCCGAAGACAATGGATACAAAATTGAAAACGTGATGGATTCGGAAGAAGTATTTCCGAATTTAAGCCGAAGGCCCTTACGAGCAAAAGCGGGGGCCAATGTTACTCAAATGCATTATGCAAGGAAAGGTTTGATTACCCCTGAAATGGAATACATCGCCATTCGCGAGAATGTTACCCCGGAATTTGTTCGCAGTGAAGTTGCGAGAGGCAGAGCGATTATTCCATCCAATATCAACCATCCGGAAAGCGAGCCGATGATTATCGGACGCAATTTTCTGGTCAAGATTAATGCGAATATCGGCAATTCCGCCGTTGCTTCATCCATCGACGAGGAAGTAGAGAAAATGAGATGGTCGACGCGATGGGGAGCGGATACGGTCATGGATTTGTCCACCGGGAAGAATATTCATACAACCCGTGAGTGGATCATACGAAATTCTCCGGTACCTATTGGAACTGTTCCTTTATATCAAGCGTTGGAAAAAGTAGGAGGAAAAGCTGAAGAGCTGTCTTGGGAGATTTATCGGGATACGCTGATTGAACAAGCCGAGCAGGGCGTCGATTATTTTACGATTCATGCAGGGGTGCTTTTGCGATATATTCCATTAACTGCAAAACGCGTTACCGGCATCGTTTCCCGCGGCGGATCGATCATGGCTGCATGGTGTCTGGCTCATCACAAAGAAAATTTCCTCTACACCCATTTTGAGGAAATTTGCGAAATCATGAAAACTTATGATGTTTCCTTTTCTCTGGGGGATGGATTACGTCCCGGATCTATAGCGGACGCTAACGATGAAGCTCAATTCGCGGAACTCGAGACGCTTGGAGAACTGACTCAAATCGCTTGGAAGCATGATGTGCAGACCATGATCGAGGGGCCCGGTCACGTTCCCATGCATTTAATCAAAGAGAATGTAGACCGCCAGCTTGAGGTGTGCCAGGAGGCGCCCTTCTATACGTTGGGCCCGCTGACAACAGACATTGCCCCCGGTTATGACCACATTACCTCCGCGATCGGTGCGGCTATGATTGGTTGGTTTGGTACAGCGATGCTGTGTTACGTAACTCCAAAAGAGCATCTCGGTCTTCCCAATAAGAATGATGTCCGTGAAGGAGTCATCGCTTATAAAATAGCGGCTCATGCGGCTGACCTGGCAAAAGGACATCCGGGAGCTCAAGAGAGGGATAATGCGTTATCCAAAGCCCGTTTCGAGTTTCGTTGGCGGGATCAGTTTCATTTGTCTCTGGATCCGGAAAGAGCCATGGAATACCATGACGAAACACTTCCAGCCGAGGGGGCGAAAACGGCCCATTTCTGCTCGATGTGCGGTCCCAAGTTCTGCAGCATGAGAATTACTCAGGATATTCGCGAGTATGCGAAGCAGCATGGATTCGAAGAACAGCAAGCTATTGATAAGGGCTTGGAGGAGAAATCCAAAGAGTTTAAAGAAGCGGGCAGCATGATTTACAAGTAATGAATTCGCTGACGAATTGGCGAAGCAAGCATATAGAGACGAACACCTCCCTAAATCGTTGAGAACGATTCGGAGAGGTGTTTTTTTAGAAATTTTCCAATACTATTTTTCCGATCGCTGTTCCGGATTCAAGCATCGCGTGCGCTTTACGCAAGTTTTCCGCATTAATAGGGGTAAGGCGCTCGGACAACGTTGTTTTCACTTTACCGGAATCAATCAGATCGGCTACTTTGTTTAACAGGTTATGCTGTTCAATCAGATCGGCGGTTTGAAACATCGATCTTGTGAACATATACTCCCAAACAAATGCTGCGCTTTTATTTTTTAAAGGGTTCATGTCCAGTGGTTCTTTTGAATCCACAATCGAGCAGATTATTCCCCGGGGCGCAATCGCATCAGACATATTGTCCCAATGCTTTTCCGTTGTGTTCAGACAGAAAATATAATTGACATGTTCAAATCCGATCTGTCTCAATTGAGGAACAAACTGTTCATAATGGTTTATCGTAAAGTCGGCGCCATGCTCTTTTGCCCACTTGGCTGATTCAGGACGCGACGCCGTACCGATGACTGTAAGGCCCGCCAGTTTGGCCAATTGAATGGCGATCGATCCGACCCCGCCGGCTGCACCGATGATAAGAAGCGTTTTGCCTTTGTTTTGGTCTGGATTGGTGCTGATGCCCATGCGATCAAACATTCCCTCATAAGCGGTGATCGTTGTTAATGGAAGCGCGGCGGCTTGCGCAAAATCCAAGGTTTTGGGTTTCTTGCCGACGATTCTTTCATCAACGAGATGAAACTCGCAGTTACCGCCTTGACGTGTGATACTGCCAGCGTAGTAAATTTCGTCTCCAGGCTTAAATAAACTGCATTCCGGACCTGCTGCTTCGACAATCCCCGCTACATCCCAACCCAAAATTTTTGGATTTTCTTCGATCTTATCTTTCGGGGAGCGGACTTTGTAATCGACAGGATTCACTGCGATCGCAATTACCTTGACGAGAAGGTCGCGGCCCATTGGTGCCGGTTTCTCGATTTGAACGTCTATCAAGCTTTCCGGATTGTCGACAGGAAGATAACGGTACAAGCCTACTGCTTTCATTGTGGTCATGTGTGAGCTCATCCTTTCGCGGTGGTTATAATTACTTATAATGAAATCATAATACATTTAGAAATTTTTTGTAAGTGCGGATATTCATGTTAGGTGCAGCGTTGGTTTTATATGACCATAATCGACAAATAGCTTCTATATTTAAAGCGAAACGAGTATAATAGGATTCGTACGTTTTTCAAATCTACATAATATGAATATATACGAAAAATTTGGAAAGGTGGAAGCCATTGAATAACCAATTGATTCCCATAACCGTGCCGACACCGTATGCGATCGGACCTGTTCACTTTTATATTTATCAAAAGAACGATGATTTGCTTTTGATCGACGCTGGCGTGGACACGGAGGAAGCCTGGAGACTGTTTCAAGACAAGCTTGCGGAGTGCGGTTACGCGCTGTCCCAATTAAAGGCTGTCCTGTTGACCCACCACCATGTGGATCATATCGGGTTGGTTAATAGAATCAGCAATATAAAGGATATTCCGGTCTATATACATCACAATGGGATTCCCAGGGTAACTAGGGACAAGGATTTTTTGGAAAGAAGAGTGTCTTTTTTCGATGCTTTATACAAGGAAATGGGCTGCGGTCAGGCTGGAAGGGATTACTTCGAACGCGCAAAACGATTATTGGTCGAAAATGAGCATCAAAAAATCTGCGCCGATGTAGTTGCGATAAGTGAAGGGGACCGCATTCCGGGGTTCGAGAATTTAGAGATCATAGAAACGCCGGGACATGCCCCGGATCACCTGGCCATTTACGACCGCACGAATCGATGGGCGTTTACCGGAGATTTGATTCTTGAGCATGTATCGTCGAACGCTTTTGTCGAACCCGATCGGCATTGGCAAAGAATGCAGACTCTGCGCATGCACAAGGAATCCTTATTGAAAGCGCGCGGTCTTGAAGCAGAAGTGCTTTACCCCGGACACGGTCCCTTTATCGGGAATCCTTCTCAAACGATTAATTTCCGGTTAGATAGGATGGAGCAGAAATTGCAACGGATTTTAAACGTTTTTGAAGAAGGAGAATGGACGGCATTTGAGCTTGCGAAAAAAATCTACCCCATGGAGCATAAGCAGCAATTCACGCTGGTCATGTCCGAAATTATCGGCCATCTTGATGTGTTAGAGGATGAAAATAAAATAAAAAAGCATTTGAAAGAAGGAATTTGGCGCTATTCGGGAGAAAAGTCATAACAAATCGGATTTGCCACTTATCACACTCGAGGATGTTGGTGACATGATGAATTGTAGCTCATTGATTTTCACATTGTTTGGAGCCCATTTGCGTAATTACGGAAATTACATCAGTAACAGAGCTTTATCGGAATTGATGGAAGTGTTCGGCTTTACTCCTGAAGCGGTCAGGGCCGCTGCTTATCGGATGGTGAATCAAGGATGGCTCGAAAGGAGCAAAGAAGGAAGAAACACATACTACATGCTTACAAGTGAAGGAAAGAATCGTGTGCAACAGGGGATTTTGCGTATATTCGAAATCAATCAAAACGTTTGGGATGAAACATGGTATCTGCTCACTTACTCAATCCCGGAAAAAAAGAGAAATGTTCGCGATGAGCTTCGGCGGGAGCTGGCATGGCTCGGATTCGGGTCTATCTCGAATGGAACATGGATTACGCCATGGAACTTAAACGGGGCAGTAGAGCCCTTCATACAAAGGCACAGGCTGAACGGTCTCGTTGAGATGTTTGCCGCCCAACATGTCGGGTATTCAACAAACCGGACATTGGTTGAGCGGTGCTGGAATTTTGTCCAAATCCAGAAACACTATGTTGAATTTCTTGAAAAATGGAATGGGCGTTTCAGGAACATGGATCTGTTAACGGCTCAATCCCGAGAGAGTTTTATTGAACAAACTTTGTTGATTCACGATTGGAGAAAATTTTTGCATCTAGATCCCAAACTGCCATTTGAATTGTTGCCGGAAGACTGGGTTGGAAAACAAGCGTTACAGCTTTTTATCGACCGCTACGATTTATTAAGCAAACCTTCGAGATCATTTCTCGAATCTGTTCTGGATTAAAACTAATTGTAAACAGAGCCGTCTCTCATTGCGGGAGCGGTTTTTTTGTGTTCCTTAATCAAAATAAAATAAAAAACAAAAATGGGTATTGCATAAATATTTAACGGATGCTATCATAAACGTAACGAAACACACTTAGAATGGAGGCTGGAAGCATGATAACTGAAGAAGAAGTAAGGGATTATGTTAGCAGAGGCGGCATTATTGAAACCGTAGATGAAATGAGCGAAGGGTATTACAAATCCATAACGGAGACTCTTAAAATTGTTGCAGATACAGAAATCATGGGAGCTGCATTATATTATGGCTTTTTGAAACAGGATGGGGTCAACCACCGCAGATTCAGACAATTAATGGCGTTGATTCAAGATGAAATCGGCCATGCTCATGTGCACTATCGCTTGTTGGAGGATCTGGGGTATGGCAAGGTAGAGGATCTTTTATATAAACGCGATTATACGGAATTCGGTTATCCGTTTGCCATGGATATGCCGATCGAAAACTTTGCCGAAGTTGCACTGATCGGCGCTTTTCAAGACCGCGCAGGTGCCGTGCTGCTGATGGATCCGTACCACAACACCAGCTTTGCCCCTTGGAAGCGAACGCTTGTCAAGGTTGAAATTGAAGAGCGCTTTCATGTGAACTTAGGCATAAGCCAAGTAAGGGAATTGTCTCAGAATCCTGAAACGAAAGAAATGCTTCAACGGGCGGCCGACTGGATGTTCCCGATTACTGTAGAGTGGTTCGGCGTTCCCGATGAACTTAAGAAGCGAAAAGATCAGCTTGAATACAAAATCAGAAAATTCACCAATGATGAGCTTCGCCAAGAATGGCTTAGTCAGGTAGTTCCGCTCTGCGAGCAATACGGAATTAAAGTGCCGGCCCATTACGACGAAAAGCAAGCGAAATATGTGTTGGATTACGAGTTCCCCTGCGAATTCGATATCGAAGCAAAGCGCTGGAATTTCGATAAGCCTGTAAGCTGGGACGAAGTGAGAAAACGTTGGAAAGGCAGAGGGCCTACGTCAGCTTCCCATATCGGTGTTATTCAGGAGGAGTTCAAGGTATTCCAGAGCAAGGGAGGGCTGTAAGTCATGGAAGAGATGATATGGAACGAGCTTAAAGGAGTCATGGACCCGGAATATCCGATTAGCATTGTCGACCTTGGACTCGTCAAGGGAGTAAGCGTTCTGGGTGGGAAAGCGACTGTGAAAGTGACGTTTACCTCTACGGGTTGCCCTTGTATGGATTGGATTATCAACGATGTGAAGGAAACGGTTTCTAAGCTGGATGGTGTGGATGAAGTCGAAGTAGAGGTCGTTTGGTCCAAACCGTGGACAGCAAGTGATTTAACTGATGAAGCAAGGAATGTCATGAAAAGTCTTCATACAGCCATATAAAGAAACTCATGTAGGAGGATTCCAATGGAAAAAATTTATGAGGTTCTCGCAAGGGTAAAACGGGAGCAGCCATTGCAAATTGTTGGAACTGTAACAGCTCCTACTAATCAATTGGCAGTGGTATACGCCAGCAAAACTTACGATGAATTTAATTATATTGAAATGAAGGTAGTTCCTAGGGAAAACATGGTTCATGTCTTCTCCATACCTCAAATTAAAAGAAAGGGAGATGCTCTATGAGCAGTGCGCAATTGACCATGACTGAAGAGACGAAAAAACAGCTTTCATCCTTACTTGCGAATATTATTGAAATCAAGTCGCACCTGATCAAACATTGCACACTTTGGTGCATCAAGGGACCATCTCTCGGAGCAAGCGCAGGTATTACCGCAATTGTTCAGGAAGAAGACGGACATGTAACGATTTTACAAAGATTGCGGGAGACAGAAGGCTTGGATAAGACGCAACCAACCGTTACAATTCCATATTTACAGGAGTTGCCGAGATCGTGGACGCATCTTATTCTTGATATTTATATATTCGATACTTTTATTTCGAGAGTTATTAGAACTTTTAAGAACTCCGCTTCCATTACCTTTTCGGAAAATGTTCAAAAAATGATTGAAGAAGAATATTTTCATGAGCAATTTTCCAGAGAATGGGCTGCATTGTTGGCGCAGTCGGATAATTTCAAGCAGGAATTTTCTGAAGAGATCATGAAAGCGCTTAAGAGTTATGATGGTTTGGCCGATAAATTTGATACCGACGTTTTGGTTCGTGAATCGTTAATAAGCGAGGATATCGGCAGTGTGTATAGAAAGTTTCGTGAAGAAATCGCTGCAGAGTTCAGCATTGTAAAGGAATGATTTCGGAATGAGCAACGAACATAATACCAAGCGCATAGTGGTCTGCCCGCATTGTGATTCGGAAGATGTAATCATGTTTTCCTTATTTGGTGAAACATTGATGACGTCGAAATATCATTGCAATCATTGCAACAATGATTTTGAAGCGATACGGTGGCATCAGCGGGAGCAATAAGACATCTGCGTATATTTTGTACTCTAGGAGCGGGTTCAATGGAGATATTGAATGGGGAAGTGGCTATCGTTACTGGCGGCAATCGCGGTATCGGCAGAGCCATCGTAGAGCGGTTGGTAAAGTGCGGCGCGGCAGTAAGCATTGTTGACAAATCGCAAGCTGAGAGCGAGGCTTTTAGCAAAGAGCTGAACGCCAAGGGATATCGTACGATCGCGGTACACGGCGATGTTACGAAATCGGAAGATGTGAAAAGAGCGGTTCAAATCACGGGAAATACACTGGGTCCGATCAGCATCCTTGTTAACAATGCCGGATGGGATCAAATTGAACGCTTTATTGAAAGCGATGAAGAAGATTGGATCAAAGTCATTGATGTGAACCTTCTCGGACAAATGCGCTTTTGCAGGGAAGTCATTCCTGGCATGATCGAGAGAAATTACGGGCGCATTATCAATATTTCTTCGGATGCCGGACGGGTAGGCACAAGCGGACAGGTCGGTTATTCGGCCGCTAAAGGCGGAGTTATCGCTTTTACAAAGGGTTTGGCAAGAGAGGTTGTCCGCCATGGAATCACGGTTAATAGCGTGGCTCCCGGACCCACCAATACGCCTCTTTTCAAAGAAGTGCAGGAATCCAGCCCGAAACTATACGATGCCTTAATAAAAGCTATTCCTATGCGCAGAGCCGGCGAAACGGATGAGGTCGCTTATTTCGTCGCCATGCTCGCGGCAAAGGAAGCCGCTTACATGACGGGTCAAACCCTGAGTGTCAACGGCGGTTTAAACATGATATAAAGGAGGCTGGGGAATTTGGGAAAACTAGAAAATTACGATGGGGCATTTCTTCAGGTGCGCATTCAAGGAAAGATTGCCGTTATTGAATTAAACCGTCCTCCCGCAAATGCGCTCGATATTCCGACGATCAAGGAAATCAGAGGGGCCGTGGATGCCGTTAACGAAGATAAAGACATTCGAGTGGCCATCATTCGCAGCAGCAATCCAAAAATCTTTTGCGGCGGAGCTGACATTTCGACTGTAGAAGACCACGATGTTGAAGCCATGGATTTATTGGGAAAAGTAATTAAAGATTTATTGTTGGCTATGAGAGGAAGCTCCAAAATTTATCTTGCGGAGATCAACGGTCATTGCCTAGGGGGAGGCTTGGAGCTCGCGCTTGGCTGCGATTTTCGATTTGCATCGAGCGGGTCGGCTAAATACGGACTTCCCGAGATCAATCTCGGTCTTTTCCCAGGTGGTGGAGGCATACAGCTGGCAGGCCGACTGATCGGGCAGCAAAAAGCGTTCCGTCTTGCGCTGACCGGGGAATTGATCAGTGTGGATAAGGCTCTTGAAATAGGTCTTATCGATGAAATATTCAGTCCCGAACAGCTGAGAGAAGAAACAGTGAAATTTGCCGAAAAAATCGCCAACGGCGCGATGGTTGCCATTTCCAATATGAAACAAGCGGTTTATCGCGGCCTATATATGTCCATCGAGCAAGCATTTGATTTTGAAAGACAAATGCATAAACAACTTGTAGCGACAGAGGATTGCAAAGAAGGAGCCAAGGCTTATAGGGAAAAAAGGGCTCCCCAATATCAGGGGAAATAAACCGGAGGTTTGTCAGCCCTATGAACTTGGAGAAAATCAACGAACACGTATACAAATTAATGATCCCGATTCCGGTGCCTTTAAAAGCAGTGAACGTATACCTGCTGAAAGGACCTGATGGATGGTGCATCATCGATACGGGCTTTCATGACCCGGAGACGGAACAGGTATGGATCGAAACGTTCCGGCATCTGGGCATTGCATGGAGTGATGTCAGGACGATTGTCGTAACCCATTATCATCCGGATCACTATGGCGCATCGGGATGGCTCCAGGAGAAAACCGGCGCGGAAGTGATGGTTTCGGAAAAAGAGAGCGGTTATTTGGAACGTAATTGGTTGGACAGCAATTACCCAAGAGAGCTCTGCGTTTTTTTTGAAAAGTACGGGATGCCGCCTTCGATTGCCGAAGGAGTATTGGAGGAGCATAACAGCCGCTTGCCGGTTGTTTCTCCTCATCCTAAAATTAGCTGGATTAAAGAAAATGAAGAGCTGCGGCTTGGTCCGTACAGCTTTAAAGGCATTTGGACTCCGGGTCATACGGAAGGACTGATGGTGTTTTGGGAAGAAAGGGAAAAAATTCTTATCTCAAACGATATGGTGCTCCCCAAAATCACTCCCAATATCAGCTTTTCACCTGACTCTTTAGAGAATCCGCTGATGAATTTTTTTCAATCATTGGATAAAGTCCGCCGGCTTGATCCTAAAATTACATGGCCTGGACACCGGAACTTGATCGAAGACCTGCATACACGAATTGACGAAATCAAGAAACATCATGAAGAACGTTTGGAAGATGTTCGTGAAATAACGAAGCAAATTTGTCTTGAGTCAGGGGGAAGCGCCTCGGGCTGGGACATCTGTTTGCGTATGTTCGGATTGTTGAATGAACCAGTCCAGCACAAGTTTGCGCTTGCGGAAACGTTGGCACACACGGAATATTTAGCACATCAGGGAATAATAAAGCGCAAAGAAGATGCGAGGACGATACGATACATGGTATAGTATTAGACGAGGAGGTACTTAATGAGATTGCGTTGTTTAACGATTTTGAATTAGGCTTGGTCGAGGGAGACCGGATTTACGCTATTGGCAAACACCTTTTTTGTGCATGATGAGGCAATTGCTTTTAAGTGTAAGATGGTAGAATTGATTAAAAATTATGAATCGTTAAAATTACGCATTAAGAAAGTGAAGTCGATCTCGGAATTATTTAAGGTTTCTGACGTTCGGTTGCGCCAACCGGTTTCCAAACCGGGCAAGTTAATCGCCGCGCCGATTAATTACGTGCTGCACCAGCAAGAAATGTATCAGGATTTTACGGCCCATGGATCGTAACCAATGATGAAATTGACGATCCATACAATGTAATCATGCATTTAACCGTAAACGAGAAAATCAAGCAGAAAGCAAAAACCAAAGATTTGATCAGCAATGTTGAGGAGTTGATCGAAGTTTATTCCCATGTCATGACATGGGAGCCGGGAGACATTATTACAACCGGTACCCCTGAAGGTGTCGGCCCTATTACTGAAGGAGACAAGGTTAGAATGGAGATCGAAGGAATTGGCGGTTTCCAAGTTGATGTAAAATACGCTTGAAATAAAAGGAGGAATTTGAATGAGTTCCATTGATTATACTCCGGAGTTATTGAAATTCCATGAGCAGGTAGAAAAAGATAATTTTCATCCGCTTTGGGAAGCTATTCCCAAAGTAATTCTGCAAGAGCCGAAGACGGATGCTGTGCCTTACCTGTGGAAATGGGAACTGATCAAAGCGCGGATTATGCGCGCAGGAGAATTGGTTACCCCCGAAAGAGGCGGAGAACGAAGAGTTCTGATTTTTGAAAATCCCAAACTTAAGGAAAAAAGTATATACGGCGCAACGACGAACACCTTAACCGCAGCGATACAGCTTATTTTTCCTGGCGAAATCGCGCCTTCCCATCGTCATTCGCAAACGGCAATCCGTTTTGTCATCTCTGGAGATGGAGCTTACACATCCGTGCAAGGCGAGAAGATTTATCTGCATGAAGGGGACTTCCTGCTGACTCCGCAATGGGCTTGGCATGATCATGGGCATGAAGGCGAAGGACCGATGATTTGGATGGACGGCTTGGATATTCCTTTTGTGAAAATGATGAACGGGACTTTTTTTGAACCGCATCCTAACAAGGTTCAAGAGGTCAATCAATTTGAAAATTATTCCAGCCGGCGATATGCGGATGGAATGGTAAGGCCCATTGCCGACAGAAAACGCAGGGGTTATCCGTCCCCGCTGACGACTTATCGTTGGGATAAAACTTACAATGCCTTGAAAAGCTTGAACGAGCTGGGCGAGGCAGACCCGTTTGACGGTGTTGCAGTGGAATTCTTTAATCCGGCGAATGGTGAAGCATCCGACCAGAATATTTCTTCATGGATGCAAATGCTGCGTCCGGGAGAGCACACGAAAGCCCATAGGCACGTATACAGCTCGATTTATATGGTGCATAAAGGGAAAGGGCATACCATCATTAACGGAGAGAAGTTCGAGTGGTCCAAAGGCGATCTTCTCGTAATTCCGACCTGGTACTGGCATGAGCATGTGAACGAATCCGACACGGAAGAAGCGCTGCTGTTCTCTTTTAACGATTTGCCGATTTATGAAAAAATGAATTTGAATGCGGAACAAGAGTATTCGGAAAACAACGGGTACCAAAAAGTGGAAAAAACGTTCATTCCCAATCTTGCCGAGTAGGGATTAGGGGATAAGGGATAGGGGAGTTCATCGTGAACAATAATTTGAACATTCGTTACTTAAAGGAGATGACATGGCAGGAAGTGGACGCTTGCGATCGTGATAAAACCGTCATCATGCTTCCGGCAGGCCCCATTGAACAGCACGGACCCCATATACCGTTAGGTACGGACATATACATCGCCGAATACGTCATGGAAGAAAGCGCCCAGTATTTATCGACGCATGGATATCAGGTCATCATTGCTCCGACGGTGCCTTTTGTAAATGCTTTGTTCTCGCTTCCTTATCCCGGTTCGGTTTCCATAAGAAAAAAAGTTGTGGAAGAGTATATATTTGACGTACTGTCGTCATTTGCCAGGGATGGATTTTCATTAATGATCCTTGTCAGCCAGCATCTGGATCCGCCGTGGGTAAAAGCGGCGGAAAGCTGCTGCGCTCGGGTTAACGAAGAGTATGGAACACGGGCTATAGCGGGGTTTGAAAGAATTGTTGCAGATACATTGCTTGGACAAGGCCAGCTCGATCTCTCTCATGTCAGGTTAAAGGGAGATACGCATGCTGGAGTCTATGAAGCGGCTCCAATGATGCATATCAATCAAAAGTTGGTTAAAACAGAATCGTTAAGTCAACTGCCTCCCATGGAAATCGAGTTTAGCGATATGAGAAACGCTAAATCATTCCGTGAACTGGGTAATGGTCTCGGTTATACGGGTGACGTTTCACAAGTGAACGCTGAACTGGGGAAAACGATAGCGGACTATTATGCAACAAGTTTTAAAAAACTGATGTTAAGACACGTTCAAGGACAAGACGTATCCGCCGAATTATTATGTTCTGAGCTTTTTCAAAATTTCTAATTGCACAATAAATGTACCGATGATATAGTTGTGGTATTACGTAACGAAAATTAAACGAATACTATTTTTTTATCACACTATTGCAAAGGAGGTGAAAACCGTCTGACTGCTAAATAAATATTTTTTGAAATGCGAGTGAAATGCTAGATTTAAAGAAATGGTTATGAGATGAGAGAAACTTATTTTAAAGGGGGGTTCTACATTGAAAAAAGTGTTTTCGTTGATGATGATCACAGTAATGATGTTTGCAATTTCAGCTTGTGGCGCATCCAGTTCTGAAAGCCCTTCCAAGTCTGAGCAAACGTCGTCTTCCGGGGCAGCAACCGCATCCCCGCAAAGCTCTACAGCTAACAAAGAACCGATGGTTCTTGGTGCTTCATTAGCCTTGACCGGCCCTTTCGGTTTTGCCGGCTCCGTCATGAAAGAATCTATGGAATTGTTGACGGAAAAAGTAAATGCGAGCGGAGGGATCAACGGACAGCCGCTGAAAATCATTTACTATGATGATGAAAACAATCCGGAAACAGCTGTTCGCAATGCAAACAAATTGATTAAAAACGACAAAGTGAAAATTATTCTCGGTCCATCCGTTGGGGCGACATCTAAGGCTGTACAACCGATAGCCGATCAAGAAAAAGTCATTATGTTCTCCATGTCCGGCGCGTATGTGGCTCCTCCCGGAAGTTACGGATTTTCGTCATCGTACGGTCAGGACGCGATGCATGAAGTTATTCATAAATGGCTGATTGAAAAGGGTATCAAAAAAGCAGCCATGATCGCCACAAATGATGTAAGCGGTGACATTTCCGTAGACATCGTTGAAAAAATGAAGGGTAAAGACGGCATTGACTATCTCATTGAAAGAATGGGTGTAAACGATGTGGATATTACTCCTCAGCTGACCAAGATCCGTAATGCGGGAATCGGGGCTCTGGTGGTCATCGGTCCTGGTAAAGCCGCAGGGGTAGCGATTCAAAATGCTGTTAAATTGAAAATGAATCTGCCGATCATTGCAACACACAGCCAATTATCCGATGTGTTTGCCGCATCGATCAAAGAATTCGTGCCCGACAAAATGTTTTTCACCGGACCGCCGGTCATGGCGTACAAAGAATTAAGCGATTCTAACATATTTAAGTCTAAACTGCAAACTTACGCCAATGAATATAACGCCAAATACGGTAAAAATCCGGATTATCTCAGTTCCATCGCTTACGACAGCGTGTCTATTATAATAGAAGGCCTGAAGAAAGTCGGGAATGATGCAGACAAGATGAAAAACTTCCTGGAAACGGAAGTCAAGGACTTCACTGGCGCCCATGCCATCTTTAACATTACAAAGGAAGATCACCGTGGAACGACTTCCAAAGGCGTTACTCTTCTAAGGCTTGATAAAGACTTGAGTTGGCATATTGAGTGGGAACCTAAACAATAACACGGTTCGATTGCTATATGGAGAAGGACTGTGGTGAGGGGAGGTTCCGATCCTTTCGCCACAACCTTTCTTCATGTCTGGGGAACTTAATTCTAACAAAGATGGTGATTTAACATTGAACGCTGAATTTTCCTTGTTGAGCCAAACGATATGGAGTGGCATTACGCTTGGGAGTATTTATGCCTTAATCGCTCTCGGCTTCACTTTGATCTTCAATGTCAGCAGAATTATCAATATTGCCCAAGGGGAATTTCTCATGATCGGGGCAATGACCTACTATTCACTCGCCACTTTGTTCGAATTGCCTGTATATCTGGCCATCCCTATTAGTCTTGTCGTCACCGGATTGGTTGGATGGTTGATGGTTAAGTCGTCCATCAACTTCATCAAGGATTCTTCACCCGTTGTCGCCATTATCGTCACGATTGCTTTCGGGGAGATTCTTAAAGGCTTGTCTATGTTTGTCTGGGGAAAAAACACAGTCGGAATTCCCGCCATTTCAAATGCTGAGTCCGTTGAAATTATGTCCGCCTTTGTTCAACCTCAAACCTTTGTCATCATCATTGTCACTTTGGTCGTTTGCATAGCATTCTCTTTGCTTATGTCCAAGACAAACATCGGTAAAGCGATGCTGGGGGCTTCAGGGGATTCTTATGCAGCCCAATTGATGGGAATCAATATTAAATTTCTTGTTGCGATTTCTTTTGCCATCAGTGCCTTGATAGGCGGGCTTGCCGGGATTTTGGTAGGACCTCTTACCATGATGGGATACAGTTACGGTACATTGCTGGGTATCAAAGGATTTATCGCCGCATTGCTTGGTGGAATGGGAAGCTATACGGGTGCGATACTAGGCGGCTTGGTCTTGGGTTTGCTGGAGGCGTTCGGGAGCGGATACATCTCTTCTTTGCTTAAAGATGCGTTTGCTTTTGCCATTCTCCTTATCGTACTTTTCATTAAACCCAGCGGCCTGGTCAAAAGTAAAACGGATTAATCTGGTTCAGAAATGAGGGAAGCATGTGAACCGCTACTCAAAGGTACTTCAAATAGCCATACTGCTGATTATTTTTGCGGTTATGCCGCTCGTTTTCCGTGACTCATATCTGCTTCACATCATCAACATTATCGGTATTTACTCTATTGCAGTGATTGGATTAGATCTTTTAACTGGCATTACAGGTCTTATTTCACTAGGTCATGCCGTTTATTTTGCTCTTGGCGGATACTTGGCGGCCAACTTGACGACCAAATTTGACTTGCATCCGTTGATTTCTCTTCCTATCAGCTGCTTGGTTTCTGTTGCCGTTGCATTTTTACTGGGTATGCCATTAATTCGTTTAAAAGGATATTATTTGGCACTCGGAACGCTTGGCGTCGGCATCATTGCATTCACTTTGTTTAACGGCGGGGGCAACCTTACCGGCGGACCCAACGGGATCGGAGGAATCCCTCATTTCAACCTCGGTTTCATTGAATTCGATACTTATTTAAAAAACTATTATTTGATCTGGATAACATTGCTGTTAGCGGTATTATTTGCAAGAAATCTGACACGCTCCCGTACGGGAAGGGCGCTGAAGGCTATCCATTCCGACGAAGAAACAGCAAAATTTTACGGCATATCCGCAAACACATTTAAAATAAACGTATTCATGTTGTCAGCCGTCTTCGCATCATGGGCAGGCGTATATTACGCCCATTACTCCCAGTTCATATCACCTGAAATCTCTTCATTGGGAGTGTCGATTGACATGATCGTGATGCTCTTTCTTGGTGGAGTCGGGACTATATATGGTCCGATTATCGGTGCTGCCGTGTATAAAACCATTCCGGAAGTTACCTCATTTTTACACGATTACGAAGTATTGCTGCGCGGAGTGATCCTCCTGCTGGTTTTGCTGTTTTACCCGGGGGGAATATATAGCGGAATCAAAAGGTTGATTTCACGATTTAACCGGTCAACCTGATTACGACAACGCTTTGCGTACAAGGAGGTTGTAGCATTGGAACCGATCTTAATGTGTGAGAATGTAACCAAAAAGTTTGTAAATCTGACTGCAGTTAATGACCTGTCTTTTCAGATCGAGAGAAATGCGATCACATCGATTATCGGTCCGAACGGAGCCGGAAAGTCGACTACTCTGAATTTGGTCACGGGCGTAGATAGGGCTACTGACGGCGCAATTTTTCTGAACGGCAACGATATCAGCCGCATACGCAAGACAGATATGGCAGGCCATGGGATTTCCAGGACTTATCAAAACGTAAGATTGTTTCATACGAATCAACTGACGGTTCTTGATAATGTTAAGATCGGTATGCACAGTAAATACACTACCGGATTCTGGAGCAGCGGACTTGACTTGAAGAACGCCAAAAAAAAAGAAAAGGAAATGATGGAGAAAACTGAAGAGCTCTTGAAGTTTCTCAACATCGACCATTTGAAAAACAAAACGATTCCTTCTCTCTCTTTCGGCAATCAACGTCTGGTAGAATTGGCCAGAGCTCTCGCGGTTGAACCCACGCTGCTTATCTTGGATGAGCCTGCTGCAGGTTTGAATGACGCTGAAACTGATCACTTGGCCAATATTTTGATTGAGCTAAAGGAAAGAGGCATTACGATATTGCTCGTCGAACATCATATGGGATTGGTTATGAAAATCTCACGAAAAATAATTGTATTGAATTACGGGACCAAGCTGGCCGAAGGGACTCCCGAAGAGATCAAGGTGAATGATGAAGTAATTAAAGCATATCTTGGGGAGGAGGCTCATCATGCTTAGTTTGGACCATGTTTCTGCCTCCTATCAACAGATTCGCGTACTGCGGGACATTAATCTGCATGTTGACAACGGAGAAGTAGTGAGCTTGCTGGGGGCAAACGGAGCCGGCAAGACTACACTTCTGAAGACGATCACCGGAGGCGTCACCGTCAATTCAGGAAGCATTTCGTTCAATCAGACGATGATTACGAAAATGCCCATTCATAAAACCGTAAGATTAAAGATCGCTCATGTGCCGGAAAATCGGCGGGTATTTAAAAATTTGTCAGTCAGGGACAATCTTATCCTCGGAGGCCATCAGTTCCTCAAAGGCGAAGAGATGGAACGGCAAATAAAAGCGGTATATGAGTATTTCCCGAGGCTGGAAGAGCGAAAAGGTCAACACGCCGGAACGTTGAGCGGAGGGGAACAACAGATGTTAGCCATCGGCAGGGCTTTAATGATGAAGCCCGAATTAATCATGTTGGATGAACCTTCTCAAGGATTGGCTCCTTTAATCGTAAAAGAAATATTTCGTGTCATTCAGGAGTTAAGCCGAACTGGGCTAACCATTCTCTTGGTCGAACAAAACATTTATCAGGCGCTTCATATTTCAGACCGGGGATATGTAATCAAGAATGGATCGATTATCATGGAAGGTACGGCAAATGAATTGCTGACCAATGAAGCCATACAAGAAGCATACTTATGATATGTAAAGCAGGAGGGGCATTATGAAGCCGGTATTTTGGACACGGAAATTACTTGAACAACCTTTTTGGAATCAGCCTGCCGAAACAATGAGCAGAGAGCAGCTGGATGAATTACATTTAAAGAAACTCAAGTCTCTCTTAAAGTTTGCATATAACAACAGTCGTTTTTATCGGAATAAATGGGATGAAATCGGATTTCTTCCTGAAGACGTAAAGACACTGGTTGATTTTAAAACAAAAGTACCGACAACCGATAAAAAGGATTTCCTGCATTATCAGGCGGAATTCCCTCCTTACGGACTTACTCAAGGATTGGAAGAAGATTTTTTGGCACACCAATCCAAGACGTCAGGATCAACCGGTTCGCCGTTAAAAATTCCTTTTACCATGTACGATACGGAAAGATACGGTGAGTCGTGGATCTATGGCTGGTGGGCACTGGGCATACGTCCGACGGACAGCTTTTATTTCGCTTTCGGCTTTGGCGCCTATGCCGGTTTCTGGAGCGCATATTGGGGGGCTCGCCGGTTAGGCGTTAAGGTGATCCCGGGCGGTGGAGAAGATACGGAAGGGCATGTCAAAAATATTTTAACCGAGAAACCTACCGTATTAGTCTCTACCCCGAGCTATGCTTTGAGAATCGCCGAAAAAGCAAAGGAAATGGGTTACGACTTAAGTCAATCTTCGATAAAATTTACGTATCACGCTGGAGAACCCGGACCTTGCTCGATCGAACTCTTGCGCGAACAATTGGACAGAGAGTATGGAGCGGTATCCGGGGAATTGTTGGGTGTTGCTGAATTGGATGCCGTTGGGCCAGGATGTCCGCACCGCAATGGCGTGCATATGAATGAAATGAATACGTACTCCTGGACAATGGATCCTCAAACAGGCAAAGAAGTAGGCAACGGTGAAATCGGTGAAAATATTATTACAACATTTGTTAATAACGCTCAACCCCTAATCAACTATACAACTCATGATCTTGTGAGGGCTTACTCGTACGATATTCCTTGCGGGTGCGGACGCACTTGGCGTTACTTGGATAAAGCGGTTATGGGCAGAAGCGACAATATGATTACGGTGAAAGCAACCAATGTATATCCAACGGCAGTTGAAAATCTGATCCGCAGGGTGGAAGGGGTTAGCGAATATTTCCAAATGATCCTCACCAGAGATGCAAACGGACTGGATCAAATGGCGATCAAGATGGAACCGAATGCGGAAACAAGTCGTGAAGAATGGCAGCCTATAGCTCTCAAGGTACAGAACATCATTAAAGAAAATATCGGTCTTCGGATGGATATTGAGGTTGTGGAGAGCGGAGTTATACCGCGTACCGATTTAAAATTCAAAAGAATCGTCGATTTGCGTCCTAAAGAAGTTCGCCGTCATCTCGAACGATAAGCTTAATCAATATCCGGGAGGTTGCTCTATGGAAAAGAAGGAAGTCATCTCGCAGATTGAGGAATTGCGCAGCAAACTGCAAGAATTAATGAACAATACCGATGTTCCGGCATTATATGAGTGCTACAAAATGGCCGACATGAATTTGCATTGGGCAAAATGGCTGCAGGGCGATGTGGAAGAAATCTTCCCAGAATTGGAATATGAAATTCGATCTTGAATCCGAAATCAGGGAATCGAAATGTACTAAAGGAGGATTACCAAATGAATGTATCGCTGATGTTTCAGTTTGCGAAGGAGAGAACGCCAGATAAACTGGCGATCGTGGATGGGAATCTTCGCCTAACATATAGAGAATGGGGCAACCGTGTTGAGAATCTTGCCCGGCATTTGGCCGACATGGGAATCAGCAAAGGTGATGCAGTAGCCATTTGCATGGAGAACTCAGAAGAGAACGTAACCTCTTTTTTTGCTCTGCAGCTTCTGGGCGCAGTACCTGTTCCATTTAATTTCCGCTCCAAAAAGGAGGGGATTTTGTATCATTTGTTAGACTGTGAAGCAAAAATGATTATTTTCAGCGATATTGCAGCTGCGAATATAGAAGAACTGCTACCGGAGCTTCCCGAAACTATGCTTTTCATCAATGCAGGGCTCGAAGAGCATCCCCGTTTTCTTTCCTTTAAAAATATCATATCGACGGTTCCGGCTTACAAAGGCGCTTTTCCGGAGTTGCGAAGCGACGATCTTTCTTGCATACTTTATACCTCGGGAACCACTGGCGCACCCAAAGGGATTCCCTTGACCCATGAAAATTCAATTTTCCGTATTCTGGGCCTGGCCGCCAATAGCGGTTATATTCATCAAAATGAAGAGAAAATGATCGGGCTTATGCCTCTGTTCCACACGGTAGGTATTCATGCGGTCATGTTATCATCCGTTATGTTTAACTATACGTATTATCCGGTCAAACAATTTGACCCTCAAAAAACCATGGAATTAATAGAAAATGAAAAAATCACTCACGTATTCGGAACTCCAACTCATTTCCAGATGATTATGAAATCGGTAGGATTTAACCGATACAATCTTTCTTCCATTCGGCATATGCTGTATGCAGGCGCCCCAATGAGTCCGACCTTGGCTATTGAATGCGCGGAGAAGCTCTGCAGCAACCTGACTTTGATATACGGCAATACGGAAACTTACAATGGACTCTATATGCGCCACACTCAGAACCATCCCGGGATGTCGGTGGGCGGTGTGTTTCATAACATACGCTTGGTACAGTTCGGCGGATCGGTGGAAGATGTGGTTCCTACAGGGAAGGAAGGCGAATTGATTATCGATATGCGCTCTCCAGAATCGTTTACCCATTACCTGAAAAAACCGGAGCAAACCGATAAAAAGGTGAAAAACGGATGGTACTACACAGGGGATGCGTTTAGACTGACTGAGGAAGGCTACATTCAGTATTCCGGTCGAGTGGACGATATGATCATCAGCGGAGGAGAAAATATTCATCCGAGTGAAGTGGAAGATCATATCTTGGCTCATCCCAACGTTAAAGACGTTGCCATTGTCGGTTTGCCCAACGAACAATGGGGGCAATTGGTTAAAGCCTATATAGTCAGCAAGGACAATAACCTTGATGCCGATACGATAGACAATTATTTGAGAAGTTCTTCATTGGAAAATTTCAAACGTCCCCGGGCATATGAATTCATTGATGAAATCCCAAGAAATCCCAGCGGCAAAATACTACGCACAAACCTAATAACCAGGAGCGGTTAAGGAGGTAACTATGATCACTGAAATCAGAGTGCAGTTTAAAGATGTCGATTTGTCGCAAAGGATACATTACACGGCGTTATTCAGCTATTTCGAGGTTGCTGATCACGGTTTCTTTCGTAAGATTGGATACCCGTATAAACAACTTTTTGAGCAAGGATTTCATTTCCCTAGGGTACATGTGGAGTGCGACTATCTTGGAACGATTGAATACGATGACGTGCTTCATCTCAAAACTTCCATTGAAAAAATTGGGAATTCGTCGTTTGCCTATCTTTTTGAGGTGACGCAAAAAGATAGCGGCGCCCAAGTGGCGAGAGGAAAAATGGTCAATGTATGTATCGATAGCGACAGCGGCAAACCTGTTCCACTTCCAGAGTTTCTTAAGGAAAGTATGAAGGAGCATTTGGCAGCCAGTAAGTGAACTGAATAGACGGAGGGAATTGTTAAAAGGGGGATTAACAAATGAATGTATCGCTGATGTTTCAGTTTTCGAAGGAACGGACGCCAGATAAACTGGCGATAGTAGACGGAAATATTCGACTGACCTATAGAGAATGGGGTAACCGTGTGGAAAGATTTGCTCGCCATCTTGCCGACCTGGGAATCAGCAAAGGCGATACAGCAGCCATTTGTATGGAGAACTCTGAACAAAACGCAACCGCTTTTTTTTCTTTGCAGCTTCTGGGCGCAATACCTGTTCCGTTTAACTATCGTTCCAAAAAAGAGGGGATTTTGTATCATTTGAAAGACTGCGAAGCTAAAATGATACTATTCAGTGATTTTACAGCTGCGAATGTAGAAGAACTGATTCCTGAGCTTCCACCCTCTATGCTTTTCATCAATGCGGGTCTCAAAGAGCATCCTCGTTTTCTTTCCTTTGACCGTATCATGTCAACTTTGCCGGCATTCAACGGGGCTTTTCCGGAATTGAGAGGAGACGATCTTTCCTGCATACTTTATACTTCGGGAACTACTGGCGAACCTAAAGGGATTCCTTTGTCCCATGAAAATATGATGAGCCGAATTGTAGGCCTTGCCCTTAATTGCGGCTATCATCATCAAAATGACGATAAAATGATCGGGCTTATGCCCTTGTTCCACACGGTTGGTATTCATGCGGTCCTGTTATCATCCGTTATGTTTAACCATACGTACTATCCGATCAGACAATTCGATCCCTTAAAAACGTTGGAATTAATCGAAGCTGAAAAAATCACCCTTGTTTTCGGATCTCCTACCCATTTTCAGATGATGTTGAAAACGGACGATTTCAATCGTTTTGACATTTCTTCCGTTCGTCATACATTGTATGGAGGAGCTCCGATGAGTCCGAGCTTGGCAGAAGAATGCGTTGAGAGGATTTGTAAGGAGCTGACTTTGGTATACGGCAATACCGAAATTTACAATTGCCTTTACATGCGCCATTCTCATAACCATCCCGGGATGGCGGTAGGCGGCGTGTTTCACAACATCCGTTTTGTTAAATTCGGAGGAACGCAGGAAGATACGGTCTCTCCCGGGGAAGAAGGCGAATTGATTGTCGATATTCGCTCCCCGGAATCGTTTACCCATTACCTGAAGAAACCGCAGCAAACGGATAGAAAAGTGATAAACGGTTGGTACCATACAGGTGATGTTTTTAGACTGACTGAAGAAGGTTACGCTCAATTTACAGGCAGAGTGGACGATATGATCGTCAGCGGGGGAGAAAATATTCACCCGAGAGAAGTGGAGGATCATATTTTGTCTCATGCAGGCGTTAAAGACGCTGCAGTTATCGGTTTGCCGGATGAACAATGGGGACTATTGGTCAAAGCTTACATTGTCAAGAAGGACAACGAGCTTGATGCCGATATAATCGATAGCTTTTTGAGAAATTCTTCATTGGAAAACTTCAAACGTCCACGAGCTTACGAATTTATTGAATCGATTCCGAGAAATCCCAGCGGTAAAATACTCCGTTCTAATCTTGTAACTATGAGCGTTCAAGAAAAAAACAATTAACCAAATAAGAATATCCAAGGACCTCCTAAGCAAGCGGCATTTGCTTTTAGGAGGTCTTTTTATCATATCTCCACCAGCTGCGGCGAGCAAAGTATCATTTAGACTACTAGTAACAAAACCATTTTTTCCATATAGCATATGAGTCATCATCATCATCATTATTATGGTTATTGTTATTATTATGGTTATTGTTATGGTTGTTATTATTGTTATTGTTATTGTTATTGTTTTTGTTTTTGTTTTTATTGTTGTTATCGTTATTATTGTTGTTATTATTGTTGTTGTTGTTATTATAGCTACTATTATTCCAGAGTGCTTCTAAAATCTTATCTTCCTTATTATTTCCAAAGAAAAATGAAAAAATTTGATTAAAAGACTGAATTCCAAATTTCGTAGAATGTACTGTGGCAATACCTGTTGAAGCAAATGCTGATGTAGGGTACATGATTGCACTAATGAGTAAAGTAATGCAAACTAGCCTTTTCGACTTTAACAATGTACTAAGACCTCCTTTGTTTATAATAATGAACGAAGATGTTCTGTATTAAGAATTATATAACAATTTCATTAACTTTGGAACGAAAAATTTCCAATTCATACAAAAATAATGAATCCTTGCATAGTGCCCTTCCTGACGGAGGGCGTTTTCTGCTTCATGCATAAGCGACGCTCATTCAACAGAAATAAGGAATCAATGGATATTTTTATGGATCATAAACAAAAAAGCAATTATTAACGGTTCAAAATTTGTTACGGGAAGACATAGATCAGGACAGGAGTTTATAGTAATGTTTGAATATAAAGAAAACTCAAATAATTAGGAGGTGTAACATTGAACGCTATAGATATGCATGTGCATCCGTTGACCTCAGAAGCTATCGTTTCAGGTGGAGAGTATTTATGTGCAGGGCAAAAATATTTTGGCAGTGAACATAAAGAAGTTTCTTTTGAAAAAATGGCTGAACTGTATAGGAAAATGGATATGATGGCGGTTTTGTTGGCCACAGACTATCGAACGAATACCGGTTTGCCGCCGGTTTCCAATGATCATGTAGCGCAGGCTGTAAAGGAATATCCCGATGTGTTCATGGGATTTGGCAGTGTGGATCCATGGATGGGAAAGTTGGCTGTGAAAGAAGTGGAAAGGGCTGTTCTAGAATTAGGGCTTAAAGGCATTAAATTTCAGCAGGCCTGTCAAGCCTTTTATCCGAATGATCAGCGCTTTTACGAGATTTATGAAAAGTGTCAAGAGTTGAAGGTTCCAGTCCTCTTCCATATGGGCACAACAGGGATAGGAGCTGGACAACCGGGAGGGATGGGAATTCGATTGAAATACTGTCGGCCGATCTACATTGATGATGTGGCGGCGGATTTTCCCGATTTAACCATCATCGGGGCTCATCCCGGCTGGCCATGGCATGAAGAATTGCTGGCAGTTGCTGTACATAAAGCAAATGTATACATGGACCTTTCGGGATGGGCCCCCAAGTATATTCCACCGATCGTCATTCAATACGCCAATACAGTATTAAAGGATAAAGTGCTTTTTGGTTCTGATTGGCCCATGCTGACACCGGAAAGATGGATCAATGAATTTGAACAATTAGACATCAAGGAAGAGGTAAAACCTAAGATTTACCTTGAAAACGCTAAAAAGGTGCTTCAGTTGCCATAAGCTTATAAGTGCCGGAGGGATGGATTCGTTATGAGTGATCGCTATTGGAACCCTGAGATCGAAGCATTAAGCCATGAAGAAATCAGGGAAATTCAGTTCAATAAACTACAAAAACAGATGAAGTATTGTTACGATAATTCTCCCTTTTATAGGACAAAATTTGTTCAGGCAGGGGCAGAACCAGGCGATATCCAGTCGATGGAGCATTTTCGTCAATTACCTCCATTTCTTAATAAAGAAGAGGATAGACTTAGCCAGGAGAAATCTCGTCAACGCTTTGGACACCCGTTTGGATTGCAGCTATGTTCTGATCCGAAAAAAGTCATAGCGACCAATGCGACTTCCGGAACTACGGGGAATCCGACTTTTTATGCTTTTACCGAACATGATATAGCGATACAGAATGAAGCTTTTGCCAGAGGCTATTGGAGAACGGGAATCCGTCCGGGCGATAAGGTTTTGATGGCATCCGGCCTTTCCATGTGGTTGGGAGGAACTTCTGTCATGCGTGGGTTGCAGGGAATGGGTGCTTGCCCTATACCCGTAGGAGCGGAGGCCGGCTCGGAAAGAATTCTGAAATTCGCCAGCTTAACGAATCCTACAGCTATGGTGACCATTCCTTCAATGGCTTTGCATCTGATCGATAAAGCTCAAGGCGCTATTGGAAAGGAGGTCGGAGATTTAGGTATCAAACGTATTGTCGTTCTGGGTGAGCCGGGAGCGAGTATCCCGGAGGTGCGGCAACGCATTGAAGAGGCTTATGGCGCAACGCTATATGACGGCGCTTCAGGAATTTGGGGCCTGCATAGTGTATCTTGTGACAGCCATACCTATAACGCCTTACACGCATACTGTGAAGATCAGATCATTCTGTGGGATATTGTGGACCCTGAGACGAAGAAGCCTGTCAAAATTACAAATGGCGCGATAGGCGAACAGGTGATCACTGCTTTAGACTGGCATGCATCCCCGGCGCTGAGATATGCTTTTGGAGATATTATTCAGATTTATACGGAGCCTTGTCCCCATTGCGGTTTTTCCTGGCTGCGCTGGCGAATTATCGGACGTACTGATGATGTATTAAATATTAAAGGAGTTAAATTGTATCCGGTTGCTTTTAAGGAAGTGATCGAGACCTTCATGCCGCGAATCACAGGTGAATTCCGCATCCTGTTAAATCAAAAACCTCCTAAAGTCGATCCTCCAATGAAAGTGAAAATCGAATACGGACATCAAGTGAGTGAAGAACAACTTCTCTTGCTAAAGAGAGAAATTGAAGACAAGTGTTCACGACAATTGAGTGTTCGTCCTGATGTATGCTTAGTGCCTCCTCATTCGCTTCCCAAGGATCCAGCCAAGAAAACGCAATTTTTCGAAAAAAATTATTGAATGTCAAGAAGAAAGGTGTGTGGGTTTAAAATGGGTTTCACGATTGATATTGATACCGGAGGTACTTTTACAGATGGTTTTATTTCAGATGGAAATCGTTTTGAAAAGATTAAGGTTGATACGACACCTCATGATTTAACGGTATGTTTCTCCAATTGTATAACGGAGGGAGCCAAAATGTTTGACGTCAGCCCCTCGCACTTACTACGTGATACTTCGGTGCTGCGTTATTCAACAACAGTGGGAACCAATGCCTTAATCCAAAGAACGGGAACCCGAATCGGGCTTTTAGTCACCCAGGGGGCTGAAGATCATCTATATGAACGTAATTCTTCAACGCTTCTGTTGGAATTTCTGGTGGAAAGAGACATGGTGCTGGGAATAGATGAAAAAATAAGTCAAGAGGGTATCGTTGAAAAAGAAATCAGGCAGGATGATGTCCAAAAAGCCGCTAAAAAGCTCTTGGAACGAGGAGCGCGCATCATTGTCGTAAGTTTACATAATGCTTACTATAATCCAGAGCATGAGCTGCAAATCAAGCAATGGATTCAGCAGGATTTTCCAAAACATTATTTAGGTTCCATACCGGTGTTCTTAGCCAGTGAGTTCAGCCGGTCACGCGAAGATTTCGTCCGCACGAATTCTACTGTAATCAATGCATATCTGCATAAAGACATGGTGCGGTATTTGTATAAAGCTGAAGATGATCTTCGTGAAAACGGTCTCTCGCGGCCACTTTTGATTGGGCATTCCTCAGGCGGCGCTGCGCGTGTAGCCAAAACGAAAGCTCTGGATACTTTTAATTCGGGTCCGGTCGCAGGGATGCTGGGAAGTCAATATATAGCCAAGAAGCTTTATAACCTTCATAATGTCGTTACTTTTGATGTAGGAGGAACAAGTACAGATATCGGTCTTATTACCAATGGAGCTATTCCTTACAATGAACAGCCCAATATTCATGAATTGCCTGTTGATATTCCCTTGCTTAAGGTAGAAACAATAGGCGCTGGAGGCGGAACAATAGCTAAAGTGAAGAAGGGCGCGTTACAAGTTGGACCTAACAGTGCCGGAGCCGTGCCTGGACCGGCTTGCTTCGGACTGGGCGGAGAAGATCCGACCACGACGGATGCCTTTGTCAGTTTAGGTTTTATTGATCCGGAATATTTCCTGGGCGGCAGCAAACAGTTGGACAAAGATAAGGCTGATAAAGCTATTCAATCGATTGCTTCGCAAATGGGCATTGGCATTGTGCAAGCGGCATCTCTTATTTTAGAGAAATTAAGAAAATTAGTCGCAGATGAGATTTATAAAGTGATAAGCCCTAATGGATTGAAGTCGGAAGAATGCGCCTTATTCTCTTACGGAGGAGCTGGAGGATTGTTAAGCGCACATGTTGCCGATCGACTAGGAATTCAGACGATTTATACATTTCCGTTCAGTTCTGTTTTTTCCGCTTTCGGTTCATCTACGCTAGATATTCTGCACATTTATGATAGCGCTTGCAATGTGAACCTGAACTCTTATGAGGCAAAGGATGTTGAGCAGATTAGGACATTCTTGAAAAAAATGAAGCAGCAAGCTCTTAGAGATATGAGAGGAGAAGGATTTCATCCGGAACAGGTGCAGTTCCAAATCGAGTGGAATCTTTGGGATACTGAAGGGCAAAAACAGGCAATCAGATTAACTTCTTTTCCTGAACCGGAGGATTCGTTACAAGTTGAAGAGGCTTTGGCAGAGTTATCCGCACAATCTCAATATAGTGTGATTGAAGGACTTCGATTAAAGGGTATTTCTGCTGTTCCGCACTATGATTTTATTCTGCATGAGGAATCCGCTGAAAATGTTTCCAAGATGGCCAGGAAAGGTTCACGTCACATTTACTGGGTTCAGGAGCTTCAGGAAACAAATATTTATGAGCGCAGCTTTTTAATACCGGGGAACCGCATCATCGGACCGGCTGTGATCGAAAGCAATGACTCTACTTATTTGGTGCCCAATGGATGGGAATACCGTATTGACCGATTTGATAATGGTATTTTAGAGAAGGTCAGCTTTTAATAAATTTTTAATTGAAAGGGGAATGGAACATGTCAAAAGTCCAAATTACGGAATATTTGGATATCGATCTGGAGCAAGAGATGTGGTGCTGCCGCAATTGCAGCGAGGAAATCATTTATGCAAGAGAGAACTACAAAAAGGGCTGTTTAGTCTACAGCCGAGATCCGCGAACGATCTATAATGCGATGATTGAAGATGAATTTAATTTTGCCCCTGATCCGGATTGGCAAATGATCGTGGAATTTTATTGTCCTCATTGCGGAATTATGGTTGAAAATGAGTTCTTACCTCCGGGGCATCCTATTACTCATGATATTGAAGTCGATATCGATTCCTTAAAATCCCAAGCATTATTAAATAAGGAGGGAGTACGGTGAAAAGCATCGATATTGATATTGGCGGAACATTTACAGATTGTTATGTAAGTTGGGACGATCGATCCGTTTTAAAGAAAAGTCCAACAACTCCTTATGATTTATCAGTCGGGTTGCTTCATACGATTAAAGAAGCCAGCAAGGAGCTTCAGGTTCCATTTGAAGAACTAATCGCCCAGATCGATACTTTCCGCTATTCGACTACAGTGGCTATGAATCGCTTAATTGAACGCAAGGGGCCTAAACTGGGCTTAATTACTACAGAAGGATTTGAAGATGTCATTTTCGTAGGAAAGGCCAGTCAGTGGCAGGACGGAATGACTTTGAAATATCGCAGAAATCTGGCTGAAGCCAGGAAACCGGAGCCTTTAATCCAGAGACATCACACAGTCGGTGTTAAAGAGAGAATGGATTCCTTTGGCGACATTTTAAGACCGCTGGATGAAGATGACGTGCGGGAGAAACTGCAATATCTGGTGGATCAAGGGGTTCGAGGATTCGTGGTGTCACTCCTGTTCTCCTATGTAAATCCTGAGCATGAACAAAGAATTCAAAAAATTATTGAAGAGGAGTACCCTGATTATTACTTGGGAGCCATGCCCGTATTTCTTTCTTCAGAAATTCATCCTAAAAGACATGAATATACCCGCTCGATCACAACCATTCTAAACAGTTATTTGCATCAATTAATCAATGAGGAAGTTGGCAGAATTAGAGACGAACTAAAAGGCAACAGGTATGATGGCTCCATCCTGATGGTTCACAATACTGGAGGGATGGCGGAGTCTATTCGTACCTCAGCTGTCCAAACCTATAATGGAGGTCCGGTAGCGGGACTAATGGGCGGCGCTCATATCGCAGGACAATACGGGCTAAAGAATGTAGTCGTTGCTGACATGGGAGGTACCAGTTTTGATATTGGCGTCGTAGTGGGCGGCAGTACGCGATCGTACCAGACTTCACCGGTTATTGATCGATTTTTGGTGGATTTGCCGGTATTAGATTCCAAGTCCATTGGCGCAGGCGGGGGTTCCATAGCCAAAATTAATCATGATTTTGGAAGTCGCTTGGAAGTTGGGCCCGAAAGTGCCGGATCCATGCCGGGACCGGCTTGTTACAATCAGGGGGGCAATGAACCGACCGTTACCGACGCAGATTTAGTACTGGGTTACATTAACCCTGACTTTTTCCATGGTGGAGAGAAAAAATTAAATGTCCGCAGGGCTCATCGATCCATTCAGCAGCATATTGCCTCTCCATTAAATATTACCGTGGAAGAAGCTGCTTTACTGATTAAAAAAGTCGTGGATGCCAACATGGGGAATGAAATTCGAAAGGAAACCGTATTAAAAGGATTGAATCCAAAGGAGTTTGTATTGTTTGCAATCGGCGGCGGCGGTCCTATGCATGCAACGGGTTTATGCGAGGTTGCCGGAATATCCAAAATTATGACATTTCCTTTTTCATCCGTTTTTTGTGCGTATTCATCTTCTGCTATGGATGTGATGCACATCTATGAATATTCCAAGAAGATTCTTTTAATCGAATCAGGATCCATGACATACTTCACGGACTATGATTCATTTAATCAGGTCGTCCATCAGTTGAAAGAAAAAGCGCTTCGCGACATTATAGGGGAAGGATTCAATCCGGAAGATATTATTTTTCAACTTGAATTGGATATGAAATACGGGGGCCAGCTTAATATTCTTCGTGCTTCTTCCCCATTGATGAATATTCATTCTCCGGAAGATATTTCAGCGATTTATGATCGTTTTGAAAAGGAATATAGTGAAGCCTATAGCGCAATCGGCACTTATCCCGAAGGGGGAGTCGATATTGAGAATTTTGTGTTGAAGGCCATGATTAAACAGCCTAAGAAAGAGCAGCCCATTCATAAAGCAGTATCTGAAGACCCAAAACCCGCTCAAAAAAATACCCGCCAGGTGTATTGGGAGATTAAAGACGGGAAAGGCGCGTTTGAGGAAACTCCTGTTTATGATTATTCGTTGCTTCAATGCGGGAATAAGATTCAAGGCCCCGCCATTATTGAGTCCGTCGACACGACTTATGTGATCCCTCATGATTGGAATTTTACATTGGATCTACATCTGAACGGGGTCATTGAGAAAAGGGGGAATATGTATGTTTGATTTTGATATCATCAAACATTTTAAGCCGGAGCGGCCGACAGAGCAGGAATTACAAGGAGTGAAATTGTTAGAAACAGGAGATTACGAAGTCTACAGCTCCAAATTAAATACGATTTGTGAAGAGGCCGCCACGATCTTTGTGCGGTTGGGGGTTACCGGAATGCTGCATGCGGGTGACATGATGGTCGGACTCTACTCTCCCCAAGGAGATTTGGTGACCGGATCGACAGGAACCTATTTGCATTCCATTACAGGGCAAATTCCCATTAAATTTATGCTCAAATACTGGAAGGACAATCCTACAGTAGGGATTAAGGAGGGTGATATTTTTTATTGCAACGATGCAGCTTTAGGCGGCATTCATAATCCCGATCAATTTGCATTAATGCCCATTTTCTATGATGGAGAACTTATCGCATGGTCTGTTGCCGGTGCTCACCAGCCGGAAACCGGGGCGACAGAGCCGGGTGGAGAACCGCTGATGGCGCTAAATCGCTTTTATGAAGGGATGAAATTGATTCCTATCAAAATAGGAGAAAATTACACCATTCGGGATGATTTATTACAAATGATGGCCAATATGGTTCGTACGCAGCGGATGCAGATCATTGATACACGTGCGAGAGTGACGGCGTGTGACCGTATCAGACTTCGGATGCAGGAATTTACAGAGGAGAAGGGTAATCTTTTTATCCAGGGCCTGTTCCGGAAAATGATAGATACGGCGGAAGAGGGGTCGAGAAAACGCATAGCTGCATTGAAGGACGGAACCTACCGTCATACTTATTTTATGGATAGTATCGGACATAAAGAGAGCTTGCTTCGGGTTTGCTTGACGCTGCGGAAGAAAGATGACCGGCTTAGTTTTGACTTTACGGGAACATCTCCTGAGCATGACGGTTGTTTCCATGGACTTCTGCATATTGCTATGGCTCATGCTGCGATTTATCTGTTCGGATATGCATTCCATGATTTCCCACTTTCTTCGGGTGTTTTTGCTCCCATGGAATTCCATGCTCCGAAAGGATGCTTTCTTAATTCAGGAGAAAATGCGGCAATTTCAAACGCTCCGGTTACGAATAGTTCGGTTATGCATACGGTGCATGTGTGTATGTCAAAATTATTGTTTGCCAGCGGCTTGAAGGATTTAGCGACAGCGCCGCCGGGAAATACGGGGGGAGCTTACAATTATGCGGGGACGAACCAATGGGGGGTTCCTTTTGCGGATATTGCCGGCTATCCTTTAAATTCAGAAGGAGGAGGCGCCGGTTATAACCGGGACGGCGTAGATTCCTTTGGTTTCCCTTGGTGTGCCTGGGGTAAAGCTCCTGATGCTGAGGACGTAGAAAATGAGAATCCTTTTTTTCACCTTTTCCAAAAACATATGAAGGATCACTGCGGACATGGGAAATACCGGGGTGGTTTAGGAACGGTTTCGGCTTGGGTGGTCCATCATGTTCCGGCTATAGTTTTCCTTTCCCGGACCAGAGGTTTTCGAATCACCCCTGGAAGCAGTCTATTTGGCGGGTATCCAAACATGTCGCCGCCGGGAATACAGGTTAAATACTCCAATTTAAAACAAATGATGAAAGACGGAAGAAAAGATGTACCCTCCAATTTATGGGATTTGATCCAGAACCGCAGTATTGACGGAGAGTATCAGTTGGAGAGCAACACCCGCCCGCCACGGATCTTTACAGATGGAGAAATTTTCATTGCTACCAGCTGGGGTGGTGGAAGCTATGGCGATGCCATTGAACGTTCGCCGGAGTCAGTAATGAAGGACTTGAGGGAAGAAGTGGTATCCGATTGGGTAGCTGAACACATATTTAAAGTTGTTTACGATCCCGATACGTTAATTGTAGATGAAGCAAAAACAGAGTTTAGACGGAAACAGGAATTAGAGGATCGTTTAAAGAGAGGAAAAAGTTATGAACAATTCATAGCTCAATGGAGTCAATTAAAACCGAAAGATTCCATATTGGAAAACTATGGGTCGTGGCCGAATGCTGAAAAAGTTCGAGAAATCCAAAGGGTATAATTAGAAAATAGCAGTTGTTGCCAGTAGGGTTTCTATTATGAGTATAGAGCCCTACTATCTTCTTATCAGATCTTACGGATCAAGTTTATGAAATAATCCGCTCGATCACAGACTATTTCGGCTGTTCTTGTAAAGTGTAAAGCTTGCTTCACTTTCTTTAAAGGTGGGATAGTGATGAATAAGAAAAAAAGTTTCCAGCAATTGTTTCAAAATAAACGATCTGATAAGCCTCTTTTTTTCCCTGTTATAGACCGTTATGCCGCAGTGCTGCAGAATCGCGTTCCAAATGAAGTGTTTCTCGATCCTACGATGTTAAGTAACGGTTTAATACAGGCTCAAAGACTGTTGGATTTTGACGGTTATGTTCTCCAATTTCCGCTTGAAGAAATCATCCGGCCGTTAAGCGATGTTACTTCTATAGACTGGGATACAAAGGCGATTAAACAATCCGAAATTTTCCGAAATATTATGGATGTGGTTCAAAGGATTAAGGTTATCAATCCCTTTATTCCGGTTTTTATCATTCTTCCCGGGCCTTTAACTGTAACGGAAGCCCTCAATTCTTTATCTTCACAATCAGGAGAAGCTTGGATAAACGATCTGGAAATAGCCGGGGAAATCATAAGTGAATTAGCAGGTGAATTTGTCAAGCGGCAAATAGATGCCGTTATCATCAAAGATAGCCAGGCCAGACCAGTCAGTGATCAGGATTATGCGCTAAATCTGAATATAATTGACGACCTGGAAGAAGTACTTGCATCGTTTTTGGAGCTTACTGAAAATATCACTTCTTTCTATCAGTGTAAATTGATCTATTCATATCCCCTGTGGGAGGATTGGCTGAAACAAGTCCATGTACAAGGTTTAGTTTTTCCTATACAAAGTATTCAAGACGGACCACTCGGCGAATTTAATTATATCGTTGGATGTGAAATAGATTTAAGGATGTGGATGAAAGAAGATGGGGATTTCAAAGATTTAAATCTACCTAATCCGTCTGTTTCAAACAGCTTTATTCTAACAAGTCACCCTGTTCCTGACAATTGCAATCCAGTCAGCTTTAGGAAATGGATCGAATATATAAGGAGCTAATCATAGTGAACACAAAATTTTTTTGTTATACTTACTAGTAGATATCTATCAATGAAGGAGATTTTTTACAGGGGGATTTTCATGTCCATTAAGTATCAACCGCTTCTTAATGATAATCAGAGAATATTGTTACAGAATATGGCTGAAAACCTTATGTCGACAAGAGATTGGGCAGAATTAGTTAATCTGATTATTTTTAGCGGTGTCCGACTGGTGGGAGGTACAGGTTCACTTTTTTCAGTGTATGATACAAGTTTGGGCGATTTTATTATTCAAGGCAGTTACGGGTTTGAGAAAAATCAAGCGATAAACGTAATGAATGTATGCAAGGAATTTATAGAAAATTGCAAATATGATGATAACTGCAAGGAAAAAAGAATATATCACACTCCGTATCAGCAAAGCATGATTTATATACTTCCTCTTAGGCGCAATACAGTGGATACCGGGCTACTTGTGCTGCTGACCCCGAATAAAGATTTAACCGATGAACAAGTCAATCTTCTCGATGCGTTTATTCACACGGTCTCCATCGCTGTAGAAAATTCCCGTCTTTATCTCCAAATTCAGCGGAAATCCCATAGTTTAACGATCATGAACAAATTACACAGGCTGGTGGGTAAGGGCTCATTCCAGGAAGTCTTAACCGAAACGGTTGAGCATATTGGCAATCTTTTTCATGTTCAAATGGCTGGTATCATGTTATACGATGCCGAGCAAAATCAATTAGTTCTTCAAAAACCGGCATTCGGTGTCTGGGATGAAACTATCATTGAACAATATCGCGTGTCTTTAAAAGAAGGAGGCAACGCTGTTTCTGTTTTTCTGAGCGGAATTCCTACAGTCACCCAAAATGCGCTTAACGATGCACGATATTTACAGCGGTATGTACGCGTATTTGAAGGGACGAAGTCCATCATGACCGTGCCGCTTACCGTAGATGAAAGGCGCATAGGGGTATTGCATGCAATGGGAAGAGAGGAGAATTTGTTTACACAGGATGATTTATCCTTACTTACGGAGATATCCAATTATCTTGGTTTGATTCTAGATGGAGCATTAAGCATGGAGGGGAAGTCAACCTTATCTTTTGAGCGTACTGAGATCGAAAAGTACTTCTCCCGCCAGCTGATTCATGGCATGCTGCATGGACAAGAGCATGAATTGGAATATATAAATAAAAAGGGATACATGTTAAACCTTCCCGTCACCCCTCCTTTTACTGTAATGAGTATGGGACTATATATCAATGGCGAATGGTATAGCAGCTTTAAAGAAAATATGGAAATCATCGAGCAGACTGTTCGAACCATTATCCCCATCTCGGGTGTATGGACGGAAAAGGAAACCATTACGATTATTTTCTCTTCTCAAAAGGTAAAAAAAATAGAAGATATCGCTTCGAAAGTAAAGAGAGAATTGAAGAAAATTCTCATTCATCTCATAGAAAAGACGAATAGACCGCAAAAAAATTTCGCAGAAATTTATGTTGGTATCGGTAAACCTGTACACAGTCTGAATATGATTCAAGAATCATATCAGCAAGCCCAAATGGCCCTCAAGGTATTATTGCAAATACCCAATTGTAACCCAATAGGTTATTATCCGGATCTTGGTTTATGGTCTTTGTTAGCGGAACTGTCTTTAAGGAAAGAAGTGTCTCAAATGTATGTCGATCATTATTTAAAAGGAATTAATCGTATGAGAAACTCCGATGAACTAAAACAGTTATTAAAAGCTTACTTACTGAATGAGGGACACTTGAAAAATACCGCAGCTTCTCTTTATATACATCCCAATACTTTGAAATATCGAATTCAAAAAATACAAGATGAAACCGGGTTGGATCTTACAAACCATGAAACACGCTTGAATATGGACATTGCCCTAAGGCTGGAACATTTGCGAGCCGAATCGGCAGCCGATCACCGCTGATGTGCTTTATTAGCTTGTCTAATCTTCGCTGATCCACCAATAAGAAAACGGCATGCCGTCGGTATGCCGTTTTCTTATTGCAGTGACATCATGGATTATCACATGTGGTTCAATTTTGCAGTGCAGAAGCCAAAACAATTCGTCGGCATCCTCGTGCGCTTTGTTCATGTGGTCCCTAGCCGAGATAAAGAACACGGATTGGGTTGAGAAAATGTTTTGTCAGGCTTCATCTGAATTTGTAAAAATATCTCTTCGATAGCTCAAAAAATCAGTCATACTGCGTCTAACGTGATCCTTCATAGCATCGCGGGCCTTGACAGCATTTCCTGAACGAATAGCTTCCAAAATCGTATTATGTTCCAAAATTGATTTTTCAATCTGATCCGGTAAAAATTCAGCCAGTTGGGGAGGCAATCCATTCCAAAGCTGATTTAAAAGAGATACAAGTCTTGGACTTTCAGACGCTTCCCAGATGGCGCGATGAAACGCTCCATTAGCAGAGATATATTCCGTGACATTTTTTGCTGCCACTGCTTTTTCCACTTCATGATGAGCAAGAATAATCTCTTCATAATCTTTATTATTTGAACTTACCATCTCGGCGGCTTTTCCTTCAAGCATGGCGCGAATTTCGTAATGATCAATCAAATCCCTTTTAGTCAAGCCGCGAACTACCGCACTTCTATTGTTTTTTAGAATTAACAACCCGTCACGTTCCAAAATTTGAAAAGCCTCTCTCACAGGCATTCTTGAGATACCGAGTTGCTTGGCTATTTCTTCCTGGGTTAACTCTTTTCCGATAGCAAGCTCTTTCGAAAAAATAGCTTTTCTTAAGACAGCAGCCACTTGTTCACGTACAGGAAAAACGGATAACTTTTCCATTTTTAAATCCCCCAGCTCTTAAATTCATTTGAAAAAGACTATCTCAAAATCCATGATAGGTGATCTTGGATCATGGATGAATAGACATAAGTGAAGCATATTTTATCCTGATTAAGATGTCAAGTGTGAGGCTATTATAACGAGATGTTAGTAGAACGCAAAATGTGTGTTGACATTCATGAAAATGATCTTTAAAATCAGAATAAGATGGGATCCATAATACAAAATCCTAACATTTGAAGGTCATCAGACAAGGTAGGTGCTGCTTGGACATACATGATGATTGATTGCGAGAAAAGAAAATTTATAATGTAAGCGGATACAAATATCATTTGGATATCGGATAGGTTTAATAAAATAATATAGACATTGATTATAATATCCAATATCCTAAATACAAGATATGGAAATTGGGTATTTGCTACAAAACACCTACAAAAAGGGGGGTGATCATTCAATTGAGAGCGCTTCCATATTGAATCATCCTTAACATTTGAAATTTAGAAAGAGAAGGCAGGTGAGTTTTTTGTTAATTCAACAAATTGTAAGCGGTTTAGCGGCAGGTAGTTTATATGCTTTAGCAGCGCTTGGACTAGTGCTCATCTACAAAACTTCCGATTTGGTCAATTTCGCTCAAGGGGAAATGGCCATGGTTTCAACTTTTGTCTGTTATACCTTTCTTCATTTATGGGGATTCAACTATTGGTCCTCTTTTTTACTGGCGCTAGTATTTGCAGCTATTTTTGGAATACTGATAGAAAGAATTTTTATGAGACCCGTTCAGAAAGCCCCTGTATTAAGTCAAATTATTTTGACCTTGGGTCTCTACATGGCTTTTCGCGGAATAGCCGGACAGATCTGGGGACATAATCCAATCCCTTTTCCGGAAGCGGTTACAGGGGATGCGATTTCTCTAGGCAACATATTGGTTAGGCCCAATCAAATCTTCATCATTGGTTTGACCCTAGTCCTTATGCTCCTATTCTTCTGCTTGTTCCGCTTTACAAAGGTTGGTCTTGCCATGCGGGCAGCAGCACAAAACTTTCGAACAGCACAATTGATGGGAATTCGCGTGGGAACTGTATTCTCTATAACATGGGCGCTCAGTATTGTGCTCGGTGGAGTCGCTGGTATCCTTATTGCGCCAACTACATACCTTGGCCCAACCATGATGGGGGAGCTTTTAATCAAAGCTTTTGCCGCAGCGGTACTCGGTGGTTTTACCAGTTTACCAGGTGCCGTAATTGGTGGATTGTTGCTGGGCGTTTTTGAAAATTTAATTGCCGCTTATGTGTCTGCTGAACTAAAAACAGCGTTTGTGTTCTTTTTGGTTATCTTTATTTTATACATCAAGCCGACCGGAATAATCGGAGTCAGGCAAGTAAAGAAGGTGTGATCAGATAATGAAACTTTCCAAGCACTTCAAGATCAGTCATCTATTTATTTTGCTACTGTTTATGTTTCCTGTATTTGCGCATGACATGAATTACTGGCTTTATTCGGGAAGCTTGATTTTTATCTACATCATCATGACCATGGGGTTAAATCTTCTTGTTGGATTCGGTGGTCAGATTTCTATAGGTCAGGCTTCTTTCCTTGCCATCGGAGCTTACACTTCTGCGATTTGTACGATTGCTTTAGGGATGCCTTTCTGGTTAACGCTACCTTTATCAGGTGTCTTTACTGCCTTGATCGGTTTTTTCGTAGGCTTGCCTGCCGTTAGGTTAAGTGGTCATTTGCTCGCCGTGGCAACCTTAGGATTCGGGGCGGCGATTCCGGAATTGTTGTTGAAATGGGATACCTTGACAGGAGGCTTCTCAGGACTGACTTTGGATAAACCGTCGATTTTTGGCTTTAGCTTTGATACCGATTTTAAAATGTACTATCTTCTGCTTGTCGTAACAGTGGTAATCACTTGGTTAATTTACAACTTAATCCGGAGTAGATTTGGTAGAGCGTTTATCGCTATTCGGGAAAGCGAAGTTGCTGCGACGGCAACCGGCATCAATGTGCCGTTCTATAAAGTGTTGATGTTTACGATCAGTGCATTTTACACCGGTATTGCCGGAGGTCTTTATGCTAATTTTGTGGGCTATATTACTCCACACGATTTTAATATCAGCATTTCCCTCATTGTATTGGCGATGGTTGTTTTGGGCGGAGTTGCTTCCATACCAGGCTCGTACTTGGGTGCGATGCTGTTAACGATGATTCCGCAACTTACAAGTGGTATTCCGGGATTATCGTTGATTCTGATGGGAGTTGCAATGGTCCTAATCATCTTGTTCTTGCCTAATGGATTAATAAGTATCAATCAGAGGTGGAAGAAAGTCAGGGGGTGAAAAACATGTTTTTTGAAATGAAAGAGATCACTGTGCAATTTGGCGGATTGACAGCTGTCAACAAACTGGATCTTGTTGTGGAGAATAATCAAATCTTCAGTTTAATTGGTCCCAATGGAGCCGGTAAAACGACTGTGCTGAATACGATCTCTCGATTTACCCAACCTGTTCGAGGGAAAATCACTTTTGAAGGAAAAGACATGTTGGCTTTAAAGGCACATCAGGTGATCAAGGCAGGAATATCCAGGAGCTTTCAAAACGTCGAATTATTTGCCAATATGACGGTTTTAGACAATATGCGAATCGGACTCCATTCACAACTAAAGAGTGGAATATTCGGTAGCAGTCTCTCTTTGCCGGGATTCCGAAACGAGGAGAGAATGATCATGAAGCATGCCGAGGAAATTCTCGAAATGTTGGGGATTAAAGACACCGTTCACGAGGTAGTCAAAAACTTGCCCTTTGGCCTGCAGAAAATGGTCGATATTGGTCGGGCGTTAATGGTGAAGCCTAAGCTGTTGCTGTTGGATGAACCCGTAGCCGGTATGAATCCGACGGAAACCGAACAAACGGGAAAGCTTTTGCGCAAACTGCGTGACGATTGGCATATTACAGTGTTTATGATCGAACATGACATGTCGCTCGTGATGGAAATTTCCGATCGGATCGCCGTGATTGATTTTGGAGTAAAGATTGCGGAAGGTTTGCCAGCCGAAATTCAACAGCATCCCGCAGTAATTGAGGCCTACTTGGGAGAGAGGGATGAAAGTGCTTAAATTAGAAAACATATCTGCGGGTTACGAAGGTATTGAAGCTCTCCGAAAGATAGATCTTGAACTGCGGAAAGGATCGATCGTCACTTTATTGGGGGCGAATGGCGCGGGAAAGTCTACCTTGTTAAAAGTAATCTCCGGTATCGTCAAACCAACAAAAGGCAGACTGTTTGACGAAGGAGAGGACATCACCCCATTATCACCCGATCAGATGGTCAAACGAAGGATCATCCAATGTCCGGAGAATCGCCAAGTATTTCCCCAGTTGACCGTATTAGAAAATTTGCGCATTGGTTCCTATATTCGCAGGGACCGTATTCAAATAAAGGAAGATTTAGATAAAATACTGGTGATTTTTCCCCGACTGAAAGAGAGACTTTCGCAGTTTGCGGGCACTTTAAGCGGGGGAGAGCAACAGATGCTGGCAATTGGGCGGGCGTTAATGGCTGGACCCAGGATTCTATTGCTGGACGAACCTTCATTAGGACTAGCGCCAATTATTGTTCTTGAAATATTTAAAATCATTAAAAATATAAATCTTGAAGGCACATCCATTTTATTAGTGGAGCAAAACGCTAATCTCGCCTTATCGATCGCAGACTTTGTCTATGTATTGGAGAATGGGTCAGTCGCTTTGTCCGGTAATGCTGCTGAATTGAAGAAGGATGATCGAGTAAGAAAGTTATATTTAGGAGTCAAATCCTAGCAATAAAAATAAAAATTAAATGGAGGAGATTTTATGAGAAGAACGCGTTTCAATGTGTTGGCAGGGTTTATCTTGGTTCTTTCGTTGTTGGTAACGGCTTGTGGAAACGGAAGTGGAACTGGAAGTAAATCGGGGGCGTCTTCGGAAAAAGATCAAGCCCAAGGAACATCAAGCAACAAAAAATATGCTCAGGGTGTGACAGACACGGAGATTAAAATAGGTAACTGGGTACCGCAAACCGGATCTGTTGCGCAATTTGCGGCTTCCGCACACGGGGCCCAATCTTATTTTAATAAAGTTAACGCAGAAGGCGGGATTAATGGTCGCAAAATAAAGCTTATTTCCTTGGATGACCAATACGAGCCTTCCCGAGCGGTGGCAGCTGCAAAAAAATTATTAGAAGAAGATAAAGTATTTGCATTAGTGATGGCGTTTGGTACTGCGGGAAATAAGGCAGCTAAGGCATACATTGAAAAGCTGGGAATTCCCATTTTTCCGCATTCCGGTTCAACTCAATTCATGGATCCGCCAACGAAAAATTATTTTGGAGTAGTGAGCAACTATGAGACCGAAGCACGGTTATTTGTTAAATATTTGGATGAATCGTTAAAGGTAAAAAAAGTAGGTGTTTTTTATCAAAATGATGACACAGGTAAATTGCCCTTCCAAGTTTTCAAAGAAGGTGTTGAAAAACGCGGAATTGAGATCGTTGAAACCTACACACACCCTGCAAACGATGTAGATTATTCTTCTGCAGCTATCAAAATGAAAGCAGCAAATCCAGATATTATCGTAGGATTTTCCGGTCAATCAGCAACCGCTACGTTTTGGAAAGAATATAAAAAATTAGGCGGAGACAAACAGATGGTCAATAGTTCCTCAGCTGGTCAAGGCCAGGGCATATATGATCTTGTTGGTAAGGAGTGGGAGGGCAATTTAGGAATAGACGCCTATCGTTCTTTAGACGACACATCAGACCCGAAAGTCAAAGAATTTTTAGATCATTTTAAAAAGGATTACCCTAATGACCAACTTGATATAGGTAAAATGGGTTGGTCAGCTGCGCAAATCGCTGTAGAAGCACTAAAGCGAAGCGGCGATGAATTGACATGGGAAAATTATATTAAGCAAGTGGAATCAATAAAGGATTGGGATGGCAGCCTATTGGTAAATGTAAGCTATTCGCCAACGGACAGATATGGCCCGACTGGTTTTTATATGACGCAAGCTAAAAACGGAAAGGTAGTAAAAGTTTCCGACGTGATTAAATATCAAGCAGATAAATGAGTAGAGTTTAATTACAAATGTACTAACCCATTTTGAATCGGAGGGGAGTTTGTATGGGAACCGAAATGAATAAACAGCGTTTCGCTCCAGATCATGTCATGCTGTTACATGTTTTATATCAAATGCATTTGGTGCGCTGCTTTGAAGAGAAGGTAGAACAGTTGTTTATGCGTGGGAAAATTCACGGAACTATGCATTTATGCATTGGCCAGGAGGCAACAGCTATTGGTGCTTGTGCTGTATTAAAGCAAGAAGACAAAATCACCAGTACGCACAGGGGACATGGTCATAGTATTGCTAAAAGCGGTGATCTCAACCGCATGATGGCGGAGCTTTTGGGAAAAGAAACGGGATACTGCAAAGGGAAAGGAGGTTCCATGCATATTGCCGATCTGGAAAAAGGCAATTTAGGTGCAAATGGAATCGTCGGAGGGGGAGCGCCACTGGCAGTTGGAGCGGCGCTCACTTCCAAATTGAGAAATCTTGGTTACGTCGTTGTTTCTTTCTTTGGCGATGGGGCGAGCAATGAAGGAAGTTTACATGAAGCGATGAACCTGGCTTCGGTTTGGGAACTCCCTGTTGTGTTCTTCTGTGAAAACAACCAATATGGTATGTCCGGATCCATTAAAGACATGGCTAAGGTTGAAAATATCTCTGATCGGGCGTCTTCATATGGAATGCCTGGTCATGTCGTTGATGGTTCGAACGTTTTAGAAGTGATGGAAGTTACTCATGAAGCGATCGAGAGGGCTCGGAATGGCTTTGGTCCCGCTCTCATCGAAGCGAAGACATATCGTTTTAAAGGACATTCCCGAACAGATGCAAGAAAATATCGTACACGCGAAGAAGAGCAATTTTGGATTAACGAGAGGGATCCGATCGCGATATTCCGCAAGAAATTAATTGAGGATGGCGTATTAACTCTTGAGCAAGACAGTGAGATTCAACAAAAGGTTCTCGATGAGGTTGAAGCCGCTATTGAGTTTGCCGAAAATAGCCCATCGCCTTCTATGGATTTGCTTGAAGAAGATGTATACGCGTAATTTTGCGGGAAAGCGAGTGAAAAACGATGAGAGTAATTACTTATCAAGAAGCGATTCGAGAATCGATGAACCAGGAAATGCGTGCAAATGAACTGGTGTTTATTATGGGTGAAGACATCGGCGTGTACGGCGGTCCGTTTGGTGTAACCAACGGGATGATTGAAGAATTTGGAAGCGAACGCGTGCGGATAACGCCTATTTCGGAGGCAGCCATCACGGGGTGTGCTGTGGGAGCAGCTATGACAGGAATGCGTCCAATTTTAGAAATTCAGTTTTCAGACTTTATAACCATTGCTATGGATCAACTTGTCAATCAGGCAGCAAAATTGCGCTATATGTTTGGAGGCAAGGGTATGGTTCCCATGGTTGTAAGAGCGCCCAATGGTTCCGGTCTGGGATTTGCTGCGCAGCATTCACAGAGTTTAGAGGCGTGGATGACGCATATCCCTGGATTAAAAGTGGTGCAGCCATCTACGCCATACGATGCCAAAGGCTTGATGAAGGCGGCTATTGATGATAACAACCCTGTGATCTTTTACGAACATAAATTACTTTATGGAATGAAGGGAGAAGTTCCGGAGGATCCATATTCCATTCCGCTGGGTAAAGCTGATATCAAGAAGGAAGGAAACGATGTTACGATTGTCGCTACAGGGATCATGGTGCATCGGGCGCTGGAAGCTGCCAGGCTCCTGGAAATTGAAAGTATCAGTTGTGAAGTGGTTGATCCGCGCACATTGGTTCCGCTGGATGAAGAAACTATGATTCAATCGGTAAAGAAAACCGGTCGTGCTGTTGTAGTCTATGAAGCAGTTAAGAGAGGCGGTTTTGGAGCAGAAATTGTTAGCGTGATTCAGGAGAGTGAAGCGTTTGACTATCTGGATTCGCCCATCCAACGTGTTGCCGGACGATTCATACCAATGCCATATAACCCTGAACTGGAGAAGAAGGCGGTACCTCAAGTAGAAGATATTATAGCCGGAGTCAAGGCTACGTTGTTTAGAAGATAGGAAGGGAGGGAGAAATTTGGCTGCCGAAGTACTGATGCCAAAACTAGGGGCAAGCATGGAAAGTGGGACGATCATCCGGTGGTTTAAGAAAGAAGGGGACCCTGTGCAAGCAGGGGACATTCTGATGGACGTCATGACTGACAAAATTAATATTGAGGTGGAAGCGGAAACCTCCGGGATCTTGTTGAAAGTGTTATATCAGGAAAACGAAGAAGTGTCTGTCAATCAGGTGATCGCTTATATCGGGCAAGCCGGCGAGCAAATTGCGTTGATCTCTGAACCATCTAAGCTAACAGATGTACCTGTAAACGACACCGGTACGGCTAGTGAATGGGCAGTTGACCAAGATCCTTCCTTTTCCAATGAAAAAATACGGGCAACACCGGCGGCAAGAAAGCTAGCCCATGATGCTCAGCTTGATCTTCATCAGATAAAGGGAACTGGACCGAACGGAAGAATTCAACGTGACGATGTGGAACAGTTAGTTGAAAACCCTGCCAACAGACCGAAAGTGACACACCTTGCAGAAAAGATAGCGCGAGAAGAACAAGTAAATCTGGCTGAGGTCCGCGGAACGGGTGTCCAGGGTAAGATTGTAAGTCAAGACGTTCTTGCCCATAGCCGCGAAAATCTTCAGCAGATACAAACTGATGCTGATGCCGGAAATACTGTGAGGGTGGAAGGAATTCGTAAGATTATTGCTCGTAGAATGGTGGAAAGCGCCTTCACGGCACCCCATGTGACGCTTGTTACTGAAGTGGATATGTCACATGGGATCAAACTTCGCGAACAACTTTTGCCTACCATTGAAAAGAAGACCGGGTATCGATTATCGTTTACCGAGATCATCATGAAGGCAGCTGCGCATGCTTTGCGGAATCACCCTAGGGTCAATGCATCATTGCAGGGTGAGTATATTGTGCTTCATTCCCAAATCAATATCGGTCTTGCCGTTGCCGTATCTGACGGGCTGCTCGTTCCCGTGATCCGAGACTGCGATCGCAAGGGATTGGCGGCGCTGACAAAAGAGTGCAAAATGTTGGGACGTTCGGCTCAGGAGAACAAACTTAGCCCTGACCAGATGAGTGGCGGCACTTTCACCATCAGTAATTTGGGCATGTATGAAGTTGACGCGTTTACACCGATCATCAACCAACCTGAGTCGGCGATACTTGGAGTAGGACGCATCAAGGAGAAGCCCGTTGGAGTCAATGGGGCGATTGAGCTGCGTTCCATAATGACACTAAGTTTTTCTTTTGATCATAGAGTCATTGACGGTGCTCCAGCAGCTGCTTTTCTTACAGAATTGAAAGAAATTCTAGAAAATCCCCTAGTGATGCTAGCTTAAGGAGTTGATGAAATGGAAAAGTATGCTATTGTCGTGGTGGGAGGAGGACCCGGCGGTTACGTGGCCGCCATTCGAGCGGCGAAAGCCGGTCGCTCTGTCGCTCTGATAGAAGCCGATGAACTGGGTGGTACTTGTTTGAATCGTGGTTGTATCCCCTCCAAAACATTGCTTCGCCACTCGGAAGTGATTGAACATATCAAAAAGGCAAAGGAGTGGGGAATCGAAACGGGAGAAATCAGCTTTTCCTTGGACCGAATGATGGAGCGAAAGAATCAAGTGATCCAACGTTTGCGCACAGGAATCGCTTCTTTATTAAAAACAAACAAGATTGAGCTGTATCGGGGGATGGGCAACGTTCATCCGGATTTATCGATTGATGTGCAGGCGAAGGAGGGACAACGGAGAATTCAGGCGGAAAAGGTAATTATAGCGACGGGATCGAAGCCTGCCGTTCCAAACATCCCGGGGATAGACCAAACGCCCGTACACACGAGTGACACGATCTTTGACATTACTGAAATCCCCCGATCATTGGCGATCATTGGGGGAGGAGTTATAGGCGTTGAGTTCGCCTGTATCTTTGCCAATCTGAATGTCGATGTGACCATCATCGAATTGGCAGACCGGATTATCCCTACCGAAGATACGGATGCGTCCGCCGTACTGTATAAATCGTTACAAGCCAAAGACATTCACATCCTCACTCGTCACCAAGTTGCCTCATTGCGTCAACACGGTAAGCTCAAAGAAATTACCCTTCAAACTCCGGAAGGCAAGCTGGAGAAACGAACCTTTGACGAAGTATTGGTGGCGGCTGGTCGAAAGCCGAATATGAGCGGAGTAGAGAATTTGAACCTGAGAATGAACGGTTCCCATATCGAGGTCAATGATCGGTTGGAGACAAGTATTCCCAATGTCTATGCTGTAGGCGATGTGATCGGGGGATGGCAGTTAGCGCATGTTGCAAGTGCTGAGGGTCTGGTTGCAGCAGCAAATGCCGCTTTGCAAACGGAAGAGACCGTAAATTACCGGGTTGTTCCGCGCTGCATCTATACGTTTCCTGAAGTAGCGAGTGTTGGATACAGTGAGCATGAAGCGGAAAAATTAGGCTATCGAATAAAAAAGACGACATATCCCCTCCGCGCAAGCGGGAAAGCAATGACGATGGATGAAACAGAAGGTTTTACCAAGGTAATTGCCGATGAAAAATACGGGGAAATCCTTGGGGTAGTGATAGTAGGGCCTCATGCGACCGAGATGATTTCCGAAACGTCAGCCTTCATCTTCTTGGAAGGGACAATCGAAGAACTTGCCAAGCTGATTCACCCCCATCCCACATTATCAGAGGGTATTTTCGAGGCCGCTCATGCCTTGGTGGGGCACGGCGTGCATTTGTAAGTTTGAAGAGAGCAGGTTGTCAAATGTTCAATCATGATCAGTGGATTGGAGAGGGCTTATGAAATTAATTGGAAAAAAGGCTGTGGTCACGGGGGCTGCCCAAGGCATTGGAAAAGCGGCAGCCATGAAATTGGCCGAAGAAGGTGCGGATGTCGCGGTTGTTGATATTTCCAAAGAAAACGCTGCCCGTACTGCAAGGGAAATCGTGCAACTTGGCAGAAAATCCAAAGCTTATGCAAGGGATTTAAGGAAAGTGGAACAAATTACGTCGTTATTTGAGGAAGTGACTCAAGACTTTGGTAGGATAGATGTGACAGTTAATTCGGCTGGTGTCATCTTAACTCAACAAATTTTAGATACGACGGAACATGATTGGCATTTCGTTATGGATATCAATGTAAAATCATTGTATTTCTGCGTTCAACAAGCAGCCAAACAGATGATGAAGACAAATGGAGGACGAATCATTAACCTATCATCCACATCGGCCAAGGTGGCTAAACCTGATTTTGCGGTTTATGCCGCATCCAAGGCGGCTGTAGTTAGTATCACAAAATCCGCTGCAGCCGCATTCGCCGATTCCCAAATTAAGGTAAATGCGATTTGTCCAGGATTTGTTCATACTTCGATGTGGGATCAAATTGATCGGGATCGTGCCAAACTTTACAATCAACCCCAAGGTGCCGCGATTGAAAAAATACTGGAACAAATTCCCTTGCATCGTTCAGCGGAGTTAAATGAAATTGCCGGATTGGTTGTCTACCTTTCATCACCGGAGTCAGATTATATTACAGGACAATCAATCCATATTTGCGGTGGCTTGGTTATGGAATAAATCGGAAAATATACGGTTGCATTTCATGAATTCCATAATTGCGTTGACAATAAATAAAAATCATAATAGTATATAATAAAAATTGGATCCAATATCAAGTATCATATATTAATATAATCTTATGTGTTTAGGATGGGGAGTGCAATACATGTTACCATTACAAGGAATTACGGTTGTTTCACTGGAACAGGCGATTGCGGCTCCATTTGCAACCCGGCAATTGGCTGATCTGGGTGCTCGAATCATTAAAATTGAAAGACCTGAAGTAGGGGATTTTGCCCGCGAGTACGATACGACAGTAAATGGATTATCGAGCCATTTTGTATGGACGAACCGATCGAAATTGTCGGTAACGCTTGATTTAAAGAAAGCGGAAGGGCAACAGATCCTTCACAAACTGCTGACTGAGGCGGATGTGTTTATACAAAATCTGGCGCCCGGGGCAGTGGATCGGCTTGGTTTCAGTTCCTCGGCTTTGCAAGAAAAATACCCCAGGCTCATCGTATGCGGGATATCGGGATACGGATCGTTTGGGCCTTACCGGGATAAAAAAGCGTACGACCTGCTCATTCAATGCGAAACCGGACTGGTTTCCATCACTGGAACGGAAGATACGCCGTGCAAAGCGGGGATCGCGATTGCGGATATAGCTGCCGGGATGTATGCGTATTCGGGAATTTTGACAGCGCTGATCACTCGAGGCCAGACCGGAAAAGGAACTGTAATGGAGGTTTCCATGTTAGAGGCATTGGGCGAATGGATGGGTTATCCGATGTACTACTCTTCCTATGGTGGAAATGATCCTAAGCGGACCGGGACGAATCATGCGACGATTTATCCGTATGGTCCTTTTGCAGCGGGAGATCAAAAGCTGGTATTCCTGGGGATTCAAAATGAACGGGAATGGGAGCGTTTCTGTGAAAGAGTGTTAGAACAGCCGAAGCTGATGGAGGATCCCCGGTTTAAGGGCAACTCGAACCGATTGAAGCATAGCAAGGTGCTGAAATCATTGATTGATGACGTATTTCAGAGTCTAACAGCGGCGGAAATCATAAATCGGCTTGAAGCTGCGCAAATCGCCAATGCAAGTTTGAATACGACCAAGGAGTTCTTCAATCATCCTCAGCTCAAAGTGCGCGATCGATGGCGGGAAGTGGATACTCCGACAGGAAAGGTGCAAGCGCTGATTCCACCTGTAACTATGGAAGAGGTGGACATCGTAATGGACCCGGTACCGGCGGTTGGCCAGCATAACGAATCCATTTTGCAAGAGCTCGGTTATGATGCGAAGACGATTATGGATTTAAAGCAATCCGGGGTTATATAGGTTCCGACGAATGTTGATCTTCAGATGTTGATATCATATTCACAGTAAGGTGGGATTACTGAATATGAGTTTAAGCTACGAAATCGCAAAGATGGTTTCTGCTACCCGATATGAAGATTTATCGGAAGAGGTAGTTCAGTTTACGAAGCTTTGCATCTTGGATTGGCTCGGGTCTGCGCTTGCGGGAGAAAAACAAGGTCCGGTGCAAATGATTGGCGACTTGGTGCGAGAAATGGGAGGGCATCCGCAGGCGTCTCTTGTCGGCGGCGGCAAAACCTCCGTGCTTCATGCATCGTTGATGAACGGAGCGGCCAGTCATATTATGGAGTTGGACGATATCCATAAGGCTTCGATTATTCACGCCGCAACAGTAGTCATTCCAGCCGCCCTGGCTGTGGCGGAATGGAAACGGAAAAGCGGTAAGGATCTGATCGTTGCGACTGTGATCGGTTACGATATATGTTATCGAATTGGGGAGGCGGTATCGCCTTCGCATTATTATTACTGGCATAACACGGCTACATGCGGCACATTCGGGGCCGCCGCCGCAGCGGCGAAATTAATGGGTTTAAATGAGGAACAAATTGTACACACATTAGGAAGCGCAGGGACACAAGCCGCAGGGTTGTGGGAGTTTATAGAAAACGGTTCGATGTCGAAGCAGCTTCACCCCGGTAAAGCGTCCATGAATGGGCTGCTTGCCGCCCTATTGGCGGAAAAAGGTTTTACAGGGGCGACTCGCATCTTGGAAGGGAAGAGAGGATTTTTTCAGGCCATGTCCGAAAAATTCGATGTATCGAGAATAACGAACGGGCTCGGAAAAAAATTCAAAATTGTCGAGAATTCCTTTAAAATCCACGCTTCCTGCCGCCATACCCATCCGGCCATCGATTTGATTCTGGAGATTCAAAAGGAAACATCATTGTCGGCAAGCGATGTGGATAAAATTTATGTAAAGGCATATCAAGCAGCTTTAAACATTACGGATAATCCGAACCCCCAAACGGTTTATGAGGCCAAATTTAGTCTTCAATTCTGTACGGCGCTCGCGTTTATTAAAAAAAGCGCAGGTTTGGGCGATTTTCAAGAACAATCTCTAAAAGACGGCATGATCGCCGAAATGATGAAAAAAGTGGAAGTCTCCGTCGACACGGAGATTAACGCCGCTTACCCTGAAAAATGGGGGACGGCCGTAGAAGTTTTGCTGAAAGACGGCAAACGCTTTCACATAAAGACGGAATTCCCGAAAGGAGATCCCGAGTCCCCGGTTACCGAAGAGTTGATTTTTAAATTCCGCCAAATGACGGAGGACAGACCACAGGAACTGGCTAACCGATATATTTCGCGAATCATGAATCTAGAAGAAATGACGGATGCTGCATCGTTGCTTTCGGACTGATTGAGGAGGAACCATCCATGGAACACGGTAAACCAGTAACGTATTCGACTAGAAGCTTTTTATTGCTTCGGCTGCATTCTTTGGCGGGGATCGTGCCGTTAGGATTATTTCTCTTGGAGCACTTGTATTCCAACGCTGTTGCGATGCTCGGGGAGAGCGAATACAATGCGCAGATTGAAAGGCTGCATTCCATTCCATTCTTATCGCTATTGGAAATCTTTTTGATCGCCATTCCTTTGCTGTATCACGCCGCATACGGCATTTATATCGCTTTTACAGCCAAAAACAACTTGAACTCCTATTCCTATTGGCGGAACTGGATGTTTGTGCTGCAAAGAGTAAGCGGCATCATCACACTTTTATTTATTCTATACCATCTTTGGGCGTTTCGTCTCGCCACGCTGTTTTTCGCCACGCCTGTAAATTTCAGCTCCGTTCAAGAACATCTGGCTCATCCGCTCGTCTTTGCATTTTATATCGTCGGTATTGTGGCAACGACATTTCATTTCACGAACGGTCTGGCCACTGGCTTGATTACTTGGGGGATCACCATTAGCGGAAAGTCGCAAAGAGTCGCCGCTAATCTGTTATTCGGAATTTTTATTTTGCTGAGCGGTATTGGATTTCGAACGTTAATGGCGTTTTAGGGAGGACTGGGCTGTGAAAAGAAATATGATCATCGTTGGCGGAGGGCTGGCCGGCTTGATGGCCGCCATTAAAATTGCGGAGTCCGGAGAGCAGGTGAAATTGTTTTCGCTCGTTCCCGTAAGACGCTCCCACTCTGTATGCGCGCAAGGGGGCATCAATGGCGCCGTCAATACGAAAGGGGAAGGCGACAGCACTTGGGAGCATTTTGACGACACGATCTACGGCGGCGATTTTTTGGCCAATCAAACTCCGGTCAAAGGGATGTGCGAAGCCGCGCCGGAGATTATTTATTTGCTCGACCGCATGGGCGTTCAATTCAATAGGACACCTGAAGGGAATATCGACTTTCGCCGTTTGGGCGGGGCCAAATATTCAAGGACCGCATTCGCAGGAGCGACTACAGGGCAGCAAATCCTGTATGCGTTGGATGAACAAGTGAGGCGTTTCGAAGCGTACGGACTTGTGCAAAAGTTCGAACACTGGGAGTTATTATCGCTGGTGTTGGATGACGATCAATCTTGTCGCGGAATCGTTGCCCAAGATTTAAAAACGATGGACATTCATCATTTTCGGGCGGATGCGGTGATCTTGGCTACCGGCGGTATCGGAAATATGTTCAGAAAAAGCACGAACTCCGTGATTAACACCGGCAGCGCACATAGCATTGCCTATCAGCAAGGGGTATATTATGCCAATGGGGAATTTATCCAAATTCACCCGACCGCAATTCCGGGGGACGATAAGCTTCGTCTGATGTCGGAGTCGGCGAGAGGGGAAGGCGGACGCATATGGGTATACAAGGAAGGGAAACCATGGTATTTTTTGGAGGAGAAGTACCCGGCATACGGAAATCTTGTTCCGCGCGACATTGCCACTCGAGAAATTTTCCATGTATGCGTGGATTTGAAATTAGGAATTGACGGAGAAAACATGGTATATCTTGATTTATCCCATTTATCGCCGGATAAACTGGAAAAAAAACTTGGGGGTATTGTAAGCATTTACGAAAAGTTCGTCGGAGACGATCCGAGAAAATTTCCGATGAAAATATTCCCGGCCATGCATTATTCGATGGGGGGATTATGGGTTGACATTAATCAGATGACCAATATTCAGGGGTTATTTGCTTGCGGCGAATGCGAGTACCAATATCATGGAGCCAATCGTCTAGGCGCCAATTCTCTCGTATCCGCGATCTACGGCGGTATGATTGCCGGTCCCAGAGCAGTAGAGTATGCAAAAGGATTGGCGGTGTCGTCTGAAGACTTAAACGAGTCTATGTTTGATGCGGAACGCAAGAAGCAAGAACTGGAGATGAATAAAATATATGTCATGTCGGGTGACGAAAATCCATTTCAATTGCATGTGGAAATGAGCGATATGATGGTGGACAACGTAACCGTAGTAAGGTACAACGACCGTCTAAGAAAAACGGATTTGAAAATTTTGGAGATCATGGAACGATGGAACCGTATTGGAATTGACGATCGATCCAAATGGAATAACCGGACGGTTACTTTTGTTCGGCAACTATGGAATATGTTAGAGCTCGCTAGAGTGATTACATTAGGAGCTTTGAACCGTAATGAAAGCCGGGGGGCACATTACAAGCCTGAATTTCCTGAAAGAGACGATGAGAATTGGCTAAAAACAACAATGGCCAAGTATACTCCCCGGGGACCGGAATTCAGCTATGAAGATGTAGACCTCAGTTACGTCAAACCGCGTCCAAGAAGATACGATATCGTTAAAGAAGTCGGCAGTTCAAAGGAGGAAACTGCTCGTGGATAAAGAATCGTCCAGCGACAACAAAAAAATCACGATTCAACTGAAAATTAAACGAAAAGAGGACCGCGATTCGCAATCCTATTGGGAGGAATTTTCCGTTGCTTATCGGCCCAATATGAACGTGATCTCCGCTTTAATGGAAATTCAACGCAATCCGGTTAATTCAAAAGGCGAGTCGGTTCGCTCGGTCGTCTGGGAATATAACTGTCTGGAAGAAGTTTGCGGCGCTTGCAGCATGCGAATTAACGGAAAAGCGCGGCAAGCCTGCTCCGCACTGATTGACCGCTTGGAGCAGCCCATTGTTTTGGAACCGATGAGCACTTTTCCCGTAGAAAAAGATTTGGCAGTCGACAGACAGCGGATGTTCGACGGTTTAATGGCAATTCATGCTTGGATACCGATAGACGGTACCTACGCTTTAGGCGCCGGTCCGAAAATTTCCCCCGAGGAACAGCAGACGGCCTATGACTATTCGACCTGCATGACATGCGGTGTATGTATGGATGCTTGTCCTAACGTCAATGAATTGTCGTCTTATCTTGGTCCGTACGCCATGGGCCAGATTAAATACTTTAACTCTCACCCTACAGGGGCTATGACAAAAAACAAGCGATTGGAAGCCGTAATCGGGGAGGGCGGGATCAGCGGCTGCGGCAATTCCCAAAATTGCGTTAGGGTCTGTCCGAAAGGAATTCCATTAACGACGGCCATTGCGGAATTAAGCGGCGAAGCGAACCGTTTTGCATGGAAGAAATGGTTTAAAGGTTAAATCTCGGCGCTTTATAAAGGGGGGAGAAACATGAGTCCCGTACGCACCTGGATGTTTATTCCCGGGTCTGACATGAAGAAAATGGAGAAGGCAAGACACTTATCTTCCGATGTCTTGATTTACGATTTGGAGGATGCTGTCTCGATCAATGAAAAAGCGACCGCGAGACAGATGGTGCAAAATGAGATCAGGTCAAATTCGAAACAAGTTAAATATATAAGAATAAACGGTTCCGGCACTTCATTTTTTTATGATGATATTCATGACCTGCTTGATAAAAATTTAAAGGGAATTGTTTTACCCAAATCGGAATCGGCAGATCAAATGAGGCTGCTCGATGGAGTCATTACCCAGTTGGAAAGAAAAAGGGGCATTACTCATGGTTCCATTGAGATCATGCCTCTAATTGAGTCTGCACTCGGCTTGCATTTCACTTATGAAATCGCTTCATCCAGCCAAAGGGTAAAAAGGCTCGCCTTTGGTTCGATGGATTTCGCGCTGGACATCAATGCGCAGTTGACAATGGAAGGTACAGAGCTTCTATTTGCCAGATCCCAGTTGGTCTCCTCTTCAAGAGCAGCAGGAATTGAAGCCCCTATTGATACGGTTTTTATAGATATTAAAGATAGTGTTAATCTGATGAAGGAAACTGCATTCGTCAAACAACTTGGTTTTCAGGGGAAACTGCTGATACATCCTTCTCAAATTGAAATCGTGAATGAGGTATTTAAGCCGACCATCCAGGAAATCGAGGAAGCGGGCCTAATTATCTCCGCTTTTGATGGAGCGGTAAGAAACGGTACCGGCGTTGTTCAAGTACGGGGAAAAATGGTAGATCAACCCGTGGTGGAACGCGCCAAGAAAATACTTCAAACCGCCAAACTTTTGGATTTATAGGACAGGGAAGGAGTTGGTATGATGCGTGAAGTTTCTTATGAGGAGATTGTAAACTCCGTTAAAGAGTTATGCGTAGAAGCGAATTACAACCTGGGAAAAGATGTGTTGGACGCATTTAAAAGCGCTTACAAATATGAAGAATCCGATGTCGGAAAAGAGGTCCTGAACCAACTGGTTCTTAATGCGGAAATTGCCGGGCAAGAAAGAGTGCCCATGTGTCAGGATACGGGAATGGCTATATTTTTTGTGGCACTGGGTCAAGATTGCCACATTGTCGGGGGAAGCCTGTATGATGCCATTAATGAAGGCGTTCGACAAGGCTATCGGGAAGGCTACTTGCGCGCATCCATTGTAGAGGATCCCTTACAACGCAAAAACACGGGTGATAATACACCGGCGATTATCCACCTTGAACTTGTGAAAGGTGACAGATGTACGATTCACATGACTGCCAAAGGGTTTGGCAGCGAAAATATGAGCAGGTTAAAAATGCTTAAGCCTTCTGATGGAGTAAAGGGCGTTACGGAATTTATTCTTGAAACTGTAAAATTAGCGGGCCCCAATGCTTGCCCTCCCATAGTGGTTGGTGTGGGTCTCGGAGGCAATTTTGAAAAAGCCGGGATCCTGGCAAAAAAATCTTTACTCAGACCGATTGGAGAAAGGCATCCGAGAAAGGAAATCGCCGATCTTGAACAAGAGCTGATGGAAAAAATCAATCATTTAGGCATAGGCCCCCAAGGAATGGGAGGACGTACTACCGCTCTTGATGTACACATCGAAGTGTTTGCTACGCACATCGCCGCTTTGCCCGTAGCCGTCAACATCAATTGTCATGCAAGCAGACATAAAACGGCGAATCTGTAAGGAGGAGGGGATGTCATTGAAACAACTGAAAATCCCCAATGTTCATAATTTGCAACTTACAGCAGGCGACCGGGTGGAATTAACCGGATATTTGTATACCGCACGCGACGCGGCGCATAAGCGGATGTACGAAACCCTGTTATCCGGTGGAACGCTTCCGTTTGATGTTGCCGGTCAAATGATTTATTACGTCGGTCCCACTCCTCCTAAACCCGGGCATGTCATCGGTTCCGCCGGACCTACGACAAGCGGAAGAATGGATAAGTATGCCCCTACACTGATTGAACGGGGACTCCAAGGAATGATCGGCAAAGGAAGAAGAAGTCGGGAAGTCCGGGAAGCCATGCTCAAATATCAAGCCTATTATTTTGCGGCGGTTGGCGGTGCCGCGGCCCTTATCGCTAAAACTATTAAATCTTCCGAAGTTATCGCCTATCACGATTTAGGAACGGAAGCCATCTATCGTTTAGAGGTAGAGAGGTTTCCGGTTATCGTGATTAATGATTTAGACGGTCGAGACCTGTACCAAGAAGGCGAGGATCAATTTCGCATGGAGGCGAAAAATGATGAAAGCTGTTGTTAAAACAAAACCGGGTTACAGAAACGTGGAATTACTTGACGCCAAGCCGAATGAGCGTGAATAATTACCAGGAGAGCTTTAGTCAAAACAGAGAGTTTGCCAGGCCATGTCGAATTGAAAAAAGCGGCTCTTCCGGAACCGAAAGCAGGCGAAGTTCGGATACGTGTGCAAGCTGCCTCGGTTTGCGGAAGTGATCTGCACGCTTACCATTTCGATCCCTCTTATTCATTTATAAGAGTACCTGTAATTTTAGGCCATGAATTTGCCGGGATTATCGATGCCGTGGGAGAAGGAGTTGATACTGCAGCTCTTGGTGAAAGAGTGATTGCCGAAGCGAATCTTTTTTGCGGCATTTGTTCTACTTGTGCTTCTGGAAACCATCATATATGCGAGAATTTTACAATTCATGGATTTCATGTAAATGGAGGTTTTGCCGAATATCTCTGTGTCAACCAGGAATTTATTCATACAATTCCGGAAGCAATCGGAATTGTAAAAGCTTCGTTAATTGAACCTCTGTCGGTTGCGGTTCATGCGGTTTATGACCGCGCAAACATAAAAAACGGTGACTATGTTGCCGTATTCGGGCCGGGACCGATAGGACTTTTAACAGCGCAGGTTGTTCGCTGCAAAGGCGGAATTCCAATTCTGTTCGGCATCGATTCCGATGAACAATCTCGCCTTCCGGTTGCACGATCTTTAGGGATAAGAATAATCAATCTTTCCAAAGAATCTCTTGAGCATATACTTGCCGATCTGAATATTCCAAGCTTTGATCAAGTCATTGACTGTTCCGGGAGCAGTTCTGCAGTGGAGACGGGTTTAAAATGTCTGAAAAAAGGCGGACAAATAGAAATTGATCAAATGATAACGTGCTACCGGCTGGAAGAATATGAGCGCGCTTTTCAAGATGCCATTACTAAAAAAGTGGTCAAACCGGTATTCATTATTTAATTTTGGGAGGACAAGAAATGATGGAAATATTTGATTTGTCGGGGAAAACGGCAATCGTGACGGGAGGGTCAAGAGGGCTCGGTCGTGCTATCACTCTTGCTCTTGCTGAGGCAGGGGCCGATATTGCGGTGATCAGCAAAACTAAGGTTGAGTTGGAAAAAGTTCATGAAGAAATCACCCAACTTTCAAGAAAATGTATGTATGAAGCACTGGATATCAGGGATGCCGCTGCTGTCCGGTCATTTGTGGAACGAGTGGCAAATGAACAAAAGAGTATCGACATTTTGGTAAATGCTGCGGGAATAACGGTAAGAAAAAAGTTTTTAGATCTAACAGAGGACGATTGGGATCTGATATTGGATGTCAACTTGAAAAGCTGTTTTACAACCAGCCAGATTGTGATTCCATACATGCAAAAACAAAAAAACGGGAAAATCATCAACATTGCTTCCCTGACAAGCGAAGTGGCAATTAATGAAACCGCCGCCTACGGCGCAAGCAAAGGCGGGGTAAAACAACTTACCAAAGCGATGGCTGTAGAATTTGCAAAAGACGGTATTCAAGTCAATGGGATCGGGCCGGGTTATTTTAAGACAAAAATGACCGAACCTATTTTCAATGAAGAAAGCCGGATACAGTGGATGTTATCCCGAACCCCTATGGGCCGAACGGGGGTAGCGGGTGATTTGGCCGGTGCAGCGGTCTTTCTGGCTTCAACTGCTTCAGATTATATGACCGGACAGATTATCTTTGTGGATGGCGGATGGTTAGCGAATGCTTAGTTTTTGAGGTTGTGGTGCAAATGAGTCGACAACGCCTCCATGGAAAGCTTCTTCTCTCATCTGAAAAGAAAACTAAACAAGCTGACGCCGGTTGAATACCGACGCCAGCTTGCAGCCTAGTGCTTTTTCCAATTGTCCATTAAATGGGGGATTGCCATTTCCGATAAGTGCCTTTTATTGGTTTGAGAGCTTGTCCGTTAGCATACCGAGTCAGATAATTACTTCGCTGTTAGCTGTTTTAGCAGGAATCCTTATATTCAATCATGATGGGTTACTGCGCGGTATAACCGCCATCAATGACCAATTCACTTCCTGTTGTAAATTTGGATTCATCTGAAGCCAAGTATACGGCTCCTAGCGCGATATCTTCCGGATCGCCTAGATGACCCACTGGATGTGCCGCAACAATCTCATCATAGTTCGGAACCAATTCAATGAGCGGTGTATTAATATATCCGGGGTGGATACTGTTCACACGAATGCCGGTTTTGTTCTTGGCCAAATGAATGGCGGCCGATTTTGTGAGCAACCTTACTCCGCCTTTTGTAGCGCTGTAAGATAATAGTTCGGAATCTCCTACAATGCCCGCTATTGAGGACATATTGATAATGGAACCGCCATTCCCTTTAGCTCTCATTGCTTCCACGCCGTACTTGGTACCTAAGAAAACACCGTCAAGATTGATGCTCAAAATCTTTTTCCAGCTCTCGAATGTGGTTGTTTCTATATTTCCGTGTATTCCTACTCCCGCATTGTTTACAACTACATCAACCCTGTTGTAAGTTTCCAATGTCTGATGGATTACTTGCTTCCAATTCTCTTCCGAAGCGACGTCATGTTTGATTTTCAACGTTTCGGAACCGTTGTTTCGAATTAATTCCGCAACTTCATTGAGGGCGTCTTCATTTATGTCAGTAAGGACGACTTTGGCTCCCTCCTGTGCAAAGCGTATAGCGATAGCCTTTCCCAAGCCGGAAGCCGCTCCGGTAACAATAGAAACTTTGTTCTGCAATCTCATCTTCGATCTCTCCTTAGGCCATATATGAGCATCAGTTTTATTATTCCTCGGTATCTTCCATATATACCTTCATTCCGCAAGATAGCACCTTGATTAAATATTAAGTGTAATGCTCCCCATTGTCAAGAAACGAAGAGGGGGGATAGTTATCCCATTCCTCCCTCAGAATGATGAGGTTTTCTAACGTATGCTCGCTTGTTCGCAGCGAAGACCGGGTTCCGTTTGGTCATTTGGTTAACAGGGATGTGGAGCATAAAATCCTGCGCCTTTAATGGCAAATTATGTAACACTTTTACAAGTCTTTTTCAAGTCATTCTTTCAATTCATCTTGACTATATAGGGATTCGATGCTACGATTTAATCACAAAAAACCCAAAAACGTTGTTTTTACTTCCATAAATGCGTAGGGAGGTGAAGGTGCTATCGTGTCGCTTACGAAACGCCGCTTGCAATTTTTGCATAAATTAATTGATTTGTATCAGAAAACACATCTGCCCATTCATTATGAAGCCTTGGCTAAATCGTTAGGCGTCAGCAAATGGACGGCCTATGACATGCTTAAGGAAATTGAAAAGCTTGGTTTTATTTCGCGAAGCTACGAGGTCAATTCCAAGGAAACAGGCCGCTCCCAGGTTGTGTTTGTTCCTACGTCCAAAGCTTCGGATCTGTTCAACCAACCCCGGAGCGACGCGTTTGATCTCACGGATTGGAATAAAACTGTCGGGAATATTTCGGGGCTGCTAAAGGATTTGAAGAGCAGCAGTCTCAATGAGGCTCTTCAGAAAATGATGGATGAAATTTCAAAAATAAACACGCGTATTCATTTTTGCGCGTATATGATTGGCTTGTTGCTTGTATACCTGAAGAAGCTTGGAGGCAAAACCGAGTCTTTGATTCATCATATTGTTCACAAGGCGCCAAGCAAAGAGACGGGAATGACGATGTTTGTCGGTACCGTTCTGGGAACGGCTATTCAAACGTTGAACGATGATCTTGGCATTGAGATTACGGAGCTTGTTTCCCAGTTTCTTAAATCAATTGCCGATCTTTCCGGTGAGGAAAAAGCAATGCTGTCCAATTTCCTGAGTGAGGCTTTTTAGGGTAAGCCAATCTCGTTCGCTTTGTTTTTGGGTCTTTTGTGAGAAAGGTCTTGAATTCATGACGAAAGGAGCATCCTTATGTCCGATTACCGCGAGTTTGTTACAAGACCCGTCATTTGTTTTATAGCCATTTTGAGTCTGCTTGGCGTCACACTGACTTGCCTTTATTTTGATGGTTATGTCACGCTCCTCGCGCTGGCCTCAGGCGCGCTGGTTTATGCCGTTGCCGAATACGTGGTGCACCGTTATCTGCTGCATGAGTTTCCCAAGCTTGTACCTGCGTTGTATCGGGGGCATGTCGAGCATCACAAGCATCCGCGGGAGCTGAAATATTTATTCAGTCCGGTCTACTATGACGTTTTGATTTACAGCGCCTACATGCCTCTGGTATGGCTACTTTTTCGTCAGTTTTCCATTGTTGTGGCTGTCGTTACCGGTTCGCTGCTGTTTCAAATCTATTATCAATGGATGCATTATGCGGCGCATCGTCCGATTGTTCCCCGGACAGCTTGGGGGAGATGGATGAAAAAGAAACATTTGCTGCATCATTATAAAGACGAATATGCCTGGTACGGTGTATCGCATCCTGCATTGGATTACGTTCTGGGAACAAATAAGGATCATGATCGATTGACAAGGGAAGCGGGCACTGAAACGGGAAGTTCATCGTCTGTCAATAACGTTGAGTGAATTTGTTATAGAGGAGCTTAATCATGGGGAAAGTCGGCTTGGTTTTGGGCGGCGGCGCGGTCAGAGGGCTTGCACACCTTGGTGTGCTGAAGGCGTTTGAAAGACACCAGATTTGCATTGACCGCATCGCGGGCACCAGCATGGGCGGCATCGTCGGGGGACTGTATGCGGCGGGCGTTCTACCGGATGCCCTTGAAAATTTTATGCGGAAGACACCCAAATTCCGCCTGATCGATGTTGGAATTCGGAAACGCGGATTGATTGCCGGCAATGGCATTTATACTGCGGTTAACGAACTGCTGAGCCAGCAGGGAAAGCAATCCGTTCTCATTGAGGATTTGCCCACGAAGTTCAAAACGGTGTCTGTCGATTTGATGGAAGGCAAGCAGGTGATTTTCGACAAGGGCGATCTGTTGACGGCGCTTCGGGCGACAACGGCCTTTCCGGGGATCTTCTCTCCCCTGATATACGAAGGAATGATGTTGGTTGATGGAGGCGTGTTAAATAATTTGCCCGTGGAAGAGCTGGACCGGGAAAACGGTCAATTGGTCATTGCCGTCGATGTGGCGCGGGAACACGAGAAGAAGCCGCCGCGCAATCTCATCGAAGTGGTGTACCGGTCCTACAGCCTCATGACTGCTGAAAGAAAGCACAGCAGCCTTCGGCTTGCCGATGTTGTCATTCGGCCTGAAGTCGGACATATTCCGGCATTTGATTTTACGAAATGGCAGGAATGTATAGAAGCTGGCGAGGAAGCGGCTGAAGGCATCATCGATGAGTTGAAGCTGCAAATCGCGCGACAATCAAAGATAAATTCATAAACAAGGAGCCGTGAAAGAAATGAAAGAAACGATCGAAAAAGCAATCTCGCTTGGTTTGGGAATTGTAATCGCGGGCAAGGAGCAGATCGAGAAAACGGTAGAAGAGTTGGTGAAAAAAGGCGAGGTAAACCGGACAGAATCCAAGGCTTTGGTGGAGGAACTCATTAAGAAGGGGGAGGACACGCGGCAGCATGTAGAGGCGATGGCGAGGGAACGCGTAAACGCCATACTGGGAGAAAAGAGATTGGCTACCCGGGAGGACATTGCACGGATCGAACAGCGATTGGATGCTTTAGAACGGAAGGACCATACCGGGAACTGATAGGAGGACACAGATGAGCGCCGGAAAACGGATTCGACAGTTGCAGCGGTACCGGACGATCGCCTCGGCTTTTGCGCGTAACGGACTTGGATATGTCTATCATGAAATGGGATTGACCGAGAAGCTTCAGTTCTTTCGGAGCGAAGAACGGAAGGGAATTCAAGGCAAAAGCGTTGGTGAGCGTATTCGTCTGCTGCTGGAGGAATTGGGTCCGACCTTTGTCAAGTTGGGGCAAATCGCAAGCACGCGTCCCGACTTGATTCCGTCCCATATCTTGTCGGAACTGGAGCGTCTCCAGGATAACGTGCCTGCGTTTTCTTATCGGGAAGCATCCAAGATCATCGAACAGGAGCTGGGGGCGCCCATCGAAAGCCTGTTTCTGCAATTTTCCAAAGTCCCCCTTGCAGCAGCCTCCATCGGGCAGGTCTATCGCGCCGTATTAAAGGATGGAACAGCTGTCGCGGTCAAAGTGCAGCGGCCGGATATTCATGCGCTGATTGAAACCGATTTGGACATTCTGGCGGAATGGGCAAGATTGGCCGAAAACCGGTTGGACTGGGCGCGAAACTATCGGCTGCGCGACATTGTGGACGAACTCGGAAGGGCGCTGCGCGCTGAATTGGATTACGGGACAGAAGCGCGGAATGCCGAAAAGTTCGCGAATCAGCGCAAAACATGGAAGCATGTCCATGTGCCGGCGATCTACTGGGACTACTGCACGAAGCGAGTGTTGACCATGGGCTACATAGAGGGGATTAAGCTATCCGACATGGAAAAGCTAGATCGGGCGGGGCTGGAACGCAGACTGCTCGCGGAGCGATTTGCAACGGTCATTTTTCATCAGGTGCTGGTAGAAGGTTTCTTCCATGGCGATCCTCACCCCGGTAATGTGCTGGCGCTTAAGGACGGCAGCCTTGTCTTGCTTGACTTCGGCATGGTGGGGCGGTTGACTCCCGAGATGAAGAAGCATTTTGCGTCGTTTGTCATCGCTTTGCGGAATCAAAGTTCGAAAGGCGTCATCCGCGCCATATCCAATATGGGCGTTGTCCCGGAAGCAGTGAACAAGGACTTGCTGTATGCGGATGTAGATGAAATGCGTGAGAAATATTACAACGTACCATTAAACCAGATTAGTTTGGGAGAAGCCGTCCAGGATTTGTTTGCCGTCGCCTTCCGCCATCAGATTCGAATTCCAACGGAGCTGACTTTGCTTGGTAAAACACTGTTGACGATGGAAGGGGTGGTGTCGGCACTGGATCCGACATTCAGCGTCTTTGATGTAGCCGAGCCATTTGGGAAGAAGCTGTTTTTGGAACGACTGGATCCCATACAAATGCTGAAGACATGGATAGAGGATGTGCCTGAATATATGGATCTGTTGCGTGAAGTTCCGTTAGGCTTGAAGCAATTATCTTCGCTGATGCGGAAAGGACAGGTACGAGTGGAAGTTGCGGTTCCTCAGCTGGATGCCTTAATGAAAAAAATGGATCGCATCAGCAATCGGTTGTCGTTTAGTATTGTGTTGCTTTCTCTTAGTATCGTGATGGTTGGTTTAATTATCGGCGCTGCCCTAAGCCATTCGCAAACCATGCTTTGGCGGGTTCCCATTATTGAGATCGGGTTTGTTATCGCTCTGCTCATGTTTTTATGGCTCATCTATGCCATCTTTCGTTCCGGACGTTTCTAGCTGAATCGTTTATTTTCAAAAACAGGCAGTCTGATTACGCAGCGTGCTGTATTGCTGGTTGTCATCATATCATAATACTATTGACATTATCACATAAAGAGAAGAACATATGGTTATGGTAGTCATACAACCACGTCTGAGGAATAACGTTTTGGAGGTATAAACTTGAATGAAAAAAATCCGCGCTTAATACAGTCTGTTAAGCGAGCCATTGATATTATTAATTGCTTTGATTCATTAAACGTTCAATTGTCCCTTAGTGAAATAAGTAAAAAACTAGATTTGAACATCAGCACTGTTTACGGAATTATGAATACCTTGTGCACCTATTCCTATATTGACAAAAATCCGAACAATGGCAAGTATAAATTGGGGCTGGAATTTTTGCTCAAAGCTAACCTTGTTTCGGATAGTCTGGACCTTAAGGAAATCGGATATCCATACTTGACGGAATTGACTAAAAAGTATCATGAAACTTCACATTTATATGTTTATCAGAATCATCAAATATTTTGTGTCGGCAAGATAGAATCACCCAGCAATTACTCTATAATCAGTTCCAGAGCCGGCAGTAAATTGCCTATGCATGCCTCAGCGTCAGGCAAGATCTTTCTTGCTAATCTGGCCGACTCGGAATTGGAACAATTTCTGAAACGATACAAATTCACCAAGTTGACGGATAAAACAATTATGAACAAGAAACAGTTAATTAAAAATTTGCAGGAAATAAGAATGCAAGGTTTTAGCATTGAAAATGAAGAAATTGAGCAGGGCGCTTACAGTATAGCCGCACCGGTGAAAGATGTAACAAACCAAGTTGTTGGCACAATTAGTATAGTTGGCTCAACTACACGTATTAAGCAGAGAGAAGAAAATATCTGTACAGATCTATTAAAAGCGGCAAATTCCATCTCAAGTCAATTCGGGTATCAATCCCAGCTGTAATGTCCTATCAATTACCCATAGCCAATTGGAGAATCGTGTGATACAAAACTTCTTCTCCCGCATGGCAATCTTCTGGAGAACTCCACTCGTCGGGAGAATGGCTGATTCCTTTTCGGGAACGCACAAAAATCATTCCGATTGGACATAAATTGCTAAATTGCATACCATCATGTCCTGCGCCGCTAGCCAAAGTCAGCGAATCAAGCCCAGTCTTCCTACAAGCGTTTTCGATAATGCTCATTATATCTGGGGAGCAAGGTGCTGGAGCAACCCTTTGCAATGTGCTGATTTGAAGGTCAATGCTATTCTCTTTGCAAACCTGTACGGCATAGGCTTGTATGCTGCTTTCGAGTTGATTTCGAACAGTTTCATCGATATCTCTCAGATCTAAGGTGAAATTAACCTCTCCCGGGATGACGTTGATTCCGCCGGGAATGACGTGTACTTTCCCGACAGTAGCTACCGCATTAGGATGCTTTTTCGCTTCCCGATAAATATGCCCCATGATTTCCGCAGCTGCATGCATCGGGTCCCTTCTTACAATCATCGGTGTCGCCCCTGCATGACCTGCTTTCCCGACTAATGTAAATTGCAGCCATAAGGGTCCTGCAATACCTGAGACAATGCCAACCGGCAGGTTGCGGTCTTCTAAAACAGTTCCTTGCTCGATATGAAGCTCAATATAAGCCTTGACCTGTCCGGGTCTTTTTGCAGCTTCAAATACTCTATCCGGATCTAAACCTGCTATTTCCATCGCTTGTGCAATGGTATATTGCCGCTCATCTGTATATTCTAGATATTCTGCCCGCATTGTTCCGGCCAGTGCTCTGCTGCCCAGCATGCCAAAGCCAAATCTTGCGCCTTCTTCGTCGGTAAAGGCAATTACCTCAATCGGATGGAGCGTTTCAATTCCCAACTCATTCATACGTTGCAAAGCTTCTATAGCCGCTAGGACGCCGAGTGCTCCGTCGAACTTCCCGCCATGAGGAACCGTATCAATATGAGAGCCGGTCAGAACGACCGGGGCAAGGGGATCTCTCCCCTCCCTTCGCCCGATTATATTTCCAGCAGCGTCCTCGCGAACAACAAGACCAGCTTCCTTCATGTATGAGATCACCAGATTTTTGGCCTGTCTTTCTTCTTCGGTAAAAGAAAACCGGGTGACCCCGCCGCTGTCAACCTGCTCCCCGATCGCACTTAATTCCATAACCCGCTTCCACAATCTTTTCTCATACACCGCTATCACCTATCTTCACTTTCTTTCATTTGGAAACGAAAATGGCAGTTTCCTTCTCTTAATATATATTGATCGTGAACAACCTCAAAATTTGGATTATACCCTCTAGCAATAGCTGGATCTATCATTTGACAATAAAGAATACCGTATTCCTCCATCCCATCCGCTTTCCACTGGTCGCCAAAAGCACATCTTATAAAGTTCTGTTCAATTTCGAGCGGATGATATTGTGTTTCGTACTCGAACAAATCACTGCGTCCCATATCGTAATTGGGCAAATAATTTTCAATGTCATTCGGCTGTCCGGCCGCGGCGGCACGGCGAGCAATATCCCGTCCGCGCTCTTCTCCGAAAGTTCGCACTCCTTCGCGGACAGCATCCTTACCCTCTTCTCCAAAACGATCAACGACTGCCTTAGAAACATGAGCAAACAGCTTCGCCATAATTGTATACGGGGATACTGGCTCCAAGCTCTCGTCTTCATTGATTATTTGTTTTTTTCCCCGATCCATCGCTGTATCTCCTTTTTCTCGTATTTTAAACCTATATGCTTAGAATGCTTTAATTATATTTGTATACTCCATAAAAGCAAAGAAAACTTTATTATTATCATATTGTATTTGATAATATCATATAAATTCTCTCAACTAACCACCTTAATTTCGATAATATCAAATACTATTTGACTATACAAAAAATTATTGCATTTCCGAAGGATATCCATATAATTAAAACATATTAAGTTTATAGGGTTTATATTGTTTGGCAGCGGGCTGCCAGACGACATCATAGCCAAAGCATTAGGAATTGGTATTAAAGAGTTCGAAAACTCTTTGAATGGGATAGATGGTGGCGGATTCTATAAAGAAGCCGATATGATCATAGAAGTTCCGAAGCTGGAAAGCATTATCGATAAGCGCTTCTTAAACGGCGTCGCTGGACAGAAATAATCAACCGTGTTAGGGAAACATAGCGTTGAACTGCGCCCATAAAAGCAGGTCAACGCTATGTTTTATAGACTAGACGGCAGCAAGGTGGGGACTTATGCATATGAAGGTGACAGGCATATTTATAAGTCGTTATTCTGGTTTGGCTGTTACTTACCAAACGACTGTCAGTAGATTCGTTGTTTCTCCCATCGCCGTGTGAGGTTCTGAACAAGTGCCTGCACGCTCTTTGCCGAAAGAGGCTTTTGGGCAGATATTACAGCTAGCGTATATCGTGTGCTGGTTGGTTTCATTGCTGCTGCGTTGATCGCCATTCCACTAAATATTTAGCTTGGCGGGTTCTGCCGATTGACTTGAATAATTGTAGAGTCACAGGAAAAATTCAGGTTGACAAATCAAATTCACCGTGATAAATTACTAGCATTCCTATTGATATAGTATGAATAATATGTCTGACTGGACAACCAGAGGGCTCAATACGATGCGAACATGCATCGTATTGAGCTTTCTTTTTATTAAGGAAGGAGGAGAACGAGAAACAAAGCTGCGGATGAATGGAAGCATGTGGTGAAAGAGCAAGATAAAAAAAACTCGATCCCAAAAGCGATCAGACGCAGCCGGCAGCGGAGCAGTCGGAGCAATAGGGAATATTCACAATAAACCATAGTTCAGAAGGAGTGTCTAACATTGAAGGCAGCATTGATTATTAAACATGGAGATCGCAGCAACGTGGTTGTAGGGGAATATCCTAAGCCGGAAATAGGTGAAAAAGAGGTTCTTATTGCAGTGAAAGCATGCTCTTTAAATCACTTGGATATTTTTGTAAGACGCGGAATTCCCGGGAGAACATTGCCACTGCCGCATATTTCAGGCGGTGATGTAGCGGGAGAAGTGGTAGAAGTAGGCAGTGCAGTGACTAGTGTGAAAGCTGGGGACCGCGTGTTGGTAGACCCGTCGATTCACGGCAAAGCGTTGGGCGAAGACTTAACCGGTGGATTGGCGGAATATGTCGGCGTGCCTGCAGAAAACTGCATTCCGATTCCGGACGGTATTTCTTACGAACAGGCGGCATCGCTGCCCATTGCATACGGAACGGCCTATCGAATGTTAATTTCGCGCGGTCAACTCAAATTGGGAGAGAAGATCCTGATTTTGGGGGCCAGTGGCGGCGTCGGAACTGCTGCCGTACAAATCGCGAAGTTAGCCGGTGCCACCGTGATTGCCGCAGCTGGATCTGACAGCAAGCTGGAACAACTTCGCAAATTGGGTGCGGATGAGGTCATCAATTACAACAAAGAGGATTACTCCAAAAAAACATGGGAATTCACAGGAAAGAAAGGGGCAGACGTGGTCGTTGATTATTCGGGAAAAGAGACCTGGACCAAGAGTATACTGTGCACCCGGAAAGGCGGAAGAGTCCTGACATGCGGAGCGACTTCCGGATTTGAGGCGATTACCGATCTCCGTTACGTATGGGTTCGCGAAATCACGATTCTCGGCTCGAATATGTGGCAACAGGAAGATCTGAAGTCATTGTTGGACCTTGTGCAACAAGGAAAGCTAACGCCGATTATAGACCGTGTGCTGCCGATCGAGGAAATTCAAGAGGCCCACAGAGTCATTGAAGAACGGGAGATCTTCGGAAAAGTGATTGTTCGTCCATGAGAGGGGGAAACGCGCAATGAAGCCAGCATCCGGCAATTTTGGCGATTTAGCATCGGAAGCTATCCAATTGACGCCAAACAAGACAGCCCTTATCGGACAAAGCCAAACGATCACCTATCGTCAATTGGATCAACGAATGAGCCAAGCGGGAAACTTGTTTAGCGCATATGGCGTAAAAAAGGGCGACCGAGTCGCCTTATTATTTCAAAACGATGTCCGTTACATTGAAATTTTTTTCGGTTTGCAGCGTATCGGAGCGATCCCCGTTCCGCTTAATGCAAAATTAAGCGCCGAGGCGATCGCTTACATTATTCAAGATAGCGGGGCGAAAATCCTCATTAGCCACGAGGCATTATACGAAAAGGCAGAGCAGCTTCACTTTACGAAACTGCTCGAACATGTATTTATCGTCGGTGATCACGTCGGTGCATCGTCATTTTTTCATTATGACAGTTTGGTGCGCGAAGCTGCAGATTCCCTTGAAACGGTACGCGTAAATGAAGACGATATTTGCTTCCTTCCGTATACGTCGGGTTCTACCGGGAAACCGAAAGGGTGCATGCTCACTCATGGCGGACAATGGTGGAATGCCGATATGAACCGTAAGGCTTTAATGATCGATCGTGAAGACCGTTCCCTAGTTTCCGTCCCGCTGTACCATAAGAATGCGATGATTAACGCGGTTAAACCGGGTCTCATCGCCGGCACTTCCATCGTGATTCTGCCGGGCTTCGATGCAAAGGCGGTATTGGAAGCGATACATCTTCATCGAGTGACTTATCTTACGGGAGTTCCGGCTATTTATAAACTGTTGGTTTCCTATTATAAGGAGATCGGGAAATCGCAACATTACGATTTAACTTCATTGAAATTTTTCGCCGTAGCCTCATCCGATATACCGCTTGATTTGATAGATGGGCTGCAATCCCATTTTCACGTTGACATATTGGAATCGTACGGGTTAACCGAAGGCGGGCCAAACGTGTTCGTTACCCCTCGATGGGGTGTTCGCCGGAAAGGATCTGCCGGGTTGCCGCTGCCAGGCGGCGAAATCCGCGTAGTCAGCACCGACGGAAACGAACAGTCTGTTCCGGCAGGCGTTATCGGTGAACTCTGGGTGAGAAACCCCGGACTGGCCAAAGGTTATTGGAATCTTCCGGGTACGACGCAAGAAAGGTTTACGAAGGATGGCTGGCTCAAAACCGGAGATCTGGTCAAAGTGGATGAAGACGGGTATGGACAAATCATAGGCAGAAAAGACGACATGATCATAACCGGCGCTGAAAATGTGTATCCGAAGGAAATTGAAGATATCCTTTATAAACATGAGTCCATCAAGGATGTTTGCGTCGTTTCCGCCCCCCATGAGATCAAAGGACAAGTGCCTGTCGCTTTTATTATTAAAGCATCTGGGGCACATTTGACGGAAGAAGAGGTGCAGCAGTTCTTTCTTCGCAACGGGCCGGCTTACGCCTATCCTCGAAAAGTAATATTTATCGAGACCATGCCTTTATCGGGAACCGGTAAAATCGACCGTACGGAACTAACGCGGTTGGCGGCGGGACATTAATCAATGACAAAATGGTTAGAGACACGAGGAGGAGAACGATGTCTGCAATAACTGAACAAAAATTATCGGAAATACTGCAAAAATCGAGATATCACCAATTTTTAAAGATCAGACTGGAAAGCGTTTCGGAAAACGTGATTACCCTGCATCTTCCTTTTTCTAAACAATTTTTGGCGGATGAAGCGGAGACCTATATTCACGGCGGCGTCATTGCATCACTGATCGATATTGCCGGCGATTTTGCGTTAGTGGCTTTTTTGGGAAGGACGGTGCCGACAATCGACATGCGAATCGATTATTTAAGAGCTGCCGGCCATGAGGACTTGTATGCAACGGCCACTGTCATCAAAAAAGGACGCACATTGGGGGTCAGCGATGTCGTCGTCACAAACAAGGAGGGACGGCAAATCGCTATCGGCCGGGCTCTATACAGCACAGCGGAAGGGCAATGACAAGATGGACTTTCAATTGGATCATGTCGTGCACTTTGTCAATGACCCGAAGGCATCGGTCGATCTCTTGAAGCAAATTGGCCTTCGCGCGGTTGAGGGCGGACGCCATGAAAAATGGGGCACTTATAATACACTTAGTTATTTTGATTTAAGTTATATTGAATTTTTAGGCCTATTTGACAGAGAACAGGCTGTCCGAAGCTGGGATGTTGAATATGACTTAGTCGGACAACTTGTTCGGGATTCGTTCAGGGAAGGAATATCGCGAATTGCCGTTCGAACCAATCGGATAGATCAGGCCGCCGAGCAGTTGAAGAAGCGGGGGTTGTCGGTTCACGGACCTGTTCGGGGCAGCCGAAGGAGACCTGATGGAGGCGTTATTCAGTGGTCGTTACTCTTTGCGTCGGATAAGAGGAGTGAGCTCCCGCTGCCCTTCATCATCCAATGGGAAGAAAGCGATGAAGAGCGGAGGATCGACTTGAAAAACCGGGAGTTGATCGCACCTCATCCGGCAGGCGATGTTTCGATTTCCGAGGTTGCTATTGCGGTAAGGGATTTGGAAACTACTGCGGATAATTGGGCAAGCTGGTTTGGTTTGAATACCGGAGAAATCTATGTTGATCGAAGTCTGCAAGCTAAATGCCGATCGCTTCAGCTTTCCGGAGGCAATTTGCTCTTATGCAGTCCTCTTGCAAACAACGGGGTGGTTTCCGAAGTTCTTGCAACGCGTGGTGAGCGGCCTTTTCTGGTCGGTTTGTCGGGCGGTTCCGAAAAAGGCGATAAACAGCTGCTTGGAAGTATTTATCGTTTTAAATAAAAACTATTATCTGGATAACGTCGAGGAGGAAAACATACATGAACAAGAAGCATTTGGCAAGTATTATCGTTTTATTTCTTGCGATTTCGTTAATCGCAGCGGGGTGCGGAACTTCCACGGAAAAAACCGGGGGAACCCATGCAAAATCCGGCGACGAAAGCCCGAAAGCGACCGAGGTGAGTATCGCTGTCGTCGGACCGATGACCGGAAATGGAGCGGAATACGGCAAAGCTTTTAAAGACGGCGCCGAACTTGCCATTGCTCATTATGATGAACAACTTGCGGAAAAAGGAATCCGCGTGAAACTCGTTTATGGGGACGACAAAAATGATCCCAAAGAAGCGGCAAACGTTGCGCAAAAGGTTGCCTCCGACCCTTCCGTATATGCGGTTATCGGGCATTGGAGCAGCTCTTCCACTTTCGCGGGAATTCCGATTTACGAACGGAATAAAATTCCGATGATTACGCCCACAGCTACGCATCCGGATCTCACGAAGACCGAAACGAAATGGATATTCCGAAGCACTTCGACACAGGAAGCCGAGGGCGCGAACCTTGCCAATATAGCCGTTAATAAATTAAATAAGAAGAATATCGCGGTATTGTATATGAATTCAGACTGGGGCAAAGCCAACGCTACCTACTTCAAACAGAATGCGGAAGCGAAAGGTGCGACAATCGTCAGCTACGAAGCGTATCCGCCCGGACAAAATATCGATTTCACGCCGGCACTGACTAAAATTAAAGGATTGAATCCGGATTTGATCTATCTCGGTAGTTTGTATAACGAATCTGCGCTAATCGTTAAACAAGCCAAAGAAATGGGAATAAAGGCTGCCTATTTGGTCCCCGAAGCAAACATGTCGGAAGGATTTTTGAAAGCGAAAGAAGCGATCGAGGGAGTATATTTGAATTCATACTATAACCCGGCATCGGACAGCCCCTTGGTACAAAAATTTGCTGCCGAATTTAAGCAGAAGTATGGTTATGAAGCAGGCGAATTTAATGTTCTGGCCTACGATGCGGCGACCATTGTGCTCGAAGCCGTCAAAAAGGCGGGTGTTCCCTCCAGGGAAAAAATACGAGATGAAATGGAAAAAATCGAGGGGCTTCAAACACTTACCTCAACGGTGAAGTTTGATGAAAAGCGAAATAATTACATTACAACTTTTGCCGATCTGGTCGTCCAAAATAACAAGTTTGAAATCTTAAAATAAAATCAGTCAGCATCGATGGGGTGTTTCCTTTGTTAATCGAGCAATTGATAAACGGATTGGCTTTAGGCGGGGTTTATGCGCTGGTTGCCGTAGGATTTTCGCTTATTTTCGGAGTTCTGCGTCTGTTTCATATTTCTCATGGGGATGTATTCATGTTTTCCGGATATATCGTCGTCACTTTGGTCGGGGCAATCGGTCAGTTGCCCCTGATCGCTATTTTGCCCATAGGTATCGTTGTAGGTGCTTTTATCGGTTTTCTGGTGGAACGAACCGCTTTTAAGCCATTCCGCAAATCGAATGAGATTATTCCGTTAATCAGCGGTATCGGCATTTCGCTTATATTGCAAAACTTGGCGATGATCATTTGGGGGCCGGAACAATACAGTTTTAATTTAGGCGCCGATTTGGGCTGGATCGAATTTGGTAACATAAGAATTACCGGAATTCGCATCGTTATACTTCTTTCCAGCGTAATTCTAGTACTCATATTTAATTACTGGCTGTTTCGGACACGTACGGGAAGAGCTGTGCGGGCAACGGCCATCGATCCCATAACGGCCAGCATGATGGGCATTAAACCGGATCGGATCATTACCATTACGTTTCTTGTCGGGTCTGCGCTGGCGGGAGCTGCGACGGTTTTGGTCGGCGCTTTGTACGGGGCGATTTATCCTTCTCTTGGTTTTTCCATCGGGTTGAAGGCATTTGCGGCTTCCATTCTCGGAGGATTGGGAAGCATGTCGGGCGCGGTTTTAGGCGGTTTAATCCTGGGTGTGTTGGAGGTCGCTACCGCAGGTTATGTTAACGTCGCTTACCAGGATGCCATCGCAATGGGAATTTTAATTTTGGTTCTGCTGCTGCGTCCTAATGGAATTTTGGGAAAGTCGATGGAGGAAAAGCTATGAGAAAATATGTAATTTTAATTGTTCTTATTTTATATCCTCTATTGCTGCAAAGTTTGTATTTTCAAAGAGTTGCGGTCATGGCCTTAATATACTCTATTTTGGCGCTTAGTCTGGGGATGCTGGTGGGGCAAGTTCGCTTGGTATCGATCGGCCATGCAGCTTTTTTCGGGATGGGTGCTTATACTTCGGCGTTGCTGACAACAAGATTGGACCAGCCCTTTTTACTCGGTTTTGTGTCAGCAGCCATTCTTACAAGTGTAGCCGGCTTTCTTATAGCGGCCTCGATTTTGAAACTCAAGGGCCATTTTCTGGGTTTGGGGACGCTGGCATTCGGCACGATATTTCAAATCGTTATGTTGAATTGGGAGAGTGTGACTAACGGTCCCAACGGGATCGCGGGCATTCCCTACGCTTCTTTGTTCGGATATGAACTGGACAGCGATATCGAAATGTACTATTTTACCGCTCTGATCCTCGTCCTGCTCGTCTTTTTATCGGGACGATTATATAGATCGCCGATCGGAAGAGCATTCAATGCGATTCGGGAAGACGAGATTGTAGCTTCAACGTTGGGAGTGAATGTGTTCGGCTACAAGATCCTTGCTTTTACGTTATCCGCAGGGATTGCAGGGATTGCGGGGAGCTTGTATGCCCATTATATGGTCTACATCAACTACGATACATTTACTCCGTTTTCTTCATTTATGCTGCTTGCCATGGTCGTTATCGGAGGGATGTCGACACTGTACGGCCCAATCGTCGGTGCCGTGCTGCTCACCGTATTGCCCGAACTGTTAAGAGGGATGGCTGACTACCGCATGCTTTACTACGGTATCATTCTTGTCGTTGTCATTCTTGTCAGACCTGAAGGACTGCTGGGTAAATCCGGGGGGACGCGCATAAAGCGGGTGTTTGCTTCGAATGGGGGGAGAAAACCATGACGCAAGAACTGTTAAAAGCTACCCAACTGAGTAAATATTTCAGGGGAGTCCGAGCCGTAGACGGCATCGATTTTTCGCTCGAAGAAGGAAGGTTGGTCGGTTTAATCGGTCCGAACGGCGCAGGCAAATCGACCGTCTTCAATTTGCTTAGCGGCGCCATAAAGCCTACGAAAGGCTCCATACTTATCAACGGTCAGGATATGACCGGAAGAAAGGCCGACCGTTTTGCCCGCATGGGCGTAGCGCGAACCTTTCAAAATATTCGGTTGTTTAAAGAAATGACTGTTTTCGAAAATGTATTATTCGGTTTTCATATGAGTACGAACCGAAATTTATGGCAATCTTTGTTCGGCTCGGCTTCCTATCGCCGGAAGGAAAACGACATTCGGGAACAAGCCGAGCAATTGTTATTTACGTTCGGGTTATTCGATACAAGAAATGAATTGGCTATTCATCTTTCGTATGGGGATCAACGGAGGCTCGAAATATTGCGGGCTTTGGCGACGAAACCGAAAATATTGTTTTTGGATGAACCGGCGGCAGGAATGAACCCTTATGAAGGTCAGCAGCTTGTTCAACTTATCGAACAACTCTGGAAAATGTATCAACTCACTGTCGTTTTAATTGAACACGATATGAACGTAGTGATGAGGCTCTGTCAGGAAATATTGGTGCTGGATTACGGCAAATTGATTTTCCGGGGTACCCCCGAAGAAGTCAGGAAGAATAAGCAAGTGCGTACCGCTTATTTGGGAGGCGATTTTGATGCTGGAGCTTAAAGGACTTTCCATTGCCTACGATTCCGGAGATGTGATTCGCGGCGTAAGCTTAAACGTACGGCAGGGCGAAATTATCGGGCTCATCGGTTCCAATGGGGCCGGCAAAACTACAATTATGAAAGCCATCTCGGGACTTGTTCCCCTCAGGGAAGGCACGATTTTTTTTCAAGGACAACCTATTTCCGGAATGTCACCGGATCGAATCCCCCAATTGGGCATCAGCCATGTGCCAGAAGGAAGGAAAATTTTCGGCGATCTCACTGTAGAAGAAAACCTCTTCCTTGGGGGATACCGCCATGGAAACAAGGATTTATCTGCTGACTTTAAAAGAGTATATTCATTATTCCCTATCCTCCAGGAGCGAAAACGTCAAAAAGCGGGAAACATGAGCGGCGGAGAGCAGCAAATGCTGGCGTTAGGGCGGGCATTAATGTCCCGGCCTGCTTTTCTGATTTTGGATGAACCGTCTTTAGGATTGGCGCCATTGATGGTGAAAACGGTTTTCGAACTGATCCGGGAAATTCACGCCGAGGGGGTAACGATCCTATTGGTGGAGCAAAATGTAGAGTTGGCATTGCAGCACGTAGACCGCGCATACATTATTCAATCCGGGGAAATCGTGACGGAAGGAACGCCGCATGTTTTACGCGAGCAAGGCGGTATTACGGAAGCTTATTTGGGGGCGGGAGAGCATATTTGACCGATCACACGATTTAGATTTAGATTGGGAAGGTGAAAAGGATGGCAGAAGAAGCGTGTTTGGGTGAGCGGAAGATTAGATGCCGGTTGCTATACAGGTCCAGCGGCAGACCATAGCGCTTGATGGCCTGTTGCATGTCCGCGAGTAGCCTTCGCGCGTTTCGGTCGGGCGGAAGACGGCGCCGACGACTGTGCCCATGGCATCATCAATGGCGCCATGCATTGTGAAGACCGGCGCCCGAACCCCCAGCTAAGCGAAGGGAGTCGCGTCGATCTGCCACAGCATGCCGGCCTGGGGCTTTCGGCTGCGGGGCTGGTCCGCTTTGCTCCGACGGCGCTGCTTCCTTTCTCCAGCAGGTTACGTCCTCTGTTCTTGCGCGTTTCGAAAAATATGATTGACAATTTTGAATTATTAATTTATTATAACTGTAAAGAAATGGAACATTAGTACACTAATTCGGAATAATAAAAGCGCTTACATAACTATATTAGATAAAATCGTTACTTTTTTTATTAATTTCTAAGATACTAGAATTCTTTAATGAGAGAACGTTACTTTTTTTTGAGATATTGGTTGAGTAGCCAATCGGAAAGCAGAATGACTCAATTGGTTCAAGTCTTAGGGCGAGGAAGCTGAAAGCCAGTTCGAGACAATTTTACGCAATAAGAGATTGCCTTGGCACAAAACTATAAAGGGGGAGTTTATTTGCAAGAATTGTTAAAGGATTATGCTGGAGCTTCAAAAGATGGAGCGGTTTAATCCCGTGTTCAGATCACTGGTCAGCAAATAATGTAGTTGATCTTGAAGAAACAGAGCGTGTTGTTAATCAGCTGATCCAAGACGGTGTGCATGGGATTATGGTAAATGGCACACTGGGAGAGATGGCGACACTTACAGAAAGCGAATGGAAAGAATTTGCTGATGTCGTTATTAAGACCGCAGCCAATCGAGTTCCGGTTTTTGTTGGAGCGACAACGTTAAATACAAGAGATACCGTAGACAGAGGTAAGTTTGTTCGCGAACAAAAAGGACATGGACTTTTTCTGGGCAGGCCCATGTGGGGAAGGTTGCCTGATGAAGGTATTGTTCGCTATTACCAAGACATTTCAGAGGATTTGCCAGATATGGCAATTGTGTATGATAACCCGCAAGTCTTCAAGGGGGCAATTAGCACTGCAGTTTATCACGAGATTTCCAAAATACCTCAGGTCATAGGCGCAAAATATATTGCAATAACGGAAAAGTACAAAGAAGATATCAAAGCGGTTGAGGGAAGGATGCGTCTTTTGCCCATTGAAGCCGATTGGTACCAAGCTTATACTGTGGCAAATGAAGAAGCAATAGGTTGTTGGAGCAGTACGGCGAGTTGCGATCCTCTACCTGCCCTTGAACTCTTCCATGCGATTCAGCACGAAGATCATGAAATGGCGATAAATCTTATTAAACGCATTGAGCAAACGTATGAGACATTTCTCGCCAGGACGGACTTTGTACAATTTTCCAATTACAATATCGCTCTTGAAAAGATGAGATTTAACGAAGCGGGATATATTTCCGCCGGTCCAGCGTTACCTCCTTACCATATTTGTCCTGAGAATTATTTGGAAGGAGCCCGCGAGGCAGGGAGAAGATGGAAGGCACTAGCGAATGATTTAAAAAATCAAACCTTTGTTTAACAGATGATCAGGCCTGTGAGTAACTATGTTCAAATCGTTTCCTGGGGTACTTGGCATATGAAGTTGACGGCAGATCCATTCAATTGCAGGTTTGGAAGAAATGACTGGTTTGCCTTCGAAGACTTGCCGCAGCATGTTTAGAACAGGAAGATTCTGCTTGTGGAGGTTCTTGATCATCGGAATAGCCAGCTCGGCTTCGAGTTTTATTCCTAAAAACAGGATAATTTGGATTATTATATAACTTCGGATATGCCAAGACATCATCAGGATACGATCTGGAGGGCAAATCAGCAAGAGCAGAATTTTAGACCGTGTAGCTTATGTGTGCAATGTTTGGGACTGTCATTTTAATAATAATCAATCCTAAAAAAAGGGGTAGTTAAAGATGAACAAATTTTTTCGGATCATGATCTTTTTGGGGGTATTCGGACTAATGCTTGCCGGTTGCGGCGGCAAGAGCGCAACGGTCTCTGAAAACAAAGAGCAGACGCAGCCGGCAAAAGTATTGAACCTGGTGACATCCGTCAATTCACAGCACTCCTTATATGAAGGATTAGTTAAATTCAAAGAAATTGTCGATCGGGAAAGCAATCAAAGTATTCAGGTGAAGGTTTTCCACAGCGGTCAAATGGGGGGAGACCGCGAGATTGCTGAGGCAATGAACCTTGGAACGATTCAGGTGGCTATTATTAATCCATCGTTATTAGCCAACTTTGTTCCTGAATATATGGTGTTTGATTTACCATTTCTATTTTCCAATGAACAACAAGTCGATCGGTTTCTTAAAGACCCCGTCGGACAAGAAATTCTGAACAGCGGGATTAAGAAGGGGTATGTCGGTTTGAGTTATATGGAGATGGGGTTTCGAAATCTAACAAACAACAAACATGAAATCAAATCTCTTCAAGATTTGAAGGATATCAAAATGCGGGTAACGGAGAATCCGATTCAAATCGATACCTGGAAAACGTTAGGGGCGAAACCGACACCTATTTCATTTACCGAGCTGTTCACGGCACTTCAGCAAGGTACAGTCGACGCCCAGGAGAACTCAAACGGACAGATTGCAGCCAGCAAATTTTACGAAGTCCAGAAATATCTGACTACGACCAATCATATGTTTGGTGAAGGACCGCTCATTGCGAGCAAGAAGTTTATGGACTCGCTCAGCGAAACGGAGCGACAGATTATTTTCAAAGCGGCTTCATCTGCATCTGATCACCAGATTAAGATCAATCGTGAAAGGGAGGCTACTTCTTTACAGCTTTTGAAGGACAAAGGGATGATTGTCAAGTTAAACAAGTTTCGCCAAGCGGTTCAGCCCGTCTATGAAAAATATGAGGATAAAATCGGCAAAGACTTGCTGCAGAGGGTGCTGAATGCAGTCAAATAATTATGAATTCGCCGAATCATTTTGCCGGTATAAATCGAGTTTCCCGGGGTGTGAACATGAATTGGATTGAAAAACTCGATCGCCATTTTGAGGAGATCTTGGCCGCCTCGCTGTTGGGAATCATTACATGCTTGCTGTTTTTGCAGGTTGTATTCCGGTATTTCATCAATCTGCCGCTGGATTGGACCGAAGAGCTTGCAAGATACCTGTTTGTCGACTTTGTCTATATTTCAGCCAGTTTGGGGTCCGTTTGTTCTATGCATGGTGGCAGCTTACCTGGTGATCGTGCTGTTGCCTCAAATTTCCCTGATGTTCGTCAATTGGATGAAGTGAATGATCATGGAGGTAATTGCGACAAATGGTACCATATAATCGAAATTCTTTATCTTAAAAAACAGGAGGTTGATTGAGTAATGGAACAGATCATTTTTCAACAAGTGGAATTGATCCGCGGAAGGACCATGGAAGTATTTAACAATATAATGGAAGAACAGGCCGACATTCAACCTGCAGGCTTCAACAACACGATCCGCTGGAATTTAGGGCATATTTTAACAGTACAGGAACTAATGGCATTTTCGTTTATGAACGAGCCGATGGCTTTGCCTGAAGACCTGATGAAGCTGTTCGTTCCCGGCTCAAAACCTTCTGAATGGGAAAGCACACCGCCAACATTGGAAGCGTTATCAAACTTGCTGCAGGAACAAACTGCACGAATCAAGCAAAAGCTCACCGGACGCATGGATGAAAAATTGGCCAAACCGTTCAAAGATTTTCAAACCGTCGGCGAAGTTTTAAACTACAGCATTTACCACGAAGGGATACATACCGGTTTTTTGAATGCGCTGAGACGCGTGGTGCAAGCGTAGATCAAATCATAAAGCAGAATCAAAACCCCGGGAAAGCTTTGCAGCATCCCCTGGGTTATGCATGTACGCCCGGCATGGGCGTCATCTCTACGGTGAAAGTCTTCCCTGAATCGACAAGAGTGATGAAACGTTTGTGAACCAAACGGTATCAACTGAGATGAGCATGTTTAGACAAGGGATATTCGGTAACAGTCTTGCCTATCTCGGTAACGGTGTGCCTGTATACTATGTTTTTATTAAATGTCATTAATATATGATTAGGAGTGTGATCATTCTTTGTTCGATATTATAAATGGATTATCAGATAAACTCTTTAGAGCTTATGAGAATATTAAACCTATTCCTAAATTTGCTGAGCAACACCAACTGAGTTTGGAGTCTGCTTATACCGTTCAGAAAAAGTTGATATCCCTGCACAGATCAAAGGGTCGACAAATACTGGGATATAAGATTGGAATGACCAATCCTCTCAAACGGAACACAATGGGAGCGGCAGATCCAACATGTGGGGTATTGTTTCGGGACTATCTACTATACTCTAAAGATACTCTTTCACTATCACGTTTAATTCAACCACGGGTAGAAGCTGAAATTGCTTTTTTACTCCAAGATGACTTAAAAGGACCGAATTTGACATTAGAGGATGTGTTGAAAGCAAGCATAGTAATGCCAGCACTAGAGATCATAGATAGTCGTATTGAAAATTGGCAGTTGACTTTATTAGATGGGATTGCAGACAATTGTGCGGCTTGGGGTGTAGTTTTAGGAGAGCCTGCTTTATCAGCTTCAGAAGTCAATTTACGAACCGTAGGAGTGGTTTTTGAAAAGAACGGTGAACTATTAGCAACTGCCGCAGGCGCTGCTTCTCTTGATCATCCTGGTAGAGCTGTGCAATGGCTGGCTAATAGGTTAGCGCTTGAGGGGGTGATGCTTCAACAAGGGCAAGTGATTCTTTCTGGCGCTCTAACAGACGGATTCCCTTTAGAAGAAGGTGTTTATCGAGCCGAGTTTGGGAATGGATTAGGTGTAGTAGAATTACAAGTTAAGTGATTAGGTAATGTAGAACAAGAAGGAGGAAGATGCATGGGTATTGCACATTTGGGACACGTGGAATTGGCTACGCCAAATTTACAAGCGTCTAAAGAATTTTTTACAGAGACCATGGGTCTCTACGTTAGCGCAGAAACAACAGATCAGATTTATCTGCGTGCATGGCAAGATTTTGAGCATCACACATTGATTTTGACACACAAAGAACACGCAGGAGTCCTTCATATCGCTTGGCGTGTAGAAGAGAATGAAGATCTCGAACGATTTCAAGAGTTGTTCGCGAAACAACATGTGCCACACGAATGGATAAAAGAAGGAAAAGAAATAGGTCAAGGACGTGCTTTGCGTTTTACAACTCCTAGTTATCACATAATGGAGTTGTATAATGACATGAAACAGGCTGTTATACCGACAGAGCTTGGTTCGCCTCTGCTAAGTCATCCGCAGCGTTTTACAGGAAAAGGACTTGCGCCTCGTCGAATTGATCATATTACGATTGTGGCAGATGACGCAGATGGATTACAGCAATGGCTTTCGAATGTTCTGGGAATGAAATTACGTTATTTTGAAACTGATGATGAAGGCCGTTTAGTCAGCGCCTGGATGAGTCGTACTCCGCTAACGCATGAGATTGCTATCATGACAAATCGCAATGACAAAGGACCGCTTCTTCATCATGTTGCATATTCTGTTGACTCTCCTGATGAAGTGATTCGCGGTGCGCGTATCTTAGTAGATTCAGGAACGCGTATCGAGTATGGGCCTGGGATGCATGGTACTAGCGGTGGTTTCTTCCTGTATTTTAAAGAACCGTCTGGTAACCGTATGGAGATATGGTCTGGAGGTATGCTGATTTTTACTCCAGATTGGAAACCGCAGCGATGGACTCCGGATCTATTTCGCCTGTATGGTAGTAATATGTTTGGAGCATCGCCTCCCCCAGAGTTCATTTTAGGTATTTAATTTCTCATGTGCCGGGTCTAAATCCACTGGCTTTAGCCAGCAGTCATTAAGGGGGGAAATATTCCAATTATGAAAGCGATAGTAGTTAGGCAATATGGTGAAGCAGACGTACTTCGTATCGAAGAAGTGCCTGATCCTGTACCAGGTGCTAATGAACTTCTCATTCAGACGGAAATTGCTAGTGTAAACTATGCTGATATTAAAGCTAGACAGGGAAGTGACTTGAATAGTAAGACAAGGTTACCCTTTATTCCTGGTCATGAAGTTGTAGGTATAATCAAGGGAATGGGAAGTGAAGTTCCAAGTGACTTCCGTATGGGCCAAAAAGTTGTTGCCCTAACAATGACGGGTGGTTACTGTGAATTAGCGCTTGCTCCGTCGCATCTTGTTTTTCCTATTCCTGATAGTCTTTCATCACATGAAGTAGCTGGCATTGTGGCTCTTGCCACTGCATATAATGCTCTTTCTTATGCAGGGAGACTGGTTTCCGGTGAAACGGTTCTCATTCATTCCGCTGCCGGTGGTGTAGGCAGCAGCGTTGTTCAAATTGCCAAAGCATTGGGAGCAGGAATGGTAATAGGAACTGTGGGTAATGATGCTAAGAAATCTTTTGTCGAGTCTCTCGGGGCTGATCTTGTTTTAAATTACTATGATGAACATTTGACTGAAGCTATTCTAAACGAAGTTGGAGAGAACGGAGTAGATTTGATTATCGATTCGATTGGAGGCGAGATGATAGAGGAAGGGCTACATTGCTTGGCTCCTTTTGGGAGAATAGTGATTTTAGGTCATACCAGTAGAAAAGTTGGTCTGATTCCTTCTAATATTCTTCAATCTGAGAATCGAATGGCCATTGGGTATAGAGGAAGGGCATACATCCAGAAAAGGCCGGAGGTTTTTCGTAATGGTGTGCAGGCCGGGATACAATATTTGTCTTCCGGTATGATTAGACTACCGATTGCAGCTCGCTATCCTTTGGATAAGGCTGTAGATGCTCACAGATTGATTGAATCCCGAGCCAATCTTGGGAAGGTGCTTTTGGAGGTGCGCTGAGACGGGTGTCGTGTTTCAGATTGGATCAGCCAGAATTGTTTCCGGGGTAACAGCCGTAACGCTGGGTGTAAGCTTCGACGGTTACTTTGTAGAGTGCTCCCCCTGGCGCCATGCGGACAAACAAGGGGATATCGCATAGCAAATAAGTTGACCACTAAAATTTTAGACTGGGGGATGGAGATAATGTTATTAAATCAAGGTGAAAAAAAGTTTCGGGTTGTTCCGATGACCGGTAAGGAATACATGGAAAGTCTTCAAGATGGCCGTGAAGTGTGGATTAATGGTGAAAAAGTACATGATGTTACGACTCATCCAGCTTTTCGCAATAATGTTCGTAGTATCGCCATGCTCTATGATTCGTTGCATGATCCGAATAAAAGCTCAGAGTTACTTACGAAAACCGACACTGGCTCAGGAGGTGTTACACATCCGTTTTTCCGGCTTCCAAGGAATGTAGAGGAGTTACGCAGGGGTAGAGATGCGGTCGCTTCCTGGCAGAAAATGACTTATGGGTGGATGGGTCGCACCCCAGATTTTATGGCGGCTTATTTAGCTCCTCTTGGGGGAGAACCTGAACGATATGGACCCTATGCTCAGAATGCGTTGAATTGGCACTGTAATTTTCAAGAACATATGTGGCATTTTAGTCACATTCTCTTAAATCCTGTGATTGACCGCCATAAATCGTACGATGTTCCGATCGAAGAGGTTGTACACGTTGTTCGAGAAACTGATGCGGGTATTATTGTACGTGGTGCCAAACAATTGGGTACAGGAGCTGCTACAACTAATTTTCTGTTTAGTATCCCTGCGGTTCACGTCATTGAGGAAGCCAATTATGCTGTAGGATTTATTGTACCGACTGGGGCGAAGGGAGTAAAAATTTTCTGTCGACCTTCTTATGAATACAGAGCAACTAAGATTGGAAGTTCTTTCGATAATCCGCTTTCAAGCAGATTCGATGAAAATGATGCTACAGTTGTTTTTGATGATGTACTCATTCCTTGGGAGAATGTACTTGTTTATCGTGATATAGAGGCGGCAAAAAATTTTTTCCTTGGCAGTAGCTTCGTGAATTTTGCAACTCTCCATGGCGTAACGCGATTTGCTGTGAAATTAGATTTTATCATTGGACTATTACTCAAGTTGGTTAAAGAAGCAACTGGTTCAATCGCGTTTCGAGGTGTTCAAGTTCAGGTAGGTGAGGCGATTGCCTGGCGGCATGTTTTCTGGGCGATGAGCGAAGCTATGGTTGCAGATGGCGAATCTTTTGGAAACGGTTATATCAGACCTAATATAAATCACGGTCAATTTTATCGAGTGTTTGCTCCTACAGCTTGGTTTAAGATTAAAGAGATTATCGAACAGGTCGGTGCAGGCGCTCTGATGGGTTCGCCATCCGGTGTGACAGACCTGAAAAATCCCGAAGAACGTTCATACATGGATATGTATTTTCGTGGCGTTGAAGGTAAGATGAGTGCGTTAGAACGAATTAAGTTAGTAAGAGTGATTTGGGATGCTTTTAATTCTGATTTTGCAGGTCGACATGGATTATATGAGAGAAACTATGTAGGTAATCATGAGAATGTACGGATGGAGGCATTTCGGCGCGCTGCGAGTACAGGACTGGATAAGACCCTTGAATCATTTGTAGAACAATGCATGGATGATTATGACCTTGACGGTTGGAAGCGAGTTTGGATTAATTCAGATTGAAAAAAATACCCGCTTAAATTTTCCGTGAATACCCCACAAAGTTTGCATGAGTCTACTATGCGGAAGGTATTGAACGAATTTGGCGTTACTTACTGTGCAGCATGGGTAGGATGGATTCTTTTTGATCCAACGGGAATACAACTTTTTTTATCGCACATAATATACTAGAATGCTAATTCATGGAGATAAATCCGAGCTGGTGAGGGTGAGCATACTTTAATCTTCGTTCAACCTGATCGACCTTAGACTATTGATTATTTAAGCGATCATCTTGTTAGTTTAATAAAGTGTTTGAATTTTGATAAGGTTAGCCTATCAGGAGAAACTCTCGGAGGCTGGGTTGCTGCTTGGACAGCTGCGTACCACCCTGACCTGATTGACAAATTGATCCTAAATACTATCCTGAGGCCGATGCATATAATACGTAACTGAGTTATTGATTCACGCCAAAATTACGAATCAACAAATCATTCCCAGCAAAAATAAGCAGACTTATCCGGAAGAATTTCAGTTATTGATGAATTTTAAAGAAAGCGGTATAATATGCTAGAATATTTCAAAGAAGCTTTTACGTGGAGGAAAGTATCAGTGAATAAGGTGGATCTCACTTTGTCAAAAACGAACCGAACTTATGAATATATAAAAGAAGGTCTTAAGTCTGGAAAATGGATGTTTGGGGATGAAATTTTGGTAGTAGAAATCGCTGATGAACTGGGGGTTTCCAGACGCCCTGTCATTGATGCTCTAAAGAAATTAGAATCGGAGTATTTCGTGGAAATCGTACCGCAAACAGGGTGTCGTGTAAAGAAGTATTCGAAAGATGAGATGTTTGACCATTTTTTGACTGTTATGGCCTTAGAAGGAATGGCAGCTTATCTGGCCGCACAAAGAAGAGAAGACCATGAAGTCAATGAATTATTATTAATTAATGAGCAGTTGAGAAAAGTGGTCCAAGAGGATTTTTCCAGGGATAAATACTTCCATGAAAACCGGAGACTGCATTATATTATATTGAAAATGAGCAGATCGGAAAAACTGTTAAATATGACTCAAAGTCAATGGGATTTAAACGACTTTTTCCTGGGGAATATCTCTTTATTTGAACAGAATCTAAGCCGTACAATCACAGAACATGAATTGATCATTGAAAAAATTGCGGAAAAAGACCATGTTGGTGCTCGTACGTTGATGGAAACTCATATGCATACTTTTGCTTCGCTGGTCAAAAAAGAAGTCAGTAAAATAGATTCGTAAACTCTCGGACCATACATCATCTGACAGTTAACAGGATAATTTCCGCCTCGTAATGTTTCCATTTAAACATATTATCTTTCGACTTCATACTAATTTTCCCCATCCCACGATTCGTTTCTCTATATGTTATCACGGTTGAATTATTTGCAGCACAACCGATTCCGGCGAGTTTTGGAACTTTGCAATAGACTTGGAGAAATCATTTAAAAGGTAGCATTGGCGACGGATAAAGTCAACGGGCTTTTTTTCGATGTCAGAAAAATCCGGATTTTATAAGGGATAACCGAAAATGATGCTTGAACAGGCCGAGGTCAGTAGCCAAAGAAAATTCACGCTGTCAAGAAAAAGCGATTGACCTGTAAACAATATTTATGCTAGCATGATAATAGATCAATGAAAGGGCTTACATTATCCGATATTGATTTAAATTCAACAATTAACATTTCAGTCCTGAGAGGAGGTGAAAGTATTTTATGCTAAAGGATTTTCTGCTAGAACTCGAAAAAATGGAGAGGTTTGAACCCTGGATACCTGAAATACTGGTTGCCAAAAAAACAGATATTGAATGGTTGTCTGCTGAAGACATGCATAACTCAAGTAAGATTGGTATGATACTTCAGCAGCCGAGCAAAACTTTTGAACTCTTTTTGCAGGAAATACCCCCGGGTGGAACGTCAGATATGCAAAGACACCATCATGAAACGATTCATTATGTATTAAGTGGTCGCGGATATTCGGAGATAGCTGGTCGAAAAGTGCGTTGGGAGACTGGTGATTGCGTATACACCCCCGTGTGGGCGTGGCATCGTCACTATAACGGGAGTGATACGGAATCCGTGCATATGTTAGGAATCGAAAACAGTCGATTATTGAAAACGTTTGAATTAAATCGCAGAGAAAGCAAAGGCAATTTGTCGTGGTATGAGATGACTGGAGAACATCCTGTTGAAGATTAAATGACCTTATTTGAATGAATTGATAGTAAGAGAAAGCGAGGTATAGTGTGACTAGTCTAAAATATTCTGTGAAGGATTTGGTTGGTGTAATTGCGGTTATCCCTACGCCTGTAAAACCCGGCTCGGATCATTGGGCTGCAAACGATGTGGTGAATCTCGAAGAGACGGAACGAGCTGTTAACCAACTGATTAAAGACGGTGTGCATGGGGTCATGGTGAATGGCACACTAGGAGAAATGGCCACTCTTACTGAAAAAGAATGGAAAGAATTTGTTGACATTGTAATACGCACGGTAGCAAATAGAGTACCGGTTTTTGTTGGAGCGACAACTTTAAATACAAGGGACACAATAGTCAGAGCGAAGTTTGTTCGCGAACAAAAAGGGTACGGACTTTTTCTGGGCAGGCCTATGTGGGGGCGGTTACCAGATGAAGGTATAGTTCGCTTTTATCAAGATGTTGCCGAGGCTTTGCCGGATATGGCGATTATAGCGTACGATAACCCGGAGGCGTTCAAAGGACCAATTAGTACAGAGGCTTACCGCAAGCTTTCCGAAATCCCTCAAGTAATAGGTTCAAAATACATCGCGCTCACTGAAAAATACGAAAGCGATCTCAAGGCTGTCGAGGGAAGAATGCGTCTTTTGCCAATCGAAGCCGATTGGTACCAAGCCTATTCTATGGCAAAGGAAGAAGCTCTCGGCTGTTGGAGCAGTACGGCAAGCTGCGATCCAGCTCCTGTTCTTGAGTTATTCAATGCATTACGCCGTGGAGATCATGAGAAGGCGTTAAATCTTACTAAACGAATTGAACATACCTATGAGACATTCATCGCAAGAACAGATTTTAAAGAATTTTCCAATTACAACATCGCGTTGGAGAAGATGAGGTTTAACGAAGCTGGATATATTTCTGCCGGTCCGGCGTTACCGCCTTACCAGATCTGTCCCGAGAATTATTTAGAAGGAGCGCGTGAAACGGGTAGGAGATGGAAAGCTCTAGCTGAAGAGATAAAAAATAAAGCTTCTATTGAATAATAATTGCATGTGTTGAATAAATTGCTTATCCAAGTCACAATCTAAACATATATGAGGAGTGTATATTTTAATGGGATTACAAAAATTGGCATTTGCTGAACTTAGAGTCAATGATTTTGAAAAAGCCTTGGATTTTAATAAAAAAGTGATAGGTCTTTCTGAAATGGGTCGCGAGGGAGAGAAAATT